>Ga0307416_100002017_pt1 | contig 11409 bp, 12 predicted proteins | sample DK1Cmetagenome_2_FD_203821 | JGI IMG/M metagenome (GOLD analysis project Ga0307416, IMG submission 203821) | Maize rhizosphere microbial communities from greenhouse at UC Davis, California, United States - DK15-C-3 | ecosystem: Host-associated > Plants > Roots > Rhizosphere > Soil | place...
GCGTGCGCTACGGCCCACAGGGTGGCCAGCCGATCGCTTACGATGAGACCATCCGGGTCGGCGACGTTGACGTCCGCTTCGTGCCCGCCGGCCACGTGCTCGGTTCAGCGCAAATCGCCATGGAGTACCAGGGTGAGCGGATCGTCGTGTCCGGTGATTACAAGCGGCGGCCGGATCTGACCTGCCCGTGCTTCGTGCCGGTCCCGTGCGACATCTTCATCACCGAGGCGACGTTCGGCCTGCCTGTGTTTCGCCATCCCGAGACCGGCAGCGAGATCGGCCGGCTGCTGCACCGCCTTCACGCGGACCCGAACCGCTGCGTGCTGGTCGGCGCCTATGCGCTGGGCAAGGCGCAGCGGATCATCACCGAGCTGCGCGCCCGCGGGCACCACGACCCGATCTACTTTCACGGCGCAGTGGAGCGGCTGAACCAGCTCTACCAGGACTTCGGCGTCGAGCTGGGCGATCTTCGGCCCGCGACCGGCGCGTCGAAGGACGAGCTGCGCGGCAAGATCGTCATTGCTCCGCCCGGTGCGCTCAACGACCGCTGGTCGCGGCGGCTGCCCGACCCGGTTACGGCGATGGCGTCGGGCTGGATGCGGATCAGGCAACGCGCGCGCCAGCGCAACGTCGAGCTGCCGCTGATCATCTCCGACCACGCCGATTGGGACGAGCTGACCATGACCATCCGCGAGCTAGCGCCCCGCGAAGTGTGGATCACCCACGGCCGCGAGGAAGCGCTCAAGCATTGGTGCATGACGCACCAGATCAAGGCGTGCGAGCTGAACCTGGTCGGCTACGAGGATGAAGACGACTGACCCGCCTTGCGGAACAACGCGGCCGATCCAAGGAACATCGCGGCGAACAGGCCAGTTCCAATCAACTCGCGCGAATGGGGGACGAACGGCTCGTCGGTCGGTCCCATCACCGCGATGCCGAAGGCGGTGCCAAGCGAAGTGGCGGTGGCGACCATCGCCAGTGCCATTCCAGGCGCGCGAAAGCGTGCGATGACGGAGCCCGCGATACCGACGACGAGGGCGCCGAAGAACAGCAGGTTCGCCGGATTATTTTCGCTTCCGACAATCCCCACCGCTAGGTTTACGCAGATCACGAGGAAGGTACCCAGCAGCCCCAGGGCGGCCGCCGCGCGATAGGCGCGGTTGGAGGACGCCCAAGCCGCGAATTCGAGCCCCCCCCCAATCACACCCAACAAGACGGCTGCAAAGACGAAGTCGCTGGCAGTCCAGTTGACCTCGGTGGTGAAGCGCATCGCGATGAACGGCGCCGCCAGCAAAGCGACCGCTCCGCCCCAGCCGATGATGCGCCACGGGATGCCGCTCCTTTGAATGGCATTGGTCATTGTCTTGCCTCCGGTAATGAATGAGGCTTGATATGCCGCGGCGCCGCTGAGCGGCATGAGCAAAGACTGAGGTTTCCCTGAAAAGCGCACAAGCCAGCTACCGCTTCGACCGGTTTACGCTCGATTCCGATGATCGGCGGCTGCGCCGCGACGGCGAGCCTGTGGAGCTCAGCTCGCGCTATTTCGATGCGCTTGCATTGCTCGTCCGCGAAGCGGGGACGCTGGTGACCAAGGACGGGTTCCTCAACGAAGTCTGGCGCGGGATTCCCGTGACCGACGAAGCGCTGACCCAGTGCATCAAATCGCTGCGCCGCGCGCTTGGCGACGACGCCGGACGACCGCGCTTCATCGAAACCGTGCCAAAGCATGGGTACCGGTTCATTGCGCCTGTCGAAACTTCCGCAGTTACAGTGCCGGCACTGTCGAATCGCCACTCCTGGCGCGAGACGCTGCTGCTCGCCGGCGCCGGGACCATCGGCGGCGGGGCCGCCGGCTTCTTCGGCGGCCTGGTCTATGGCTTCCTTGGCGCCTCGCAGCCGCTCCAGCCGGGGCTCGGCGCAGTGTCCGTCCTGCTGGTGATCCTGTGCCTGACGATTGCAGTCGGATTGATCGGCGCTGCCGGCGTCAGCTTCGGCGTCGCGGCCGGGAGGATGATGGCCGCGCGCGATTGGCGTTTTGCGACCGCGGGCGGCGCGCTTGGCGGCCTGGTCGTCGGCGCCCTCGTCAAGTTGCTCGGCATCGACGCCTTCAACCTGCTGTTCGGCCGTTCCCCGGCGGGCATGACCGGCGCACTGGAAGGCGCGTTGCTCGGCGCCGCGGTCGGTCTCGGCATCTGGACGGCATCGCGGATGCCAGGCCTTAGACGCAGTGCGGCGATCGCCGCGGGCCTGGGCGCCTCCGCCGGGATCGTCATTCCGTTGCTTGGTGGGCGGCTGATGGGCGGCAGCCTGGTCCTTCTCGCCCGCACCTTCCCCGATTCCCGGCTCCGGCTCGACCAGGCCGGCGCGCTGGTCGGCGAGCATGGCTTCGGGCCGCTCAGCCAGATGATTTCGGGAGCGTTCGAGGGCGCGATGTTCAGTGCTTGCGTCGTCGCCGCGACCATCCTCGCCGAACGAAGCCTCGGCACCGTTTCGCGGACGCCAGGACCCAGCTAAAAGGGCGCGCGCTAGTCCGTGAACCTTTCGGACGCGCGGAGGCACCCATGGCAATGGGGAACGTTCCGAAGTGAATTGGCCCGGGATCGCAAGCCGCTCTCGGACCCCGGCAGGGCGGACGCCGGTCTCCGGCGATCGGGAGTTGCTTGCGCGCGTCGCGGCCAGGGACCTGCAGGCGTTCGAGCGGCTGTACCGGCTGTTTCAGCCGCGGCTGACGCGGTTCCTGACGACGCTTCTGCGCCGGCCCCAGCTGATCGAAGAGGTGCTCGACGACACTATGATGGTGGTGTGGCAAACGGCGGACCGGTTCAGGGGATCGAGCAAGGTCTCGACCTGGATCTTCGCGATTGCCTATCGCAAGGCGTGCAAGGCCAAGGTGCGCTGGCCCGACCCGGTCGAAGATCCCGAGCGCGACAGCCGGGTCAGCGAAGAGCCGTCTCCCGACGATCAATTGCAGCACCAGCACCTGCATGATGCACTGCTTCGGGCGATGGAACAGCTTTCGGACGACCATCGCGCGGTCGTCGACCTCACCTACTTCCACGGCATGGGCTATCGCGAGATCGCCGAGATCGTCGACTGCCCGGTGGATACGGTGAAGACCCGCATGTTCCATGCCCGGCGGCGGCTCAGGCAGGCGATCCCGGGCCGGCTGGCGGACTGGCTTTAGACGTGGCCGGCCCCAGCCTGTCCCGCCCCGGTCCGCACGACGAAGCGGAAGAATTGCTCCCTTGGTACGCAACCGGCCAGCTCGACGTCGCCGACCGTCTGCGCGTCGAGCGGCACCTCTATTCATGCGCTTCGTGCCGGCGGCAGTTGAAGGCCGAGCGGCAACTGGCCCAGCAGGTCCAGGCGATGTCGCCGCAGGCGGATGCCGGCTGGGCGCGGCTGAAAGCGCGGATCGAACCGCCGCGGTCGCCAACACCAACCCGGCCGGGCTTCCTGTCCGACCTGCGATCGCTATTCGGCCGGCCGGCTGTGGTGGCCCTGGCCGTATCACAATTGACAGTCGTAATTGTCGCCGGCGGGATTCTGCTGTCGCTCACTCGGCCCAACTATCATGCGCTGGGATCGGCGCCGGAGCCGGCGACCGCCAATGCGATCGTGATTTTCCGCGCCGAGGCGACCGAGAAGGACTTGCGCACTGCGTTGGAGTCCGCGGGCGCGTCGATCGTCGGCGGTCCGACCGCCGCGGACGCTTATTTGATTCATGTCGATGCGCGTGGGCGAAGTGCGGCGCTGGCGAAGCTGAAGGCTGACGGGGTCGTGCAGATGGCCGAGCCGGTCGACGGGGTCGCGCCATGATCTGGCGGCTGTGGCGCCAGGCACTGCTGGCGGTCGCGGCGATCGTGCTCGGCCTGGTGCCCGCGGCGGCGGCCGAGCGCGCGAGTGCCCCGCCAGACCGGCAAATCCTAGTGATGGTCAAGCATCCTCTCGACCATTTCCGCGCCAACGGCGGCTACGGCGGTGGCTATGGCGACGAGCTTGCGCGAAGCGCGCGCGAGCGCCTTGCGCGGCGGATCGCGCGGCGGCACGGGCTGACGCTGGCCGACAATTGGGCGATGCCGATGATCGGCGTCGACTGCTTCGTGATGGTCGTTCCCAATGGACGAGCGACGACCGCGGCCATCGCGCAGGTCTCGCGCGATGCCGATGTCGAATGGGCCGAGCCGGTCGAGCTGTATGGCGCGCGCGGAGAATCGGCGACGCATAATGACCCGCTCTACCCGGCCGAGCCCGCCGCTGCGCAATGGCGCCTCGCCGACCTTCACCGCATGGCGACCGGCCGCGGAACGCGGGTCGCGGTGGTCGATAGCGGGATCGACGCGCGCCACCCCGATTTGTCGGGCCAGCTTCTGATCAACCGCAATTTCGTCACCGGGCATCCGCTGGTGGCGGAGCAGCATGGGACTGCCGTCGCCGGAATCATCGCGGCGAAGGCCGACAATCACTTGGGCATCGCGGGCATCGCGCCGGCCGCGCGGTTGCTCGGCCTCAGGGCATGCTGGCAAGTCGCCCGGCCTGGACGTGTTTCGACCGTGTGCGATACCTTGAGCCTCGCCAAGGCCCTTTACTATGCGGTCGAGAGCCGCGCCGACGTGATCAACCTCAGCCTCGCGGGGCCGGACGCCCGGCTGCTCCGCGAAATCTTGAAGATTGCCTATGCGCGCGGCGCAACGGTGGTCGGCGCATTCGACGCCCGACTGCCCGGCGGCGGGTTCCCCGCGACGGTCGCCGGGGTTATTGCCGTGTCCGACGCGCCGGTGGCCGGTTCGAAGGATGTCTATGTCGCGCCCGGCCGCGACGTGCCGACCACGGAACCGGGAGGGCGATGGTTTCTCGTCAATGGCAGTTCATTCGCCGCTGCGCATGTCAGCGGCCTGGTCGCGCTGACCCGCGAGCGCCGTCGCTCGGCGCCGCTGATGCTGGTGGCGCAGCGCCGTGACGGCGGCTCGATCGACGCCTGCGCAACCCTGCTGCGCGTCGCGGGGCGCTGTGACTGCGCCTGTGCCTCGGGGAGCTTGTCGCGGGCAGGCTACCGCCGGCAGTAAGACGCGCGCCGCGGCGATTTTTCTTGCCGCCGTCGCGTGGGCCGGGCCGGCCCGCGCCGAGGTCGGCGCCGCGGCCTCGGCCTATAGCGATTACCAGTTCCGCGGCTATTCGCTGAGCGACAGCCGTCCGGTCGCCATTCTTGACCTCTCCTACGACCTGCCGACCGGCCTTTACGCCTCGGCATCGGGCAGCGTGGTTGCGAGCCGCGGCCACGGAATTCAGCCGCTGCGCCTCGCGCTCAACGGCGGTTATGCGACGACCGCCTGGCGCGGCGTGACCGCCGATGTCGGCGTCATCCATGCGCGCTATTCGCGTTATTCCGGTTTGACGGTCGATCGCGCGTACACCGAAGTCTACGCCGGGCTCGCGGCGAAAATGGCCGGCGCGCGCGTGTCGTTATCGCCGGACTATCTTGGCTATGCGCGCTGGACGCTGCGCGGCGAGCTAAGCGGCCATGTCGATTTGAGCCCGACGCTCGGTGTGACCGGCGTCGCCGGTGCGCTGGTTCCGCTGGATGAACGTTACGTCGGGGCCACTCGCGCGACCTGGGATGCTCGCCTTGGCATTGCCAAGCGCATCGGCCGGGTCTCGCTGCAGGCCGCGGTCACCGCACGCGGCAAGGGAGGCGACCTGTACGGCGCCCGAAGCCGCCGGCGCGCAGCGCTGATCGTCGGCATTTCCAGCCCGCTGTAGCGCTGCAGAGAGAGGTCAGTGGACGGCTTCGACTCGCTCGACGCCGGACCGGGCAAGCTGATCGTCGATCTGCGCGATCAGCCGATCGAGCCCCTGCTGATCGGCGCCCTCGGCGCGGGCGACGAGCACGTCCTGCGTGTTCGATGCGCGTAGCAGCCACCAGCCATCAGCCGTCTTCACCCGCACGCCGTCGGTCGCGTCGACCAGGGCTCCGTCGCCGGAAAGGCGGTCGCGGACCTCCTCGACAATCGCGAACTTGCGCACTTCGTCGACCTGAAAGCGCATTTCGGGCGTCGCGACCGACTTGGGCATTGCGTCCATGATCTCGGTCAGGCTGCGGCCGGAAGCCGACACCGCCTCGATCAGACGGATTGCGGCGTAGAGTGCGTCGTCGAAGCCGTACCAGCGGTGCTTGAAGAAGATATGGCCGCTCATCTCGCCGGCGAGCGGCGCGCCGGTTTCCTTCATCTTCGACTTGATCAGGCTGTGACCGGTCTTCCACATGAGCGGCTTGCCGCCGAGCCGAGCGATGCCGTCGAACAGCACCTGGCTCGCCTTGACGTCGGCGATGATGGTGGCACCCGGCTGCTCCTTCAGCACGGGCTCGGCGAGGATCAGCATCAGCTGGTCGCCCCAGATCACGCGGCCCTTGCCGTCGACCGCGCCGATGCGGTCGCCGTCGCCGTCGAACGCTATTCCGAAGTCGAGATTCTTGCCGGCGACAAGGCGCTTCAAATCTTCCAGATTTTTCTCGACCGTGGGGTCCGGGTGATGGTTCGGGAAAGTCCCGTCGACCTTGGTGAAGATCGCATAATGCTGTCCGGGCAGCCGCTCGATCAGCGTATCGAGGATCGGGCCGGCCGCCCCGTTCCCCGCATCCCAGCCGACCCGGTAGGGATTGCCGGCGAACCCTTCGAGCAGCCGCTCTACATAGGCTTCGCGGATGTGAACTTCCTCGGTCGCGCCCTGCCCTTCGCTCCAGTCGTTGGCGGCGGCGCGGCGGCCGAGGGCCTGGATCTCCTGCCCGAAAACCGAGCGGCCATTGAGCAGCAGCTTGAAGCCATTGTAATCGGCGGGGTTGTGGCTGCCCGTCACCTGGATGCCGCCATCGACGCCGAGGTAATGGGTTGCGAAATACAGCATGGGCGACGGGCCCATGCCGATCAGCACCGCGTCCACGCCGCCCTCGATGAGGCCGCGCACCAGCGCGGCTTCGAGCATTCCCGAATGGGTGCGGCCGTCGCGGCCGACGGCAATCCGCCGGGCGCCCTCGTCGCGCGCCAGGGCGGCGTAAGTCCGGCCGAGCGCGTAGGCGTCGGCCTCGGTCAGCGTGTCGCCGACGATCCCGCGAATGTCATATTCGCGCAGGATGGTGGGATTGAACTTGTGGCTCATGCCGCCGCCCTAGCGGCAGAAAATGGCCTCAGCCAGTGGCCGCAAGCTTCTGCTCTTCGTCAGCGCCTGGGATGCCGAGGCCGGCAATCATCTCGCGCAGCTCCTGGCGGGCGGTGATGTGGCCGATGCCAACGTCGCCGAGCTGCTGGAGGTCGAGCAGGGTGAGGCCCTTGGGAAACAGCTCGCGGTAGATGACACGCTCGCCAAGACCCGGGATGACGCGGAAGCCGACCCGGCGCGCAAGCTCGTCGAGCGCTGCGCCGACGCGCTTCAGATTGTGCGATTCGATATGCTGGAGACGGTTCCTCAGCACCACCCAGTCGACGCTCTTGCCGGTCACCTTGGCTCGCTGGGTGCGGCTGTTCCAGATCAGCTCGGCGTAGAAGCTGGGGCGCGTGATCTTGTAGTTCTCGGGATGCACCTGGCCGATGAGGTCGAGGTCGACGAAGCTGTCGTTCATCGGCGTGACCAGCGTGTCCGCTTTTAGGATCGCGGAGCGGGCGACCGGATCGTCGCGGCCCGGTGTGTCGACGACGATTACGTCCGCGTTTTCGGCCAAACGGCCGATCGCGGCAGAAAGGCCGTCCTCGCTATGATCGTCGAGCACCTCGTAAGCGGCTTGCGGAAGCTCTTTCTCGAGCCGGCGCATGGTTGCGTCGCGGTTTTCGAGATAGCGGGTCATCGTCCGCTGCCGACCGTCGAGGTCGAGTGCGCCCACGCGATGGCCGGAAGCTGCCAGCGCCACCGCCGTGTGAACGGCCGTGGTCGACTTGCCGGTCCCGCCCTTTTCGTTGGCGAAGACGATGAAATGCGGCTGGCCCATGCTTGATCTTTCCCCCGGCGCAAGTGCAAGCGCCGCCCGGTTGCAGAGATTAACTGAGGCCGACCAAGCGTGCAAACCGTTCGTTCCAGTGAAGAATTGGCGCGCGCGAGGTCGAATCTTGCCGGGACCGTGGCGCTGGTGCCGACAATGGGCGCGCTTCATGCGGGCCACATGGCGCTCGTCGCCGAGGCGAAAAAGCGCGGCGACCATGTCGCCGCATCGATCTTCGTCAATCCGGCCCAATTCGGGGAAGGCGAGGACTTCGGCCGCTATCCACGCCGGGAAGCCGACGACGCGCGAATGCTCGAGGATGCCGGCTGCGACCTGCTGTGGATGCCTCCCGTCACCGACATCTATCCGGACGGCTTTGCGACGACAGTCCACGTGTCGGGCGTGACGGAACTTTGGGAAGGTGAAGCCCGTCCCGGCCACTTCGACGGCGTCGCGACGGTGGTCGCAAAGCTGCTGCTCGCGGTGCGGCCCGATGTCGCGGTGTTCGGGGAAAAAGACTTCCAGCAGCTTGCGGTCATTCGCCGGATGGTCGCCGACCTCGGCATCCCCGTCGAGATGGTCGGCGTTCCGACCATGCGCGAAGCCGATGGTCTCGCGCTGTCGTCGCGCAACGCCTACCTCTCAGCGGACGAGCGAACGCGAGCCGTTGGGTTGCCGAACGCGCTCAAATCGGCCCGATCGGCGATCCTTGACGGGACCCCAGTCGCAACCGCCATCCGCGATGCGAAGCAGGCGCTGGTTGATGCCGGGTTCCTGCGGATCGATTATTTCGCGCTTGTCGACGCGGAAACGCTGGAGCCGATCGAGCTACCGAAGCACGGAATGCGCCTGATCGCCGCCGCGGTGATCGGTTCGACCCGTCTCATCGACAATCTCGCCCTTTGATCGTGGTTGAATCGCGTTAACCATTTCTTTGCCGTTCGGGGACGAACCTCAGCTCCACAAGGGGACCTGAGGGGACAAAAAATGGGGGCGATTAGTCAGAAGAGCGCGGAGTTTCTGCTGCAAAGCCGGTTGGCCGAAGCAGAAACCGGCGATGTCGATGCGCTGTTCGAACTCGGAGTGACCTATTCCACCGGCCGCGGCGGCATTGCCGTCGACCTGGTCGAAGCCCACAAATGGTTCAATCTCGCCGCGCTTTCGGGTTGCACCCGCGGGCAGGAGTGCCGCGCGGAGATTTCACTCGAGATGACCGCTCGCGAGATTGCCGAAGCGCAGCGCCAGGCACGCGCCTGGCTCGCGACCAGCGGCTACCAGCGCCGGGCCGCGTAAAGTCAGCGTACCAGTACCGTGACGGCGCGGCCGAGCCCCGGCCGCTCCTTGCCCCAGCTCGTCACCGAAAGCTGCGCGGCAGGCACGCCCATCAGCACCAGGTAGGATCGCGCTTCCTCGGCCCGCCGAGCACCAACCGCCAGCGCATGATCGCGCGTATCGCCGGAATCGCCATAGCCTTCGACCCGGACGACGACCTCGGGATGACGACGCAGCCAGGCCGCCTGTGCGGTCAGCACGGTTCTTGCCGGGACAGTGAGCCCGACATTCTCCGCGCCGAAATAGACAGTCGTCCCGCCGGATTGCGCGGCGAATTCCGCGCGCAGTGCGTCGATGCCCTGGAGGACCGGTTGCGCGGGCACGGGCGCGCGTCGGCGTAACCCTGGCAGCTGGGCCTGTGCGGCGGCGTCGAGCGTCAGCAGCGCGGCCAGAAGAATCGCTTTGCGCATCAATCCAACACTCCCGACCAATCGGGATCTGACCCATCCTGGGGGATCGTCATCTGCCGTGGCTCGCTGCCGTCGAGCGTCACTCGATAAAGGGTGGAACGGCCGCCGGCGCCGATCCGCTGGAAGATGAGTTCGCGGCTGCTTGCGGCCCAGCTCGCGCCTTCGTCGCCTGGACCGTTGGTCAGTGTTCGCTCGCCGGTCCCGTCCGACTTGACGATGCCGATGCGCCGCCCGTCCTGTCCGCGGCGGGTGAACGCGATCCACTCGCCGTCCGGGCTCCATTCGGGCGCGCCGTACCAGCCGCCGCCGAAGCTGATCCGGCGCTGTCCCGAACCGTCCGCATTCATCACGTAGAGCTGCTGCGACCCGCCTCGATCGCTCTCGAACACGATCCGGCTGCCGTCGGGGGAGAAGCTGGGGCCGGTGTCGACGCCCGGCGACGTGGTCAGCCGCTGGGCCGGCCCGCCGCCCGAGCCGACCATATAGATGTCGCTGTTGGGTCCGGTCATCATCGAGAATGCGATCCTCGAGCCGTCCGGCGAAAAGCGTGGCGCGAAACTGATCGCGTCGGACGACATCAGCGGACGCTCGCGGCCCGATTCGAGGTCGAGGAGACGCACATTGGGCTTGCCATCGGCGAAGCTGACGAAGGCGATCTGCGAGCCCTTTGGCGCAAGATCGGGCGTCAGTACCATTGCTCCGCCATCGGTCACGTACCGGTGATTATAGCCGTCGCTGTCCATCACCGCGATGCGACGCATGCGGCCGTCGCCGACGCCGCTCTCGGCGACATAAGCGATCTTGGTATCGAACATCCCCGGCGCGCCGGTAATCGCCGTGTAGGCGAGGCCCGAGCATTTGTGCGCGGCGCGGCGCCAGTCGCCAGACCCCACGATAAATCCCTTGCGGGCGAGTTCGCGCCCCTTGTGGACGTCATAGACGTAGCAGCCGACGGTCAGCCGGCCGTCCGATCGCGACTGGACAAAGCCGGTGACCAGCGCCTTGGCCCCAGCCGAGCGCCACTTCGAAAAGGTCGGGGCGGTCACCTCCGGATAGGAATAATAATCGTCGCGGTTGGGCCTGAGCGGCATCAGCTCGGCAGTCTGCCGAAGATCGGTTTCGATGAGCTGCGTCACCTGCCAGCCGAGCGCCAGCATCTCGTTGCCGCGGTCGCCGCTGTCGGGACTGGTCAGCGGCGGAACGGCGATGACCGTCACCGCGGGCATCGCCGACTGCGCACCTGCCGCCGTGGCAAAACCGAGCAAAACTATTGGGATAAGACGCTTCATCGACCTGTCGTGATTGCCTTGAATTTTTCGACCCAGTCTGTGGGTTGCCGGACCGGCCGGCCGTTTCCGTCGAGGAAGGCGGCCGTGACCCGGGCATCGGTCAGCAGTTCGGTCCCGCGCATGACTCGCTGCTGAATATCGACCGAGGATGCGCGGACCTGTTCGACCGTGCTGACGACCAGCAGGTCGTCGCCCAGCCGCCCCGGCCGACGGTATTTGATGTCGACCTCGACGACCGCATAGGCGCTCCCCGAGCGGTTCAGCTCGGCGAACTGGTCGACCCCGACGGCACGGATCATGTCCGAGCGCGCGCGCTCCATGAACTTCAAATAGTTGGCGTAATAGACGATCCCGTAAGCGTCGGTGTCCTCGAAATAGACGGTGAGGGCGAAGCGATGCTCCGTCCCGA
>Ga0307416_100002019_pt1 | contig 11408 bp, 11 predicted proteins | sample DK1Cmetagenome_2_FD_203821 | JGI IMG/M metagenome (GOLD analysis project Ga0307416, IMG submission 203821) | Maize rhizosphere microbial communities from greenhouse at UC Davis, California, United States - DK15-C-3 | ecosystem: Host-associated > Plants > Roots > Rhizosphere > Soil | place...
ACACGTTTTAGACATTAATGCTTACGATCACGTTCTTTTTTTAATCGCCTTAACCGTTCCGTATCTTTTTAAAGACTGGAAAAGAATTTTCTTATTGGTTTCTCTTTTTACAATTGGCCATACCTTGGCTTTAATTCTTTCTGTTTACGGCATAATTGCCATAAAAGTGAATGTTGTAGAATTCCTGATTCCGATTACAATCTTGATAACAGCTCTTTATCATTTGTTTACGGCCGGAAAGACCTCAAAAAATGATGGTGTAAATCTAGTATTTTTCATAACTTTATTCTTTGGAATTATTCACGGACTAGGTTTTTCTAATTATTTCAAAACAATTTTAGGAGGTTCTGCCACCTCAAAATTGTTGCCTTTAGGAGAGTTTGCCTTAGGAATAGAAGCTGCTCAGCTAATAGTAGTTTTTGTTGTTCTGGTAATTTCATATATAGTGCAGACCGTTTTCCGTTTTTCAAAACGCGACTGGGCACTTGTAATGTCGGCTTTTATTATCGGAGTTGTAATTCCGATGATTATTGAAAGCCCAATTTGGAACAGATAAATTAAATGGAAGTAAAAAAACTGAATAAATACGATAAAGCATATCTGCGAATTGCAAAAGAGTGGAGCCTGCTTTCTTACTGTAAACGTAAACAAGTCGGTGCCATTATTGTAAAAGATAGAATGATCATTTCTGATGGTTACAATGGGACACCGTCAGGATTTGAAAATTGCTGCGAAGATGAAAACGGATTGACACGTTGGGATGTTCTGCATGCCGAAGCAAATGCAATCCTAAAAGTAGCAAGATCAACGCAATCTTGTGAAGGAGCAACATTGTATATTACGCTTTCGCCTTGCAAAGAATGCAGTAAATTGATACATCAGTCAGGAATAAAAAGAGTAGTGTATAAAGATGGATATCGAGATGATTCTGGAATCCAATTTTTAATAAAAGCAGGGGTAGAAGTAGAACATATTCCTGTTTTGGAAGAATAATGAAATTTAATTCGAAATATTTGCCAATCGTAATAGGAGCGACTTTTGCTCTTGGAACAATTGCCGGAAGCGTAATGAACGCTCCTGCAAGTGACCAGCTTTTGGCCAAAAATTACTCTAAAACCAAGCTAAATAAACTTATTGATTTCATCAATACCGAATATGTTGATAGCGTCAATACCGATTCGATTGTAAATCTTACGGTCGATAATATTCTTTCTAAATTGGATCCGCATTCAGTTTATATTCCGCCAAGCGAACAAGCTGAAGTTGCCGAAAGCATGAAAGGTGATTTTGTAGGAATCGGAATTAATTTTTATATGTATAAAGATTCAGTTGCGATTATAAAACCAGTAGAAAACGGACCTTCGGCAAAAGCAGGAATAAAATCTGGAGACCGCATTTTATTTGCAGGAAAAACCAAATTGTATGGTAGAAAATTGCCTTCAGATAGTTTGTTTTCTAAATTAAAAGGACTTCAGGGTTCAGAAATCGAATTGACTGTTTTTAGAAAATCTGAACAGAAGAAACTGAAGTTTAAAGTTAAACGAGATGTTATTCCAATTAAAAGCGTTGATGCTTCTATGTTAATTGGTAATAATATTGGCTATATCAAGATTAACCGTTTCGCAGAAACTACTTTCAACGAATTCAAAACTGGTTTAACGAGATTAAAACAAAAAGGAATTCAGTCGCTCGTAATTGACCTCCGTGATAATGGGGGAGGTTATATGGAAGAAGCGATTGCTATTGCCGATGAGTTTTTAAAAGACAGACAATTAATCGTTTTCACGAAAAGCAAAAACGGTTCTACTGAGAAAACGTATGCAACAAAAACAGGAAGTTTTGAAACGGGGATAGTTTATGTTTTAATTAATGAAAATAGTGCTTCGGCTAGTGAAATCTTAGCAGGAGCCATTCAAGATAATGATCGCGGAACTATTGTTGGACGTCGTTCTTTCGGTAAAGGTTTGGTTCAGAGAGAAATGGACTTTAACGACGGATCTGCAGTAAGATTGACCGTGGCGCGTTATTATACGCCAACGGGAAGATCTATTCAAAAGCCGTATAAAAAAGGGAACGAAGAATATTTTAAAGAATCTGAAGCAAGAATTGCTACTGGGGAACTTTATGCAAAAGACAGTATAAAAGTGGCCGATTCTTTAAAATTCAAAACTCCGAAAGGAAAAATAGTGTACGGTGGCGGCGGAATTGTTCCAGATGTTTTTGTTCCAATGGAAGCAGAGCATGGAAATGAAAATGTTGCATATTTGCTGCAGACTGGAATTGTAGGGCATTTTGTCTTTGAAGAATTAGATAAAAATAGAAATGCTTTTGCTGGAGATAATTTTAATGAGTTTTTGGCAAAAATGAAGAACTCAGATTTTTATTTCAAAAGATTTAAAAACTATATTTTAATGACGGGATTGGATTTGAAATTGGATAAAACGAAAGCGCTCGTAAACCGTCATATTACAGCTGAATTCGCACGACAGCTGTTTGGAGAATTGTATTATTATGATGTAATCTTGAAAGATGATGCCATGATAAAGACAATTCTAGCTCCAAAGAAATAACTTCAATCTTTATATCATGAAAATAGAAACCGTTGTTGATGCAGAAATAGAACTCCTGACTGCAATTAAAAAATCGGATGTTATGGCTTTGGAAACAATTCTTCATGATGATTTATTGTTTAATATGCCCGACGGACAAACCATAACTAAAGAGTTTGATTTGGAATCATATCGTTCAGGGAAGCTAAAAATTAATTCTTTGGAAGCATCAGATCAAATTGTCAACGTAATTGATGATTCTGCAGTGGTTACGGTCACAGTTGCCTTAAAAGGCGCTTATGACGGAAATGCAATCAGCGGAGTTTTCAAATATTTAAGGGTTTGGAAAAAATCGGGTAAGAATCTAAAAGTTATTGCAGGGAGCTGTGTTCAACTGGCGTAAAGTTTGATGCAATAAAATAATAGTAACTTAAAATAAAACTTTGCGAACCTTTCGTAAATCCTCGCGAACTTCGCGGTTAAACTAATAATATATGAAAAATTTAAAAAGAGTAAGTTTTCTAGTGCTTTTAATGACTTTTGTAATCTCTTGCACAACTATGAAAAATGATGCTAATGCTGTAGTTTCAGGAAAAGTAGACGGTATAGAACCAGGTAAAGATGGTTACACGGCCAAAATTACAACAGACGCAAAAGAAGTTTACTTTGCAACAATCAGTATTGTAAACGTTGGCGGGCCTCAGAATTACAAACAATTAAAAATTGGAGATGTAGTGTCTGTAAAAGGAGAAAAATGGAAATCTGAAGATGAAAACCATATTAAAGTAACAGAAATCGTTTCGGTTAAATAAGTTAACCATAAAGTTTTAAACCATTAAGAGATTAAGTTTATTAAGCTGTGTAGCTGTTTTCTTAATCTCTTAATGGTTTTTTCTGTTTGGAGTTTTTTCTTAATGAAACTTGGTAATTAAGTTTGCATCAAAATAGAACTTAATTTATCTTAATCTCTTAATGGTAAAAACAAAAAATTATCGAGTGCTATCATGAGCGTGAGTCTGTACGCCGTTATTCCATAAAGTAAGAATGTCTGTCGCTACAGCAGCGCCACTTCCGGCTGCAATTGCCAATTGACTTCTCCAACCCGCTAAAGTACCGATTACATAAATGCCGTCAGCAACTTTATGGTCTTCATTTTTAAGCTGTATACGCTGTTTTTCTGGAAGCGCTTTTTTGTGAGGTTCAACAAATTGCATCAAACCTTCAATGTCGAAAGTATTGGCAGAACCAATTCCGACCACGATATTTTTTGTTTGGTATGAATTCTTGTTGGTTACTACGGTAAATTCTGGATAACTGCCTTCAATTTTCATTACTTTTTCATTTGAAATCTGAGTAATGTGCGGGTAAGTTGTTGCTAAATGCTGTGTGCTTTCAGTTAAAAGTTTAGAACCTAATTTTCCTGGTGTAATTCCGTAAGCGTTATAAAATATTGCCTCTTGTAAAGAAGAATTTTTCTGATGAGTAAAAATTCCGATTTTTTTGTCAGTAACAAAAGTTTTGTTTTTTGCGGATCCTAAGACTAGAGCACAAGACATGCCAGATACTCCTCCGCCAATAATTAAAACATCAAACATATTATCTGTTGTCATTCATTTTTTCTTCAATTCTTTTTGAAATTCTAAAAATCAAAAGAATCAAAACAGCGCAAAATGAAGCGGCGATTCCAATAAAAGCTACCATACTATCTCCTTGAAAAGGGTTTTTAAAGTCTAATAGCGTAATATTAAAAACGATTAAAGCTAATGCCAAAAGCACTAAGATTGAAGTGAAAATTTTCATAAGGTTGTCTTTGTTTTTGTCTAAAATAATAAAGTAGAACTTTATGGGGAAATTGCCTTAAAGTTGTATTTTAGAAATTTTACGGGGTAAATTTATAAAAATAAAATTTAGACAAACAAACCTTTAACATTAGCAGCGAATAATTTAACAGCAATTGCTAAAAGTATTACTCCAAATGTCTTGCGAACCACTCCAAGTCCGTTTTCTCCTAGTAGATTCTCGATTTTTTTAGAAGACTTTAAAACTATGTAAACCAAGATAATATTTAAGACAATCGCTATGATAATATTAATAGTATGAAACTGAGATCGAAGTGATAACAAGGTTGTCATTGTTCCTGCTCCAGCGATTAGAGGGAAAGCCAGCGGTACAATAGAAGCAGATCCTGGTTCTTCATCACGATAGATTCTGATTCCTAAAATCATTTCTAAAGCCAAAAAGAACAAAACAAATGAACCAGCAACGGCAAACGAGTGAACATCGATACCAATTAAATTCAGTAAACCTTCTCCAACGAAAAGAAAAACAATCATAATAGCGCCCGCAACGATAGAAGCTTTTTCAGACTCAATGTGTCCAACTTTTGCTCTTAAATTCACAATAATCGGAATCGAGCCAACAATATCAATTACGGCAAAAAGCACCATACTAACGGTAATGATTTCTTTAAAATCGATTTCTAACATATCGCTTTGATTTTTAGGGTTTAAAAAACTGCTGCAAAAGTACTTAATAAAGTTAGGTGTTTTTTCAATACAATGCATTTTTGTTATAAAAACATGTTTTAATAGCTAAAAAAGTGATATTTGTAACAATTGTTGTTTTCTTTTGCATTTAGTAAAACTTATAATAGGATTAACCGCAAAGCATGCAAAATTAAATTCGCAAGGTTCGCAAATTAAAATAGGTATTGGAAATGTGTGCGTATAAACTTTGCGAACCTTTGCGCAAATCCTTGCGAATTTTGCGGTTAAATTTTCATCCTATTTTATCTCCTTTCTTTGACTATCTTTGCATTTTAAAATTTACAGTATTTAATATCATGTTTCAGTTAGGTAAAACTATTATTTCAGAGGACATTCTGGAAAAAGAATTTGTGTGCAACTTGTCTGCTTGTAAAGGAGCTTGTTGTGTGGATGGAGATGCGGGGGCGCCTTTGAATGAGGCTGAAACTAAAATCTTAGAAGAAATTTACCCAAAAGTAAAACCTTTTTTGCGAAAAGAAGGAATTGAAGCAATCGAAACACAAGGAACTTGGGTAAAAGGAACAGATGGTGATCTAGAAACGCCGCTGATTGATAATAAAGATTGCGCTTATGTGATTTTTGACGGAAAAACGGCACTTTGCGGAATCGAGCAAGCTTACAATCAAGGAGTAGTGGATTGGAAAAAACCTGTTTCTTGTCATTTATACCCAATTCGAGTAAAAGACTTCACAGAATTTGCAGCTGTCAACTATGATAAATGGGATATCTGCGATGATGCTTGTTCGTTAGGAAAAGAACTTGAAGTTCCAGTTTACAAATTTGTAAAAGAGGCATTGATTCGCCGTTTTGGAGAAGACTGGTATTTGGAGCTAGAAAAGGTAGCTGAGGAGCTTAAAAATTCTTAAAAATTAAAGTGTAATTTATACCTTTTTCTCTCTTCATTTTTTGACTCAAAAAAACAAAGTTTTAACTCAAAAAAAACTTTTTAAAACTATTTAAAATTTCTTGCTTTTTATATTTAAAAGTCTATATTTTACGGGGCTTTCAGGTGTAATTATTGGTTTTAAATGTTTCATTTACAGTAAATTAATTATTGTATGAAAAATGTTTCAAAAAATTAACGTTGTTAAAAACTACAGCAAATTGTGAATAAGTTTGACTTTCATTTTTGGCGTTAATTGACAATCTTTGTAGTCTATTGAATTAGCAAAAAATTCGGTATAAAAATTAAACAAAAATTGTCATGTCTCAAGTAGAACCAATCTTACAAGAAAATAAAAATCGTTTCGTTATTTTTCCTATCAAACATCATGATATTTGGGAATGGTATAAAAAAATGGAAGCTAGTTTCTGGACTGCTGAAGAAATCGATTTGCACCAAGATTTGACAGATTGGAATAACAAACTGAATGACGATGAAAGATATTTCATTAAACATATTTTAGCATTCTTTGCAGCTTCTGACGGAATCGTAAATGAAAACTTGGCTGAGAACTTTGTAAACGAAGTTCAATATGCTGAAGCGAAGTTTTTCTATGGTTTCCAGATTATGATGGAAAACATTCACAGCGAAACGTATTCTTTATTAATTGATACTTACGTTAAAGATGAAGCTGAGAAAACAGAATTGTTTAATGCTTTAGAAGTTTTCCCGGCTATTGCAAAAAAAGGAGAATGGGCTTTAAAATGGATCGAGTCTGATTCGTTTGCTGAAAGGCTTATTGCTTTTGCTGCAGTTGAAGGAATCTTTTTCTCAGGAGCCTTCTGTTCAATTTATTGGTTGAAAAAACGTGGTTTAATGCCAGGTTTAACATTCTCTAATGAATTGATTTCTCGTGACGAAGGCGTACACTGTGATTTTGCTGTTCACTTGCATAATCACCATTTGGTAAACAAAGTACCAAAAGAAAGAATCAAAGAAATTATTGTCGATGCTTTAGATATCGAAAGACAATTTATTACTGAATCTCTTCCAGTAAGTTTAATCGGTATGAACGCTACTTTAATGACACAGTACTTAGAGTTTGTTGCTGATAGGCTTCTAGTAGAGTTAGGTTGTGAGCGTGTCTACGGATCAGCGAATCCATTCGATTTCATGGACATGATTTCTCTTCAAGGAAAAACTAATTTCTTTGAAAAACGTGTTGCGGAGTATCAAAAATCAGGTGTGATGAACAACGACAGCGATGCTCAAAAAATTTCATTCGATGCAGATTTTTAGACAACAAAAAATATTTTAGCGTCTATCTTCTAGAGACACTAAAAAAAAGATTACAGATTATTTTTAAAGGTTGAACCTCTTTCCCCAAGTCGCAGGTTCAATAGCAATTTTTGACGCATTTAAATTCGTTTTTCGGATTTGAAACGAGTAACTATTGAGAATTTGGTAATTCTCTAAAATTAATTTAAAAACACGCAATGTTTAAGTACTGGAATTCGTTTTCTAGTTACTTTAATTTTTTCAATAACCATAAAAGGTAAGCTTATGTATGTAGTAAAAAGAGATGGCCACAGAGAGCCCGTAATGTTTGATAAGATTACAGAAAGAATCAAAAAATTGTGTTACGGCTTAAACGAGCTTGTAGATCCAGTTAAGGTAGCCATGAGAGTTATCGAGGGATTGTATGATGGAGTTTCGACTTCTGAATTGGATAATCTTGCAGCAGAAACGGCGGCTTCTATGACAATTGCGCATCCTGATTATGCTCAATTAGCAGCTCGTGTAGCAATTTCTAACCTGCATTCAAATACCAAAAAATCTTTCTCAGAAACGATGAAAGATATGTATCACTACGTAAACCCAAGAAATGGTCAAGATGCGCCATTAATTGCTGATGATGTTTACAAAGTGATCCAAGAAAACGCCGCTTTTTTAGATTCTCATATCATTTATACAAGAGATTTTAATTACGACTATTTTGGTTTCAAAACTTTAGAGCGTTCTTATCTTCTTAAAATAAACGGAAAAATCGTTGAGCGTCCGCAGCACATGTTAATGCGTGTTTCTGTTGGGATTCACTTAGATGATTTAAAATCGGTTATCGAAACTTACGATTTAATGTCTAAAAAGTTCTTTACGCACGCAACGCCAACGTTGTTCAACGCGGGAACTCCAAAACCGCAAATGTCATCTTGTTTCCTTTTGGCAATGCAGGAAGATAGTATCGACGGTATTTATGATACATTAAAACAAACAGCTAAAATTTCGCAGTCAGCGGGAGGAATCGGACTTTCTATTCACAACGTTCGTGCGACTGGATCTTACATTCGCGGTACAAACGGAACATCAAACGGAATTGTTCCGATGTTGAGAGTTTTCAACGACACAGCACGTTATGTAGATCAAGGAGGTGGAAAACGTAAAGGAAGTTTTGCGATTTATATCGAAACTTGGCATGCTGATATTTTCGATTTCTTGGATTTAAAGAAAAACCACGGAAAAGAAGAGATGCGTGCAAGAGATTTATTCTTCGCAATGTGGACTTCAGATTTGTTCATGAAACGTGTTCAAGAAGATGGGCCATGGACTTTAATGTGTCCAAATGAATGTCCAGGTTTATATGATGTTTACGGAGACGAATTTGAAGCTTTGTATACAGGATATGAAGCGCAAGGAAAAGGAAGAAAAACAATCCGTGCTCGTGAATTATGGGAGAAAATCCTAGAATCTCAAATCGAGACTGGAACACCATATATGTTGTACAAAGATGCAGCAAACCGTAAATCGAACCACAAGAATTTAGGAACGATCCGTTCTTCTAACTTGTGTACAGAGATTATGGAGTTTACATCTAAAGATGAAATTGCAGTTTGTAACTTAGCTTCAATCTCATTGCCGATGTTCGTTGAAAACGGAGAATTCAACCACGAATCACTTTACAATGTTACAAAACGTGTTACTCGCAACTTGAACAAAGTAATCGACAGAAACTACTATCCAGTACAAGAAGCTGAAAACTCAAACATGCGCCACCGTCCAGTTGGATTAGGAGTTCAAGGTTTAGCAGATGCTTTCATTATGTTGCGTATGCCGTTTACAAGTGATGAGGCTAAAAAGCTAAACCAAGAGATTTTCGAAACCTTATACTTCGCTGCTGTAACTGCTTCCATGGAAATGGCAAAAGAAGAAGGGCCTTATTCAACTTTCGAAGGATCGCCAATGTCTAAAGGAGAATTCCAATACAACATGTGGGGATTAAAAGATGAAGAATTATCTGGTCGTTGGGACTGGGCTTCATTAAGAAAAGAAGTTATGGAACACGGAGTTCGTAACTCTTTATTAGTGGCACCAATGCCAACCGCTTCTACTTCTCAAATCTTAGGAAACAACGAAGCTTTTGAACCATATACTTCAAATATCTATACTCGTCGTGTATTGTCTGGAGAGTTCATCGTAGTAAACAAACATTTACTAGAAGACTTAGTGAAATTAGGTTTATGGAATGAAGATTTGAAACAAGAAATTATGCGTCATAATGGATCTGTTCAAAATATCAATATCATTCCTCAAGACTTAAAAGATCTTTACAAAACAGTTTGGGAAATGTCGATGAAAGATATTATCGATATGTCTCGTCAAAGAGGATATTTTATTGACCAGTCTCAATCTTTGAACCTGTTCATGCAAGATGCAAACTATTCTAAATTAACGTCAATGCACTTCTACGCTTGGCAGTCTGGTTTAAAAACAGGAATGTATTACCTAAGAACAAAAGCGGCTGTAGATGCGATTAAATTCACATTAAACAACGATAAAAAACAAGAAACAGCTCCGTCATTAGTCCAGGAAACTGAATCAATCAGTGTTGAGGATTACAAAGCAATGCTTTTAAAAGCACAAGCTGCAGATCCTGAGGATTGTGAGATGTGTGGAAGTTAATATCTGTGATAAAATATATGGTTAAGTTTTTCTTTTAAATTAATTATAAAAAGAAAAACTTAACTATTTAAAATTTAGTTCTTTGAATTAATTTGGTTCGACTTTAGATTGTCTCTTCAATCTTTCGTCAGGATTGCCCAAGAACACCTTTCCAAAGTGTTAGTTCGAACTTCATTAGTTGTTTGGCTATTCATTTCATTAAAGGGTTCTGTGTCTATCTCGTTTGATGCCACTGTGTATGACAGACAGAAACCTATAGAAACATTGGCACCAAGCTATTTATTTAGTGAGGCGGACAGGCAGAAAGCTGCGGATTTAAAAAAGCATGCGAAATTTCGAAAAAACTTTCGTATGTCTGAAAAAAACTTAATTTTGAAAACTATGGATACACTATCGAATTCAGAACTGGAGAAAACCCAGCAAACCAAAAAAATGCAGTCTTTAACGCTCAAGAGTTCCAGCTTAGATTTCGATTTAAGTTAGCGTTCGACTTTAGATTGTCTCTTCAATCTTTCGTCAGGATTGCCCAAGAACACCTTTCCAAAGTGTTAGTTCGAACTTCATTAGTTGTTTGGCTATTCATTTCATTAAAGGGTTCTGCGCTCATTTTGTGGAGTCTGTCATACTAACAAATTGTTATTCTAAGGGTCTTTACAATCATATAACTACATGTCAAAAACATTATTAGAAAAAATATCTTCAGTTGAATCTTTAAAAAAAGCCTGGGATAATTTAGATAAAACTAATAAGTCCTCTCAAGGTATTTCTAAAGAAACAATAGAAGATTTTGAAAAAAACAAAGATGATAAAATTACTTCGATATCATCTCTCTTATTAAACGGAAAATATTTTTTCAGACCAAATAGAGCAGTATTAATTCCGAAAAATAATGGGAAATTTCGTCCATTACAAATTCCTGAAATCTCAGATAGGGTTGTATTAAAATCTATTGCTATAGAACTTGAAGAAGTATTTAAAGAATTACTAGAAAAAAGCAACGGTTTTAGTTTTGCCTATCAAAAAGGTCTTGGAACGAAAGATGCAATTTTCAAAATCATCGAGCATTATAAAAATGGTTATATATATTCTTTAGAAGCAGATTTAATAAATTTTTTTGGGAAGGTTAACAAGGAGGATTTATTAAATAATTGCATTTATCCAAAGCTTCAAGATGATTCTATCAACAAGTTATTACATAAAGCACTTAATCAGGAGTTAGGAGGATTAGATGATATTGATGTTGAAAAAAGGTCTAATTTTCAAGATGTGGGTAAAGGTATCCCTCAAGGTAGTCCTTTGTCACCATTGTTCTCTAATATTTTCCTTTCGCCTTTTGATCAATTTCTTATTGAAAGGGATTATAAATTAGTCCGTTATGCGGATGATTTTGTAATTCTTTGCAAAACCAAGGAAGAATGTGAGAAAGCTTATATTGATTGTTGCGAAATTTTAAAAGAATTAAAATTAGATATT
>Ga0307416_100002020_pt1 | contig 11402 bp, 14 predicted proteins | sample DK1Cmetagenome_2_FD_203821 | JGI IMG/M metagenome (GOLD analysis project Ga0307416, IMG submission 203821) | Maize rhizosphere microbial communities from greenhouse at UC Davis, California, United States - DK15-C-3 | ecosystem: Host-associated > Plants > Roots > Rhizosphere > Soil | place...
GCCCGTTTGGGCGCATAAGCCCTCGGTGCAGTTGAGCGGATTCGACAGGTCCAAATGTGCGCACAGCGACACCCGAGTCAATACCGATGATCTTGGGGCGACCGATGACTAGCTCGCGACATCTCAACGGACCCAGAAAGCGGAGAGCACGCTATGCCGGCAACTTTGCTCCCGTGGTCAGGTCGAGTGCGTAGTCGACCTCGCGACGCGCGGCAGCCGTGGTCGATCCTGTGGTCTCACTGACTAACGTCTGGACGAGATGCAAGCCCGCCTTCTCCATCAGTCGGCGCGAGACAACGTCGACCGCCATCATGGTGGCGATCACGGTCGACACATGAGCCGCGCGGGCTATCTCGATCATGCAGAGCATTCCCTCGATGTCGTAGCCCCGCCCCCACGCCTTGCGCCGGAGCCGGTAGGCCAACTCGACGTTCCGAAGCGGCTCATCGACCGGTGTGATCATGAACCACCCCAGGAAGTTGCCGGTCCCGCGGTCACGGGCAACCCAGGACCCCAGCCGGTCAGCGCGGCCGTTGTGCGCCATTAGCCGGGGCATCTCTTCGGCGAGGACCCGAGCCGGCGTCATCGGCCGACCATGGTCGAGATAGCGCATCACCTCGGTATCCGCGTTGAGCGCCACGACATCATCAACATCAGGCCAGTTCGTACGGGTCAGCGCCATGCGCTCGGTTACCGGAATTTGACAGCCCCCTCAGCAGAGCTCGTCGGGTCAGTAGTGGGTGGGGACGCGTGCTTTTGCCACCACGCCGGAGCAGATGCACTCCCGGCGGCCGATCCCGAGCTCGGTGGCGGCGCACCAGCGCGCACTGATCGCGTCATGTGAGACCAGCGGATGCTCACAGGTCGGGCAAAGATCCGCGGCGGCCTCGTCAATGTCAACAAAGGCGGGAGAGGCAGAGTTCATGTCGAGTCCGTACAGGCCCGTCAGTAGGGCCGGATGGTGATCGCCTGGGACCGCCGATCAGGTGTCAGCAGAAATATCCCTCGGTGGTTTCACCCTACGCCCGGAAGCGACCCCACCCGAACCGAACGCCCATCTTGCCGCCACGGGTACGCGATCCTCGACGGCGGCGCACGCGCTACGTCAGGCGGGACCTTCGCGGCCCGGGTGTCAACGGCAGCCGAAATGTGACCCCCTGGCGGCGAAATACCAACGACTGGCGGGGTTGCAGCCGCTCTCAAGACGCAGGGCCTCTGTAGACCCGGAAGCGGATGCGCTGACTGCTCAAGCCCGACCGACGATGCTCGGTGACGTCATTGTGCTGATGAAGGCCCTCCGTCCGTCGCGCGGGCCGTCTCGTCGAATCCCGACTCGTACGTCTCCCTGACCGAGTCGATCCAGGCCTGGAACGCTACCGGGGCCGTGCGCGACTTCATCACTGGCTGCTGGCCGACGGTGTGGTGCGCGACTGCTGGACTGAGCTGACCGGCCTTCAGTGATGATCTTCGGTGACAAAGTCGATCAGCTGCTCGACCACCGTAAGCAGTGGGCGTTCCAGGTCGTCCCAAGAGCGCACCTTGTCCAAGATCATCCTCCAAGCTGCGGCCAGGTCGGCCTGATCCCTGTGCGGCAGCCCCAGGACGGCGCAGATCCCATGCTTCCATTCGACGGTCCGCGGCACCTCCGGCCAGCCGGCCAGTCCCAGCCTGGCCGGCTTCACCACCTGCCAAATGTCCACGTACGGATGACCCAGCACCAGCACGCGACCGCGGCCAGCCCCGCTCCTGACCAGGTCCGCGATGCGCGACTCCTTGCTCCCAGGCACCAGGTGATCGACGAGGACCCCGAGCCGCCGCCCTTCTCCCGGCACGAAGTCGGCCACGATGCCGGGGAGGTCATCGATGCCGCCGAGGTACTCGACGACCACCCCAACGTGGCGCAGGTCGTCGCCCCAGATCTTCTCCACCAGCTCGGCGTCGTGGCGACCCTCGACATAGATCCTGCTGGCCCGCGCGGTCTTGGCCTGACCGGCCAGACCGACGACCGAACCCGAGGCAGTCCGGGTGGCCACCGACCGTGCTCGCGGCGGAGCCTTGAGCACCACCGGTCTTCCCTCGTACCAAAATCCCGCGCCAAGGCGGAAACTCCGCTGCTTCCCGTGCCGGTCCTCCAAGACCACCAAACCGCGCTCCCAGCGCAGCACCGCCCCGCAGAATCCCGACGTGGCATCCTCCAGCACCAGCCCGACCTCAAGCGCCAGGTCGGTGCTCGTCGGTCGGCCCGCCCGCTGCCAGCCGGACGCGAGTACGTCGTGCGGGTACCGGCCGGTCGAGGTCACGCCGAAAGCGTAGGGGAACGACGCCCTTGGGCCAGGGATCTCCGCGCGCCGGCCTAAGGTGGTTTTGCCTGGGCCATGGCCGCTTCGCCGACGTTCCTGCCCGGCTCGGCGCTGTTCTCCCAGGCCACTCGGTCGGTATGGGCCATTAGCGGGCCATTAAGCGCGGCGAAGGGCGGGGATCGGCGGTGCCTTCGGGCACTTTCGTCTGGTTCGGTGAGGTAAGGCCGAGGAACTTACCAGCCGCCGCTGCCGCCTCCTCCGCCGCCGCCACCTGAGAAACCGCCGCCACCGAAGGAGCTACCACCGCCGAATCCAGTGCCAGCAGCACCCGACGATGAGGCGACCGGTGCCGCCGCCGAGGTGAGGCTGCTGGACAGGAAGGCGGTGTTGAACGCTGTCATTTGATAGTTGCCGATGTACCAGTACGGTGTCTGGTTCGGCAACCGTCCCATCGCCACCAGGTCGGCGCAGATCCTGGCCCAGCGGTCGGCCAATCCGAAGATGATCGCCCAAGGCAGATACTTCGAGAAGATGTCCTCGCCCTCCTCGAACTTGAGCTGGTCTGCTTCAGCGGTCGCCAGGTAGTTCCGGAAGCCCTCAACTTGATCACAGATCGCACGGCCTTCGGCTGTGCGCTGCCCTCGCTTCAGCTTGGTGCGGATCACAGCAACAGTGATGATGATCGGCAAAAGTGGGATCAACAGCAACAGAACTCTTGGCAGCTCGCGCGCCCAAGCGATCCAAAGACCCACTGCTAGAACAGCGACCACTGTGATAGCGATCATGGCAACGCCGAAGCTGCTGATCGCGGCAGCGGAGGGTACTTTGCGGAACCAGCCGCGCACGGCGACCCGACTGTGCACGGAGTCCCGCATCTGCTCATGGGCGCTGGCAAGGCTGCCCGGCCGGGAGAGATCCCTCTCGGCTCCCGGCGGCTCATCCTCGAACAGGCCGGTCAGCAGCACCATTTCGTGCGGTGTTGAAGCCTTGCTCGGGTCGAGGAGGGTGATCCGGAAGTCGTGTTCGTCATTGCTCTGGATGGTCAGGGCGCCCTTGACCGCCAAGTCGATGATGGTGGCAGCGGTCTCCTCCGAATCGACTTGGCCGTCGATCAGCACGCCGGCCTCAGCCACGGGGACGGGTGCTGGGGAAAACGCCACCGGGATAGGGATGTCGGGGTCATTCGGCACAACCCGTGCCTGCTGACCAGGAAGTGGAGTGGTGCCCGGCGCTAGGTCCGCATAGCGCTGGTCGCGGCCGTTCTTGCGCCACCACAACACTCCGACGATCGGCGAACCTAGAGCGATCACCCGTGTCACCGCAGCCAGTGCGAGCGCACCCATACTTTCGGAGGGTGAAAGCTTGGAGCCGTTCGGCTCCATGTGAGGCTTGTTGCAGACCCGGCGTGATCTTGACGCCGACACTGACGCTCTGTCCGGAGGGGACATTGCTCTGAGCGAAGCTGGTCTGGCCGTCCTTGGTCATTTTCTTGGTCTGGCAAGGAGTAGTGCTATCCGGCGGCCCCGCGAAACAGGTGGCATCCTTTGCCCCACCTGGCACTGTGGTTGTGATCTGCAATTCCTTGATCAGCGGGTTGCCAAAGCCTGGGCCGTCCCAATAGAACTCGTCGTAGCCATTGAATGAGCGCATCGCACCGCTCACGTCGTAGGAGATGACATAGGTCGCGGTCGGTGAAGAAATGGTCTGGTTGGGGTTGCCAATCCGCAGGTTGAGCTCCTCCTCACGACCGCCTTGAGACTGGGTCGTCTTTGAGCTGAACTGCGTTGCCACGCCGGGGTGCGGACTGGTGACATTGATATTGCTGATCCCGTACACAAAGTCCTGGTCGCTGTCGGGATCAGGTTCACGGATAACCAGATCGCGTTGCATACCGTGCCGGCCAGAATCTCTGTCGAAGCGCCAGACGATGGTTTCCTTCACCTTGAGAACGCCGCTGGGCTGCATGTCGTAGTTGATCGTGAAGGAATCGATCTGGGCATCGGCCGCGTATGCCGGGGTTGGGACGACAAGAGCCCAGGCCAGAGCGGTCAAGATCATCAAAAGCAACGAGACCGCCACCTGAACCAATCGGCCGACAGCGTTGCAAACGCGCTCGGCGGCGGACGGGTGCAATTTCACTGCAGAACTCAGCTAACTGTCTTGATCATCGACGCGGCGAGCTGCCGACCCCACGCTCGCGCCCGATCAATCTCACCGTCGAGCAGCGGACCGTCGACATCATCGACATAGAAACTCTCCGCTCTCGCCACCGACTCGTAGCCGTGGCGGTGAGCGGCCTTGGCGGCGCTCTTAGCGGCTGATCCAGGGAGGTGGCGCATGCTTTTGATCTTGGTGTCGAAGGTGGCCATCTTCTCGGTGTGTTCCCCAGACGGCAGCGCCGCCATCCCTCACGCAGCCCAAACTCTCGTTCACCTTCATGCGCGCCTTTGCCGATGGCGTCGGCGCGCGTGTTCTCGCGGCTCATCGAGAATGCGTGCGTTGGACATCCCGCCACGATGAGCGCAACATCAGGACCCGGATCGGTCGGAACGTCCGCTACCTCGGTCACTTGCACATCAACCGATTCACCAAGTCCGGCTGCGATCGCGTTGGCAATCTGTTCGGTGTTGCCGAACATCGACTCATAACCACCAGCGTCTTCATCTGTGGTTCCCTTCCTCTCTGTAGGGCCGTTTCCTCGTGCACGTCAAATGACCTGACGCATCCGCATGGGCCGTCCGAAATAGGTTGTTCCCCGGATCTCGGTCATGGCAGCGCCGCCTGTGCAGTGTGCCCTTCTGCATCATCGGACCGGCCGACGGCGCCGTGTACATGTCGTGGACCAGCCGCAACCAGCAGGGCGACCGTCGCCGTCAGGTAGAGCGCAGCGATCACGGGTTCGAAGGGGTCGAACGCAACCGCGCCCGGCACGCCCGCTGCCGACTGGAACACAAGGGCCACCATGTAGCTGACCTGGTGCAAGGTTCCGGCGATGAGCAAGACAGTGGCCAGGACGTACCGGGTAGCAATGCGCCGCCACAGCAGCACGGCGGCCAGGGGGTAGGCCGGCACCAGCAGCGTGAGGTCGAGCGCCAATCCGAGCTGCACCACCACGTCCGGCTCTACCAGTGCACTTCCCACCGGCAGCTCTCCGGTGGTGATGAACCGGACGGAGGCGTAGATCCAGATGCCGCCAAGTGCTGCTGCCAGCAGAGCGAATACCACGCCGACGATGCGTCGTGGAGTGCGTGGGGAGAACCGCGCGGCGACGCCTGGTACGTCGAGCGCGCAGACGGTCAGCACGAGCGCGAAAAGGGAGCTGCTGAACACGGCGGGGTGCAGCAGGAAGAGGTCGTTGAACGGCGGGCCGAACAGGTAGTACGCGTAGGTGTAGACCAGGTAGGCCAGCATTCCGACCCAAATCAGCTGCGCGCGGTCGGAGCCACGGCGGGTCTGCACCTGCGAAAGCACAAGCGCAGGCACGACAAGCACGAGTGTTACCAGGTCGTAGCCGCGGAGCATCTCGGCCGTCGATCCGGGTTCACCGTATACGCCATCAGTAAGAAGCCCGGCCAGCGATGCCAGCAGCGCCAGCACCCCGACGCCGCTGCTCAACACATGCGCCCAACGCCACCTCGTGCGAGCAGATGGCGCGGCTAATCGTCTGGCCGCCACCTTGCCTGGGCTCGTTGTCGGGCTTTGGCGCAGACTGATCATGAAAGACACCTCCCTAACCGGTGTCGATCTCGGACCTTGAGCGTGTCCGGCGGGACTCCATCCCTAACCTCACGCTAGAGGTGTCCTGTGGGGGACCATAGGGGCTTCAGTCCCTTCCAGCCTGGCTATCGGGTCCCAAGATGAAGCCGCCAGGGACGAACGGAAGCACGCTGGCGCGCCGTGGAGGTCAGGACCTGAAGGGAGGAGCGCGACGCGGTCGCAGAGTTCCGGACGAAGCCGGGGCCGTGCGTAACTGCTTTCTTGATCATCTTTCTCTCTTCCTGATCAGGGGTGGAGGGGTGGAGGCATTCCACCCCTCCTTGCAAATCCTTCGCTCCCGCAACTGGTCCATTTGTTGTTTATAGGGGTTTTCAGCTATTACAACTCGCCGCTTTTGCCCCGCGAGGGGGGAAAAGGTTCCACGTGTCCACCCCTTCAGCGGGATCTCATTGAGGTCAAGTTCTGAGGGTCTTTAGCGCCGGCGGTTATCTGCCTGGCCTGAAACGGCATACCTGGAATGTCGGGTGTCTTGACTTCTGACCGCATCCTGCAAGACTCGCTTTCGGGAGCGACCTCAGAAGGAGGGCTTACTTTGAGTGAGTCCCCTGCATTTGAGGCGCCGAGCGCAGCCCCTCTCGAGGAGCCCGTCGACCGGTATGGCGCGGTTCGGCAGTACTCGTTGGCGAAGATCGTTGGTGTGTGGGCGGCTGCAGCACTGCCTATGGCGTTCCTCGCCTGGGTCTGTGTGCCACTGCTCAGGGATCAACTCGGCGGGCGTGACCCGTTTATCGAATCGCTCCTGATCTGCCTCAACGTCGGTCTGCTCTGGATTCTTGCCTTAACCCTTATCCTGCTCCGACGCGAGCAGGGCCGACTCGAATGGTCACGCGTGGTCGACGGTCTATGGCTTCGGTCGCCGCGCAGCCCGAAAACAGGGAAGATCGGCGGTACGGTCTGGCTATGGGCAATTCCGTTCGTCCTACTCTCCGTTGCCATCAATTTCCTGCCGATCGACCCAGAAGGCCCGTTGCCGAGGGACCTTCCCGTCCTTCTTCAAAAGGATCACGACCGTCTTGAGACTTTCTTCAGCGGCTCTTGGGGCTGGTTCGCGCTGCTTGTGTTGGTGAGCTTTCTGGCTCCGGTGGTCGAGGAGCTGTTCTTCCGCGGCTTGTTGCTGCCGCGAATGCGCAATGTGTTCGGAAGAATCGACTGGGTCGTCAACGGGGCAATGTTTGGCCTCTTCCACTTGCACCAGCCGTGGAGTATGCCTAGGGCCGTTCTCGAGGGGGCGCTGGTTCAGGCCTTTCCCACGAAGCGGTATCAGAGCACTTGGATAGGGCTCATCACGCACACTCTTCCGAGCTTCGTCATCATCGGGGTTGTTCTGCCGCTGGTGCTGTGAACAAGGTTCTGGTCTGAAGCCCCGCTCGATTCGCAGCCTGGGGCGCGCTCCCGTAGGAATCGTCATTCCTCCGTAACCCGAGATGCCCTGGCTCACCGCGAGGCGTCGAGGCTGCCTGAGATGTCTACCATTTGGTCCTTCAAGGATGACAAGTGCCAGCAGCGACTGCACGCCATCGCCAGACCGGCGGCGTGAGACCCGCGGCTTTGGTGATCTTGATGGGCAAACGTACCGTCGCGAAAGTGCATTCGATCGGGTTCGTGGTGCGCAGGTGGATCCAACGCTCCGCCCGGGTAGCGGTAGGACTCGAGAGCATGATCAAAGTGTCGTCGCGCAGGTAGCCGACCGACTCAGTTCAGGAACTATCCGTAGGCGCAATCTTCGACACGATGCCCATCGCGACCGTGAGACGTCTCGCCAGACTGCACCGCCAGGCGACCGAAGTGCCTGCGGCCACGACGCTTCATGATCAAGCCTCGGCTGTCTGTTGGTCGTACGCCTCTCACGCTCCGAGCAGGTATGCGGCGAACTTGTCCGCACTGGTCGTCTCATTTGGGGCTCGTGGCCTCACCCACCTCGAGTTGGAAAAGGTGGTGAGGTCGCATTCTCAAGCGCAGTGTTGTACGGCGGCGACCCGCTATCCGGTGGTGGCACGCTGCGTGAGATGAACCGTGCCATGATGATCATGACACGGTTCAGTACTTCGTCTGTGGGCGGCACCACCGTGGAGCCTGGGTGGCTCGGCGGGGCTATCGTGCGGTGCTGCTCCTGCGCCACATGCACACCGCGGCACCGATCAGGAAGATCGCACCGAGGACCGTTGGGCCGAGGAGGATCGTGCCGGCCAGCGGCGAGAAGCCAGTGTGTGCCGCGACGATCCCTCCGGCCAGGAAGCCCAGGCCGGACACTGCACCGACCCAGCCGAGCCAACGGGGATAGCTGCGTCCAAAAGCGATGGCCAGCCCGAGCACTAGGAGTGTCGTGCCGTTGACGAGGTGGAAGAATCCGCTGAGGCCCTTCTCGAGCGCACGCATCCCCTCAGCAACTTGGTAGGCGCTCGTCTTGTCGCCCGCCTGGGTGGCGTCCGCCCAAGTGTCGACCGTGGCCTTCAGCGCAACGCCGTCGACAGCCATCTGAACGGCGAAGATCGCCGCGACGAGGATTGCGGTGACTCCGCCAATCACCGCCAGGGCGCCGGCGACACCGCCCTGGCGCGTCAGTGACTGGGCGAGTGTGACCAGTGCTAGGGCGACTAGCAGGGCGGCGAAGAATTGGCCGATGTGCACGATGGTCCAAGTGTTGGACGCGGCGTACTCCTGGAACGCCGCAGCGGAGTCGTTGGGATCCGCGTTGGAGGGGTGCAAGGTCTCCATCAGGATCTGCACGACAACGCCGATGGGGATAGCGACCGCTGCCATACGCAGCAGGGCTCGGTCGGACATCGACCTGCTCCCCCCCACGACCACCTGACTGTTGGGCTGACCGATTTCGCTGGTCGGCCTGCCTGGCCCGGAGTGAACCTGTGTGCTCATCGCGTACTCCTCTCCGCGTTGCCGCGGGTCGATGATCGCCTGGACGTGATCAACACCTCGACGCTATGGCGCCGAGGTGATCGCGACCATCGAGCCTGCAGGTGTCTACGAGCAACGGCCCACGCCCCGTTCGAGGTTCGGCTATCCACACCTCGCCTAGATGGAGCGAGGGTGCTACGAGCGCAGGAAGGCGAGGACGGCCAGCACCCGGCGGTGACTGTCGGTCGTGACCGGCAGTCTGAGCTTGTCGAAGATGCTGGTCACGTGCTTCTCCACGGCGCGCACAGTGACGACAAGCCGATCCGCGATCGCCTGGTTGGAGTAGCCCTCGGCCATCAGGGCCAGCACCTCACGCTCCCGAGGGGTGACGTGCTCGAGCACGTCGTCGTCCCGGCGCCTCCCCAGCAGTTGGGAGACCACGGCCGGATCGAGGGCGGACCCGCCGGCGCCGACGCGGCGAATGGCTGCGGCGAACTCGTCGAGGTCGGTGATGCGATCTTTCAGCAGATATCCCAGACCGGCGGCGTTCTCGGCGAGCAGTCGGGCGGCCAGACCCAATTCGACGTACTGGGAGAGCACCAGCACGCCGACGTCGGGGTGGCGGGCTCGGATCTCCTGAGCTGCCTTGAGCCCCTCATCGCTGTGGGTTGGCGGCATTCGGATGTCGACGATCGCAACGTCGGGCTTGTTTCGCTCGACCTGTGCCAGTGCTTCCTCACCGGTCGACGCGAGACCGACGACCTGGAACCCGGCCTCGACGAGTAGGCGGCTGATGCCCTCGCGCAGGAGGAGGGAGTCGTCGGCGACTATCAACCGCACGGGATCTCCGCCCTGATCGCGCTGCCGCCACCGGCGTCGCTGCTGACCACAAATCGACCGTCAAGTGCAGCGACCCGGTCGGCCAGCCCGCGAAGGCCCGATCCAGCAGCCATATCGGCGCCTCCGCGTCCGTCATCGGCAACCTCGACCAGTGCTCGCCCGTCACTGCAGCTGATCTGCACTGTGACCTTCGATGCCTTGGCGTGTTTGGCGGTGTTCGTCAGCGCCTCGCAGACCAGGTAGTAGACGGCCGCCTCGATCGGCTCCGGTAGACGACCGTCAAGGTCCATCGACAGACGCACCGGCACCAGCGAACGCGCCACTACTGCCTCGAGTGCCACCGCAAGACCGTGATCGCTCAAGACAGCGGGATGGATACCCTGGGCGACCTCCCGCAACTCCTGCAGCGACCGTTCAAGCTCCGACCTGGAGGCCGCGACGAGCTCAGCTTCATCCGGATGGCTCGCCAGCCGGGCCTCCACCAGTCGGAGCCGGAGCGCCACCGACAGCAGCCGCTGCTGGGCGCCATCGTGAAGGTTGCGTTCCAGCCGTCGCCGCTCCGCGTCCCCGACCTCGACGATCCGCGCCTGCGACTGCCTCAGCTCATTCACCCGAGCACGCAACTCGGCTTGCAGCCGCGCGTTGGCCAGGGCCAGTCCTCCGGCAGCACACGCCGCCCTGATCAGGTCTGGGTCGTCCAGCAGGGACGCGTCGTGCACCAATACGGCGATCCGCTGTCCGCCATGCTCGACCACTGTGGACGCCAGTGCCCCGGCAGGGGGCAAATCGAACGCCCGGCCGTCAAGGTCGACGTACCTGTTGCTGTCCGGCAGCCAGTATCCGATCTGCAGCAACGGGTCGCGCAACGCGCGGCTCAGCGCCTCACGTAGATCCGGCGGGGTGGCAGTTTCACTCAGCTCCACCACCAAGTCCCCAACAGCTGACCGGGCGAGCCGTTGCCGCAGCAGACCCGCCAGAAACGCCAGCGGAACCGCCGTGAACGCGAGGCCGCCGAGCCATCCCACCAGCCGCCCGGTCGCATATGAGAAGGGCTCGAGCAAAATGGTGAACAGCAACACCAGCAGGCATACACCACCGCTGACCAGCACCGGGGCGAGCGCCCGACGCAGCGGGACCGTCGCGTTCCGCCACCTCTGCACCAGCAACACCAACGCGCCGACCAGACAGAGCACTCCCACAATGGCCTGCTCCACGATCAGGATCGCGCTTGCGACTGCTGGCTGGTCGGACAGCAGGAAGACGTTCTGGGGGCACGAGGCGCAGTCTTGCGAACGCTGCACGTCTGCGAATATCACCCAGGCCAGCTGCAGCACCGTGACGTCGAAGTAGTAGACCGCAACGATCAGGCTAGCCGCCCGCGACTCCAAGCGGCCCATGGGAAACGACAGCAACGCATGCAGAAAGATGCCGATCCAAAGCGGCGCAATAACCAGTCCCAGACTGAACAAAACAGGGCGATTTGACGCTGTGAGCGCCGCGGCGAACCAGGCGAAGCCCACGGCCATCATCAACACGCCGAACCTGCTCGTTCGGCGTCTATGCCATGCCATCAAACCGCTGCCAACAAAGGACCAGCCGATCAACAGCACGAATACAGACGCCTCCGGATGG
>Ga0307416_100002021_pt1 | contig 11402 bp, 10 predicted proteins | sample DK1Cmetagenome_2_FD_203821 | JGI IMG/M metagenome (GOLD analysis project Ga0307416, IMG submission 203821) | Maize rhizosphere microbial communities from greenhouse at UC Davis, California, United States - DK15-C-3 | ecosystem: Host-associated > Plants > Roots > Rhizosphere > Soil | place...
AGCGGCCCAGTTCTAGCGGCCCAGCGCCCGGACCAGCGGCAACACGTCGCCCGGGGTGGGGAGCAGGGCCATCACCGGGACGTGCACGCCGGCGTCGGCGTACGCCTGCACCTTGGCCCGGCACTCGTCGGGGGAGCCGTGCACGATCAGGTCGTCCACGACCGCGTCCGGGATGGCGGCCAGCGCGCCCTTCCGGTCACCCGCCGCCCACGCCTGCCACATCGCCCCGAGCAGCGGCTCGCGGCCCAGCCAGCGGTGGAACTCCGCGTACGCCGGGACGGTCAGGTAGGCCGCGATCATCCGCCGGCCCAGCGTGCGGGCGTACCCGGCGTCCTCGGTCGGGCAGACGAAGATCCGCGCGACCACCTCGAAGCCGGCGCCGGCCGCCTTGGTCTCGGCGAGGGCGGTGGACACGTCGGCGGCGGACAGCCAGTTCAGGATCACCCCGTCCGCCTCGGCCGCGGCCAGCCGCAGCATGCCCGGGCGCAGGGCGGCCAGCAGCAGCCGCGGTGCGATCTCCGGCGTCCGTTCCAGCCGGAACCGGCGTACCGCGAAGGTGTCGAAGGCCCGGTCCACCATCTCGCCGGACAGCGCCGCCCGCAGGAAGCGCAGCATGTCGCGGCTGCGCGCGTACGGCTCGGTGAACTCCGCCGCGTTCCAGTCGCCGACCACCACCGGCGAGGACGCGCCGATGCCCAGCCGGAACCGGCCGGGCGCGGCCTCGGCCAGCGCCGCGGCGGTCATCGCCAGCAGGCCCGGCCCGCGGGTGAAGACCGGCGCGATCGCGGTGCCCAGGGCGAGCTCCGGCGCCCAGGCGGCCGCCAGGGTCAGCGGGGTGAAGGCGTCCGCGCCGGCCACCTCGGAGGACCAGGCGTCGGTGAACCCGGCCTCGGCCAGCGCCGCGAAGACGGTGGCGTGGTCGGCGAGGGTGATCCCGCCGAGCGGAACGGTCATGCCCCAGCGCGTCGACATCCCTAGATCCTGCCGGGCCGCCGCAGTGCGGTCCACCACGGGCCGCGGTCGATGGGCTGCATGCCCGAACGGTCCATCACCGACGTGCCGGAATCGATCGTCCGCCGGGTCGGCTGAGCGCCAGCGCGACCGCCGTGCCGGTCAGCCAGGTCACGGCCACCACCAGAACGAGCCGTTCCAGCACCGCGCCGACCGGACCGCGACCCACCACGAGCATGGTGAGTCCCAGTGCGGCGCCGATCGGGACGATCACCACCGCGCTCGCCGCGGCCACCCGGCGGACCGTCCGGGGCAGGTCGGCCCGGGCCACCGCCGCCATGGCGCCGGCCAGCAGCACCATCCCGGCCACGCTGGCCCCGGCGTGCACCAGGTCGGCCGGGGTGGCCGGCTGGTACGGCGGCAGCGGGCATCCGCCGCTGCACGGCACCACCGCCGAGGTCCCGGCCAGCAGCGCGGCGGCGCCGAGCAGGGCGGCCGCCGCCCGGTGCCGGCGCAGCGCCAGGGCGAGCAGCGCGACCCCGGCGGCCAGCAGGACCAGACCCCAGCGGTACGGGACGGCGTACGGCTGGCCCGCGGTGCCCGCCTCGCTGACGTACCCGGTCGTCCACGGCCCGGGCGCCGCCGCCAGCGCGACCAGCATGACCACCGCGCCGGCCGGCACGGCGAGACCGGCGGCCGCGGCCACCGGTCTCGTCCACGCCGTGCCGACCACCGGGCCGGTCAGCTGACCAGGCTCCGGCTCCGCCACGCCGTGCCGAACGAGGTCCGGCCGTTGGTGCGCAGCAGCGATCCCTCGTACAGCCGGGCGCCGGCGGCGAGCAGAGCCACCGCGGTGAGCGCCAGCAGCACCAGCGAGACCACCGGCTCCCAGGTCGCCGCCTCGTCGTTGAACAGCCGGATCGGCATCGCCACCGGTGCGGACAGCGGAATGTACGACAGCACCTTCATGGCGGCCGCGTTGTCGGACAGGAAGATGGTCGCGAAGAACGGCAGCATCACCGCCATCTGCAGCGGGCTGGACGTCCCGGCCAGGTCCTCCTGCCGGGCGGCCAGCGCGCCGACCCCGGCCCACAGCGCGGCCAGCATGATGAAGCCGAGCACGAAGAACGGCAGGAACCAGCCGATCGCCGGCCCGATCAGGTTCACCACGCCGGTCTCCACGTCGGCCAGGCGCATCCCGACGAAGGTGACCAGCGCGATCAACGCGATCTGCGCGAACGCCAGCAGGGTCATGGCGGCCACCTTGCCGGCCAGCAGCGCCCGCACCGGCACGCTGGCCACCAGGATCTCGACGATCCGGGTCTGCTTCTCCTCGGTCACGCTCTGCGCGATCAGCAGGCCGAAGGTGAACGAGGTGATGAAGAAGATGAAGGCCAGCGCGAACGGCACGATGAACTGCACGAACGGGTTGCCGGGCGCGGGGTCGAGCAACTGCACCGGGGGAGCGGTGCTCAGCGCGTCGACCACCTCGGAGGGGATCTCGTCCAGGGCCAGCACGCGCGGACCGGCGACCACCGCGGCGTCCACGTCGCCGTCGCGGACCAGCCGCTCCGCGTCGGCGTCCGAGGCGACCGTACGGACCTCCAGCCCGGCCCGCTGCAGGCCGGCGGTGGACGCCGACCCGCCGGCCACCGCGACCGACGACGGGCCGCCGTCGAGCAGCGCCGGCAACACCGTGCTGGCCACCGCGATGAGCAGGAAGAACGCGGTGCTGAACAGGAACGTCTTGTCGCGGAGCTTGACCTTGATCTCGCGCGCGGCGACGAGCCGCGCGGCGGCGACGGTGGTCATCGGGCAACCTCCCGGAAGATCTCGGTGAGCGAGGGCTGCACCGGGCCGAACGAGCGGACCGGCCCGCGGGCCAGCGCGGCGCGCAGCACCTCCTGGTCGTCCGCGCCGGTGGCCAGGTCGAAGACGGCGCGCGGGCCGTCCAGGTCGACCAGGGTCACGCCGGGCTGGTCGCGCAGCCAGCCGGCGTCCGCGGCCACCTCGATGGCGTACCGGGGCTCGGCGTAGGAGGCCCGCAGCTCGGCCCGGCTCCCGGCGGCCCGGATCATCCCGTCCGCGATGATCACCAGGTCGTCACAGAGCCGCTCGACCAGCTCCAGCTGATGGCTGGAGAACAGCACCGGTGCGCCGGCCGAGGCCCGTTCCCGCAGCACCGCGAGCACCGTCTCGACGGCCAGCGGGTCCAGCCCGGAGAACGGCTCGTCCAGGACCAGCACCTCGGGGTCGTGCACCAGCGCCGCGGCCACCTGCACCCGCTGCTGGTTGCCCAGCGACAGCTTCTCCACGTGGTCGTCCGCGCGCTCGGCCAGCCCCAGCCGGTCGAGCAGCTCCGCGGTCCGCCGGCGCGCGTCGTCCCGGCTCATCCCGTGCAACTGTCCCAGGTAGACGATCTGGTCGGTGACGCTCATCTTCGGGTACAGGCCGCGCTCCTCCGGCAGGTAGCCGAACCGCTGCCGGGTCGGCCGGTCCAGCGCGGCGCCCCGCCAGGTGACCTGTCCCGAGTCGGCGGCCAGGACGCCCAGGATGATCCGCATCGTGGTGGTCTTGCCGGCCCCGTTCGCGCCGACGAAGCCGGTGATCCGCCCGGCCGTCACGGCGAACGAGACGTCCTTGAGCACCTGCCGGTCGCCGAAGCTGCGGCTCACGGCGTCCACATTCAACACCTCGGTCATGCCGTGCCTGCCTTGTGCATTCCCTCGTGGCCCTTCGTGTTCGCGCCGCCGCCTCCGGTGCAGTCGGTCATGCCGACCACGCTACGGAGATCAGCGGCGGTGCGCGTCCGGCCCGGGAACGACCCGGTGGCATCCTCCGCGCGGAGGATGTCAGCCCCCTGGGCGCACCACCCCCAGCTCGTACGCCAGCACCACCGCCTGCGTCCGGTCCCGCGCGCCCAGCTTCATCAGCACCCGGCTGACGTGGGTCTTCACCGTGGTCTCGCCGAGGAACAGCCGGGCGGCGATCTCGGCGTTGGTGGCGCCGCCGGCCAGCAGCACCAGCACCTCGTGCTCGCGCGGGGTCAGGTCGTCCAGCCGGCGGCCCGCCCGGCCCGGCCCGGGCGCGCCGCCCGGACCGGCGAAGGTGGCGATCACCCGGCGGGTGATCTCCGGGGCGAGCAGCGCGTCGCCGCGGGCCACCACCCGCACCGCCTCGGTGAGCGCCTCCGGGGTGCCGTTCTTCAGCAGGAACCCGCTGGCCCCCGCCTGCAGCGCGGCGAACAGGTACTCGTCCCGGTCGAACGTGGTGAGGATCAGCACCGACGGCCCGTCCTCGGCGGTGATCCGGCGGGTCGCCTCGAGGCCGTCCATGCCGGGCATCTCGACGTCCATCAGCACCACGTCGGGGCTCAGCTCCCGGGCCAGCGTCACCGCCCGGTCCCCGTCCGCGGCCTCGCCGACCACCTCGATGTCGTCCTCGATCTCCAGGATCACCCGGAAGCCGGTGCGGACCAGCTGATGATCATCGGCCAGCAGCACCCGGATGGATCCGCCCGGTGCATGCGCTCCTGGCCCCGAGCTTCCGCTTCGCGGCACTCCGGTGCAGTCCGTCATGCCTGCTGCCCCACCATCTCGCGGTGCAGCGGCAGGCGGACCCGCACCCGGTAGCCGCCGCCGGACCGGGCGCCGGCCTCGATCGTGCCGTCGTGCACCGCCACCCGCTCCCGCATGCCGATCAGACCCATCCCGCCGCCGGTCGCCGTCCCCGGGCCGCGGCCGTCGTCGCTGATGTCGATCTCCAGCTCGCGGGCCAGGTAGCGTACGCGGACATCGACCGTGGATGCGTGCGCGTGCTTGAGCGTGTTGGTGACCGCCTCCTGGACGATCCGGTACGCCGCCTGCGACACCGAGTCCGGGACCGGTTGCGGGTCGCCGTACACCGCCAGCTCCCCGGTGAGCCCGGCCTCCCGGGCCCGGGTGATCAGCTCCGCCAGCCGGTTCAGCCCGGCGGTGGACGGCGCGGCGTCCTGGTGGGACCGGCCCTGATCGGACTGGCGCAACGCGCCGAGCATCCGGCGCAGCTCGTCCATCGCCGTCCGGGCGCTGTCCTCCACCGCGGCCAGCGCGGTGCGCGCCTTCCCGGCGTCCTTGTCCAGCGCCCGGCGCGCCGCCGAGGCCTGGATGCCCATCACGGACACGTGGTGCGCGACCACGTCGTGCAGCTCGCGGGCGATGCGTACCCGCTCACCGATGACCGCCCGCTCGCCGGCCAGCTCCTGCGCCGTGCGCAGCTCCGCGGCCTGCGCCTCGAGCTGGTGCTGGCGCCGGGCGGCCAGCCAGGACATCTCGCCGAAGTAGGCGAAGAAACCGAACATCAGCATGTTGGTCAGCACCGAGTTGATCACCGCGGCGGTGATCGCGGGCACCGGGCCGGCCGCGTCCGGCGGCATCGTATCGGCCAGGTCGTCCCAGGACAGGGTGATCGACACGGCCAGCCACACGAAGATGGCGGTGATCACCACGATCCGGACCCAGCGCACCCGCTCCCGGTCACGACCCCAGGCCCCCACCGAGTACAGCGCGGTGAAGATGGCGACCGACGCGATCTGGGTCTCCTGCACGGCCAGCGCCTGCCCGGCGATGAAGATGGCGGCGACCACGACCGCGACGATCTCCGGATGGCTGCGCCGCCAGATCAGCGGCAGCGTTACGGCCAGCGCCCAGCCGTAGTGCTCGACCTGGCCGGGCATGGTCTCGAAGATCTTGAAACCGGCGCTGCGGACCATGGCGACGTTGACCACCGCCAAAGCGGCGGCGATCAGGGCGACGTACAGGTCGATGCGGCGCTGGCGGGCGGTCGGCCCGGGGCGGCGCCAGTGGTCGAGCGGTGGCATGGACAGACCTTTGCACGCCGCGGACGCTCCGGCCAGCGCGTCAGGAGGTGCGGTAGTAACGCTTGGTGGCGATGTCGGGGTAGGTCTGGGTCGGGACGTCGGCGTCCTCGCCGGCGGTCAGCGCGCCGCCCAGCTCGACGATCCGCCGGTGCGCGGCGGCCAGCCGGTCCTCCAGGGTGACGATCCGGCACGCCGCGGTCAGCGCGATGCCGTCGTCGAGCAGCTGGCGCACCCGGCCGGCCAGTTGCAGCTGGTGCCGGGAGTAGCGGCGGTGCCCCCCGATCGAGCGCTCCGGCTCGATCAGCCCGGCGGCGCCCAGGCTGCGGAGGAAGGCCGGCGTCACACCGATCATCTCGGCGGCGCGGCCCATGGTGTACGCCGGGAAGTCGGCGTCCTCGAAAGTCGTGCTCATATCCCCTCTAGTCACAGTCCAAGGCCCCGGCGGGTAACCGGGGCCTTGGCTGTTCAATTCTCCTTGGCCGGCCCTAAGCCGGCTCTACTCGGTCGTCCGCGTGCGTGCCGCCAGCGGCCGACCGGTGTGTTGGGTTTCGGCTGCGATCACCTCTTGTCGGGTCGGGGACGTCATGATTTCGCTTTGCTGCGGTATCTCGTCCTCCTTACGCCAACTCAGATGCGTGCCAGTTGCGTAGTCGGCTGTGCGTGGCCGACCCCTTGATGTTAGGACGGTCACCCGCAATTTTCTAGCGTCGCCGCTGTAGATTTTTCGCCGCCCACCGAACGGGTGACGGCGTCGCGGGGGCGGGCGTGACCGACGGCGATGCCGTGTGAGAGAGGTGACCGCGCCCCCGCGACGCCGCGGGGTGACAGCCGCGAACGGGCTGCCCGGATGCTCGCGGAGCCTGCCGAGGGCTCACGCGCTATGTCTACGAGTGTCCTGGTCGGCGGCGGCCCGGACAACCGATTAAGCCGGACCACCAATCAAGGCAGCTCATTGACGCGATAACACCGCGGCGAGATCATCTCCGCAGACAATGAGGATTGTTCGCGACGATGGAGAGCGAGCGCGTGACCTGCGCTCCGGTGTGACTCCTGGAAGGTTGCTAACAAATCCTCAGTGACCCCCGTCACAGTCACACTGCTGAGGGAGACGCATGAGCACCCAACCAGTCCCCAGCACCGACGAAGAACGGCTTGCCCAGCTCGGCTACCAGCAGGAACTGCATCGCCGACTGTCCGGCTTCAGCAACTTCGCGGTCTCTTTCTCGATCATCTCGATTCTTGCCGGTGCGATCACGTCGTACGGCATCGCCATGACCGCCGGCGGCCCGGTGGCCATCGTGTTCGGCTGGGTCTTCGTCGGCATCATGGTCACCTTCGTGGCGCTGGCCATGGCCGAGGTCTGCTCGGCCTATCCGACCGCGGGCGCGCTCTACTGGTGGGCGGCCGCGCTGGCCAAACGCAACAAGGCGGCGTGGGCCTGGTTCATCGGCTGGTTCAACTTCCTCGGCGAGGTGGCGGTCACCGCGGCCATCGATTTCGGCGCCGCGATCACCACGTCCGCGTTCCTCAGCCTGGTCTTCGACATGGAGGTCACCGCCGGGCGGACCTTCCTGATCTTCCTGGTCATCATCATCGTGCACGGGCTGCTGAACACCTTCGGCGTCAACCTGGTCCGGCTGCTCTCCGACGTCAGCGCCTGGTGGCACCTGGTCGGCGTCGCGGTCATCGTCGGCGTGCTGGCCATCGTGCCGGACCAGCACAAGCCGATCTCCGAGGTGTTCTTCGAGGTCCGCAACGAGACCGGCTTCACCTTCGCCGGGGCCTCGGTGTACGCGGTGCTGATCGGCCTGCTGATGGCCCAGTACACGTACACCGGATACGACGCCTCGGCGCACGTGGCCGAGGAGACCCACGACGCCGCCCGGGCGGCGCCCAGGGGCATCGTGATGTCCGTGGTGGTGTCGGTGATCGCCGGGTTCTTCCTGCTGTTCGCGATCACCTGGTCGATCCAGGACTACGAGGCCGAGCGGACCACCGACCTGGGCCTGCCGCCGGCGCAGATCTTCATCGACGCGGCCGGCCAGAACCTCGGCGCGTTCCTGCTGTTCATCTGCATGGTGGCGCAGTGGTTCTGCGGCATGGCCTCGGTGACCGCGAACTCCCGGATGGCGTACGCGTTCTCCCGGGACGGCGCGCTGCCCGGGTCGGGGATGTGGAAGCGGGTCAACCCGCGCACCGGCACGCCGACCAACTCGATCTGGCTGTGTGTCACCCTGTCCAGCCTGCTGGTGCTGCCCTCGCTGTGGAACACCACGGCGTACCTGGCGGCCACCTCGGTCGCGGTGATCGGCCTCTACATCGCCTACGTCGGCCCGGTGCTGCTGCGCCGGCGGCTGGGCGACGAGTTCCAGCCCGGCCCGTGGACGCTCGGCAAATGGAGCCCCGTGGTGGGCTGGATCGCCATCGTCTGGGTCGGGATCATCTGCATCCTGTTCGTCCTGCCGACGGCCAGCCCGATCACACCGAGCACCTTCAACTACACGATCATCGCGGTGGCGGTGGTGCTCGCGTTCGCGGCGATCTGGTGGTTCGCCAGCGCCCGCAAGTGGTTCACCGGCCCGAAGCAGAACCTGATCGAGAAGGCGGCGCACGGCGAGCAGACCCTGCCCACCATGCCGACCGACTGACCGGGGGATAGGAATAGTCCATGGAACTCGAGGACTTGGACGTCGCCGTCGGCAACGGCAGCGTCGACACGGTGCTGCTCGCGCTGACCGACATGCAGGGGCGGCTGCAGGGCAAGCGCCTGCACGGCCGCTACTTCATGGACGAGGTGGTCAGCGGCGGCAGCGAGGGCTGCAACTATCTGCTCGCGGTGGACGTCGACATGAACACCGTCGACGGGTACGAGATGTCCTCCTGGAGCAGCGGGTACGGCGACTTCGTGATGAGGCCGGACTTCAGCACGTTGCGCCGGGTCCCGTGGCAGCCGGGCACCGCGATGGTCCTCGCCGATCTGGAGACGACCGCCGGCGAGCCGGTGTACGCCTCCCCGCGGCAGATCCTGCGCCGCCAGCTGGACCGGCTGGCGGCGCACGGTCTGACCGCGTACGCCGGGACCGAGCTGGAGTTCGTGCTCTACCGGGACTCGTACGAGCAGGCGGGCGACAAGGACTACCGCGGCCTGGTGCCGGCGAACCAGTACAACGTCGACTACTCACTGCTGGGCACCGCCCGGGTGGAGCCGTTGCTGCGCCGGATCCGCAACGAGATGTACGGCGCCGGCCTGGTACCGGAGAGCGCCAAGGGCGAGTGCAACCTGGGCCAGCACGAGATCGCCTTCCGGTACGCCGACGCGCTCACCGCCGCCGACCACCACGTGATCTACAAGAACGGCGCCAAGGAGATCGCCGCCCAGGAAGGCGTCTCGCTGACCTTCATGGCCAAGCCGAACGAGCGGGAGGGCAACTCCTGCCACATCCACTTCTCGTTGCGCAACGACGAGGCAAGCGGTGGGGACGGGCAGTCGGCGATGCTCGGCGACGGGCCGGCCCACCTGTCGGTCACCGGGCAGCGGGTGCTGGCCGGGCTGCTGGCCACCATGCGCGAGTTCAGCCTGCTGTTCGCGCCGAACATCAACTCGTACAAGCGCTACCAGCCGGGCTCGTTCGCGCCCACCGCGCTGCGCTGGGGCGTCGACAACCGCACCTGCGCGCTGCGGATCGCCGGGCACGGCCCGGGCATGCGGGTGGAGAACCGGGTGCCGGGCGGGGACGTCAACCCGTACCTGGCGATCGCCGGCCTGGTCGCCGGGGCGCTGCACGGCATCGAGAACGAGCTGGAGCTGGAGCCGGAGTTCGTCGGGAACGCCTACGACGACCCGGACGCCGAGCGGGTGCCGGGGACGCTGCGCGCGGCGGCCGAGCTGTGGAGCGGCAGCACGGTTGCGGAGAAGGCGTTCGGAGCCGAGGTTCAGCGGCACTACACGAACATGGCCAGGGTCGAGTTGGCCGCTTTCGACGCCGCGGTGACAGATTGGGAGCTGCGCCGAGGCTTCGAGAGGTTATAAGTGTCTCTATTCCGATCAAAGGTGGTGGACGGGTGACCCAAGTCATCAACCCGGCCACCGGGAACGTTCTCACCTCCGTACCGTCGCTGGGGTTGGCCGAGACCGACGCGGCGATCGAGCGGGCCCACAAGGTCTTCCCGGCCTGGAAGGCGGTCGCCCCCGGCGATCGGGCCCGGCTGTTGCGCCGCTTCGCGGCGTTGGTGGACGAGCACATCGACGAACTGGCCGATCTGGAGGTGCGCAACTCCGGGCACACCATCGGCAACGCCCGCTGGGAGGCCGGCAACGTCCGCGATGTGCTGAACTACTACGCGGGTGCGCCGGAACGGCTGAGCGGCCGGCAGATCCCGGTGCCCGGCGGCGTCGACCTGACCTTCCACGAGCCGCTCGGCGTGGTCGGCGTGATCGTGCCGTGGAACTTCCCGATGCCGATCGCCGGCTGGGGGTTCGCGCCGGCCCTGGCGGCCGGGAACACGGTCGTGCTCAAGCCGGCCGAGCTGACCCCGCTGACCGCCATCCGGCTCGGCGAGCTGGCCGGAGAAGCCGGCCTGCCGGAGGGCGTCTTCACCGTGCTGCCGGGCAAGGGCAGCGTGGTCGGGCAGCGGTTCGTCACCCACCCGGCGGTCCGCAAGGTGTGCTTCACCGGCTCCACCGAGGTCGGCAAGTCGATCATGGCGGGCTGCGCCGAGCAGGTGAAGCGGGTGACCCTGGAACTCGGCGGCAAGAGCGCCAACATCGTCTTCGCCGACGCCGACCTGGCCAAGGCGGCCGCGTCCGCGCCCGCCTCGGTGTTCGACAATGCCGGGCAGGACTGCTGCGCGCGCAGCCGGATCCTGGTCCAGCGCACCGTGTACGACGAGTTCCTGGGCCGGCTGGAACCGGCGGTCAAGGCGTTCCGGGTGGAGGACCCGGCGCGGGAGACCGCGGAGATGGGCCCGCTCATCTCGGCCGGCCAGCGTGCCTCCGTGTCCGCCTATCTGGACGATGCCGACGTGGCGTTCCGCGGCACCGCCCCGGACGGCGACGGCTGGTGGTTCCCGCCGACCGTGCTGCTGGCCCATTCGCCCGCCGACCGGCACTGGCGCGAGGAGGTCTTCGGGCCGGTGGTGTCGGTGCTGCCCTTCGACACCGAGGAGGACGCGGTCCGGCTCGCCAACGACACCGAGTACGGCCTGTCCGGCAGCCTCTGGACCTCCGACGTGGGCCGGGCACTGCGGATGGCGCGGGCGGTCGAGACCGGCGCGTTGAGCGTCAACTCGCACTCGTCGGTGCGCTACTGGACCCCGTTCGGTGGCATGAAGCAGTCCGGCCTCGGCCGGGAGCTCGGCCCGGACGCCCTGCTCAGCTTCACCGACGTCAAGAACGTGTTCATCAGTTCGGAGGACTGACTTGGAACGACTTTCCGGCCGGGTCGCGGTGATCACCGGGGCCGGTAGTGGGATCGGCCTGGCCACCGCGCGACGGTTCGCCGCCGAGGGTGCCTTCGTGGTCTGCGCCGACATCTCCGACGACGCGGGCAAGACGGCGGCCACCGAGGTGGGTGGCGAGTACGTCCGCTGCGAC
>Ga0307416_100002022_pt1 | contig 11402 bp, 9 predicted proteins | sample DK1Cmetagenome_2_FD_203821 | JGI IMG/M metagenome (GOLD analysis project Ga0307416, IMG submission 203821) | Maize rhizosphere microbial communities from greenhouse at UC Davis, California, United States - DK15-C-3 | ecosystem: Host-associated > Plants > Roots > Rhizosphere > Soil | place: USA...
TGGTGTGAGCCCATTGGTCGCGCACGCCTCGCATTCGCCGCATCGGGGCAGGAAGGTCATCACGACGCGCTGGCCGACGGGGGCGTCACTGATTCTGGATCCGACCTCCTCGACCACGCCCGCCGCCTCGTGGCCGAGCAGCATCGGCACCGGCCGGACTCGATTGCCGTCGACGACCGACAGGTCGGAATGGCACATGCCCGCGGCCTCGATGCGGACGAGGAGTTCGCCTTCGCCAGGCGGGGCCAGGTCGAGATCCTGTACGGCGAGCGGTCTGGATTCGGCATACGGCCTGTCGAGACCGATCTGTTCGAGTACGGCGCCGCGGATCCTCACGGCTCCAGCCTGCCTGCACGTCGGCTGAGCCGGCAATCCACCTCCTGCCAGACTGCTGCCATGACCGGTAGCGAGCAGGCGCGCACCAGTGCCGACTTCCCCGTGCACTGGCCCGTGACGACCAGATGGACCGACAACGACATGTTCGGCCACCTCAACAATGCCGTCTACTACGCACTGTTCGACACCGCGATCAACGGGTGGATCAACACCCACTGCGCAATCGATCCGCTGACGGCGCCGTGGCTGGGTGTGGTCGCCGAGTCGGGGTGCACGTACTTCGCCGAACTGCGCTTCCCCGACCCGCTCTCAGTCGGAGTGGCGGTCACCCGGCTGGGCAACAGCAGCGTCACGTACCGGCTGGGTCTGTGGCAGGACGGTGACCCCGACGAACCCACAGCGGCCGTCGGCCACTGGGTGCACGTGTACGTCGACCGGGTCGGCCGCAGACCCGTGCCGATCCCCGAGGTGATCCGCTCCCTGCTCGAAACGGCGCGCGTCGACTAGTCGTCGTGTCCACCTGTGGTCTAACGGGTTGATCGCACTCACCTGGTGGCTGTAATCAACCCGTTAAGCAATCAACCCGTTAAGCGAGCTAAGCCCGCCACGCGGGTATGAATTCGGCAGACGACTAGTCATATGCTCGTGCGATGCCGTTTGTGAGCACGACCGTCGAGGTCGCCGCCCCCGCCGAACAGATCATGGGGATCGTCGCCGACTTCGAGTCGTATCCGGTGTGGAACGACGAGATCAAGGGGTGCTGGGTGCTGGCGCGCTATGACGACGGCCGCCCCAGCCAGTTGCGTCTTGACGTCGTCGTGCAGGGGCAGTCGGGCACGTTCATCACCGCGGTCTACTACCCCGCCGAGAATCAGATCCAGACGGTGCTGCAGCAGGGTGAGTTCTTCGAGAAGCAGGATCAGAAGTTCTCGGTCGTCCCGATGGGGCAGACGTCGCTGCTGACGGTGGATCTTGACGTCGAGACCAAGCTGCCGATCCCGAGCCAGATGGTGAAGAAGGCGATCGGCGACACGCTCGACTACCTGACGGGCAATCTGAAGACCCGCGCCGAGGAACTGGGTGCCTCTTAGCGCTCAGCCCCACAGCTTCGTCTCGTCGAGCCGAGCGATCAGCCGCAGCGCACCGTCGCTGAACTCGCCACTGGTCAGCCTGACCACCGTGTCCACATCGCCCCGGCGAAGCGCCGCGATCATCTCGCGATGCCCCGCCACCGCCGAAGTCCCCCACTGCGGATTGCCCGCATAGAGGTGCCCCGGCAGGTAACGCGCGGCATGTAGAAGGAACCACGCCAGCTTGATGCGGCCGGTGGACCTGTTGAACGCCCGGTGGAACGCGAACTCGGCGGACGTGATCTCGTCGGGGTCATGCTGCGCGACAGCCTCGGCCAGCGCTTCGTTGAGGTGCTCCAGTTCGTCGATCTGGGACTCGGTGATCTGCTGGGCCGCCGTCGCCGCCAACTCCTTGGCGATGGTGGCCTGGAGCCAGAAAATATCCTCGACATCGCGCCGCGTCAGCGGAACGACCACATGGCCGCGGTGGGGTTCGAGCTGCACCATGCCCTCACCCCGCAGGGTGCGCAATGCCTCACGAACCGGTGTGATGCTGACCCCAAGCGCAGCGGCGGTCTCGTCGAGGCGGATGAAGGTGCCCGGCCGCAGGTTGCCGACCATGATGTCGGTGCGTAGTCGGGCGGCGACTTCATCGGACAGCTGCTCGCGCCGGGGCCGGGTCCGGGCTTTCGGGGGTGCGTTCACTGGGCTCTCCGGTGCGTCTGGCGTGGGGTTGTACCCGAGCCGCCGAGGCCATACTGTGACCGGGGCAACACAGAATTTGATCACATATAACCTTGTTCGAATATCAACACCGCGCAACCGAGGCAGAGGGGGCCCCAGCTTGCGAGGGGAGGGGAACTCGCCGTTGACCACAGCGTCGTCCCTGCCGGAACCGACTGAACAGCCGTATCTCGCGCGCCGTCAGAACTGGACGAACCAGCTTGCTCGGCACGCGCTGATGCAGCCCGACGCGACGGCCCTGCGGTTCCTCGGCCGCACCACGACCTGGCGCGAACTGGATGCCCGGGTCACCGCGCTGGCCGGGGCGCTGAGCCGGCGGGGGGTCACATTCGGCGACCGGGTGCTGATCCTCATGCTCAACCGCACGGAGTTCATCGAGTCCTTCCTTGCGATCAACAAGCTCGGTGCCATTGCCGTACCGGTCAACTTCCGGATGACCCCGTCCGAGATCGCCTTCCTGGTGAGCGATTGTCAGGCCCGTGTGGTCATCACCGAGTCGGTGCTCGCCGCGGTCGCGACCGCCGTCCGCGACATCGACCAGACGCTGAGCACCGTGATCGTCGCGGGCGGGATGACCGACGACCACACGATCGGAACGATCGGTTACGACGATGTGATCGCCGAAGCCGGCGACGAACCGCCGCTCGCGGACATCGGAAACGACTCACCCGCGCTGATCATGTACACCTCGGGAACCACCGGCAGGCCCAAGGGCGCTGTGCTCACCCACACCAATCTCGCCGGCCAGGCGATGACGTTCCTTTTCACCAACGGTGCCGACCTCAACAACGACGTCGGCTTCATCGGTGTCCCGCTGTTCCACATCGCGGGCATCGGGAACATGATCGTCGGCCTGCTGCTCGGCAGGCCGACAGTGGTCTATCCATTGGGCGCATTCGATCCCGGTGCGCTGCTCGACGTCCTCGAGGCCGAGGCGGTCACGGGCATCTTCCTGGTGCCCGCGCAGTGGCAGGCGGTCGTCGCCGAACAACGGGCGCGTCCGCGGAACCTGAAGCTGCGGGTGTTGTCGTGGGGAGCGGCACCGGCCTCGGATACCTTGTTGCGCAGCATGTCCGAGACATTCCCTGGAACCCAGATCCTCGCCGCGTTCGGCCAGACGGAGATGTCTCCGGTGACGTGCATGCTGCTGGGTGACGACGCCGTCCGGAAACTCGGCTCGGTCGGGAAGGTGATTCCCACGGTGTCCGCGCGCGTCGTCGACGAGAACATGAACGACGTCGAGATCGGCCAGGTCGGTGAGATCGTCTACCGCGCACCGACCCTGATGGCCGGCTACTGGAACAACCCCGAGGCCACCGCCGAGGCCTTCGCCGGTGGCTGGTTCCATTCCGGAGATCTCGTGCGCCAGGACGAAGAGGGCTACATCTGGGTCGTGGACCGCAAGAAGGACATGATCATCTCGGGCGGCGAGAATATCTACTGCGCAGAAGTCGAGAACGTTCTCGCCGGCCATCCGTCGATCGTCGAGGTGGCGGTGATCGGCCGTCCGGATGACAAGTGGGGCGAGGTGCCGGTGGCCGTGATCGCACTCGGCGCCGCCGACGATCTCGCGCTCGCCGATGTCGAGAGTTTCCTGTCCGAACGCCTCGCGAGATACAAGCATCCGAAGGCGCTCGAGATCGTCGACGCGCTGCCCCGCAACCCCGCTGGCAAAGTACTCAAAACGGAATTACGGGTGCGTTTCGGTGCAGAGAAGAAGATTGACACTGGCGAAAGTGGCGCTGCGCCAACGTTTTCAGCTGCGGGACAAGAGATTTAGGGAATCGGGACGAGTTTGCTAACGGTTAAGGGCTCAATCTTTCAGATGCCATGCAACGCGGGGATGGCATCGGGTACAGTCCTGTGGTCTGTCTTACTACTGACGAGTAGGGAGACGCTGGTCACAGGCAGCGGGTTGGGGCAAGGAGGCCGCGTGCGTCAGGGTGTGCCGTCGCGCAGCAACGGGCGCGGTCTCGTCGTAGGAGCATGTCGGTGACGGCGTCGACCGACATCGTCGGGTATGTGCGCGACCAGATTCGGCCAGGTCTGACGGCCGTCGGCGGATTCGTCCGTATGTGCGTGCTCACCGCCAAGGCCACGTTCAAGCCGCCGTTCCAGTGGCGCGAGTTCGTCCTCCAGAGCTGGTTCCTGATGCGGGTGGCCTTCCTGCCGACCGTCGCGGTGTCGATCCCGCTGACCGTGCTCCTCATATTCACGCTCAACATCCTGCTCACGGAGTTCGGCGCCGCCGACATCTCCGGGGCGGGCGCCGCGCTGGCCGCGGTCACCCAGCTCGGTCCGTTGGTGACGGTGCTCGTGGTGGCCGGCGCCGGCTCGACGGCCATCTGCGCCGACCTCGGCGCCCGAACCATCCGCGAGGAGATCGACGCCCTCGAGGTGCTCGGTATCGACCCGATCCAGCGGCTGGTGGTCCCACGCGTGATCGCCTCGACGTTCGTCGCGCTTCTGCTGAACGGCGCCGTCATCACCATCGGCCTGGTCGGCGGCTTCATCTTCGGCGTGTATCTGCAGAACGTCTCGGCAGGCGCCTACGTCTCCACCCTCACCCTCGTGACCGGGCTGCCCGAGGTGCTGATCTCGGTCGTGAAGGCCATGACTTTCGGCCTGATCGCGGGCCTGGTCGGCTGTTACCGCGGACTGACCGTCGCCGGTGGTGCCAAAGGCGTCGGTACCGCGGTCAACGAAACTCTGGTGTTGTGCGTGATCGCCCTATTCGCGGTGAACGTGGTGCTCACCACGATCGGTGTCCGATTCGGAACGGGGAGCTGACGTGTCGACAACCCAGGTCCTGCGTTCTCGGTTCCCGCGGGCGTTCTCTCGTTCGACCGATGTCGTCGCCGCCCCCGCGCGGTTCCTCGACAGTGTCGGGCACGTCGCATGGTTCGTCGTCACGGCGATCGGCTCGATCGGCCACGCGCTGCGCTTCTACCGCAAGGAGACCCTGCGACTGATCGCCGAGATCGGCATGGGCACCGGCGCCATGGCCGTCATCGGCGGCACCGTGGCGATCGTCGGGTTCGTCACGCTGTCCGGTTCATCGCTCGTCGCGATCCAGGGCTTCGCGTCGCTGGGCAATATCGGTGTCGAGGCGTTCACCGGCTTCTTCGCCGCGCTGATCAACGTGCGCATCGCCGCCCCCGTCGTCGCGGGCCAGGCGCTGGCCGCGACGGTCGGCGCCGGCGCCACCGCCGAACTCGGCGCGATGCGGATCAGCGAGGAGATCGATGCGCTGGAGGTGATGGGCATCAAGTCCATCTCCTATCTGGTGTCCACGCGCATCATGGCCGGCTTCGTCGTCATCATCCCGCTGTACGCGATGGCGATCATCATGAGCTTCCTGTCGGCCCAGGTCACCACGACGTTCTTCTATGGGCAGTCGATCGGCACCTACGAGCACTACTTCCGCACGTTCCTACGCGCCGACGACGTCATGTGGTCGTTCGTGCAGGCGATCATCATCTCGGTCATCGTGATGCTCAACCATTGCTACTACGGCTACTTCGCCAGCGGCGGACCGGTGGGCGTCGGAGAGGCCGTGGGCCGGTCGATGCGGGCATCCCTGGTCGCGATCGTCTGCGTGGTCCTGTTCGCATCGTTGGCGCTCTACGGCGTCGACCCGAACTTCAACCTGACGGTGTAGCGCCATGACCGCACCGATCAACTCGCCCCGCACCCCGCCGTACAAGCTGGCCGGCCTGGTTTTGACATTGTTGGTGATCGTCGCCGTGGTGCTCGTGTACTTCCAGTTCCGCGGGGACTTCCTCAAGCGCGAACAGCTGACGATGATGTCGGCGCGGGCGGGTCTTTCGATGGATCCCGGCGCGAAGGTCACCTTCAACGGCGTGGAGATCGGCCGGGTCGCCACGGTCAACGCGGTGGACGTCGGGGGTGAGCCGCGGGCCAAGATCGTCCTGGACGTGGATCCCAAATACATCAGGCTGATTCCGAAGAACGTCACCGCCGACATCAGCGCGACCACGGTGTTCGGCAACAAGTACATTTCGTTCACATCACCGAAAGACCCGTCATCGCAACGGATCACGCCGTCGGACGTGATCGACGTGACCAAGGTGACCACCGAGTTCAATACCTTGTTCGAGACCATCGTGGACGTCTCGGCGCAGGTGGATCCGATCAAGCTGAATCAGACGCTGGCGGCCACCGCCGAGGCGCTGGACGGCCTCGGTGACCGCTTCGGCCAGTCGATCATCAACGGCAACGAGATCCTCGCCGACCTCAACCCGCAGATGCCCCAGATCCGGCGGGACAACCAGCTGCTGGCCGACCTCGGCGAGGTTTACGCCGACGCCGCACCGGACCTCTTCGACGGCCTGCAGAACGCGGTGACCACGGCTCGCACGCTCAATCAGGAACAGGGCAACATCGACCAGGCGCTGATGGCCGCCGTCGGCTTCGGCAACACCGGAGCCGACATCTTCGAGCGCAGCGGCCCCTACCTGGTCCGCGGCGCGGAGGATCTGATCCGCCCGTCGGAGATCCTCGACGAGTACAGCCCGGCGCTGTTCTGCACGATCCGCAACTTCCACGACGTCGAACCCAAGGTGGCGGCGTCACTGGGCGGCAACGGCTACTCGCTGCGGACGCTGTCGGGACTCATGGGCGCAGGTAACCCCTACGTCTATCCGGACAATTTGCCGCGGGTGAACGCCAGGGGCGGCCCCGAGGGTAAACCCGGCTGCTGGCAGCCCATCACGCGTGACCTATGGCCGGCCCCGTACCTCGTGATGGACAACGGTGCCTCGATCGCGCCGTACAACCACTTCGAGTTGGGCCAGCCGATTCTGATCGAGTACGTCTGGGGACGCCAGATTGGGGAGAACACGATCAACCCATGAAAATCACCGGCACAGCCATCAAACTCGGCGCCTTCTCCCTGGTGCTGTTGCTCTTCACCGCGATCATCATCGTGGTGTTCGGGCAGATGCGTTTCGACCGCACCACCGGCTACTCAGCGGTGTTCTCCAATGCCAGCGGCCTGCGGGCCGGGCAGTTCGTCCGTGCGTCCGGTGTGGAGGTCGGCAAGGTCTCCAATGTCGAACTGATCAACAACGGCTCACAGGTCCGGGTCGACTTCGACGTAGACCGCTCGCTGCCGCTATTCGATGGCACCACCGCCTCGATCCGCTATCTGAATCTCATCGGCGACCGGTACATGGAGCTCAAGCGGGGCGAGAGCGACAAGCGACTGGCCGCCGGGGGCACCATTCCGATCACCCAGACCGAGCCCGCGCTCGACCTCGACGCGTTGATCGGCGGATTCCGCCCGGTGTTCCGGGCCCTTGATCCGGACAAGGTCAACACGATCGCCCAGTCGCTCATCACGATTTTCCAGGGGCAGGGCGGCACCATCAACGACATTCTCGACCAGACCGCGTCACTGACCTCCGCGTTGGCCGACCGCGACCAGGCGATCGGAGAGGTGATCCGCAACCTCAATACCGTGCTCGACACCACGGTCAAACACCAGCAGCAGTTCGACGAGACGGTGCAGAATTTCGAAACGCTGATCACGGGGTTGAACGAGCGTGCCGACCCGATCGCGTCATCGGTGGCCGACATCAGCGACGCCGCGGGCACCATCGCGGATCTGTTGGCGGACAACCGACCGCTGCTGCAGAGCACCGTCGGTCATCTCGAGGCGGTTCAGCAGCCGCTGGTCGACCAGCGTGACAAGCTCAACGACATCCTCACCAGGCTGCCGACCGCGTTCAAGATCATCGGGCGGGCAGGCGGAATCTACGGGGACTTCTTCAACTTCTACTCGTGCGACATCTCGCTCCGGCTCAACGGGCTGCAACCCGGCGGTCCGGTACGCACCGTCAAACTCTTCAGCCAGCCGTCGGGTAGGTGCACGCCGCAATGAGAACTCTGGAGGGATCGAACCGCGTCCGTAACGGGTTGATGGGCATTCTTGTCCTCCTTCTCGTCATCGGTGTCGGGCAGAGCTTCGCCAGCGTGCCGATGCTGTTCGCGACACCGACGTACTACGCGGAGTTCTCTGACACCGGTGGCATCAACAACGGCGACAAGGTGCGTATCGCCGGTGTGGATGTCGGCCTGGTGCGCAGCGCGGAGATCGCCGGCGACAAGGTCCGAATCGGCTATTCGCTCGACGGTACGCAGATCGGAACCGACAGCCGGGCGGCCATCCGTACCGACACGATCCTCGGTCGCCGCAACATCGAGATCGAGCCGCGCGGCTCAACGCCGTTGAGGGCCAACGGAACTCTGCCGCTGGGGCAGACCACCACGCCGTACCAGATCTACGACGCGTTCTTCGACGTGACCGAGGCGTCGTCGGGCTGGGACACCCAGACGGTGAAGCGATCGCTGAATGTGTTGTCGGAGACCATCGACCAGACCTATCCGCACCTGAGTGCCGCACTCGACGGGGTGGCGCGGTTCTCCGACACCATCGGCAAGCGCGACGACCAGATCAAACAGCTGTTGGCGAATGCCAACCAGATCGCGGGCATCCTCGGCAACCGCAGCGAACAGATCAACAAGCTTCTGGTCAACGCCCAGCAGCTTCTGGGCGCCATCAACGAACGCCAGTACGCGGTGAGCATGTTGCTCGAACGCGTCGGCTCGTTCTCCGAACAGGTCAAGGGATTCATCGACGACAACCCGAACCTGAACCGGGTGCTCGAACAACTGCGCGTGGTCAGCGACGTCCTGTCCGAGCGCCGGTTCGACCTGATGGACACACTCACCACCGTCGCCAGCTTCGTGGCATCGCTCGGTGAAGCGGTCGCGTCGGGGCCCTACTTCAAGGTCATGCTCGTCAACCTGCTGCCGGGCCAGATCCTGCAACCGTTCGTCGACGCCGCGTTCAAGAAGCGTGGGATCGACCCCGAGAAGTTCTGGGGCGACGCGGGTCTGCCCGCGTGGAGATTCCCGGATCCGAACGGCGCCCGCTTCCCGAACGGTGCTCCTGCGCCAGGTCCCGCGGTGCTGGAAGGCACGCCCGAACATCCCGGGCCCGCGGTGCGAGCGGGAACCCCCTGTTCCTACACGCCGCCACCGGACGGCATCCCGACCCCGGGCAACCCATTGCCGTGTGCGGGCCTGAGCGTCGGCCCGTTCGGCAACAACCCTTACGGGCCCAACTACGGACCGCCCGACGTGGTCACGTCCGACCCGAACGTGCACGGCCCGCAGCCGTCGCCGGGTGTGCCCGCGGCCGCGATCCCGGGTCAGGTGTCCCCGGATATGCCGGGCGCGCCGGCGGCGCTGCCGCCTGCCCCGCCGGGTGCCCGCACGGTGCCCGTGGGCCCGCAGCCTCCGCTTCCGCCGGACTTCACCCCGGGGATCGCTCCGCTGCCGCCGGCCTTGACCGGGCCTCCGCCGCCGCCGGGACCCGGTCCGAATGCGGGGCCTGCGGGGACACCGCCATTGCCAGGGAACCCACCGTTCCTTCCACCGCTTTCGCAGGGACAGTAGGGGGTGTAACTGATGACAACGATCTTCAACGTTCGAAACATGAAGCTGCCGAGGGTATCTCGTGCTGCGCTGATCATCGGCACGCTCGTCGTGATTCTCGGGCTGGTGGCGTTGATCGTGGGGTGGAACGTCTACAAGAAGCTGACCACCAACACCGTCGTCGCCTACTTCCCTGAGACGCTCGCGCTGTACCCCGGCGACAAGATCCAGATCATGGGCGTCAAGGTCGGCACGATCGAGGCAATCGACCCAGCCGGCGACAAGATGAAGGTCACCTTCAACTACGACAACAAGTTCAAGGTGCCCGCCAACGCCACCGCGTCGATCCTGAACCCCAGCCTGGTCGCATCGCGCACCATCCAGTTGTCCCCGCCGTACACCGGAGGGCCGGTGCTCGAGGACGGCGCCGTCATCCCGATCGACCGCACCCAGGTACCGGTGGAGTACGACGAGCTGCGCGACTCCATCAACCGCATCCTGCGGGACCTGGGTCCGACGCCGGAGCAGCCCAAGGGGCCGTTCGGTGACATCATCGAATCGGCGGCCGACGGGTTCGCAGGCAAGGGCGAACAGCTCAACAAGACGTTGAACGGCTTGTCCGAGGCGCTCTTCACGCTGAACGAGGGACGCGGCGACTTCTTCGGCGTGGTCAAGAGTCTCGCGCTGTTCGTCAATGCGCTGCATCAAAGCGATCAGCAGTTCGTCGCCCTGAACGAGGACCTCGCGACGTTCACGAACGCATTCACCAACACCGACCGCGAGGTCGCCAACGCGCTGCAGGACCTCAATACACTGCTGGCGACCACCCGCAGCTTCCTCGACGAGAACGCCGAGGTGCTGACGCACGACGTCAACAACCTGGCCGACGTCACCAACGCGATCCTGCAGCCCGACTCGAAGGACGGGCTCGAGACCGCGCTGCATGTGTTCCCCACCTTGGGCGCCAACCTGATGAACATCGTCTCCCCGGTGACCGGCGGCGTGATGGGCATCCCGGTCATCAACAACTTCGCAAACCCAATCCAGTTCATCTGCAGCTCGATTCAGGCAGGCAGCCGGTTGGGCTACCAGGAGTCGGCCGAGATGTGTGCGCAGTATCTGGCCCCGATCCTGGACGCGATCAAGTTCAACTTTCCGCCGTTCGGCCTGAACCAGTTCAGCTCGGCGATGACGTTGCCGAAGCACATCGCCTACTCGGAGCCGAGGCTGCAGCCGCCGCCGGGGTACAAGGACACCACCGTGCCGGGTATCTGGTCGCGTGACACCTTGTTCTCGCACGGCAACCACGAGCCGGGATGGGTGACCGCGCCCGGAATGCAGGGCGTCGACGTGCAGCCGTTCACCAAGAACATGCTGCTGCCCCAATCCCTCGCCGAGCTGATGGGTGGCCCGGACGCTCCCATCCCGCCGGCGCCGCCGACCTTCGGTGGTCCGCATCAGGCCGGCCCGCCGAACGCGTACACCGAGAACACCCCGCTGCCGCCGCCCTGGTATCCACAGCCGGGCCCGGTGCCCGGCCCTGCGCCCGGTGTGATCCCGGGCGATCCGGGTGGCGCGGCGATGTCAGGTCCGCTCCCCGTTCCCGGACCCGGACCAGGACCGGCCCCGGCGGCACCGCCGGCGCCGGTAGGACCGCCGCTACCCGCTGAGGCAGGCTGATGATGACCGGTCGCAGATGGAGTCGAGTCGCGGTGCGCACCGTCGCGCTGGTGGCGATCGCGCTGACGCTCAGCTCGTGCGGTATGTGGCCGTGGCGAGGCATCGCCA
>Ga0307416_100002023_pt1 | contig 11401 bp, 19 predicted proteins | sample DK1Cmetagenome_2_FD_203821 | JGI IMG/M metagenome (GOLD analysis project Ga0307416, IMG submission 203821) | Maize rhizosphere microbial communities from greenhouse at UC Davis, California, United States - DK15-C-3 | ecosystem: Host-associated > Plants > Roots > Rhizosphere > Soil | place...
CTCCACCTCAACAAACTCGGCGAGGAGTTCCCATGAGCCTCCATTGAGGAAGTCGGCAACGGCTTTCTTTTGTGCGTCCAGTCCGAGCCCGCTCCGACCCTGCCGAGCCGTGCTAACGCGGTAGTAGGCGATGAAGCTTCCCTGGGACATTGCATGTTCCATTTGTCGCAACGAACGTTGCCACTAATAGTACGCACCGCTTTCAACGGCAATGATGAAAGCTAATGTCTGCTTTCGACCCATCGCGGTCATAGCGCTTCGACCTAACCGGCGAGTGATGGGGAAAGGTGTGCAGCTGATGGCGCTTGTCGGCGCTATGCTCGCGGGGCGCTTGCGCCGTAATGCGGCTAATGTCCTCGTGGCGCGTTTCACGATGATGGACCACGTCACGCGAAAGCCGAAAGTAACCCATACAGCCGAAGAGTGGGCCGAGCTGCGGAAACAAGTCGCGCGCCACAAGACCGAGGAAGCGGCGGCTGCCGACGCGCGGATTGATGCATTAATCAGGCGGAACATCGCGCAGTACGGCCCCTAGACGGGCGGAGGGAACGAGAGTCTAATCGCCCTTCGCCTGCTCAGAGTGAGCCCCATTTGCCTGGCCCTTAATTGAATCGCCTCTCTGTACGTCCGAGCCTTCTGGCGATCTCACGGGCAGATAAATTGTTCTCTCGAAAGTCGCATCAGCTGCGCGAGTTGCTCTGGCGTCCAATCGGACCGGTAATTCTGCCGTTCCATGTCGGTAAAACGAATAAAGGCGGCTTTCGGCTACATGAGCGCCGGCGCCTCCGGACGTCCGCTTTCGACCCATTCCGGACATTAGCCGTTTAGCTATATCCGGGCGCAAACGGTGGGCGAAGCATCATGGGCGCAAGTCTCTACCAGCCGATCAACGTCTATAAGCCGCTGGCAGCGGCATCGGCATAGTAGATGGCCCGTTCGAGTTTTTCACCGTCGGCGGCATCCGTATGCCGATGCCGTTCACCACTCGCATGACGGTGGTCCGGCTAACGAACGGCGACCTCTTCTTGCACTCGCCCATTGCCTTTGATGAACGGTTGGCGGCGGAGCTTCAGACGCTGGGGACCATCCGTCATCTAATCTCGCCAAATCAATGGCATTACGCCCACATTGGAGAGTGGCAGAGGGCGTTTCCTGAAGCGGTTGCGTGGGCGTCGCCCGGTGTCCGGCAACGCGCTCGCGCCCGTCATATCGATGTTTGTTTCGACCGTGACCTCGAAGCCTTTCCACCCGAGGAGTGGCGCGCCGAGGTCGACCAGACGCTAGTCCCCGGCGGCATCTTCCTGCCGTTAGATTTCCAAGGCTTCCGAGAGCGCCAGGGCATCGTCCAACTCGACACCCAGATAGCGAACCGTGCTCGCCAACTTCGTATGTCCAAGCAGGAGCTGACAGGCTCGTAGATTGCCCGTCTTACGGTAGAGCATCGCAACCTTGGTCCGTCTAACGTCCGCAATGGGTGGAAAGCGGACGTTGCGGGATTAGCCAATGTGGCGCACTGTCTTCCCATGCGGAGAAACCCGGAACACTATCGCGGAGAAGCGGAGCGCTGTCGAAAGCTGGCGGAGGATACTTCTAATCGCGAGATGAAAGCTAATCTTCTGGACGTGGCGAGACAGTACGACGATCTCGCCGGCGAAACGGAACAGCGCGGCTAATCCACGCCAAATAGACGTCCCAGAGCTTCGGCCAACTCACCACTGTGGCGAAGCGCTGTAATAACCAGGACCAAGACAAAAACTCCGAGAAGCATCCTTTTGAGAGTCGACCGTCTCGGAGCGAGGCCGTCTCGCATTACCCTTTGGAGTCTCGTGAGCCGCGAGATCAATGAATGATCTCAATTAGGTCTTCTGAAAACCAAGCCGCATCGAGACCGCTGAGCCGCACTAATAGCGCGACATCCCTTGTGGCAGCACCAATCACAGACACGCGAGAGAAGCGCGGCCGGGTCCACCCCTCAACCCTGCCAATGCGAGCCGCAAAACCGAGACGGGAAGTCTCGTCATCGGTCCGAATCCTCACTAACAGCCCGACCGTGCTCGGCTCGGCGATTTCTGAGATCTGCATCAGAAAATCAGTGCGAACAGGTAGGCTGCGCCGCCTAAGAGCGCTATCACTCCAAACCAAACAGCGGAGTCGGCAAGAAACACTCTCCAGCCTCCGCGCGCTAAATCGGAGTGTTCAACGAACTCCCCCGTGGCCATCGCCGCTGACGCAAACCCGCCGTAAAAGGCGAGTTGGGGGATAGGCGTGTGAATAATCCCAAGGTAAAACGGAATTCCTACAGTCGCCGCGATGGCAGTCACCATTTCAGCTTTGGAACCTTGCCACAGAGTCATGTTGGACATGATAGTAGCAACGAGCGGTTGGTCAAAAAAACTAGCCTTTGCAAGCCATTCGGGATTGCCAAAGCGATGGCCGCGCCAAGCGAGCATTCAAAGAAGCCTACGTCGGGTCGAAGTCAGACGTCCGGCTTGGGTGGAAGCGATGGAGGCTGGACCGCTGGCGCAACCGCTCCGCAGTTTGCCCGAACGGGATGTGACGCACCCATCCTAGCCTCGGAACGTGAGCCAAACCGCAGCTGTCAGGAGTATCGCGAGTGCAAAAAGGCCTAGACTTTGGCGGGTCAGAGTTTGGCGGCGAATTCGCTGGCGCCGCCACTTCAAGTACCGCAGTCGCTCTCTCCTGCGCCCCGCATTGCTCATCCGCGCACCTTCACCATTTCGGGAAATGTCCGCAATGGGTCGAAAGCAGACAGTAGCTATCCAGCGGCTTCTTCCTCGGTCGGCGGACGGACGTGAGCCAAGTCTCGTGGGTCAGCAGCACCAATCCGCTTGAAGTTCTCCCGTGCTGCCGTGAGCGACAAGTCTCGGTTAGGCCCGCCGCGCACCACGTCGGCGTCATCGTTATCTTGACCGTCATCTTCCCAGAAGCAGACAGGGCAAATCTCGTACCCAGCCCGTTCGCTGAGGGTGCAGTTGCCGCAGCACGGACAAGCGAAGGAAGAAAGGCTCATCGCGGAAGTATCTCGCTGACCGCTAATGTCCGCAATGGGTCGAAACCGGACTCTAGCGCTCTAGCGGCAGGAATGGGTGGAAAGCGGACATTGGGTCTGCGCACGGTTATTGCAGATCGGCTCTGCGAACATCGCCTGCAAGATGCAGGTAGGCCGTGTTGAAATCGCCCGCTTTGGCGAGACGGTGCCAATCATTGATGCGAACCGCTCGTTTGGTGCGGTTAATCAGTCCCTCGGAGCCGAGTGTCATGAGGACCCGATTGGTGTGGACGGATGTCAGCCCAAGTGCGTCCGCCAGTTGCTCCTGTGTCATCGGAAGTTCGTACCCGTCCTTTTGACCCAGCCCTGCAGCTTCGAGCCGCACAGCGAACTCGCAAAGCATGTGGGCCGCACGGGTTTTGGCATCGCGCCGTCCGACGTTCAGCGTCCATTCGCGGAAGATCGACGCGTCAACGAGTGTCTGAAACCACATCGCGCGGCCCACCGCCGGTCGCGTGAAGGCCAGCTCCTGAATCGCATCGACCGGAATCATCGCCGCTTCGACATGGTTGAGCGCCTGCAGATTATGGTCTGCAATACCCAGCAATGAGTTTTGCAGGTCGGCTAGGTCACCCTTCATGTGGATCGAGAAAACCTGTCGCCCGCCGTTGCCCGCTACCTTGTTCCTGAAGGAGTAGCCGGACAGCATCAAGCACGAGTTCAGCGCGGTATCGCCTTCCCGGACGATGTATTCCTGCGGCCTCAGCTTGATCACGCGGTATGGAAGGTTGAGCGCCGCTTGCCGGTCAGCACTATCGAAGGTGCGCCATTGCTCGAGTTTCGCGACCATTGCTGCGAGTCGGTGGGGTGGAGAAGAGTTGAACATGAGCGGCTCCTTGGGCGGGAGCGCTGCCTGGTCTCTCAGCCACCAGAGTGCCACGTTAGAAGGCCGGTGATGCGATTACTCTACTCCAGATAGGGTATTACTCCTAATCTGGATTGAACATTTGGCATCGAGCGCTGCGCGCGAGCGAGCCTAGCCGCCGCTAAACTTCGGTTAAGCCGGGCTTCTGATTGGTTTGAATGTGACGCCCTCCTCGGCGGCGTAAATCACAACTTAGGCTCAGCGCCGCGGCGACCCGAGTCGATGGAAGCCGCGCTATTTTGGGGAGCTTCGTTATGCCCTCAGAAAACTACCGTTATTACTGCTTGGACGGCACTGGCCGCCTTCACTACGCGGCGTGGTTTCATGCCGAGAACGACGCGGACGCGATCAAGCAGATCGAAGACAAGCACCCCGGCGACAAGTGCGAGATTTGGCTGGGCAAGCGCCTGGTCGCGACGCTGTCGCCTCAGCGTCAGTACGGTTAAGCCTGCCGGAACGAGAGCCAATGCGAGGAGTTCGACAGGCGTGGCCCGCTACTTCTTCGACACCTACGACGACGACCAGATCATCGAAGATGACATCGGCACTGAGTGCGAGGACTTGGACGCGGTGAAGGCAATTGCCGCACTATCCCTAGCGGAGCTTGCGCGGGAGGTGCTTCCGAGCAACATCAAACGGCATCTTGCAGTCAATGTACATGACGGGACGAACCCTGTTCTTGAGTCGCATTTGATTTTCGAGGCGATCATCCGGAAGCCCGAACCTCTAACGGCCTGATTACCGCAAGCTTACGCGGGAGGAATAAAACGGAGCCACGGGGTCAGTATGCGCACGCTAATGTCCGCTTTGGGTCGAAAGCAGACACTAGGTTCGTTGGGGTCCACAATCGGTGGACGGCAGACGCCAGCGCGCGGCGCTAGTTGCGCGGATCGTTATCCTGCTTGCTCTTTGTGAGCATCGATTCGATCCGCTCCAGTTGCTCGCGGCATTCCTGGAGAGTGCGCTTTAGGTTGCGGTAAGAGCGTTCGGATTCATGGTCTTTGGATTGCATGGCCCACCCGCAATGGTTGCGGGTTGAAACTCATATCGGGCGATGTAGTTGCAGGAGACCGCGCTCAGGTTAGCTCAGAGGCGGCTGTGTCCCATCTCGTACACGAGAAGGGCCCGCCGGGTGTTCAGTCCAGCGGGCCCCATGGACGGAGGCGAACGTCGAGCTTGGGGGTCGACGCTCGAGACATGGGGTAGTGATTGGCCGTTACTGACGCATTGGCGGAAGGTCCGGACCGGATCATTCGGACCGGCATCATCAGGATACTTTGGAACGAAACCCGGAACGAGCGCATTGCTGCGTCGAGGCGGAACATACCTGGCCCGCAAGTTGGGGAGCGTTGCGTCTCACCCGAGAGTGAAGGCGGCCCTGAGTATCGGGTCGCCTTTGCTCGATGCCCGTCGAGCTGTCAGTGCTTATTCCGTCAGAAGCAGGATCGGCATGTACGTGAGCGCGCAAATGACCGCGCTGAACAGTGTTACCGAGAGAGCCACCCGGAGAAACATGCCGAGATCTCGCCCATTGGCGGCCCGGAAGTTGGGGTCCCGAGCCCGCTGGTTGCTGGAAGACGCAGGTGGGGCGCGCAACTCGGAGGTGTCGAGTTTCAGAGTTGCGCTCCCCAAGCGCCGAATAGAATGCCTCGCTCAGCTGCTGAACTTGTCGAAAGTTAGCTGCTCATCAATGTCAGCCGCCCACCTCCGTGACGTCCGAGAGATAGTCGTTCAGAGCGTTCCTGCCCTTTTCGGTCAGGCAAACGAATGCGGCCCGCTTGTCCGTCGGATGCGCCTGCCGTGCCACCAGCTTCTGCTGCTCCAGATATTCGATCCATCGTAGAGCCGTCGCCTTCGAAGCCCCCGACAACAGCGCCAGCCGGCTGAGAGACAGCCGTGCGCCTCCGTCAGAGGCATAAAGCGTCAATAGCATCTCCCATGCGGGCTCGTTGAACATCGCACTGGAGAACTGCTTGGTGCGCTTGGCGCGAAGAGCGAGGATCCGGCGAGCCTTCTCCCGAAGCCGCTCCGATTGTGCGTGAACTGACTCGAACAGCGCCTCTGGAAGCAAACTGCCAGAGTTCCTTTCATCGGGGCCCGCCAGTTTCGAGAGAAGCCTTCTCGCGTCCTTCAGGTCCTGCTCCGTCAAGGAGACGGTCGGCACTTTATCGATGTTTGCCTGGAGACGATCGGGATAGGTCAAAACGCATTCCCTTCAACCGAGCACACGGAAGCTAGCTGGCAAGAGAGCCAGTTTGCAATGCTAAATGGATAAAAAACGGCTGATGCCGTAGCGGAATCCGAGGCAATCCAATTCGGGGGCGCCGCGGGGACCAGCAAAGTCAATTCCCAGCCGCTCGCTTTTGCCGCCTAGCGAAAACCTCGTTGGCGTGCACGCCGCAGAGCAGCTCACCGTGGAACACAACCCCTGCTGCATTCTCGCAGCTGCGGATCGAACAGGAGGGAAGCGCGCGGGCGGAAGGTTGATCGTCACGCCACCGGAGGGCAGCAGGCGGGTTGCTCAATTTCCTGACCAGCTCTGCCATTATCGGGCGACCTACTCCCGATCCCGATTATCAGGCGGCGGCTTTGCGGCTCCGCCGTCCAGGGAATGTTCCAGGTCATCCGCCATCTGGCGCAATCCGGCAGCAACCTGGCCGTCGGAGGTCACATTGGCCAGACGACGGCAGCGCGCGATCGTCTGTCGAATGTCAGGGATGTCGTCGCTCACGGTCCACCCTCCGCTAGCACCCACAACGAATAAGCGGGCCTGCCGGGTTTTAGTTCCAGTTAATGCTCCAGTTTGGGAAATTGCCCCGGAACTGTGGCTTGGCAGCCACCCATCTTACGAGCACGTTGATCCGTGAGCGACTGAGCCATTCGCTTGAATTTGCGGGACTACGGCTCACCGGGAAAGGGTGGGGCTCGTGCCCCCGTCCGTCGCATCGAAGAGGGCACGGGCCCCAGCACGAAATACCTCGATTCGCTGCTGGTCGGGATCTTGTCGAAAGTTAAGGTGACCCACCACGCAGGGGGATCGCTTAGCCGAGCAACGCTGGCGACGAGTCTCGTGACACCCGATAGCAGCCCTTATCTGTGTACGTTAACAGGTGACTGCAATCTTGGCTCTGCTCACTCCGGAACGGAGGATTGTGCAACCTTCCGGAAGGTATGGGCCGGCTACCCGCCCTTCATGCACGAGCCGGATACCCACTTGGAACGTGCCGAACCAAAAGAGGGCCCGTCAGAGCGAACCGCTGGCGGGCCTTCTATTTTCGATCATCGCAGCTGGTGGAAGTTCGACTTGCAGTTGTTCCGCAAAGATCCAGTCCTCGACAACTCTGCCGGCTGGCTGCTCATTCAGCTTCAGAACGCGCACGAGCGGGTGCTCTCGGGTCTGACCGACCTCGACAGATTGCTCGAAAAGCCGGACCCGAACATCCCCTCCTATCTCGCATTGAGAAGCAGGCTGTCGTCCGCGACACGAGCGCAGTCTTTCGCGGTCCAGGCCGCTCACGAATATCTGCTCGATCGAGCGGACCAGGCGACGGAAGAGGAGCTCGCACGTTTATTCCATGCGCGGCGAAGTACACTGGGTCTTTCGGCCGAGCATCTGAGTACGTGGAGCAGTTGGGCTATCTCGGTAAGCTGGTCACGCCACCGCTCAGCGCAACGGGCCTTGCGCTCTCATTGGGTCGACCTGGTCGAACTGGAAAAGCACGCGCTCTACCCGATGCTAGCTCGGCACGCGCAATGACACCACCGACGTCGGCAGGTGAACGCCGGACCAATTCCTGTTCCTGGATGGCCGGCATTAGTACCGACCGCTGCCGGACTTCTGAGCAACGAGAAGGATCAAGCCAACTGCCGCGGTGATGGACGTCCAAGTCAAGAGCAATGCGAGCTGGCTGACTGAGTACTCCGGCACTCTCGTGGTGGCATCGAAACGCGAATCACGGAAATAGCCGACCATGGCGCCGTCGGAGGACATCTCAAGCGGGGGAAAGATGGAAGTCAGGAGGATTAGGGCAGCGCCAAGCAACACGACAGCGCGGCGACGCTTCAGCCAGCTCGGCAGTCTTACAGCCATGAAATAGAATAAAAGGGTGGCCGTGATGATTGCGGCCAGCTGGGCCAAAATGGCCATCCAGCTAATCCCGACGATCGACGAGCCTAAAGTGAAGAGCAATGCTCCGCTCCAGGCACCCAGCAACCACTTGAGTTCTTCGATCACGATGCGGCCGGCAGACTTTCGAGCCGACATCAATATTCCGGCCAAGCCGCCGCCTAGCAATCCGAGTGGTCCGGTGACAAAGATCCCGAGGAGCGGTCCGAGATTCGAATAAGAGACGATCAGTGGCCCGATGTAGCCCAATAGGAACGCAATGCCGCCCACGACAAGCGCCGCTATCCCGATCAATCGGGATGGGTCCGGCGAAGAAGACTCCGTGGGCATGAATACACACTCCCGTACCCATTCTAGCACGAGGAGCACCTGATCGTTGCGAGCGAGAGCGGCTCTGCGCCCATGAGTGAATGGCGCCTTCGCCGAGCGGGGAGGAGTTAGAGAGGAGACCCGCCGACGCCGGGGGGCATTCCCAAACGCGACGACGAGTCCCCGGCGCGCCCTTAGCACGGGCCCCTCGAAAATGATCGTCGGGGCGCCAGACTGTGCCATCCGTCCGGTGATCGGTGGCTACGGCCAAGCGTTGAGAAGCTCTCGCAGGCCGAACGTCCGCTATGGGTGGAAAACGGACATTGCGGGGGCTAGTTTGCAAGTATGAATGACGGCATGAAATCCACTGGAGCGGTGGCCTTGGTAGCGGGCGGTATTGGCGCTGCCTTCGCACTGGCCGCCTGCTGTGCGGTTCCGCTGCTCCTTGCAAGCCTTGGCATCGGCGCGGTCTGGCTCGCGCCCGTTGTGTCTGCATCCCAACCGCACGCCGAAGCGCTGACCGGCGTTTCGGCCATCGCATTGCTGGGAAGCGTCGGTGTCGTCGCCCGCGCTCCAAAACACTGTGAGCCGAACGCGACGTGCAGCCGCCCCTGGTTCCGCTGGACCGTCATCACTACCGCGTTCGTCGGCGCGGTCCTTCTCGTGCTGTCGAAGGTCTATGCCTGAACTCCAAAGTACCCTGACCTGCCCGGAGTGCGCCGTCGGCACCACGGAGACAATGCCAACCGACGCTTGTCAGTATTTCTACGACTGCCCCGCGTGCGGCGCCGTGTTGAAGCCGCTCAAGGGCGATTGCTGTGTGTTTTGCTCCTACGGCGACGTGCCATGCCCGCCGATACAGGAGGCGCGAGCGACCGGCACTCAGGGTTGCTGCTCGCCTTCATAGTGTCCGCTTCGGGTGGAAAGCGGACATTCAAGTTCGCCGTCGTTCTAGCGGTTACTTCCTGCGTCCGCCGCTAAAGTTGACGGTTGCGTGGCCCCCTCCGTCTCCAGTCCAATTGCCCTCAGACGATTCTGCAGAGCCATTTGATCCAAATCTCGCATAGGCAGCGCCATAAACAATGAGATACGTTGCCTGAGGTAGGCGAGCGCTTTGTGGAACGCGATCTTCTGCTCTGAGCCTTCGACTGCAGCGGGGTCTTCGATTCCCCAATGCGCAGTCATTGGATGCCCCGGCCAAATCGGGCAAATCTCGCCGGCAGCGTTGTCGCAAACAGTGAAGATGAAATCCATTTCCGGAGCGCCGGGAGCGGCGAACTCATCCCAGCTCTTCGATCGCAGGCCCTCAGTGTCAAAGTTCAAGTCAGTCAGGAGTCGAAGAGCGGCAGGATGGACCTCGCCCTTGGGGAAGCTTCCGGCAGAGTATGCCTTGAAGTGACCCTTGCCCATGCGGCTCATGAGCGCTTCCGCAAGGATGCTGCGGGCGGAGTTCCCAGTGCAGAGGAAAAGCACGTTGTAAGGCCGGCGCATGGTCAGGGCATATCGGCCGAATATGACGCCTCTGTTACGGTCGCACCGCCTTGGCTCTACCTCTTCAATGTCTGCAATGAGTCGGAAACGGACATTGTGAGGAGAGCCTACGCTGACCCCTTAGATACGCCGTGACGGTGATTGAGATGCAGATAACTGCGGACCATTTCCCAGAGGACAATCAAAACGAGCAAAGCCGCTCCGAGTATTATCCAACCAGCCATCTCAACCTGCACAAGAGTGGAGCTTGGTGAGATTGAATATGCTCGCCACGCCATTAGCGTCGCCCCGCCAATCGCAGCGGCTGGCAGTCGCAAGGAAATGAGCGTCACGACCCGTCCCTCCATCGCCTTCGGTTAGACATGATGACCTCGGCGCGGAATGTCCGCAATGGGTCGAAAGCAGACACTAAGCGATCGACAGGTGTAAATGCCTTGCGACACTCGTGGCGCGGGCCGCCGTGTATCAGCGTGTATCCGCTATGTATCGTGGAGCTAGCGGGAGCCCACGGAAAACGACGCAATTCTGCGGTTTTACGCGGTAACCCCTGGAAAACCGGATTTCATCGCTGCAAACCAACCATTGTCGGATGGAAACGGCTCGTTTCAGCCATTTCTGCGTGGTGGAGAGGGCTGGATTCGAACCAGCGTACGGGAAACCCGGGCAGATTTACAGTCTGCTGCCTTTAACCACTCGGCCACCTCTCCAGGTGCAGGCAGGCGCGCCATGTGGCGGGCGGTGACAGGAGTGTCAACGGTGCCGCGGCGCTGAATTTGCTTGTTTTGGAGCGGGTGAAGGGAATCGAACCCTCGTCGTAAGCTTGGAAGGCTTCTGCTCTACCATTGAGCTACACCCGCGCCCGAGCGGAGGCGCCCAATGCCACCCCCGCATCGCCTGCGTCAACCGCTGTTACCGAAAGGCGCGAAGCCGCCCGTCGTCGTCGAGGATGTACAGGGTCTGGTTCGCGACGACCGGAGATAGGTTGATCGGAGCCTTGATGCTCGTCTGGCTCTGGACGGCGCCGGTAGCCGGGTCGACGTTGATTAGCGCGCCTTCCGAATTCACGACGATCAGGCGGTTGCCGGCGAGAACCGGGCCCGAATAACTGATGGGCCCGGCCTTCTTTTTCTCGTGCCGGAACGCGCGAAGCTGGGTGAGCCAGCGCACCTTGCCGTTCGCCCGGGCGACGCAGAGCAGCTTGCCGTCGTCGGTCACGACATAAGCCCAGTCGCCGACGACCCACGGCGTCGAGATGCCGGCAATGTTGAGCTCCCACTGACGCTGGCCGGAAAGCAATTCGATCGAGACCATGCGGCCGCCCTGGCCGACGGCGAGGACCTGGCCGTTGTCGATCACCGGGTCGGCGTCGACGTCCGAGATCGACGCGACGCTGGTGCGGATGGTCGTGCGGGCGAGCTGGTCCTGCCAAACGAGGCGACCATTCTCGTAGCGATAGGCATTGAGCTCGCCGGAAGAGAATCCCGCGACGACCGTTCCCTGTCCCACTGCAGGCGATGCCGTGCCGAATACGCCTGCGATT
>Ga0307416_100002024_pt1 | contig 11400 bp, 10 predicted proteins | sample DK1Cmetagenome_2_FD_203821 | JGI IMG/M metagenome (GOLD analysis project Ga0307416, IMG submission 203821) | Maize rhizosphere microbial communities from greenhouse at UC Davis, California, United States - DK15-C-3 | ecosystem: Host-associated > Plants > Roots > Rhizosphere > Soil | place...
GATCGCATGGTCGACGAGGTCCTGGTTCAGCGTGTAGCCCTCGTCGGGCGTGCGCGGCGGGTCGATCCGATGGTTGTCGTGCACGAGCTCGGGCTGGAACTGGTCGGTCACCGCGTCGAGGAACCCATAGTACTGCTCGAATCCGCGGCCGAGAGGCCACTGGTCGAACGGGCCCGCGGCCGACGTCTGGTTCGCCGGCGCGAGATGCCACTTCCCCACGGCGAACGTGTTGTAGCCCTGCTCGCGCAGGATCTCCGACAGCATGCCGGCGTGCGGCGACACGGCGCCCCGCTTGCTCGGATAGCCGCTGTCCGCGTTGGCGATGATCGACATGCCGACCGAATGGTGGTTGCGTCCGGTCAGCAGCGACGCGCGCGTCGGGGAGCACAGCGACGTCGTGTGGAACTGCGTGTAGACGAGCCCCCGCGACGCGAGCCGGTCGAAGTTCGGCGTCTCGATCTCGCTGCCGTAGCAGCCGAAGCTGGAGAAGCCGGCGTCGTCGAGTAGCACGATGACGACGTTCGGACTGCCGGGCGGCGGCACGACCTCCTCGGGCCACCACGGCGTCGATTCCTGCCATGTGCGCCCGATCCTGCCGTGGAACGCCGGGTCGCCCGAGCTCTTCCTTTCGCTCATCTTCGCTGCGCCCGCCGTCATTTGCCGCGCAGGTTCTTCGCGGCCTCGAGAATCGGAAGCCCCGCCTTCACCGCACCCGCGAGATCGGGCACCTTGTCGTAGGCACCGCCCGCGACGAACACCTGCGCGGTCGAGGTCAGCGCCTTCTCGGTCGCGCCACTCCTGGCATCGGCGATCGCCTGGTCGAGCGTGAGAAAGTCGCGCTGACCGAGCGTGTAGCGCGCCTTCGCCTCGCTGCCGTCGATGCCCACTTCCTTGTAGTACTCGAGCATGTACTTGATGGCCTGATCCCGGTTGCCGATGATGTACTCGTTCGCGCGGAACGCGGCTTCGACGAAGCGCGCCGCGGCCGCCGGGTTCTCGGTCGCGAACTTGCGCGTCACGATATAGGGATCGACGACCGACGTGCCGGCGACCGCGCCGTCGCAGACGACTTCGAAGTTCGCCTTGTCGTTGACGAGGTCGTAGTCCGGGGACGAATCCGTCGTGCCCGACGCGACCTCCCCCGAGCGCAGCGACTGCCGCGTGACCGGCGGATCGAGCGGCACGATCTTCATCTTCGCGGCATCGGCGCCGAAATGCTTCGCGCACGCGAACAGCACCTGGCTCCATGTGCTGTTGGGCACGGTGCCGATCGGCTTCGACACCAGCACCTCGCGCGGCGTGCTGCCCTTCAGCGCGTCCTTGCGCATGATGAGCTTGATGTTGCGATCCTCCTTCATCATCGTGCCGACCGGCGTCAGCCCGAACTTCGCCCAGCCGGTGATCGCCGGCGGCGAGCCGATCCATCCGCCCTGCCAGTCGCCTGCCGCGCCCGAGGCGAGCGCCGCGCCGCCGTTCGGGAAGTACTGGATCTTCACGTCGAGCCCGTTGCCCGAGAAATACCCGAGCTTGGTGGCGAGCCATAGCGGGAATCCGGCCTCGTTTGGCTGGCTCATCAGCGTCAGCTTCACAGGCGTCCCGGACTGCGCGGCGGCCGGGATCGGCGGCGCGAGCAGGACGGCCGCCGCGATGGCGATCGAGGCGAGGGCGTACATCGGGGAAGGTCGCTTCATGGTGTCCTCCATCAGTGGCTGGCATGCGCTCATGCGCGCACGAGCTCCGCGCGCACGAGGTTCCAGATGTCGCGCTTGTAGGCGATGAAATCCGCGTAGTTGCTCGCTTCCGCGATCTCCAGCCCCCGCCACGCGGCGTCGCGCGGGATGGCGATCTCCTTCTTGATGCGTCCGGGACGGCTGGTCATGACGACGACGCGATCGCCGAGGTAGACGGCCTCCTCGACGCTGTGCGTGATGAACATGACCGTGTAGTTCATGACGCGGCGAAGCCGCGACACCTCCTCCTGCAACACCGTGCGCGTCTGCGCGTCGAGCGCGCCGAACGGCTCGTCCATCAGCAGGATCTCCGGGCGCACGACGAGCGCGCGCGCGATGGCGACGCGCTGCTGCATGCCGCCGGAGAGCTCGTGCGGATAGGCGTGGCGGAACTGCACGAGCCCCATGAGCTCGAGCTGCTCGTCCACGCGCGAGGCCCGCTCGGCGCGGTCGAGGCCCGCGACGCGCAGGCCGAACTCGATGTTCTGAGTGACGGTCTCGGACGGAAACAGCGCGAAGCGCTGGAACACGACGCTGCGCTGCGGGCCCGGAGGACCCGCCGGGCGGCCATCGACGAGGATGTCGCCCGTCGTCGGCGGCTCGAGCCCGGCGGCGATCATCATCAGCGTCGACTTGCCGCAGCCGGACGGGCCCACGACGGTCACGAACTCGCCCTTGCCGATCGCGAGGTCGCAGCGCGCCAGCGCCGCGACGTCGCCGCGCCGCGTGCGGAACGTCTTGGAGACACCGCTGACGTTCATCTTTGCGTTCGAGGGTGCGGGCATCGCGGTCAGCGTCTCCCGGTCCCCGAGTGCGCGGAAGCAGGCTGCCACGGCAACAGCCGGCGCTGCATCCGTTGGAGGACGACGTCGATGATCGAGCCGATGACGCCGATCGTGACCATGCCGACCAGGATCGTCGCGACAGAGTCGTTCGCCTGTCCCTGCGAGATCAGGAAGCCGAGGCCCTGCTTGCCGACGACGAGCTCGGCGCCGACCAGCGCCATCCATCCGTTGGAGAACGCGATGCGCACGCCGGTGAACACGAACGGCGCGGCGACCGGCAGCACGACGCGCGCCAGCATGCGCAGCGGCCCTGACCCGAGCGACTGCGCGGCGAACAGCAGGATGCGATCGACGTGCGCCACGCCGAGCTGCGTATTGATGACGCAGACCGGAAACGCGGCGATGAACACGATCAGCGCCTGCGTGGTCGTCGACGCACCGAGCCAGAGCACCGCGATCGGCACCCACGCGAACGGCGGGATATAGCGCAGGACCTCGAAGATCGGTGTGAACGCCGCACGGCAGGGTGGCAGCCAGGCGAGCACGATCCCGATCGGCACGCCGAGCCCGATCGCGGCGCCCACGCCGATGACCCAGCGCGTGAGCGAGGCAAGCGCGTGCCCTTCGAGCGTGCTGCCGCTGAACGGCTCGACGACGAGCGTCGCGAACCGCGCGATCAGTTCGACCGGCGACGGCAGGACGTTGCGCGGCACGATGCCGGTGACCGTCGTCGCGAGGAGCCACGCCCCGAGCAGCACGCCGAGCGCGGCGGCGCCCCAGGCCACGGGTTGCGAGGCCGTGCCGATCGCACGCCAGTCCAGACGTTCGCCCGGCACGCTCATGGCGTCGCTCGATCGCGGGCCCACGGCGCGACGAGCCGCGTCACGAGCTGCATGCCCGAGGAGAACAGCGCACCGAGCAGGCCGATCACCGCCATCGCCACCAGCAGGATGCCCGTCTCCAGCGTACGCGACGCATTGAGCGCGATGTAGCCGAGTCCCGCCGTTGCAGCGATCAGCTCGGCGGCAACGAGCGTGGTCCACGCGTTGCCGAGCGCGACGCGCGCGCCCGCGACCAGCGTGGGCAGCGCAGTGCGGCATACGACGCGCGTCAGGATCTGCCGGTCGCTCGCGCCGAGCGTCAACGCCGCCTGAACGAGCAGCCGGTCGATCGAGTACACGGCTTGGATCGCGTTCATCACCCAGGGCACGACGGCCGCGATGAACACGACGAACATGCGGGCCGGGCTGCCGATGCCGAACCAGTAGATGGCGAGCGGGATCCACGCGAGCGGCGGCACGGGCCGTAACAGCTGGAAGACCGGGAATACGATCCAGCGCGCGCGCTGCGACCATCCCATCGCAATGCCGAGCGGCAGGCCGACGACGCCGGCGAGGAGCCAGCCCCCGAGGACGATCGAAAGGCTGGCCCCGACGTGCTGCAACAGCGTGTTGCCGAGATAGGGCCGCGACAGGAGCCGCACGAATGCTTCCGCGACGTCCCCGGGCGGCGGAAGGAACAGCGGTGGAATCGGGCCGTCCGGCCGCGTCGCCAGCCACCATGCGGCGAGCACGATGGCGACGGCGCCGACGGCGATCACCAGGCGCGGGAGCGGACCCGGCTCGCGGCGCCAGAACGACGCCGCCGCCCGGCGGTCACGGACGACGCGCCAGCGCGGGACCGTGGTCGTCCCGCTCGTCATCGCCAAGCGCTCATTCGCTTCCGCCGTCGCTCGGGACGCCGAGGCACTCGAGCGTTTCCGCGAGCTTGCGCGCATACGCCGCGCTCGCGCGGTTGCGGTCCTCGCGACTGACGGGAATCTCGCGGAGCACGGTCGCCGGCCGCTGGCTCATGACGACGATGCGATCGCCGAGCAGGATCGCCTCGGAAACGTCGTGCGTCACGAACAACACCGTCGGGCGATGCAAGGCGAGCAGCGCCTTGAATTCCTGCTGCAGCTTGAGGCGGGTGAACGCGTCGACGGCGGCGAAGGGCTCGTCCATCAGGAGCAGCCGCGGGCGCAGTGCCAGCGCGCGTGCGATGCCGACGCGTTGCGCCATGCCGCCGGAGAGCTGGCTCGGATAGGCGTGCCTGAAATCGGCGAGGCCGACGGTAGCGATGAACTCGTCCGCGACGCGGCGGGCCGTCGCGCGGTCGGCCCCCCGCGTGCGAAGGCCGATCGCGACGTTCTCGTGCACCGTCATCCACGGAAACAGACCGGGCTGCTGGAACGCCATGCCGAGGTGCAGGTTCGTTCCCGGCGTCACCGGGGCGCGATCCCATCGAACCTCGCCAGACGCCGGCGTGATCAAGCCGGCAGCCAGACCGAGCAGCGTGCTCTTCCCACAGCCCGACGGCCCGACGACGCAGGTGACGCTGCCGGGCGACACGTCGAACGAGACGCCGCGCAGCACCTCGATGCAGCCCGCCTGCGTCGCATACTCGTGGCAGATGCGGTCGAAGGCGAGCTCGCCGCCCGGCATGGCAGCCGCCCCCGGATGATCGACGGGCCGGTCGGCGGCGTTCATCGATGCGCGAGCCTCGTCCGCGACAGCCATGCGATCAGCGCGCTGACCGCCGCGCCGATCAGCCCGATGACGATCATGCCGGCGATGACGACGCCCGTCGCAAGCGACATCGCCGCGTTGGTGATCATGAAGCCGAGTCCCGCGCTCGAGCCGATGTACTCGGCCGCGACGACGGCGATCCAGCCGAGCGCCGCCGCCGCGCGCGCGCCGCTCGCGATGCTCGGCGCGGCCGCGCGCAGGTGCACACGGACCGCGCGCTGCCAGCGCGCCATGCCGAGCATCGTCGCCACCCGCGTCAGCGTCGGCTCGACGTTCTGCACGGCACGCAGCGTGGCGACCGTCATGACGAAGAACACCGCGTAGGCGACGAGCACGATCTTGCCGACAAGGCTCGTGCCGAACCACAGCACGGTGAGCGGAATCCAGGCGAAGGGAACGATGAAGCGCAGCGACTCGACGACCGGCGTCGCGACGGCGCGGATCGTCCGCGACTCGCCCATTGCGAGTCCGACGACGACGCCGAGCAGCACGCCGGCCACGTAGCCGCCTGCGAACTCGTAGAGGCTGACGCCCACCGAGCGCCAGAACGCGGCCGTGCCGAAGAGGTCGACGAGCGTCGTCGCCACCTGCCACGGCGGCGGGAGCACGACGATGGGCAGCGAGTACAGCGTGACCGTCGCTTGCCACGCGGCGAGCAGCACGATCGCGCCCAGCGTGGGCAGCACGAGCCGGTTGCGCAGCACCGCCGCGCGGCCACGCGAGGACGCGCCGCTCACGTGGCCCTCCCGGACGCGCGCGGGCGCCAGGGCATCAGCCGCGCCTCGACGAGCGAGAACACGCCGTTCATCACGAATCCGGTGATGCCGAAGCACGCCATCGTCGCCATCACGGCCGGCACGTCGTAGCTCTGCTGGACGGCGATGAGGTGCGCGCCGAGCCCGGAATCGGCGGCGACGAGCTCCGCGACGATCACCGTTCCCCATCCCGCCATCAGCGCGACCCGCGAGCCGATCAGCACCTCGGCGAGCGTCCCGGGCAGGATCAGCGCGCGGAAGCGCTGCCACGCACTCATGCCGAGCATCGACGCGGTGCGCGCGAGGTCATCCGGGATCCGCGTGCATCCGTCGACCGCATAGACGATCACGACGAGGAACACGGCGAGGCCGACCAGGAAGACCTTGCCCGTCAGCCCGAACCCAAACCATACGACCGACAGTGGCACCCACGCGATGCTGGACACCGGGCGGATCGCCTCGATGATCGGCAGGAACGTATGGCCCAGCGCCGGCAGGCGTCCAAGCAACAGACCGATGCCGGTAGCAGCGAAGACGCCGAGGCTCCAGCCGATGCCGAACACGCGCAGGCTCGCCGCCACGTCGGTCAACAGGTCGCGCGAGGCGTAGGCGACGAGCTCGCGCAGCACCGCCGCTGGGCCGGGCAGCCGGTTGATGACGCCGCCACCCCCCGCGAGCAGCTGCGACAGCGCGATCCAGGCGGCGAGCGCGACGATCACGCCCACGCTGCCGAGCACCCAGCCCGGCAGCCGGCGCGCACGCCGCCAATGGGCGACGCGACGGCCCGGCGTCGCGGCCGCTTGCGCGGATGCGGTCGTCATCGTCGCGCGTTGCCGCTATCGCTTGCCCTGGACCGACTGCGCGAGCGACGTGTTGTTGAACTTGCGCGCGTACGCGGGAAGATCGACGCCCGGCGGCGCGAACCCGAGCTCCTGGGCGATCGTCACCGTCTCGACGATGCCCTCGACGTCAGGCACGTAGCTCGAAGCGACGCCGATCAGGTTCTTCTCGAAGGAATGACGAACGGCCGCCTCGTCGACCTTCGCGAACTCGGCCATCGACTTGTAGGCCTCCGCGGGATTCGCCTTGATGTAGTCGGTGGCCGCGAACTGCGCGCGCAGGACGTCGCGCACCGCCTCCGCGTTCTCCTTGATGAACTTGGTGCTGGCGATGAAGCCGTCGCCCGGCGCCGGACGACCGATCGCGTCCGACCCGGTGAAGAGCACGCGGCCGATCTTCTTGAGCTCCATGTCCGCGACGTAGGGCACGTAGCCGGCAACCACCTCGGCGCCGCCCGAGTCGAGCACGCCGACCATGCCCGGCCCGGTGCCGGACACGAAATACTCGTTCGACGCGGGATCGACGCCTGCCTTCTTGAGGCCGATCTGGAAGAACAGCGTCGACGCGGTCTTGAGGCCGCTGACGACGACCTTCTTGCCGGTGATGTCCTTCGCGCTCTTGATGTTGCTCTTCGTCGACACGACCGTCACGTTGGCGTTCACGAACGACTGGCCGACGAACTGAGCCGCGTCCGGCGACTGCGAGAAGATGACGACCGCCGAGACGCTGTTGCCCCACGTCATGTCGAGCTTGCCGGCGGCGACCGCGCTCGCAGCGCCGGGCAGGCCCTGCGTGAGCGGCACCCAGTTGACCGTGTACCCCTGCTTCTCGAGAAGCTGCTGCGACCGCATGATCGGCACCGGCGACACGACCGGGAAGAAGCCGATGTTGATCGTGCCCTTGCTGCCCGGCTTCACGTCCGCGCCGTTCGCGCCACCGGCCGCGAGCACTGCCGACATCAGGGCCCCGCACAGCATTCGACGCAGATGATTCATTGCGCACTCCTTGCGTGGGTAGACTCGGGCGTGTGCCCGGAAGATCCGCGAGCTGCCGCGGCTTGGCTCGACAGGTCGTGCATCGTCGCCTTGAGGGCGGGATACAGCGCCTTGTAGCTTTCGAACAACGTGTCGTAGACGGCCGTCGCCGGCGGCGACGGCGTCGCGCGCGGGGCGAGCGTGACCCAGCCGCGCGCCAGGTCGGCCCGCCCGACGAGGCCGACAGCGAACGCGGCGAGCAGCGCGGCGCCCATCGCGGCCTCGACGTCCTGCGCGATCGTGAAAACGGGACGGGCGGTGACGTCGGCGATGATCTGCATCCACAGGTCCGAACGCGCCGCGCCGCCGACGACGATCAGGCGCTCGTCGAGCGACGCCGCGCCGCGCGCGCCGGCCTCGATGTTGTGACGCAGCGCGAGACTGACGCCCTCGAGGACGGCGCGGTAAAGATGGTCCCGGCGGTGGTAGAGCGTCAGGCCCACGAACGCGCCGCTCGCCCTGCCGTCCCACACCGGGCTCCGCTCGCCCATCAGGTAAGGCAGGAACAGGACGCCGTCCGAGCCGGCGGGGACGCCGTCCGCACCCGCCTCGAGCCGGTCGTGCACGTCCACGCCGCTTCGCGCGGCCGCATCCGCTTCGTCGCGGCAGAAATTCTCGCGGAACCAGGTGACCGCCGCGCCCGCGGTGATCGCGCCGCCGAACACATAGGCGTCGCGCGCGCCTTCGACGACGTTGGGCATCGAGACCAGCCCGTGTCGCGCGTCGACGTTGCCGCTCACGAAGCCCCAGCACATCGACGAGCCGATCATCGCCACGTGCTGGCCGGGCCGGGTGACGCCGGCGGCGAGCGTTGCCATCGCGGCATCCACGCCGCCGGCGATGACCGGCGTGCCCGCCGGAATGCCGAGTCGCGACGCCGCATCCGCAGTGAGGCCGCCGACCGTCTCCGTGGATGCGACGAGGCGCTCGGGCAGCATCGACGCCGGAATGCCGAGCGCTTCCAGCATCTCGTTCGACCACGCGCGCCGCCCCATGTCGTAGATCCCGCCGATGTTGCCGGCCGACGAATGGTCGACCGCGACTTCACCGGTGAGGCGCTGGATCACGAACGCGTTTGGCGGAAGCAGGTAGTGCGTGCGCTGCCAGACGTCGGGCCGGTGGCGCTTCAGCCACAGCATCTTCGTGAACCCGTAGTAGCTGTCGACGCCGTTGCCGGTGATGCGGCGCAGGCGGTCGAGATCGACGTTGCGCCGCACCCACTCGACTTCCTCGCTCGCACGCCGGTCCATCCAGATGAGGCAGGGATGCAGCGGCTCCATGCGCGCATCGACCGGGATTCCGGAGCCGCCGTAGAGGCTGCTGACGCAGATGGCCCTGACCGCGTGCGCGACGCCGCTCGCTTCCGCGCCGGCAGCGCGCTTCGTGCATCCCGCGATCGCCTGCTCGACCGCCTGCAGCCACACCAACGGCCACTGCTCCGCCCACAGCGGCTGCGGCGTATCCGGCTGGTAGGACACGCTGTGCTGGGCGACGATGCGCCCGCGCGCGTCGCACAGCAGAGCCTTCGTGCTCTGCGTGCCGATGTCGACGCCGATGACGTATTCCATCGGACGTCAGCGCGCGGGCTTCATCAGGACCTTGACCGAGTCGAGCGAGTCGGCCATCGCGATTGCCTCGTCCCAGCGCTCGAGCGGATAGTCGTGCGTGACGATCCCGTCGGACGTGACCAGTCCGCGCGAGAGCAGGTCGATCGCGATCGGATAGCAGTACGGGCCGAGGTGCGCGCCGCGTACGTCCAGTTCCTTGCGGTCGCCGATGATCGACCAGTCGACCGACGTGTCCTTTCCGAACACCGAGAACTCGACGTAGCGGCCGAGCTTGCGGATGAGATCGAGGCCCTGCGACACACCGCCAGGCGATCCGGTGGCCTCGATGTAGACGTCGCAGCCGTAGCCGCCAGTCAGTCCCCTGACGACCGCCAGCGAGTCGTCGCGTTGCGGATCGATCGTCACGTCGGCGCCATAGCGCTTCGCGAGCGCGAGGCGCTCGGGCACCATGTCGATCGCGACCAGCGTGCGCGGCGTCTTCAGGTGCGCGACCTGCACCATCATCAGGCCGATCGGCCCGGCGCCGGCAATGACCACGACATCGTCGAGCTCGATGTCGCCCCGTTGCACGGCGTGGATCGCGCAGGCGAGCGGCTCGATGATCGCCGCGTCCTCGAGCGGCATCGCTTCGGGGATCCGGTGCACGCGCGCCGTCGACGGAATGCGCATGTACTGCGCCATGCCGCCGTCGGCCACCTCGCGCTGGAAGCCGAAGATGTTGTGCACTTCGCACATCCAGTACTGGCCCGAGCGGCAGTAGCGGCAGCGGTCGCAGGGCACGATCTGCTCGGCGATCACCTTGTCGCCGACTTTCACGCCGAAGTGCTCGCCCGCCGCCTCGCCGAGCGACTCCACCCAGCCGAAGAACTCGTGCCCCGGCACGACCGGCGCCTTCACCCATGCGGGCGCGCCCCCGCCGCCCCAGAACATCTTGGCGCCCGACCAGCACTTGCAGTCGCTCGCGCAGATGCCGCAGGCGCCGATGCGGATGATCATCTCGCGCGGCCCGGCGGCCGGGCGCGCGACGCGCTGCACCCGGTAGTCCTTCGGACCGTGACAGACGACGGCGGTCATCTCCTCGCGCGGAGGTGTCATGCGCGACTCCTTTCGATGCGTTGCGCAGCGTCGGTCGGCGTCGCCGCTTAGGCGGCCTCGCCGTTTGGCAGCCACAGGTCCCAGTCGGTGCTTTGCGTATGATCGGCCGCGAACGCCGGACGCGTGCGCTCGACGCGGCCGAGCTGGCCGCAGCCGGTCACGCCCTTGTCGGTGCCGTCGCGCAGCGGATCGACGTAGCGCGCGAACCAGCTGGCGAGCCGCTCGCGCAGTTCGGCGACGACCGGCGACAGCGCCGCGTCGTCGATACGGTTCGTGCGCTCGTCCGGATCCGCGACGAGGTCGAACAACTCGTGCGGGCCATGCGGCCAGCGGTGCACGTACTTCCATTCGCGCGTGCGCAGCATGCGGACCGGACCGTATTCGTCGTAGACGACAACCGCGTCATCCGTGTCGGCTGCGCGCCCTTCGAGCAGGTCCGCGAAGCTTCTTCCCGGTTTTGGATGAACGGGGTCGTGCCGAAGCCCCAGGTAACCGACCAGCGTCGGGAAGAGGTCGTACCCCGACAGCATCGCGTCGCAGACGCGCCCGGCGGGAATGCGCCCGGGCTGCGCGACGATGCACGGCACCTTGACCGACGTGTCGTACATGTTCTGCGGAAACGTGCCGTTGCCTTTGCCCCAGATGCCATGGTGCCCGCAGTTCATGCCGTTGTCGCTCATGAAGATCACCAGCGTGCTCCGCGCGAGTCCCTCGTCCTCCAGCGTGTTGAGCACGCGGCCGATCGCCGCGTCCATGGCGCTCACCGCCGCGAAGTATCCGACCAGGCTCGCGTGCCGTTCGCGGCGACCGCGCTCCACTTCGGCCTTTCCGCCAATGAACCAGGGGTGCGGCGGCTCGTCGGGGCAGGAATCGAACGGGCAATCGGCGTACAGTTCGGTGAAGGCCCGCGGATGGCTGTCGATCCACGGGTAATGCGGCGCGGTGAAGGCGAGCGACAGCCAAAACGGGCTGTCGTTGCGCGATTCGTCGCGCACCCAGTCGCTCGCCGTGTCGGCGAGGACGTCG
>Ga0307416_100002025_pt1 | contig 11394 bp, 6 predicted proteins | sample DK1Cmetagenome_2_FD_203821 | JGI IMG/M metagenome (GOLD analysis project Ga0307416, IMG submission 203821) | Maize rhizosphere microbial communities from greenhouse at UC Davis, California, United States - DK15-C-3 | ecosystem: Host-associated > Plants > Roots > Rhizosphere > Soil | place: USA...
ATGCCGATGAGAACGATGACGTCGCCTTCACGAACCGGACGCGAGCCGGTTCCCTTGACGGCCTGGATGGCTTCCCGCTCATCGGTGAAAACACGCGCGGGACCGCGGTGCCGGTAGACGCCGTCCGTGTCGACGACCGAGGGATCGATCGCCGTAGCCTTGATCACCGATCCCTGCGGGGCGAGATTCCCCAGCGGAAACACCAGCGTACTGGCGAGCCCCGCGCGGCGCGACGCGTCGGGCGCCATGATGACCTGATCTGGATCAATGGCCGCCGCAGAAGCCAGTCGAGCGCGAGCGGCCGAGCGCCGCTCGCTGGACTCCCACCAGTCGAGGGTGGTGTCGAGCGTGTCGCCGGTCGCCGTGAGCACGCGTCCCTTGATCAGGCCCATGCGCCGGAGATGCAGCATCACCTCGGGTACGCCGCCGGCCATGAACACCTGTGCGGTGGGGAAGCCGCGCGGTCCATTCGGCAGCGCGTCGACGAGACGGGGCGTCGCGCGGTTGATCCTGATCCAGTCGTCGACCGACGGTGGCTTCAGCCCGGCGGCCGCGGCGATTGCCGGAATGTGCAGCAGGAGGTTGGTCGAACCGCCGAACGCGGCGTGCAGGAGCATCGCGTTCTCGATAGCGGCATCGGTGAGCAGTTGGCCGACAGTGATGCCGAGGGCGTGGAGACGCCGTAACGCCGCAGCCGACCGGCCGGCGAGTTCGTGCCACGCTGGTTCACCCGACGGTGCCAGCGCGCTGTGCGGTAATGCCAGCCCGAGTCCTTCCGCGACCACCTGTGCCGTCGCAGCCGTGCCGAGGAACTGACATCCGCCGCCGGACGATCCGCACGCGCGGCAGCCCATCGCCGCCGCGTAGTCGAGGCTGATCAGATCGTGCGCGAACCGCGCGCCAAGACTCTGCACCTGGCCCGCATCCTCGGCGTCTCGCGCCGGCAGCGTCACGCCGCCCGGCACGATCACGCCCGGCAGATACTTCGTCCCGGCCAGCGCCAGCATCGTTGCCGGAAGTCCCTTGTCGCAGGTGGCGATACCGAGCACGCCCGATGCCGTCGGCAACGACCGAATCAGCCGCCGCATGACGATGGCGGCATCGTTGCGGTACGCCAGGCTGTCGAACATGCCCGTCGTGCCCTGTGTCCGCCCGTCGCAGGGGTCGCTGCAGTAGACGGCGAAGGGGATCGCCCCGGCGGACCGCAGCGCCTCCGCCGCGCCCCGTACCAGCAGTCCGATCTCCCAGTGCCCGGTGTGATAGCCGAGCGCGATCGGCTCGCCCTGCTCCGAGCGCAGGCCACCCAGCGTGCTGACGATCACGTACTGCGGCCCGCCGAGCGCATCCGGCTGCCAGCCCATGCCGGCGTTCTGCGTCAGCCCGAAAATGTTCCCGCTCGGCTCCGCACGCAGCATCTCCGCCGTGAGCGGCAGACGTCCTTCCGGGCCGTCGCCCTGGATCCGTGAGCTGGTGACCGCAGCAGCGGTACCGAGTGTCTCTTCGAGTGGGGGAGGTAATGGGGTACCCATTTCCAGCGGTCACGCAGATCGAACGGATGGCATCCCTCGCGTGTAGGATTGCTGCACGAGTTCAATGACACGGCTATCGAGACCAGCGTGCGACCTTGCGGTGCTGGCCGCAGTGGCTGCGCTGGCGTGTGCGACACCAAGCCCGCCTCCGCGGGCGCAAACGCCCGCGGCGACGACCGTCGCGCCCTTCGGTAAGCTAGGCAACACGGACGTGCAGCTCTACACGCTGACCAATGCTCGCGGCCTCGTTGCGCGGATCACGAACTACGGGGCGATCGTCACCGAGCTGCACGTGCCCGACCGCGCCGGCCGCCTCGCTGATGTCGTGCTCGGTTTCGACAGTGTCGACCAGTACGTCAAGAGCAACCCATACTTCGGCGCCATTGTCGGACGCGTCGCCAATCGCATCATGAACGCGAGGTTCGATCTCGACGGCCGGAGCTTCGCGCTCGAATCCAACGACAAGCCTCATCATCTGCACGGCGGGACGAGAGGGTGGGACAAAGTCGTCTGGACCGCCAATCCCGTCGAGGCCGCTGACGGTCCGGCGCTCGAGCTCACCTACGTCTCCAAAGACGGGGACGGAGGCTATCCGGGGACCGTCCGAGCCAAGACGGTCTACACGCTGACCAATCGGAACGAGCTCAAGGTCGAGATGGAAGCGTCGACTGATGCGACGACGGTTGTCAACATGGCTCACCACACTTACTGGAACCTTTCCGGTCACGGTTCCGGAACGATCCTCGACGATGAGTTGACCCTGTACGCGGATCAGTACACTCCAGGCACACCGATGGTTCCGGATGGGCGGATCGTGCCGGTCGCGGGAACTCCCTTCGACTTCACGACCGCGAAATCGATCGGCAAGGATCTGCAGCGGACCGGTGGCCAACCGATCGGCTACGACCACAACTTCGTCGTGCGGGGCGAGCCCGATCAGCTGCGCCCGGTCGCGCGGCTCGACGACCCGAAATCCGGCCGCGTCATGATCGTCTCCTCGGATCAGCCCGGGGTGCAGTTCTATACGGGAAACTTCCTCGACGGCTCGATCACGGGGAAGGGTGGTGCGACCTATGTCCAGTACGCCGGACTGTGCCTGGAAACGCAGAAGTTTCCCAACGCCATCAACATCCCGGCGTGGCGTGATCAGGTGATCCTGCGGCCAGGCCAGACCTACCGGCACGTCATGATTCACGCGTTCAGCGTCGACTAGCATCACTAGGCTTTTGCGCGCGTCACCGCAGCGATGATGGCCTGCAGCGCCGGCTTTGGCTGATAGTCAGCGTCGAAGGCCAGCGGATATCGCGTCCGGCGCCACGAACGCCGGTCATTGAGTCCCCAGAACGTGACGCGGTCGATGGCGGCACGATGCTTCACGAAGATAGTGAACAGCTTTGCGTACGCGTCCGCCTGGGCGGCGAGCAGGTCGGCTGAAGGCGGCTCGGCCGCCGCCTGACCACGTCCGAGCTGACCGCCGCCGGTACCGGTCACCGATACATCGAGCTCGGTGATCGCAATCCGCAGTTTGAGCGCGGCGTAGTTTTCGATGGCCTGCTCGACCTCCTCGTACTTCTGCGGCGTGAGCGTCTGCAGACTCCAGTGCCCTTGAATGCCGACAGCCGTGATCGGCGCGCCGTCCGAGATCAATCGACGCAGCAGCCGCAGAGAGCTTTGATGCTTCGCACCGCTCTCGATGCTGTAGTCGTTATAGAACAGCGGCACTGCGGGATCTGCCTCACGCGCAAACCTGAATGCCTGGGTGAGGTAGTCGGGCCCGACGATCTTCAGCCATTGCGATTCGCGCAGATTCTCACCGGTGCCGGCCGTCCCGTCGTTGATAGCTTCGTTGACCACGTCCCAGCCGGACATCTTGCCTTTATAGCGACCGACGAGCGTGTGAATGTGATTCTTCAGGCGTGCCAGGAGCACATCTCTGTCGGCATTCTCGAAAAACCAGGGATTCGTCTGCGAATGCCACACCAGCGTATGACCGAACGTTCTGATGTCGTTGTCCTGGCCGAACTGCACCAGCGCGTCAGCCGACGTCCAGTTCCACATCTGCTCCTGCGGATGCACAGGACCTGGCTTCATCGAGTTCTCGGGCGTAATGGCGTTGAACTGCGACTTGATGAAGCTCAGCTCCGCCGCGGTGAACTCGGTCGGCGTCCGGAAGTCGAACGCCGTCCCGATGAGGAAAACGCCCCTGCACGCGTCCTTCAGCGACGGCACTGCAACCTGCGCACGGATTTCGGCGGTCGACACCGCGGCGCCAACGGCAACGAGAAAATCGCGACGTGACAGCTCGCTCATCGTGGAATGGCCTCCGGGAACACGTAGGCATACGCCATCACAATCAGGCCGACCAGCGAGGCGAGGACGATGCTGTGCCAGATAACGGCTTTGAAGATGGCCGCCTCGTTGCCTTGCTGATGCGTCGCAGAGCTGGCGACGACGATCGACTGGGCGTCGATCATCTTGCCCATTACGCCGCCGGTGGAATTGGCGGCGCCCATCAGGATGGGACTCAGGCCAAGCTGTTCCGCGGTGACCTTCTGCAGGTTGCCGAAAAGGGCATTGGAGCCGGCGTCGGTGCCGGTCAGGGCGACGCCGAGCCAGCCGAGCAGCGTTCCGAAGAACGGGAACAGCCAGCCGGTGCCGGTCAGGCTGAGGCCCAGCACTGTATCCATCCCCGAGTACCGCGTGACGTAGGCCAGGCCGACCATGAAGCTGATTGCCAGCATCGACGGCATCATCTGTACGAGCGTCTCGCCGAACAGGCGCCCCGTCGTCCGCCACGGCAGTCGCGCGAGAAACGCCGCGACGATCGCCGAAACGAAGAGGACCGTTCCTGGAATGGCGATGAAATTCAAGTTGACGGTCGCATCCTCGGGTGTCGGTTGCGGCGCCACCGGCGGCATCTTCAGCACGGCGTTGTGCAGAAACGGCATTGGCGTTCTCAACGCATCGAAATTCAAATGTCGGCTGATCTCGGGCAAGCCAGTGATGAAGATCAGGATCGACGCGATGATGAACGGCGACCAGCCGTTCATCACCTCAGTGGGCGAGTGGCGCCTGGCGACGGCATCCGACTGCCCGCTCACCGGCATCACCTCGGCCGGTCTCCAGACCCGCAGAAACGCGACCATCACGAGCAGCGAGAAGAGCGCGGCAACCACATCCACCAGTCCAGGTTCCTGGTAGTTCGACCAGTAGAACTGCATGCCCGCAAATGTGGCGCCGCTGACGAACAGGGCGGGCCACACCTGCCATGTCTCACGCCACCCGACCATGCTGCGTACGAGCCAGAACGGCAGGATCAGCGACAGCGGCGGCAGAATGCGCCCCGCCATCGCGCTGAACTGCGCTTCGGGCAGCCCGGTCACTCCCGCCAGCACGCGAATCGGATTGCCCACACCGCCCCAGGCCACCGGCGCGGTGTTGGCGATGAGACACAGGGTCGCCGCCTGGAACGGGTTGAAGCCGAGGCCGATCAGGAACGCGCCGGCCACCGCCACCGGGGCGCCGCCGCCGCCGGTGCCTTCCAGGAATGCGCCGAAGCAGAACGCGATCAGCACGAGCTGCAGCCGCTTGTCTGACGACAGGCCGGCGATCGAGTTCTTCATGACCTGAAACTGCCCGGTGGCCGTGGCAACGTTGTAGAGGAATATCGATGCGACGACGATCCACGCGATACGGATCATCCCGAAGATGAAGCCGTGCGCCGCGGCGGTTGCCACGAGCACTCCCGGCATCCCGAAGACCAGCAACGCCAAGGCGACGGCGACCACGAAACCGCTCAACGCAGAAATCCACACGCGCTTCTTCAGCGCGACGAGCACGAAAAACAGCGTCACCACCGGCAGGGCGGAGACCGCGGTTGAGAGAATCCGGTTACCGAACGGGTCGTAGATTTGTGACCAGGTCGCGACGTCAGGCATGGATCGGATTAGGCAATCTGACTGGCAAGCGCCACCTGGCGGACCGCCGCGTCGCCGAGGCGTTCGCGCAGCTGTGTCAGGTAGAGGCTGCGCGGCGTGACATGCCTGCCGAGTGATTCAATGTGGCCATTCTCCTTGGTCGTGTCCTGCAGCGGGATGTTGAAGACAACGGCGTTGACCCCGAGGTGGCCGAACGAAAAGTTCTGTGCGGTGGGCGGTTTCTGCACGAGGAAATCTCCCTCACAGTTCCAGAACACCGTGTTCGCCCCTGCCCAGCCGATGGTGATGTTCTTCCAGAAGCGGGCCGTGAGCGGTGCCTGCACGTTGTCGTAGAGATTGCCGCTCGCCCACTGCTCGTGCGGCTCGCTGGAGGAGAAGGGGCGTGTGGCCCGGCAGTCGAGAAACACGTTGCCGCTGCCGGTAGGCTGTCCGGTCATGAATGAGTGGCGGCCCTCGTCCGAGTGGCAACGCTGCACGAGCGCGAGCTGGCCGCGCAGCGCAAATGTGAACCGCCGTGCGCCGAGCCGCCGCGAGACCGGTGCCCGCGAGACGCAGTCCTGCACCGTGACCCACTTCGCGCCACGCTCGGTGCCGACCATGCTGTTGACAAAATGCAGCGCTGTCGCATTCCGCACCCAGGCGTTCTTCACGTTGTTGAAGACAACGAAGTTGCGGTAGTGATTCTCGTCGGCGTAGTACTCCTCGGCGACGTAGTTGGGTCGGTCCATGTTGCCGTATTCGGTCGTGCGCACGGAGGGGTCGAATTCCGACATCGCGCGCAGGTTTTCCACGCCCACCTGATCGATGCGTGCCGCCTCCTCGTACTTCGCCACGTCGCCGCCGCCCCATCGCCGATCGATGGCGCACGTAATCGGCGCGTCGAATGTGATCGTGTTGCCCTGCACGTCGGTGACGATGCGATCCCACTCGATGTTGAAGGGACGCCAGCGGCTTTGCGCTGTCTCGCCGTTCATGCCGACGGCGTCGATCCATTCCTGGTTGCCGATGCGTCGGACGATGACCGTGTCGCCGGCCTTGAAACCGCGTACCGAGGCCACCCTGACGCTGCGCGCGCCGACCGGCACATAGTCGTCGGCGACCGCCTGTCTCGTCTCCTCCCGCACCGTCGCGCCAGAAGCACCGGCGATCGTGACGAGCGTGCCTTGCCCGCCCGGCCCTGCTCCCGGACCCGCGCCGTCCACGCGTCCCGTCCCGGTGCCGATCAGCACTGTTCCCGCATCCCCCATGCCCTCGCCGCGCAAAACGACACCGCTGGCCTGGATTCGGAGCGGCGTTGCCATCCGGTAGTAGCCCGCGCGCAGCAGAACCGCTCCGCGCAGCCCCGATGCGTCGCGCGGACGAGCTGACACGCGGTCGATCGCAGCCTGGATGTGCTGCGTGTTGTCCCCGGAGATCGGCCAGATAGTTTCCCGAACCGGCGCCGTGGGAATCGCCACTCCGCCGCCGCGGTATCCCGCATGAGAGGCGTCATGGATCGTGTTGCCCTGCTCGTCGGGAACGTAGACGAGCCGATCCAGGCCGGGGTGGACGCGCGACGCAGTCGGCGCGAGATCCGGAACCTGCGCGTTGACGCGAGAGAGCAGCGCCGGCCCGATTCCCAGCTGCAGAAGTCGTCGACGAGTGACCGCCATGCTCATGGTGACGCCTCCATATCGCCTCAGGTGATTGCCACCGGGTTCTCGAGCGTGCCGATGCCCGATATCGTGATTCGCACACGATCGCCGGCGGCGAGCGTGAACGAATCCGGCGGGATCACGCCCGCGCCAGTCAGCAGGATCACTCCGTTGGGGAAGTGCTGCGAGCGGAACAGGTACTCCAGCAGCTCCGCGAACGGGCGCTTGATCTGGCCGGCCCGCGTGTCGCCGGCAAAGACCTGCTCGTCTCCGCGCCGTATCTCCAGCTGGATGGTCCACTCACGCGCGTCGTCCTCGGTCGGACCGACGACGACCCAGGGGCCGATGGCGCACGAGCGGGCATAGATTTTTGCCTGGGGCAGATACAGCACGTTCTCCCCTTCGATATCGCGCGAGCTCATGTCGTTGCCGATCGTGAACCCGACAATTCGGCCGGACGCGCTGATGACGAGCGCCAGCTCGGGCTCGGGAACGTTCCATCGCGCGTCCCTGCGAATCCCGACGGCGTCACCGGGCGACACGACCTTGTCGGGCAGCGACTTGAAGAAGAGCTCAGGGCGCGCGGCATCGTAGACGCGGTCATAGACGTCGGCACTGAACTCGGATTCCACCATCCGCGCCTGCTTGCTTCTGAGATAGGTAACGCCGGCGGCCCACACTTCCTGTGATTCGACCGGCGTCATCAGCCGCACGTCGCTCAGCGTGTGCTCGGGCAGTCCGCCGCGAGCAAATCGCGCCAGTTCGTCGGCCAGTTCCGCTCGTTCGAGCAGAGTCTGCATCCGGTCGACGCCGGCTCCGGTCAGATCGAGCAGCGTGTCCCCGGCGGTGATGAGCCCGACCCGGACGCTGTCTCGATCGTCTGCCGCGAACCTGCACAATCGCATGCGATCAACCACGAACGCCGCCGACTACTTCGCGGGTAGCGCGTAGGCGACCCAGCCGAGAGGTGTCCCGGCGGGCGGCGGCGTCGCGCCGCCGCGGCCACCGGCAGCACTGGCCGCCGTCACGAGCAGATACTGCCTGCCGTCGGTCTCGTACATCACCGGCGAGCCGACGAAGTTGCCGCCGAACCGCGACGCCCAGAGCTGCCGCCCTGTGTCGGCGTCCCAGGCGCGTATCTGATTGTCCGCACCGGCGCCGAAGAGGAGGCCTGCCTCAGTGACGACGAGGCCGTTCAGGATTGCCGGCGCGCCCGTTCCGGTGATTCCCCGCGCGGCGAGCGAAGGATCGTCACCGAAGCCGATACGCCAGGCGATGCGCGGCTGATTGAGGTCGTATTTGACGATCGAGGTGAACGGCGGCGCGATCCGATTGCCCAGCGTGTTGTATTCGTTGATCACCGGCCGCTCGTACTGAGGCACGCTCTCAGGGTACGGGGGCAGCGCGCCGCGACCACGCCCGCCTGGAGCCTCTGGCCGGCTGGCCACTGATCCCGATCCGGCAATCAGTTCCGGCGGTGCGCCGGACCCGGCGGGGCCAGCGCCTCGCCCCCGGCCCCCTCCACCGCCGCCGCGCCCGCCCGGTGCCGTCGTCAGGAACGTGACCAGCGCCTCGACGTCGGCGATCGTCAAATGCGCGAAGGCGGGCATCCGTCCCTTCCCCGCGCCGATGACGGTGCGGATGGATCCGGCGTCGAAGCGCGGCGCGCCGGCGGCGATGTTGTTCGCCGCATCCGCGGCGGCGTATACGAGCGCCACACCGTTGTCGGTGCCGAGCCGATCCGCGCCGTGACACGCCTGGCAGTGCTGCTGAAAGAGCGCCTGTCCCGGCGAAGCCGGCGCGCCGCCCCGCCCGGCATTCTCACCCGGTTTCAGCAGCCGGAGAATGCCCGGGTTGTCGTGCGTGACGACGTACACCGCCCCGCGCGGTTCAGAGGCCATGCCGCCGAAGAGCACACCGCCGTTGCTCGTCGGCATGTGCATCGTGTCGGCGTAGCTGATCGGCGTGAACAGGCCATCGTTCCTGGCGGCCGACAGCCGCTTTCTCAACGCGTCGGCTTCAGGCGTCGGCAGATGAGGACTGATGTCGCCGACGCCGAATGACTGTCGGCCATGAGGAGGCGGGTTCGTCGGGTACGGTTGCGTCGGCCAGCTCTGCTCGCCGGCCATGTCGGACTTCGGCACCGGACGTTCCTCGATCGGCCAGATCGGCTCGCCGGTCACACGATCGAACACATACAGCCACGTCGTCTTGCTCGACACCACGACGACATCTCTGTTGCGTCCGTTGTGCCGGATGGTCGTGAGCTGCGGCGCGGCACTCGGGTCGAGGTCCCACAGGTCGTGATGGACGATCTGGAAGTGCCACAGCCGCTTGCCCGTTCGGGCCTCGAGCGCCACCACCGACGTGCCAAAGAGGTTCGCGCCGGTGCGGTCGGCGCCGTAGAAGTCGTAGGTCGGAGAGCCGAGCGGAACGTAGACGATGCCGCGACGGGCGTCGACGGTCATCTCGCCCCAGTTGTTGACACCACCCACGTACTTCCACGCATCCTTCGGCCAGGTGTCGTAGCCGAATTCGCCTGGCCGCGGGACCGTGTGGAAGGTCCACACCTGCTTGCCGCTGAGGACGTCGTAGGCGCGGATGTCGCCGGGCGGAGACATATAGCCTTCGCCGGTGGCGCTGCCGAGAATGATCAGGTTCCCGAAGACCTCGCCGGGGGTATTGGACTGGATATTTCCGAGCGTAGCGGGATCGCGGCCGTCGATGCCGGCGCGCAAATCGACGACGCCGTTGCTCCCGAACGACATGATCGGCTTGCCCGTTTTCGCGTCCAGCTCCTGCAGGAGGCTGTTCATCGCGAAGATCAGGCGTTGATCGCGGCCGTCGGCGCTCTCCCAGTAGTTCATGCCTCGGCTCGTCATGCCGTTCATGTTCTCGCGCACCCACAGCTCGCGACCTGTCCGGGCGTCGATGGCGACGAGCGATCCGTTCCGCCCGCGGCCGTAGATCGCGCCGCGAACGGCGATCGGATGGAAACCGGTGTCTCCGAACGGGTACGTCCATGCCACCTGTAACCGGCCGACGTTGGACTTGTCGATCTGGCGCGACGCGAAATAGCGGGAATTGTCCGCGCCGCCGCTATAACCAGGCCACCACTTGTCCGCGCGCGACTGGGCGAGGAGCGTCGCAACCGTGAGGGACGCCGCCGCCACGGCTGCAGCCGCCGCGAGGTGCCGCGCGGCCCACGATCGGTTCAGGAACATAGGCGCGTATCATACGCTGTACGCACAACACATTTCGCATTACGCAACGCGCGCGTTTCATTTTTCGGACGATTCGGGGTCGAGTGCGCTAGGATCCCGTCCGGTATTCACACCATGAACCTCCCTCGATCCGCCTGTGTCCCCGTCCTCGTCGCCGCCCTCACGATCGTCGCCCCCGCCTGTTCGAGCGATACCGGTTCCAACGGGGGATCCGGCGCCGAGCCGTGGCGGGAAGTGAATCAGCGCGTCGTCGATCAGCACAAGATCGCGGGGCGCGAGCGTGACCTGCCCGACGTCAGCGTGCCGATAACACTGGCGCCCGGCGTCCCCGTTGAACGCAGCGCGCTGGCCACGGTGACGATCGCGCCGGGTGTGTCGGCGATGCTCGGTTGGGGTCGTGGAGCGCTCCTCGAGCGCGTCGAGATGCAGCCCGGGGCCGTCTACCCGGCGCAGACGCTGGCCGAGGAGTTGATCATCGTGGTCCACGACGGGTCTGCCACGATCGACGTCGCCGGAAAGACGATGGAGTTGTCCCGGGATCAGGTGCTCTATCTGCAGCCGGGCGCCGTGCGCTCGATGAAGGCGGGCAGCAGCGGGTGGAAGGCGTTCGAGGTCTACTCGCCGGTGCGCCTCGATCACCTCGCGCTGGCCGGACAGGACGTGTCCGGCGTCAACGCGGCGTTTTCAGACCAGGGCGTCACGCCGTCTCTGCCCCCCGGTGTCGTCGTCAACCTGAATGACGTCCAGTTGACGCCGCTCGTCGATCCGCTCAGCGGCAAGACGTATCGGCGCAGTACCGCGCTTTCGCGGCTGATGTGGGGGAAGAACGCGCAGATCAGTCTGATTCGCATGGACCCGGGATCCGAGATCGCGCTGCACCGGCATCCTGAGGATCAACTGACCCATACGCTTCGCGGCACCCTCGATCAGGGCGTGATGGACAAGACGTTCCCGGCGTCCGGTGCCGCAGGGCACATGTTGTTCCTCCCCGGGGGAATGGTTCACTCCGCGAAGCTTGGTGACGCTGGCGCCGATCAACTCGACGTCTTCTGGCCGGTGCGCCCCGACT
>Ga0307416_100002026_pt1 | contig 11394 bp, 12 predicted proteins | sample DK1Cmetagenome_2_FD_203821 | JGI IMG/M metagenome (GOLD analysis project Ga0307416, IMG submission 203821) | Maize rhizosphere microbial communities from greenhouse at UC Davis, California, United States - DK15-C-3 | ecosystem: Host-associated > Plants > Roots > Rhizosphere > Soil | place...
GGCGTCCTCGTGTTCCCGTTCATGGACGAGTCGCCGGTCGGTCGGGCGGCGCTGTCGTTGTTCGCGCTGGTCGCCCTGCTGCTCGCCGTTCGAGCGGTGCGCGCGACGCCTGCGCTGACCTGGGTGTCGGTCGGTCTGGGTGTGCCGGTCGTACTGCTGACGATCTGGGAGGCGATCGACCCCGGGAACGGCGCGGTCGTCTTCTGGTCGTCCGCGCTGCACGCGGCGTTCTACGCGTACACGAGCCTCGCCCTGATCCGCTACATGTTCCTGGATCGTGTCATCACGGTCGATGAGCTGTGGGCGACCGCCGCGACGTTCACGGTCGTGGCGTGGGCGTTCGCCTATGCGTTCATGGCGGTGCAGGTCGTGTGGCCAGGCTCGTTCACGGCGGTCGTGGATCCAGCCGGGGCGCGTACCTGGTTCGAGCTGCTGTTCCTGTCGTTCACGAACCTGACGAGCGTCGGGGTGTCGGACATCGTGCCGGTCCTTCCGCAGGCGAGATCCTTCGTGATGATCGAGCAGGTGTGCGGGCTGCTGTACGTGGCGCTGGTCATCTCCCGGATCGTCGGGCTGACGATCGCACACGAACGCGCGCTCGAGGACCGCTAGCGATCCACCGGCACACCGCGCGGCGGGTGCTCGGCGGGTCTGAGAGTCCCATTTTCGCGCCGAGGGAGCCGTCGGCCGCCGCCACCACGCACGACCGGGTCTCACAGTCCCGAACGTCCATGCTGGGAGGGGCATGGACCGTCCACGGCCGCAAAAACGGGATTACCAGACTCGCTCGGCGCTCAGCGTCCGAGTCGGACGCCGCGGGGTGGACCGTCCAGCAACGCGCCGCGTCCTCGTTCGACCCGCATCCACACGATGCCGGCACCCGGCCAGGAGGCCGCCGACGTGGTCAAGGCCTCGAGGACGTCGCGCGTCCTCGCCGGATACGCCGCCCGGAGTGTCGCTTCATATCGGCGCGCGACGTCACGGGTGGTGGTCGTCGAGCGCACGACGAGGAGGCGCGAGATCGACCAGCGAACATCAGGATCCTCCTCGGCAGATCGCGCACCGAGGCCGTCGGCCTTCTCGTTACTCCACCGGATCTCTTGCTCGAGTCGTCGGAATTCCGATTGAAACTCACCGGCGACGACGAGTCTCGCCTCCCGCTCGGTCAGAGCCGCGTCGATCACGCCACGATGTGGTGTTGTCACTGGGACCTCGAGCCGGACCGACCACCGGTCGTCGAGTTCCGGAAGGAAGCCTTCGATCATCGGGGCCTGGAAGCGGTCGACAAGTCGAGGCCCAGCACCCGGGAAGTACCGAACGCCCAGATCAGCACCGAGGGCGACACCGACCGCGGCGAGGGCATCGACGCTCGCCATGGCGTCGCCCGATTCGATGCGCCGGAGATGCGACCGATCGATCCCGGTGACTGCCGCGAGCTCCGAGAGCGTCACACCAGCGTCGAGTCGCAGCCTTCGGACGTCGTCCCCGACATGGATCCGGATCCTGCGCATCCGACGGCCGGTCTCGAGCTTGACGGAAGTGGCGGTGACTGGCACCGGTCGATTGAAACGAGGGGTCATAAACCGCGGCTTACCTGGGGCCGGGTTTGACAGTCCCGATCTCCCGCCGAAGGGAGCCGTTGGCGGCCTCCTCGACGGACGACCGGGTCTGTGAGTCCCGGATGTCCGTCCAGCGGGGTGATGTGACGCTCCAGGGTCTCAAAACGGGATTACGACACTCGGTTCGGTCCCACGGTCCAAGCCCGTGCCGCGGCTTGTTTCGGGCCGGGTCTGACAGTCCCGGATCGACATCCAAGCGGCTCGCAATCGTCGGCTCGAGCGTGATGCGGGACTGGGGCACTCGCAACGCGGCCGACGAGGCCCGGTCCACGTCGATCGGACCCGAAACGGGACTCTCACGCCCGGAGTGCCGGAGGGGACGGCGCAACCCACATCACACGCCGTTGAGTCCCGGTGCAGCGCGCTGTGCCACGATAGGTCGGTGAGTCCGACCGTCACGCAGCGCCTCGACGAGCTCCTCGTGGAGCGCGGCCTCGCGGAGACACGGTCCAAGGCGCAGGCACTCGTCCTGGCCGGCAAGGTCCATGTCGGCGAAGGGGACGCGGCACGGCGTGACCTCAAACCGGGCGACCGCGTCCGGCCGGACACGCCCGTCACCGTCACAGAGCCGGAGCCCTACGTCGGCCGAGGCGGCCACAAGCTCGCGGCGGCGCTCGATGCCTTCGAGATCGACCCGGCCGGCACGGTCGCACTCGACGTCGGCGCCTCGACCGGTGGCTTCACCGACGTCCTGTTGCAGCGCGGTGCGCGGCATGTCTACGCTCTCGATGTGGGTCGCGGGCAGCTCGCCGAGTCGTTGCGCCGCGACACTCGCGTGACCTCGATGGAGCGCACGAACGCCCGGACGCTCACCGCCGACACGCTCCCCGAGAATGCCGACATCGCGGTCATCGATGTCTCGTTCATCTCCCTCGACAAGGTCCTCGAGCCGGTCGCGAGTGCGCTCACGCCGAAGGCACACATCGTCGCCCTGGTCAAGCCGCAGTTCGAGGCAGGGAAAGGGAGCACCGACCGTGGCGTCGTCCGCGATCCAGCCATCCACCGCCAGGTCCTGGAACGCGTGACCGCCCATGCCCGCAGCCTCGGCCTCGGGACACGGGACGTCATCGCCTCGCCGATCACCGGCCAGGATGGCAACCGCGAGTTCCTGATCCACCTCGCCCAGGGCCCGAGTTGCGCCGACCTGCCGAAACGCATCGCCGACGTCACCACTGAGGTCACCGCCGCGTGACGGTGACCCGCATCGGTTTCGCGTACAACCCGACGATCGAAGCCACCGTCGAGCTCGCGGCGCGCGCGTCGGGCTGGTGTCGTCGCCGGGGCATCGATGAGTGGAGGTCGCAGGCCGGCGACCTCGACACGCTCCGGACCGAGCTGCCGACGACCGATGCTCTCGTCGTCCTCGGAGGCGACGGCACATTCCTGCGCGCCGCTCGGGCCGTCGCCGAGGTCGACGTCCCATTGCTCGGCATCAACCTCGGGAAGGTCGGCTTCCTGTCGAAAGCCGAGGCGACCGACCTCGAGCCCGTGCTCGAGCGCATCGTCGCCGGGGAGTACCGGCTCGACGAGCGCCTCGCGATCGAGGGACGGATCTTCCGGAACGGCGGCACGACCGACGGCGAGCGCCACATCGCCCTCAACGACATCGTCGTCGCGCGCGGCTCGCTCGCTCGCGTGTGCCGACTCGACGTGAGCATCGACGACACCCACCTCGCGACGTTCATCGCCGACGGGCTCGTCGTCGCCAGCCCGACCGGCAGTACCGGGTATTCCTTCTCCGCCGGGGGCCCGATCCTCGACCCGGCGAGCCGCAACCTCGTGGTCACACCGATCGCCGCCTACCTGTCGGCGATTCGATCGGTCGTCGTGAGTCCGGCGCAGGTCGTGCGCTGTCGAGTGGTCGATGCATATGAGGCCCTCGTCTCCGTCGACGGCCGCGAGGACCTGCCGATCAGCGTCGGCGACACCGTGGAAGTGCACGCCCTCGACCGGCCGATCCGCCTGATCGAGCCGAAGGGCGCGCAGCCGTTCTGGGACCTCCTCCGCCACAAGGTGGAGCTCCTGCCGTCGTGACCGAGGCCGCGCGCGACCAGGAGAACCCGGGCCGACTCCTGGAACTCACCGTCGCGGACCTGGCGCTCATCGACCGGCTCCGCCTCGCGTTCGACGCCGGGTTCAACGTGATCACCGGCGAGACGGGCGCCGGCAAGAGCCTGCTCATCGATGCGCTGGGCCTCGCGCTCGGGGCCCGAGCCGACACCACACTCGTCCGCCACGGCGCCGACTCCGCCAGGGTCGAGGCCTTGTTCGATCGATTGCCCGAGCCGCTGATCGCGGTCCGCGAGGTCGCCGCGAACGGCCGATCCACCGCGCGGCTGGACGACCAGACCGTCACGGCTGCACGGCTGGCCGATGACGTCGGCCCGCTCGTGGAGATCCACGGCCAGCACGATCAGGGTCGGCTGCTCGACGAGCGCTGGCAGCGCGACCTGCTCGACGGGTTCGGCGGCCACGAGGTGCTCAGGACAGCGATGGCGACGGCGGTCGAGCGGTGGCGTGAGAATCGCGCGGCGCTGGACGCGGCGGCGCTGGACCCGCGCGAGGTCGCCCGGCGCATCGACCTGCTCGAGCACGAGGCGGGTGAGATCGCCGGGGCACGCCTTCGAGCGGGCGAGGCCGACGAGATCCGCGCCCGTATGTCCGCGGCGCAGCACGGCGAGGCGAGCGCGGATCCGAGGCCCTGCACGAGGCGCTGACCCGCGAAGGATCAGGGGCCAGGGACGCGACGGCCCAGGCACTCCATGAAGCGCGCGGCATCGCTCGGCTCGACCCTCGGTTCGAGCCCGTTGCCGACCGGCTCGCGGGCCTCGAGGCCGAGCTCGCCGACGTGGCCGACGATGCCCGCCGGCTGGCCGACGATATCGACCACGACCCGCGGGCCGTCGCCGAGCTCGACGCCCGGCTCGGCGTCATCCACGGCCTCCTCCGGCGGTACGGCGACGACGAGATGGCCGTGATCGAGCACGGCGAGCGCGCCGCAGCCGAGGTGGAACGGCTCCGCGGGTTGGACGAGGAACGGACTCGCCGGCAGCGCGAGGACGCCCGACTCCTCGGGGATGTCGCGACTGCGGCGGAAGCCCTCTCGACGGCCCGTCGCGAGGCCGCCGGTACCCTCACGATGATCGTGGCCGAGGTCCTCGAGGAGCTCGGTTTCCCGGCCGGCGTGTTCGACGTCGCCGTCGGCCAGCGGGTCGCGGGTGCCGGCGAAGCGGCGATCGAGATCGACGGCGACGCGCTCGCATTCGACGCCAGCGGTGTCGATGAGGTGGTCTATCGGCTGGCCCCGAACCCTGGCGAACCGGCCCGGAGCCTCGCCAAGATCGCCTCGGGCGGGGAGCTGTCGCGCGTCGCGCTGGCGATCAAGCGCGTGCTCGCCGAGGCCGATTCGACGCCGACTCTGGTGTTCGATGAAGTCGATACGGGGATCGGCGGACGGAGCGCGGATCCGGTCGGCCGCTCGCTGTGGGGCCTCGCTCGGCGGCACCAGGTGCTGTGCGTCACCCACCTGCCGCAGATCGCTGCCCACGCCGATGCGCACTACCGGATCGTCAAGCGCGAGCGCGATGGCCGGACCGTCACCGAGGTGGAGCGTCTCGATCGCGAGGGCCGCATCGTCGAGCTCGCGGCGATGCTCGGTGGCGGACCGGGTGATGCGGCGGCACTTGCCTCCGCCCGAGAGCTGCTCGATCGGGCCGAATCGTGGCGGGCCGGGCCTGTCGCCGCCGGCGGCGACCGTTCGGCGTGAACCTCGACCGGGCGATCGAGGATTACCTGGCCTACCTGCACGTCGAGCGCGGCCTCTCCCCGGCGACGATCCGCGCCTATCGATCGGACCTCCAGGATTTCGCCCATCGGCGTGACGACGCCGACGACGCCTGGGCGCGGTCGGCCGACCCGGCCGTGCGCTACCTGGCCGCGAAGACCCGCCGCGGACGCCCCGGAGAGCGGGCCCTCGCCCCGACCAGCCTCCGCCGACGGGCCGCCGCGCTGAAGGGCTTCTACCGGTTCGCGTTCGGCGAGGGCCTGATCGAGGTCGACGTCGCCACGCACCTCGACCTGCCCCGCCAGAGCCGCCGGCTACCCGACACCCTCGACGTCGGCGAGGTCGAGCGGCTCCTCGAGGCGGCGTCATCCGGCGGTGTCCGCGACCGCGCCCTCCTCGAGTTGCTGTACGCCGCCGGTCTCCGGGTGAGCGAGGCGATCGGGCTCGACCGCGAGGACGTGTCGCTCGACGGCGCGTTCGTCCGGGTCATCGGCAAGGGCGACAACGAGCGCCTCGTGCCGATGGGCGAGGTGTCGATCGACCACCTGACGACGTGGCTGGAGGGCCCCAGGAACGATCTCATCGCACGCCACCACGTGGCACCGGTGCGTGGCGGCCCGCTGTTCCTTGGCGATCGCGGCAGACGCCTGGCGCGTCAGCAGGCGTGGGCCGCCGTGACGGGTGCGGCCGAACGCGCGAACCTCGGTGGCAAGGTCAGCCCGCACACCCTCCGGCACTCCTTCGCGACCCACCTCCTGGAGGGCGGCGCCGACCTGCGGGTCGTCCAGGAGTTGCTCGGGCATGCGAGTATCTCCACCACCCAGCTGTACACGCATCTCACCGGGGAACGGATCCGGGACGTCTATCGACGGGCCCATCCGCGGGCCTGACTGCACAGGAGGGTCACACCAGCATGGGCTATGCCGAGGGGCTGCTCTCGACCGGAGAGCGGATCGTCCATCGCGACAAGCAGCACTGGTTCGTGTTCATCTGGGGCGCCCGCTACCCGATCCTGGCGATCATCGTCGCGGCGGTGCTGCTGATCCTGAAGAACAACCTGTCGCAGCCCTGGCAGGACTACCTGAACTACGCCGCGATCGTGCTGTTCGTCGGCGCCTTGGCGGTCCTGTTCTGGTCGATCCTTCGGTACATCAACCAGGAATACGTGCTGACGAACCGCCGTGTGATCGACGTCTCGGGCGTCCTCAACAAGAAGACGACGGACTCCTCGCTCGAGAAGATCAATGACGCCGTGTTGACCCAGTCGATCTTCGGACGGATCTTCGGCTTCGGCGACCTCGACATCCTGACCGCGTCGGAATCGGGCATCAGCCGCTTCCGGATGCTCGTGCAGCCCGTCAGGTTCAAGCGCGCGATGCTCGACGCCAAGCACGAGTACGAACGCGATCTCGCCGGGACGGGCTACGCCTCGAGCCCGCCGCTCCGCGCCGAGACGATCACCATCAGTGGCCCACCGACCGACGAGACCTCGACGACGCCGATGCCGGTGGCGGCGCCCCCTGGTGAGCCGCTGTCGCGCGACGAGGTCACGCGCACGCTCAATAGCCTCGCCGACCTGCGCGACCGCGGCGCCATCAGCGCCGATGAGTACGAGCGGAAGAAGGCCGACCTCCTGGCACGACTCTGAACTCGCTCATCCCCGCAGAAACGCGCCAGTACGATACGGCGAACCCCTAAGAGGACTGCCTTGGAAGACCTGCTGCCCCGGGTCATCGTCGTCGCGATCATGCTGCTGATCGGCTTCCCGGTGCATGAGTTCGCGCATGCGCTGGCCGCCTACCGACTCGGCGACAGCACCGCCAAGTTCATGGGCCGGCTCACGCTCAACCCGGTCGCCCACTTCGACCCGCTGGGCGGCATCTTGCTCGCGGTGACGTTCATCGGCAGTTCGTTCGGTTTCGGCTGGGCGAAACCGACCCCCGTCAACCCACGGAACCTCGAGGGCGGGCGCTACGGCGAGGCGATCGTCGCGGCGGCCGGGCCGATCTCGAACCTTGTCCTGGCGATCGCGGCGGCGATCCCTTTGCGCTACATCCTCGCGAACCCCGGTCTCGCGCGGGAGATCCCGGCGATCGTGCTCCAAGTGCTTGTGCTCTTCATCCTGATCAATATCGTGCTGATGGTCTTCAACCTGTTCCCGATCCCGCCGCTGGATGGGTCGAAGGTGCTGTTCGCGTTCTTGCCACCCCAGGTCGCCTGGCGCTGGCGACCGATGCTCGAGCAGTACGGCTTCATCCTTCTGCTGATCATCTTCTTCCTGCCGCCCGGTGACTCGATCGGTGGCAGGGTGCTCTTCCCGATCATCGATGGCATCCTCAGTTTCCTGGTGGGCCGCTAAGGTCCGCCAGTTCCGATCGCACGTCCGGGCCCGGGTCGGAGCGGACGAGCGGGCGGCGCTGGCCGAGTGGTTGAGCCCCCCGCAACTCGCGCTGTTCGATTCGATGCACGTCGCCGACCGGCGCCACGGGCTCGATGTCGTGCGGACGCTTCGAGCCGATGGCGTCGCGGACCGCGAGGTGTTGCTCGCCGGCCTGCTTCACGACGCCGGCAAGGGCGCGACCGGGGTCGGCCCGCGCGTCGCGTTCAGCCTCGGAGGGATGTACGGCGCATGGATCTGGCGAGTGGCCGGGACGATCACCGGCTGGCGAGAGGCGCTGGGTCGGCTCCGGGATCACGCCGAGACGTCGGCGCGGTTGGCCGCCGAGGCCGGCTGCCCGGCACGGACCGTCGAGCTGATCCGGCACCAGGACGCCCCGCTCGACCCGGTCGCCGGCCGCGCGCTCCAGCTCGCGGACGAGGCGAACTGATGCTCCCCGAGGTGACCCGCTCGCCCGGGGTTCCGGTGATGGATCTGGCCCCCGCCGTCCTGATCGGCGAGGGCCGACGTCCCGAGGCCGCCACCCACGTCCGACTCGCCTCGTTCGACGGACCACTCGGCCTGCTCCTGTCGCTCATCGAGCAGGGGCAGCTCGACGTGCTCACGGTCCCGCTCGGGAGCCTCGCCGACGCGTATCTCGAGGCGCTGGCGACCCTCGAGGCAGATCGGCTCGGCAACATCAGCGCCTTCGTCGCCGTGGCCTCCCAGCTGATCCTCATCAAGAGCCGGGCGATGCTGCCGCGGCCACCCGCCGATCCGGCCGGCACGACAGACGGTGACGATGCGCCCGACCCCGAGGCGGAGCTCCGTGCCCGGCTCCTGCTGTATCGAGCCCATCGGGACGCCGGTCGCGAGCTCGCCGACGGTGCCCTCGCGAGGATCGGCCTCTTCCGGCGGGATGCCGGGGTGGCGCGGGCCTCCGGCATGGCCGGCGCTCGCCCGGAGGACGTCCGGCCGATGGATCCGGGCACGCTCGCCGGGGCGTTGTCGGGTCTCGCCCTGATCGTCCCGCCGCTCGAGCCCCCGCCGGAGGTGTTGCCGAGGACCGTGACACTCACCGAGCGTGCCGCGATCATCCGGGCGGCGCTCCGTGACGCGCCGGAGGTCGTCCTCCAGGACTTGCTCCGAGGCGTGCGCGACCGCGTCGTCGTCGCCGTGACGTTCCTCGCCATGCTCGAGCTCATGAAGCGCCGCGAGATCGTGGTCGAGCAGACGGAGCCGTGGGGCGCCATCGTCGCCCGCGCGACCGATGCGCTCGCCGACGACGCGCCGCTCGACGAGAGCCTGGAGTCGTTCGCGTGACCGACGAGCCCGAGTTCGACCGGGAGGCCCTTGAACCCGCGGACCCGACCGCGGCGGAGGATCGACCGCCGCTCGACCTGACCGAGGTGGCGCTCGAAGGCCTGCTGTTCGTCGCCGAGCGACCGCTGACCCGCCGCGAGATCGCGACGCTCGCCGGGGTCGACCGCGACACCGTCGACCAGCGGCTCGGGGATCTCGAGGTCAGCCTCGCGGAGCGGGGGATCCGCCTCGTCCTCGACGGCGATCGCGTCGAGCTGGCGACCGCGCCCGGGGCCGGGGCGCTGGTCGCCCGGTACGTCGGCGCCGACGCGATCCGGCTGTCGCCGGCGAGCCTCGAGACGCTGGCGATCGTCGCCTACCGACAACCCGTGACCCGAGCTGCGATCGAGCGCATCCGCGGGGTCGACTCCGACTACACCGTGCGCTCGCTGCTCCATCGGCGCCTGATCGTCGAGCTTGGACGGTCCGACGCTCCCGGCCGGCCGTTCCTGTACGGGACCGGCTTCGAGTTCCTGGAGCGATTCGGGATCACCAGCCTCGAGGACCTCCCGCCTCTGGACGTCGACGTCGCGGCGCGCCTGGCTGAGGAAGGCGGCGAGCCCATCACCGAGCCGCTCGGGCTGTCGACCGACGACGTCCCTGCCGAACCCTGATGCCGCAGGAACGGCTGCAGAAGGTCCTCGCCGCCGCAGGCGTGGCCTCGCGTCGGGGTGCGGAATCCATGATCGCCGCCGGTCGGGTCAGCGTGGACGGCCGCGTCGCGACGCTCGGCACCCAGGCCGATCCCGAGCGCTCGATCATCGCGGTCGATGGGCGCGTCATCGGCGCGGCGGCGGCCCACGCGTACCTGCTGCTGCACAAGCCGCCGGGGGTGACCTCGACCACGCGCGATCGGCACGCCTCGACGACCGTGCTCGATCTGGTCCCGACGGCCCTCGTGCCCGATGGCGCTCGCCTCTACCCGGTCGGGCGCCTCGATCAAGACAGCGAGGGGCTCCTGCTGCTCACGAACGACGGGGAGTGGGCCGAACGAGTGCTCCACCCACGCCATGGCGTCGAGCGCGAGTACGCGCTAGGCCTCGAGCGGTCCCTCGATCGTGATCAAGTCCGGGCGCTCGAGCACGGGATCGAGCTCGACGAGGGGATGGCTCGGCTCGGTGGCCTCCGTTCGATGACAGGGATCGAGGCGGAGCGGTTGGCCGCGCTTCTACGGCCGTCACCGCCGGAGCTCGTCTGGTATCGCGCCACGCTCACGCAGGGCTGGAAGCGCCAGCTCCGGCGGATGTTCGGCGCGGTCGGCGCACCGGTGGCCCGTCTTGCCAGGGTGCGCATCGGGCCGGTCCGGATCGACGGTCTGCGCAGCGGCTCGGTGCGGCCGCTCAAGGCGCCTGAGGTCCGCGGCCTCGGCGCCGGCGCCGGTCGCTCGCGACCGCCGAAGCCGGGTCGACCCGGTCGCGGGGGAGTCGACGGCTAGACTTTCCGCGATGGACGGATTGGTCGTGGCTCTCGATGGGCCGGGGTCGTCGGGCAAGAGCAGCGTCGGGGCTGCGGCGGCCCAGGACGTCGGGTACCGGTTCTTCGATACGGGGCTCCTGTATCGGGCCCTGACCTGGCTGGCGGAGCACCGCGGCGTGTCGGTCGATGATCCGGAGGGTCTCGTCGACTTGGTGAAGGACCTCGAGCTCGGCGCGGACCAGGACGGTCGACTCTCCCGCGTCATCGTCGATGGCGTCGACCAGACCGGCGACATCGAGGCACCCGCGGTGGAGGCTGCGGTCTCGTCCGTCGCCGCCGTCCCGGAGGTGCGCGAAGCCCTGCTCGGGCGACAGCGCGAGCTCGCGGAGGGCGGCGGGATCGTGATGGCCGGGCGCGACATCGGCACGATCGTGCTGCCCGACGCCGACCTCAAGATCTACCTCGACGCGTCGGTCCAGGAGCGGGCCCGCCGTCGCGCCGAACAGCGCGGCATCGACCCGGACGGCCCCGGCGGCGATGCGATCCTCGAGGCGCTGCGCCGGCGCGACCGGCTCGACAGCACCAGGGCGGTCGCACCGCTGCGCATCGACCCCGACGCGCGGATCATCACGACCGACGGCAACGCCTTCGAGGAGACGGTCGACGCCGTCGTGGGCGCGATCCGCGACGCCGAGGCACGCCTGGAGCCCGCCGAGACGTCGCGATGAGCGAGGAGCGGCCTCGCCCGGTCACGCCGGTCCGCGAAGAGATCGCCCCGTGGATGGCGGCGCTCGCGGCGGCATTCCGCGTCGGGCTCGCCGGGCTGACGCGCGTCC
>Ga0307416_100002027_pt1 | contig 11392 bp, 11 predicted proteins | sample DK1Cmetagenome_2_FD_203821 | JGI IMG/M metagenome (GOLD analysis project Ga0307416, IMG submission 203821) | Maize rhizosphere microbial communities from greenhouse at UC Davis, California, United States - DK15-C-3 | ecosystem: Host-associated > Plants > Roots > Rhizosphere > Soil | place...
CACCAAGGCCTTTGCCTCGCGTACCCGGCGCCGCAACACCGACGCCGCTCGATTGCAGGTGACTCGCCGAACCCATGCGCCTGGCGAGTCGTAGGCAACGATGGAACGCCAACGCCGATATGCAGCCGTGAACGCGTCTTGCGCGGTGTCCTCGGCCACCCATCGGTTGCCGGTCAGGACAAACGCCAGGGCAAGCACATGTCGGTACTCCCGCCGGTAGAAGTCGTCGAACGTCAGCGACTCGCTACCAGCCTCGACTGAAGGGTCGACGGCGGCTGCCGTTGCTCCGTGGCTCTCCATCAATGACTTACTCGCCGCAGAGCGCTCTTCGGTTGACATGACGGGCTGATTCTTTCCGGAAAGCTCGGTCCGCGCTGGCGCTCTGTGGCATGTCTTGGTGCGGAAACGTGGGCTGCCGAACGGTGATCCCTATTTGATGGATGTCACTCCTCGCAAGACTCATCAGTTCCGGAAGTGTCAGATGATGTCTCGATCGGCGGCTGATCTGTGGCGGCGGAGCCGAGCGTAGCTTTAGGCCATGAAGGCGGTGGTCTTGACCCGGACCGGCGGTCCGGAGGTTCTGCAGGTCCAGGAATGGCCAGACCCTCTTGTGGGGGCGTGTGAGGTCCGGATCGCTGTGCGGGCTGCGGGCCTCAACTTCGCCGACACCATGGCGCGGGTGGGGTTCTACCCCGCTGCACCGAAGACGCCTTGCGTCCTGGGCTATGAGGTGGCCGGCGAAGTGGACGCAATCGGCGCCGATGTCAGCGGGTTGGCGATCGGGCAGCGGGTGATGGCAGGGACCCACTTCGGGGGTCAGGCCGAGCTAGCCACCGCTCACGCCAGAGACGTCATGCCGATGCCGGACAATCTCAGCTTCGAGGAAGGCGCGGCGTTCTGCGTAAGTTACGCCACAGCGTACGCCGGGCTGATGATCATGGGCGGCCTCCGCGCGCAGAACAAGGTGTTGATCCATTCAGCCGCCGGTGGCGTCGGGACTGCCGCGATCCAGATCGCCCGCAACGCCGACGCTGAGATCTTCGGCACCGCATCGGCGGTCAAGCACCAAGCCATCAAAGCTCAGGGTGTGCACCATGCCATCGACTACCGCAGCCAAGATTTCAAGGCCGAAGTCCGTCGGCTCACCGACGGCGAGGGCGTCGACATCGTGATGGATGCCCTCGGCCCGACGTCGTTCCGCAAGGACTACCGGATCCTCCGTCCAGGCGGTCGGTTGATCATGTATGGCCTGTCGGAGGCCCTGAACGAAAACGGCCGCAACCTACGCACCGCCGTGACGAGCCTGTTGCGATTGCCGACCTCGACCATGCCCTGGTGGCACACCGGCCGGATGTTGAATCAGAACCGTGGTGTTTTCGGTCTCAACTTGCTGAGCTGGTGGCGGCGGGAAGGTGGCATGGACAGGATCACAAGACCGCTGCTCACAGATCTTGGAGCTGGCCGGCTGGCGCCGGTCATTGCGAAGGCCTTTCCGTTCGAGCGCGCTGGCGAAGCTCACCGATTCCTCGCCGAGCGTCGCAACATCGGCAAGGTCGTTCTCACCCCGAGCTGAGCCAGCGGGGGGAACGTGTCAGTAGGGGAGGATCGGCTTTGGGTGCCGCGCCGAAACCTCTGACAGCGTCGGGTACGGCTCGCCGCTCGGCTGACCAGCCCCGAGGTGCAGTTCGGCCTCCTGGCCCGCGACCAGCGTCTCGTCGGCAAAGTGCTCGTGCATCCAGTTCAGATGGTCGTTCCGATCATCGACGATCCGCAGCGTGTCCCACGCTGGCATGTCCTGCTGGTCGAACTGCTGACCCATCAGCTCCGGGTCAACCTCGTAGTGCTTCAGCCGGATGACCACACCGTCGGACACCCGGGTCGCTTCCGGGCGGACGTATTGCTGCATGTAGACGAACCGTCGCATGGCTTGGCCCTCAGCTCTCGTACGCCTGGTCCAGCATTTGCTTGCCGGGATTCATGATGTTGTTGGGATCGAGTGTCCGTTTGATCTTGAGCATCACGTCCCAGCCGCCGCCCATCTCTTCGGGGACCAGCTCGGCGTCGCCGGCTCTGGTGCTGCCGTGGCAGGCGGTGATCGAGCCGCCGTACTTCAGTGACACCTTCGCGATCTCGGACTTGAAGTCGACCCAGCCGGCCCAGGATTCGTCGTCGAGCTTCTCCTCCCAAATCCCGATGTCAATCTCGGCGAGGTAGTCACCCCAGGGCTTGTACGCCGCGTTGGTGTAGCAGTAGATACCCCAGTTGTCGAAGATGCCGTACTTGTCGATGTATCTGTCGGCGATCGCCGTCCACTCCTCGCGCACCTTCGGAATAACGGTCCAGTTCAGTGACGCGTCCTCGCAGTGCCAGGACATCGGAGCGACGGTACCGTCCTTGAGGCGTCCGTGCAGCGGGTTGGCGTAGCGGTCGTGTCGGGACGCCCAGTCACCGACCGCCATCTCGTCGCCGGTGTAGCGTCCGCCTTCTTTCCTTCCGAGGTCCATCAGCAGCTTCGACGCCTCCCGCACCTCCGGCTTCGTCCCATACAGAGCGGTTGCCACGATGGAGTTCACCCAGGGAGGCATGGGAATGAAGGCCTCATCGTCGCGTCGCAGGTACTCGATCTTCTTCTCGTCGAAGAGCACGGTGCCGGCGAGCGTGGCGATACCCGAGGTGACAATTCCGTACACGGTGCGATGAGCATTTCCGAAGTCATCGAAGGCGAAGAAGGCGGCGAATTCGGCCTCGGGCCTTGGCACCAGCTCCAGTGTCGCTTCGGTGACGATGCCGAGTGTGCCTTGATGACCCATGAACAATTGCTTGAGGTGATAGCCCGTCGAGGACTTGCGGACCTTCTTCCCGCCGCCATCTCCCACCCGGATGATTTCTCCTGTTGGCAACACGATTTCGAAGGACACAACCAGGTCACGGGTATGCCCGAAACGGGAGCCCAACAGCGACCAGCCGCTACAGGCGATACGCCCACCCACTAGGGAGCACGGGTACGAGGCTGGCGTGTCTGGGTAGAAGACGCCGTATTTCTTGAGCTCCTCGTTAAGTTTCAGCATGTTGATGCCGGGGCCGACCGTGACAGTTCGATCGGCTAGGTCGATCTCGTGAATCTGGTTCATCCGCTTGACGTCGATCATGATCCCGCCGCGCAGCGGGACCGCTCCGTCGTTGAGGCCGGTCCCGCCCGCGCGCGGAACGACGGGGATCTTCACGCGGTTGGCCAACTTGATGATCTCCGAAACCTGCTCGGCGGTTCTCGGCAGCACGACGACGGCTGGCATGTGCTCCGCCCATCTGTGCAGCGGGAAGGGCGCAGGCACCCGTGCGCGATTGGCCCGGCTGGAAACGCCGGTCAGCACGGATCCGGGCTCATTCATGATTGCCTCGAGCTCGGCGACAACGGCGGCGTCGACGGTCATCACAGGAGCGGTGGTCATCGGGCAGCCTCCAGATCTGACGCTCCCCGGCGGCCGCCGACCTCGATTCCTGCGGACTCGGCAACCAGCTCGATGATGTCGGCGACTTCGATCCCGGCTTTGTGTCCCGCTGTCGCAAGTGGACGCTCCGACCAGACACATGCACTAACCAGCATGTCGACATCGAGCTCCTTGGCCCTGGCTACGCGCACGTCGCTGATCGCTTCGGTGATCTCAGGCTTCTCAATGGGCAGTCCGCCACCACCACCGGAGCAGTACGACCACTGGGTGACATGATCAACGTCCTTGAAGATCAAACCCGGAATCGAGTTCAGGATGAAGCGCGGTGCCTCGTGAATCCCTTTGCGCTTGTTGAGCCGGCAAGGATCGTGATAAGTCACCGTCTTGTTGATCGGCCTCTCGAGCTTGAGCCGGCCGTTCTTGATCAGCTCGGCTACCAGCTCGATGATCTGCACCACCTCGATGTCGAAATCCACCCCGAAGTAGGCCGGATAGTCCTCGGTGAAGTGGATGTAATCGTGCGGCTCGATGGCGATGACTCGCTTGACGCCAGAAGCGCGCCAGTCGGCGAGATTGTGCTCGGCGAAGGCCCGAGACTGCTCGACGTACCCCATCTCGGCAGCCGGGCCACCGCAGCACCACTGCTCGTTCATCAGGCCGAACTCGACGCCCGCTTTCTGGAGCACCTGGGCAGTAGCACGCGTGTTAGACGTCCGGTAGAAGGCGGCCTCGCAGTCGACGAACATGATCAACTCGCCGCCGATCGGGATCTGCAGACCTTCGGCCCAGTCACGGACATGATCTTGGCCGTTTGGCTGGCCGTTCCCGGTGCCGAGCACGGGCTCGTTCTTGAGATCCTTCGTCAGTCGGTTCCAAAGCTTCCAACCGTCCCGGTCCAACCCCTTGTCGACCATCAGTGCCCGCGCGGCCCGTACCACCTTCACCGTTTCAGTCCTCGCCTGATAGAAGTCACCAACGAACAAGGTGTTCGGGCACCGGATCTCACAAGCGCCGCACTGGGTGCAGTGGACGTAGTCATCGGCGACGTCTTCGATGTCGAGCAGATCCTTGTCCATCGCGATGATGTTGGCGTGGAAGGCGGTAGGGGTGTGGTTCTCATTCCGCGTCACCTGGGTCACCGGGCAGACCTCGCGGCAGAACTTGTGGCCGGATGAGAAGCAGTTGTAGCCGTTCTGTCGCCATCTCTCGACGAACTCCCGCTGGAGTTGCCCGTCCTGACCCGCTCTGGAAGCAGGGCTTGTTGAGTCATCGAAGGTCACTGCTCACCCCTTGTGTTTGAAAGGGGGCGCTGTTGCGGCGCTCCACCTGGACCTGCTTTGCACCATATTTCGGCGCCGTACGGACCGTCAATGAAACGACAGGGCATCGGAATTGCCTGCTATATGGACTGTCTGCCACTGAGATGGTCTGATGGAGACACACCCCTCCGCGGCGTAGTCCGCCGTGTCCGGACGGTGTGATCAAGAGGGAGGGCAACATGAAGTTCAGTTACGTGATGCTTCCGGACTACCCACTCGAAGAGTCATTGCGGGCCATCAAACTCGCCGACGAGTTGGGTTTCTACGGTTGCTACGCCGCTGACGAGACATGGCACAAGGATCTATGGCTGCTCTTCGCAGCCGCTGCGAAGGACACCACGAACATCCGCTTCGGGCCAAGCCTCTCTGGGGTGGTACTGCGGGAGCCAACGCTCATTGCCCAGGCGGCGGCGACTCTCGACGAGCTCACCGACGGTCGCGCAGAGGTGGTGCTCGGATCAGGCAACTTCGGCCTGCTGGCCCAGTACGACATCGACTGGGCACGAACCAAGCCGCTTTCCCGGGTCAAGGAGGGCGTCCAGGTCCTCCGGACACTGCTCGACGACGGCGCCATTACCTTCGATGGCGAGTTTTTCAAGTACCACGGGCTGTTCACGTTCGCTCGGCCAGTCCAGGAGCACTTGCCAGTCAAGATCGGGTCCATGCGGGGCCCGAAGTCCTTCGAGGTCGCGGGTGAATTCTCCGACGGTTGCCACCACGCACTGGGCTACTCGCGACGGGCCTATGAGTACGGATTCGAACACTTCAGCGCCGGTGCCGAGAGGGCTGGAAAGAACCCAGATGATCTTGACTTCGCGGCTTGGGTTTGTACGGCGATCGGGCGGGACTCGGCGGCAGCGAAGCAGGCAGCCCGCTCCATGGTCGGGATCTATGCCTCATCCATGCCGCATGAGTTGCTCGAACGTAATGGGGTCGACCCGGCGGAGCTGACTCCCATCGTCGAAGCCATGAATGAAGGACAGCTGGCCAAGAGCATTGAGCTCACCAATCCAGAGCTGGCGGACAAGTTGTCGATCGCTGGCACGCCCGAGGAAGTCACGAGCAAGATCAAGTCTGAGCTCGAGGGAACCGGTGTCAACCATGTCATTGCCGCTATTACAGACGCCTCGTTGGTGAAGGCCTTTACCGGGCAAACGGTAGAAGGTGTAGCCCCTGTCGACGAACAGCTGCGGCTGCTTGCGGATGAGGTCATGCCCAACTTCCGTTGACCCTCAGTTGATTTGTGGCTGTTACCGGGGCCGATCGGGTGGTCGTGGTGCTGGACCTGCTCGACCGTCGGTCCAGCGGGCGATTCGGCGACCTAGATGCCGACGCACGCCTAGCTGTCATCGAGAGTCTGCTCGACGACCCCGACCACGTCTGGTTGCTATCTCCGCCAGGCGGGTCTGATCGGGCCGCACGGGCTGGCGGCTAAGCACGGGCTGCGCCGCCTGCTGCCGAGGACGCAGCGAGTGGTCGGTCCTGTGCAGGAGGTGACCTCGGCCGACTCCCGCGTACGGCTCGACCTTCGATGACCGACAGCCTGGGCATCCCGGTCGCCCGGCTCAGCGGTCGGCTGCACCCCAACGACCTCTCGGTGGGGGAGCGCGCTGCCGACGGGTTGCGGGCGGCCGGTGCCACCACGGCGATCGCCTACGCTTCCCACCCGGAGAACGTGGTGCCGAGCAGCGGCCAGCACCAGGCCGCAACCTGCCGGATGGGTACCGAACCGGGGACCTCGGTCACCGATCCCTGCGGCCGGGTTTGGGGGATCCGAACTTGCGAGTGATCGACGGTTCGCTGCACGTGACGAACAGCGGGGGTGAATCCGGTACTGACGATCTTCGCCAATGCGTTCCGGATCATGCATATCTGGGTGGGGTCGGGTCGCAACTACCTTTAGCTCGCATCCAACTATCCGGGGAGGCAGCCCTTGCGAGCGTCGGACCCGACTCCCAACATTAAGGTCGAGTCATGATCAGGGTTTGCTTTGCTGGCGTCACCGGCTGGACAGCTCCGCCGATCGTGGTTGCGATCGACGCGGCGGATGACATCAGCTTGACCTGTGGGGTGTCCCGGTCCGCGGCGGGGCGGCCGCTGGCCAAGGCGACGGCATCTCGCAGCGACGGGTCCATCTACGCCTCGGTGTCGGAAGCGTTGCGGTCTGCGGAGGTCGATGTACTCGTTGATTACACCAGCGCGGCGGCAGTCAAGCAGAACGTGTTGGCCGCGGTACGCGCGGGCGCGCATGTCGTCGTCGGCTCCAGCGGCCTCACTGCCGATGACTATGTCGAGCTCGACCGTCTCGCCCGCGACCGGGGTGTGGGTGTGATTGCCGCGGGCAACTTCTCGATCATGGCCGCGATCTTGAAGCGGGCTGCTGCGTTGGCCGCCCAGCATTTGCAGCATTGGGAGATCCTCGACTATGCCAGCGCCGACAAGCCAGATGTGCCCAGCGGCACTTCGCGGGAACTCGCTGAGACCCTGGCCGAGGTTCACACCCCCCAGTCCGCGGTGCCGCTGTCACAGTTGGATGGCCCGGCGGAGGCGCGCGGCGCCGAGGTGGAGGGCAGCCGGATCCATTCGGTGCGACTGCCAAGCTTTGTGGTGACTACCGAGATCGTCTTCGGTGGCGTTGGCGAGCGGCTGGTGATGCGCCATGATCCGGGCGAAAGCCCAAATCCGTATGTGGGCGGCACACTTCTTGCCATCCGGAAGGTGGGTGACGCCCCCGGCGTGCGGCGAGGATTGGACTCACTACTAGTCGACTCAGCCTCCGGCGCCTGGTAAGCAGCTACTCGCTGACACGCGGAAACACACCACATGCACTGCTGCTCGTACTGCCTGTCTGTGATCGCGCGGATTTGAGAGGCGCAGTACGACGATAGTTTCAGGTGAGGAAGGGTTCCGGAGGCAGGAGCATGCGCAAGCAGATAATCGGTCGCGCGTCGGAGCAGGTCCTGCTGCGTGATCTTCTGGGTCAGGCGCGCTCCGGTCACGGCCAGTTCCTCATGATCATCGGTGAGCCCGGCGCGGGTAAGTCGAGGCTGCTCAACACGTTGTCCTCCTACGCCCGCGTAACAGACGTCACCGTGCTGAGCGGTCGTGCCGTTGAAGGAGCCGGTACGTTCCGCCCACTGGCCGAGGCGTTGATGCCGCAGCTTCGAGCCGGCACGCTGCCCGATGCCCCCGGGCTCCGTCCCTACCGGGCCGCGCTGGGGCGACTGTTACCCGACCGGGCGACGCCATCGGTTCCGGAGGCCAGCGTCGACCCCATCCTGGTGCTGGGCGAAGGGCTGCTGCGGCTACTGACGGCGCTGGATCCAAAAGTTGCGTACTGCTGTTGGAAGACCTGCATTGGGCCGACGCCGAGACGTTGGCGCTACTCGACTATCTGAGCGGCGCAGTGGCGTCTGCTCCGCTGTTGATCGCGGCGACAGCGCGCGAACACCCGTCGTCTCCGGCTTTGAAGCGCCTGATCGGAGCGGCATCGTCGGTGATTGAGCTGGGCCGGCTCGAGCCGGGGGAGGTCGACGAGATGATCGAGCTGAGTGGACGGTCGCTCGACGAAGCAGAGCGCGAGCTGATTCGTCGCAGGTCGGAGGGCTTGCCGCTGCTGGTGGACGAGCTGCTGACCTCCGTGCCCTCCAAAACCGCCGATCGCGGCGGAGCGTCCTGGTCCGTCCCGGCCAGTTTTGCTGCGGTCGTGGAATCACGTTTGGACTCCCTCGATGAGCCCGGACGTCGAGTCCTGTCCGCGGGCGTCCAGCCGGACTGGGATCTCGTCCCCGCGATCGCGGATTGGACGGCGGACAGGCGGTGAACTCCCTCCGCCGAGCCGTGCGCGCCGAACTCTTGATCATCGACGGGTCCGTATTCACCTGGCGACATGCGCTTACCCGAGAAGCGATTTGGGCCAGTCTGTTGCCGCCCGAACGCGCGGTGCTGAGTCGACGCGCGGCCCAGGTCCTGCTGGATCGCGCCGGACCAGACCAGGAGTTGGCGACGGCCGAGCTGCTGGTCGAGGCCGGAGACTTCGACGATGGCGCCGCTTTGCTGCTGCGATTTGCCGAGCGAGAGCTGGCCGTTGGGGCATTGCGCAGCGCCGAATCGATTCTCGATCGGGTAGCGGCGACCGGGCGCTTTCCCACTGCCCTGGCCAGCGACCGGGTCGAGCTCCTCGCCCTGATCGGACGGCTGGACCAGGCCCTCCAGATAGGGGTGGCCGCCCTCGACGGTGCCACTGGAGAAGATCATGCCGAGCTCTGCTTACGACTGGCGCGGGTTGCGGTTCTGGTCCGCCGCTGGGACGACGCCGACCCATACGTGGCCCGGGCGCGCCGCCCAAACGATCCACGTTCGCTGATCTTGCTTGCCGACTCCGCTCACGGCGCAGGTCGCATCGAGGCCGCGGCACAGTTCGCGGCCCGAGCCGTCGAGCTCGCCGAGGAGACAGCCGACGCGGAGGTCGGCTGCGAAGCCTTGATCGTGCAGGCCCGGATCGTGCGGCTCAGCGATGGCGACCGGGCCGGTGAGCTGTTCCGAGCTGCCGCAGAACTTGCCGCCGAGCATGGGCTGAGGCCTTGGCGGGTCGAGGCCCTCCTCGGTTGCGGCACCGTCGAGCTGATGCACGACGAGCAGTCGCCGGCGTTGCTCGAGGCCTGTGACCTGGCCACCGACCTCGGCTTGCTGGTCAAGGCCACCAGCGCTGAGCTGTTGCTAGCTGATCACCGGATGGTGGTCGAAGGCCCAGGCGCCGTCAAGGAGGCGTCGGTGTTCCTCGCTGAACGCGGGCGATTGTTACAGCTTCCGATGTTCGTGATCAACGGTCAGTTGTTCCGGACGACCGCTCGAGCGGTGGCCGGCGACCGGGCGGCCGTAGCCGCTGACCTCGAGGGCCTCCCCTCCGAATCCGAGCTCTTGCCGGAGTTCCGGGCCCAGGTGGAGATGCTGTGGGCCATCGTGGCGGCAGTCGATCATGATCTGCGGGCCACTGTTGGGCACCTCAACGCCGGCGTAGAGCCGCTGCTGGATCATGGCTCGGTTCCGCCGCTGCACCCTTTCGGCTTTTGGGTCTTGATGCGTACCGTGATCGGGGATCGAGACGACGAAGCGCGCGCGAAATTGCGGCAATCTGGGGTGTCCCAGCGCCGCGCGAACGCGGGTGCTCTGCACTACGCCGACGCCGTGGCTGCCGGTCGGCAGGGCGACCGTGCCGGAGCCGAGCAGGCCTACGCAATGGGGGAGGAGGCTCTGACTCCGGTGCCATGGTGGCACCTCTTCCTGCGGCTGTTCACGCTGGAGTGCGCTGTGGCGGACGGCTGGGGCGACCCGGTACCGCAACTCCAGGCTGATCTGACGACGTTCGAGGCTTCTGGAAACGAAAAGCTGGCTCGGTTCTGCCGTGATCTGTTACGCCGCGCCGGCGCGCCCACCCGGCGGGGCCGTGGCGACTCGACCGTGCCGCCGGCGCTCCGCACCTTGGGAATCACCAGTCGGGAACTGGACGTACTGACTGCGGTCACCGCCGGTCGCAGCAACGCGAGGTCGCCGAGCAGCTGTTCTTCTCGGTCCGTACGGTCGACGCATGTGGCCAACCTGCTCGCCAAAGCCGGGGTCGGCAGCCGTACCGAGCTCCGCGACTGGCACGCCCGGTTAACTCCGTAGTCGGCACGGATCCGTACCACCGCTGCGCCGCGCAGAGTGGTGATCACCACACATCGCGAACGGCAAGGAGCCAACAGCCATGCACGCCAATGACAAGAACGACCAGCGGTACGACTATGACGTGATCATTATTGGGGCAGGGCCGTCCGGGCTCACCACCGCGACGGCCCTCGCCCGCTCCGGTGTGCGCGTGCTCGTGATCGAGAAGCATCAGGGTCTCTCGATCTTCCCGAAGGCCACAGGCATCCGTCCACGCAGCATGGAGATCCTGCGCGGCTGGGGACTGGAAGCGGAGGTCGGCCGGCGGTCGCAGCCCAATCAAGTGGGGATGGCGATTTCGCGGACTCTGGCCGGACCCCGTCAGGTCGTTGATCTTGGTCTGCCCAGCGACGAGGTTGTCTCGGCCGCCACCCCACCCGGCTCGCCATCTGTGGCCAAGATCAACTCGAGCAGGTGCTGCATGATATCTGCGCGCCCAGGGTGGGACGATCCGGTTCCGCACCGAAATGGTCGGGTTCAGCCAGACCCATGACGCCGTCTGCGTCAGGCTGCGTTCCCGCGACGGACAGACGAGCTACCAGATCACGGCTCAGTATCTGGTCGGCGCCGACGGCGGACGCAGTCAGGTACGGGCGGGGGTCGGCATCGACTTCGAACCGCTGGGCTCGGAAGGCAATCACCTTGCCGTGTTGTTCGATGCCGATCTGTCGGCCGTGCTTCCGGACCCGCCCTACGTCTTGAATGCTGTAGTGGCTCCGGGTGTGGAGGGCTTATTCGCAACGACCGGACAATCCACCCGCTGGATCTACGACATGGAGTGGCACCCTGATCGGGGCGAACAACTCGAGGACTGGACGCCGGAGCGGATCACTGCCCGGCTGCGGGCTGCGTCTGGTCTGCCCGACCTGAATCCGAAGATCATCGGGGTCTTCCCGTGGGACTTCGGCGCAGGCGTCG
>Ga0307416_100002030_pt1 | contig 11388 bp, 9 predicted proteins | sample DK1Cmetagenome_2_FD_203821 | JGI IMG/M metagenome (GOLD analysis project Ga0307416, IMG submission 203821) | Maize rhizosphere microbial communities from greenhouse at UC Davis, California, United States - DK15-C-3 | ecosystem: Host-associated > Plants > Roots > Rhizosphere > Soil | place: USA...
ACCCGGGGGCGCCGCGTTGGGGCCGGTGGGCGCCGTGACGCTCACGCAGCCGGTGCCCTGGACCACGGGCAGCTTGAGCATGCGCTGGTTCATGTCGACGCCGTGCGTCACGGCAGCTGGCGCCACCAAGGCGGCGCTGGCGATGTTCGTGTTCGGGGTGTCGACGCCGAAGCTGCCGTTGAAGCCGATCGTCGCCGGGGCCGACGCGATCGTCGGGCGGTCTCCACGGAACAGGTACGGCGGCTTGTAGATCTCGGCCGTGTCCTCCATGGGGTTCGTGTCGTTGTTGGCGTCGATCTTGCCCGGGTCGCCGTTGTAGTCGTCGCCGGCCGACATCACGCGCCCGTCAGGGAGCAGCACGGCGGTCGAGTGGTAGGCGCGCGCCTCGGTCTGCTCCGGGCCCAGCCGCCACTTGCCGGTCGCCGGGTCCCAGAGCTCGATGTGGCGCTTCTCCGGCTCGGCGTAGTGCAGGGCCGACTCGAAGCCGTCGAGGCTGCCGCGCCCGCCGCCGACCTCGACCATCGAGCCGTCGGGCAGGAGGACGGTGTTGGCGTGCCCGCGGCCGTAGAGGTTGTCCTTCCCGGTCTGGAGCTGCCAGCCGCCGCCGGTCTCGTCGAACAGCTCGGTCGTGGTCGTCGACGGCTCACCGCTGAATTGGGTGCCGCCGATCGCGAGCAGCTTCGTCGGCCCGCCGGGGCCGGAGGGCAGGGGCACCGTGGTGCCCCAGGTGCGGTCGCGGTTGAGGTTCGGTATGTCGCCCCAGGTGAATGGGTCCGCGTCGTTGATGAACCAGCTCGTCTCCTTGTCGGGCCCGGCGAGGATCGTGTGGCCGGACGCCATCACGACCATGCGCGGGTAGAGCTGGCCGATCGGCTTCTTGGCCCGCTCCACCTCGTCGCCGGTGCCGATCGAGCCGACCTTCTTGATCGTCCCCAGCCCTCCGAGGGCGGTGGGGGGCGTGAACAGCTCGATGTCCTGGTTGGTGTTGGAGTGCGGGATCAGGATGCCCGACTCGTCCAGCCCGCTGACGATCGGGATCTGGCCGTTCGGCATGCGCACGCCGGTCGGGTACCAGCGGCCGTGGGCCATCTTGGGCTGCTCGCGCCAGGTCTCGGTCCACGGGTTGAACGTGAAGACGCGGTCGAGGCCCTTCCAGGTCTGAGAACCGAGCTCGTAGTCGAGGTTGCCACCGAACACGACCAGCTCGCCGTCGGCCGTGAAGGTCTGGCCGGCGCACCAGATGTTGGCCTTGTCGGGCGGGTTCTTGATGACCGGCGGCACCTCGGGGTGGGTCGGATCCCACAGATATGCCTCGGCGTTGTTGGGCCGGTTCGGATAGGTGGGGTACGAGAAGAACATCACCTTGCCGGTCGGCAGCACGGCCGCGTGGATCGCGACGATCGGGAACTGCGTCTTGGCCGTCTCCCAGGCGCCCACGTCAGCGGGGTCGCCCACGTCCTCGGCGACGTCGGCGGCCGCCGCCGCGAGCTTGGGCTCCGCGGTGACGGCCTCCGAGGGATTCGCTTCCTCCCGGATTGCGCGCCGCATCAGGGCGTGCTCGCGCGCGTGCGCGGGGCCGAGGGTCGCGGTTTCGAACGCCAGCAGCTCGCGCTCGCTCATGCCCGGCACGCCCAGGTCGCCTGCGTGCGCGTGGTCGGGCAGCGCGTCCGACGGCGTCTGCGCCGCCCGCTGCGCCCGGGCCGGCTCGGAGCCCGGGCCGCCCAGGAGCGCCACCAGGGCAAGCCCGGTGCAGAGGCAGACCATCGCGACGATCAGCGCGAGCGCGCGCCGAAAGCGCTCTTCGGGGCGGCGAGGGTGCAAGCTCTCAACGTAGGTCGGATGTGCCGAACGCGCCAGCACCGCGTGCATAAGAAATTCGTGAATCCCTAACGATCGCTCGTTCTCAGGCCTTGACAGCGCATTCTGCAGCGCCTTAGGCTCCCTAACGAGCGTTCATGAAGACGGACTCACCTGTCGACGTGGGACAGCAGCTCGGCGCCGACCGCGTGATCGCTCCCGCGGGCGCTCTGCCGCAGCCGGCCGAGCGTCTGGACGCCTCCGGCCCCGTGCGGCCGTACGAGTTCGAGATGGCGGTCGAGCGACTGTGCCTGGATTCGACCTCGTTTCGCGACATCCGCGAGCGCTCGGACGCCGATCCTCGCCGCATGGCGGACCGGATCCTCGAGATCGTGCGGGCGCGCGGCAAGATGCACAACCCCGAGACCGACTCGGGGGGCGTGGCGCTCGGCACGGTCACGGAGGTCGGCGAGCGCTACGGCTCCCCGCCTGAGGTCGGGCAGCGGATCGTCACGCTCGCCTCGCTCACGCTCACCCCGCTGCGCCTCGATGAAGTGACCCGGCTCGACCCCGATCATCCCCAGGTCGAGGTGACCGGGATCGCGTACGTCTGCGACCGCTCGGCCTGGGGTCCGGTGCCCGAGGACCTGCCGCTCGAGACCGTGCTGGAGGTCTACGACGTCTACGGTGCCGGCTCGCTGACCCGCACGCTGGCGCCGGACACCGGCACCGTGTGCGTGCTGGGCGCCGGCCACGCCGGCAAGCTGGCGATGGCGGCGGCGCGCGACGCGATGGCCGGCGGCAAGATCGTCGCGGCAGACGTGGACGCGGCGGCGGTCGGCAGGGTCCTCGAACTGGGGCTGTGCGACATCGGCGTGACCGCCGACCTGCGCGACCCGCTCGGCGCGCTCGAGGCCCTGCGGGCGGCGGGCGCCCCGCCGGCCGACCTGACCGTGGTGGTCGTGAACGCCAGCGGCTGCGAGCCGACCGCGATCCTGCTGACCGCCGACTCCGGCACCGTCCTGTTCTTCTCGATGGCGACCAACTTCTCGACCGCCGCACTGACCGCGGACGGCATGGCTTCCAACGTCCGCATGCTGGTCGGCAACGGCTTCACACCGGATGTCGGCGCCTACGCGCTCGACCTGGTGCGGCGCACGCCGGCGCTGCGGGAGGCGCTCGGGTGAGGCCCGAAGCGGCCGGCTCGGCCGGGCGCGGCCACCGGGTGCAGGTGCGCTGGCGCGACCTCGACGGGCTCGGTCACGTGAACCACACGGTCGTGCTGACCTACCTCGAGGAGGGGCGCGACGCCTGGCTGGAGGCGCACGGGATCCGCCGCGACGAGTACGTGGTCGGTCGCTGCTCGGTCGACTTCCGGCGCGAGATCGACCCCGCCTTCAAGGCCGTGACCGTGCAATGCGGCGTCCGCGAGCTGGGCCGCTCCAGCCTCACGACCAGCGAGCGCATCGTCGACGAGGACGGCCAGGTCGTGGTCGAGGCGGAGTTCGGGCTGGTCCTGTGGGACCCCGACCGGCGCGGCTCGAGGCCGATCACCGACGAGGAGCGGGCATCGCTCGAGGAGGTCAGCGCATGAGCTGGAACAGCAAGCCGGTCGTGCTCACGGTCGCGGTCACGGGCGCCGACGTGTTCCGCGAGAACAACCCGAACATCCCTTACACGACCCCCGAGATCGCCGACTCGAGCATCGAGGCGGCCGGGGCGGGGGCGACCGTCGTCCACCTGCACGTGCGCGAGGACGACGGCACGCCGAGCGGCCGGCCCGAGCTGTTCAAGGACGTGATCGAGCGCATCCGCGCCGGCAGCGAGCTGCTCACGATGGTGTCCACCGGCGGCAGCAACGAGATGACGATCGAGGAGCGCACGACCGGCCTCGAGGCTCAACCCGACATCTCGGGCGTGGAGTCGGGCTCGATGAATTTCGGCGACGACACGTTCATCACGCCGCCGGTGGCCGGCCGCGGGATCATCGAGCGCGCGACGCAGGCCGGCATCGCGCTCGAGGTCGAGTGCTTCGACGTGGGCCACGTGGTCAGCGCGATCCGCTGGCTCGAGGAGGGCATCCTGCCGCCGCCGCTGCGCATCAACCTCGTGTTCGGTGTGCCCGGCGGGATCGACGCCTCGCCGGAGGCGCTGGCTGCGATGATCCGCCCGCTGCCGCCCGGCACGTTCTGGACCGTCACCTGCATCGGCCGCCATCACCCGCGCATGCTCGCCCTGGCCCTCCTGCACGGCGCGCCCGGGATCCGGACCGGCCTCGAGGACGTGGCCTACCTCAGCCGCGGCGTGCTGGCGCCGTCGAACGCCGCGCTGGTCGAGATGGCGGTCGGGCTGGCCGGCTCGCTCGGGCGCGAGGTCGCGACACGGGAGCAGACCCCCGAGCTGCTGGAGCTGAGCTGACTCGCACGGGCCCCGAAACCAGGGAGGCGATCCACGACGCGGCGCTCGAGCTGTTCGCGCGACTCGGGTACCACGCCACCTCGATGCGGGCGATCGCCGCGAAGGCGCGCGTGCAGCCCGCGGCGATCTACCACCACTACGCCAGCAAGGAGGACATCCTGGTCGGGCTGCAGGATGACTTCATGCAGCGGCTCACCGATCGCGTCGTCGCCGCCGTCGAGCGGCACGAGCGGCCCGCCCTGCGGCTCGCCGCCGCGGTGCGCGAGCACGTTGTCTTCCACGGGCTGCACACCCGCGCGGCGTTCGTGACCGACAGCGAGATCCGAGCGCTCAACGACACGCCGCGCGCCGCGCTGATCGCCAAGCGCGACGAGTACCAGCGCATGTTCAGCGGGATGATCCGCGACGGCATCCGCGCCGGCTCGCTGCGCACCTCGGACGTGCACGTGGCCACCTACGCGATCCTGCTCCAGTGCACCGGGGTCGCGCTCTGGTTCGACCCGAACGGCCCGCTCGGCCTCGAGGAGGTCGCCGAGCTGCACGTGGAGCTCGTGCTCGGCTCGCTGCAGGCGTCCGGTGAGCTGATCGCGGAGGCGATCGAGAGCGGGCGCGTGGAGGCCGCGCCGTGACCGCCCGCGTCAAGCCGCCGGCGCTGCCCGAGCACGCGACGATCGCCGTCGTCGCTCCGGCCAGCCCACCCCAGACGCGCTCCGAGATCGAGCAGGCGACCGCTTACTTCGAGGGGCTCGGGCACGAGGTCGTGTTCGGGCCCAACCACCGCAAGGTGCACGGCTACCTCGCCGGGACCGATGAGCAGCGCGCGGCCGACCTGCAGTGGGCGCTCAGCGAGCCGGGCATCGACATGGTGCACGCGCTCTGCGGCGGCTACGGCGCGGCCCGGCTGCACGACCGGATCGACTGGGGTGCCCTCGGCGCGCCGCGCATCGTGTGCGGCTTCAGCGACATCACCGCGCTGCACCTCGCGCTGGCCGCCCACGCCGGCTGGGTCACGTTCTACGGACCGAACTTCGTGCGCTTCACGCGGCGCAAGGAGGAGCTGACCGAGGAGACCAAGCAGTGGTTCCACCGGGCGCTCCAGCCCGAGCCGCTGGGGCGCGTGTTCGAGGACCCCGAGGACCCGTACGTCCTGACGGTCGGCGAGGGCGTGGCGGAGGCGCCGCTCGTGGGCGGCTGCCTGACGCTGCTGTGCGCGAGCATCGGCACGCCCTTCGAGGTGCAGACCGACGGCTGCATCGTGATGGTCGAGGACCTGAACACCGAGGAGTACCTGGTCGACACAGCGCTCAACCACCTGATCCGGGCCGGCAAGCTCGACAACGCGGCCGGCTTCGTGTTCGGGACGAACGTGAACCTGAAGGCGCAGACGCTGCCGGAGGGGCCTGAGTCCAGGCTCTCGATCGAGGAGGTCCTCGACGAGCTGATCGCGCCGCTCGGGATCCCCGCGCTCGCGAACGTGCCCGTGGGCCACGGCAAGCACATGGCAACAATGCCACTCGGGGCGATGGCCCGGCTCGACGGCGGCGCAAAGACCCTCGAAGTGACCGAGGCGGCGGTAGCCGAACAACCATGAGGAGAATCGGATGAGGCTGAGGACGATCGTGGCAGTGCTGGTGGCGATGGCGGCGCTGATCGCCGCGATCACGGCACTGCCGGCTGGCGCCCAGGACGACGGCGGCAAGAAGAAGGTGTTGCGGCTCGGCCAGGCGCAGGACGTGCAGACGCTCAACCCGTTCGTCGCGCAGGACGAGGAGAACTTCCGCGCCTGGTCGCTCAACTGGGACCTGCTCGTCAACTTCAGTCCAGACGATCTCACGCCGGTGCCGGGAATCGCGGAGAGCTGGGACGTCTCACCCGACAAGAAGACGGTCACGTTCAAGCTGATCGAGGGAGCGAAGTGGTCGGACGGAGAGCCGATCACGTCCAAGGACGTCAAGTACTCGCTCGACAAGCTCGGCACCGACAGCCTGATCTTCAGCGGCTACACGTCGAACGTGACGTCGATCGAGACGCCCGACGAGAACACCGTCGTGGTGAAGACGAAGCAGCCCGACGCCCGCATGATCGGCGGCCTGTTCATCTACATGATCCCCGAGCACGTCTACGGGAAGGTGCCGCTCGCGAAGCTGAAGAAGGACTTCCAGCCGCCGCTGCCGATGGTCGGCAGCGGGCCCTACGTGGTCACCGAGTTCGAGCACGGCCGCATCCTGCGCATGGAGCGCAACCCGAACTTCCGCGGCGAGAAGCCGGCCTTCGACGAGATCCAGTTCATCAAGTACGGCTCAGCCGACGCCGTCGAGCGGGCGCTGCGGCTCGGCGAGATCGACGCGATACCGGAGGCTCAGGCGCCCAGCTTCGAGAAGCTCGGGCAGGCGGACAACGTGAAGACGGACAGGGCTCCGTCGCCGTCGTTCACGCAGCTCACCTTCAACCTGTGCTCGGAGGAGAACTGCCCCGACGCCAAGTTCAACCCCGCGGTCCAGGACCGGACGGTCCGACAGGCGATCGCCTACGCCGTCGACCGCGAGCGCGTGAACACGATCTCCACGCGCGGAACCTCGTTCCCGGGGCACGGCATCCTGCCGCAGTACTACAAGAGCTGGTACGAGCAGCCGGACGACGATTACCCGTTCGACCCGGACAAGGCAAACCAGATGCTGGACGACGCCGGCTGGACCCGCGAGGGCGACGGGACGCGCTCCAAGGACGGGGCCGAGCTGTCCTTCGATCTGTTCGTGCGTTCGGAGTCCCCGGAGAACATCCAGGCCGCGAAGCTCGTCGCCGAGCAGGCGCGCGAGATCGGCGTGGACTTCAAGGTGCAGGTCGTCAGCGTGGACAAGCTGACCGAGATCACCACGCGCGAGGTCGACGGCAAGATGGCGCCCGACTTCGACACGTTCATCTGGGGCTGGGGCGGCGATCCGTACGACCCGAGCGCGCTGCTCCAGCTGATCACGACCGACCAGATCGGCGGGTCGTCGGACGCGTTCTACTCGAACCCCGAGTACGACAGGCTGTTCGACGAGCAGGCAGGCGAGTTCGATCACGCCAAGCGCAAGGAGCTGATCCGGCAGATGGTGGCGCTCTCCCAGCGCGACCTGCCCTACCTCGTGCTGACCGACGACCCATGGCTCGAGGCGTATCGATCCGACCGCATGACCAACGTCGCCAAGCAGTGCCCCAAGCCCAGCGGCGACGTCCTCTGCCAGCAGGTGAACTACGCGGCGATCGCCGAGCTCGAGCCCGGTGAGGGCGGCGACGACGGCGGGTCGAGCACCGGGATCATCGCCGTGATCGCTCTGGTCGTGGTTGCCGTCGCGGCGTTCCTGTTCGTGCGCTGGCGGCGCAGTCGCGGCGGGCGCGAGCCGCTGGAGCTGGAGACGTGAGGCGCCCTTCGTGAACCCGCGCTGGCTGGCGGGGAAGGTCGCGGCTTCGCTGGTGACGCTCGTCTTCGTCCTCGCCTTCAACTTCTTCCTGTTCAGGGTGATGGGCGATCCGACGACGCAGCTCGCCCGCCTGCCGCGGGCGTCGCCAGCGGAGATCGAGAAGCTCAAGTCGTACTACGGGCTCGACAAGCCGATCACGGGTCAGTTCCTTGACTACGCCGGTGACACCGCACGGCTCGACCTGGGCATCAGCCAGCGCACGCGCCGGTCGGTCTGGGACGAGATCAAGGATGCGATCCCGTGGACGCTGCTGCTGGTGGGCACCGGGACAGTGCTGGCGACGTTGATCGGCGCCTGGCTGGGGGTGATCGCCGCCACCAGGCGCGGCAGGCCAGCAGACGACGGGTTGCTCGGCTTCAGCCTGTTCACCTACGCCTCCCCGGAGTACTGGATCGGCATCATCCTGATCCTCGTCTTCGCGGTCTGGCTGCCGATCTTCCCCGCCGGCCAGCAGATGACGCCCGGGGAGGACTTCTCCAGCTGGTTCGCGCAAGCGGCCGACGTGGCCGAGCACCTCGTGCTGCCCGCGACCGCGATGACGCTGATGCTGCTCGGCCAGTACTTCCTGATCATGCGCTCGTCGATGGTGGACGTCCTGACCGAGGACTTCATCACCGTCAAGCGCGCGATCGGTCTTCCGTGGGATCGCGTCGTGCGCCAGCACGCCGTGCCCAATGCGCTGCTGCCCCTGGTCACGCTGTCGGCAATCCAGTTCGGCATCGTGGCCGGCGGGGCGGTGACGATCGAGACGATCTTCTCCTGGCCAGGGCTGGGCGAGCTGACCTACGACGCGATCAACGACAAGGACTTCCCGGTGCTGCAGGGCACGTTCCTCGTCTTCTCGGTCGCGGTGATCATCGCCAACCTGATCGCCGACTGCCTCTACTTCGTCCTGGACCCGCGGGTGCAGACGTCATGACCGATCTGCGGGTGCGCGACCTGCTGTTCGACACCTGGCGCGGGCGCATCGGCCTGGGCGTGCTCGGGCTGTTCGTCTTCCTCGCCATATTCGGCAGCGCGATCGCGCCGGACAATCCCACCGCCTCCAGCCTGGACGTGCTCGCCGCCCCCAGCGCCGACCACTGGCTGGGGACGACCGAGAACGGCGAGGACGTCTTCTCGCAGCTGTTGGCGGGCGCGCGCGTCTCGATCGTCGTCGGCTTCGCCGCGGCGGCGATCTCGGCGGTGCTGGGCGCGACGGTCGGGCTGCTCGGCGGCTACTTCGGCGGCTGGACCGACCGCACCCTCGACGCGTTCGAGAACTGGTTCCTGGTGATCCCGCAGATCCCGCTGATGATCGTGCTGGCACGGCTGCTCGAGCCGTCCCTGACCGTGCTGATCGCGGTGATCGGGCTCACCTCGTGGGCCGGCACCGGGCGGATCGTGCGCGCGCAGGTGCTGACGCTGCGCGAGCGCGCCTTCGTCGAGCGCGCGCGGGCGCTGGGCGCCAGCGACGGTTACATCATCCGCACGCACATCCTGCCCAACACGCTGCCGCTGATCTTCGCCAACACCGTGCTGATCGTCGCCGTGGCGATCCTGTCCGAGGCGGCGCTGGCGTTCCTCGGGCTCGGCGACCCCACGCGCATCTCCTGGGGCACGATGCTGGAGAACGCGTTCTCGTCGGGGGCGCCCAGCGCGGGGGCCTGGTGGTACGTGATCCCACCGGGCCTGTGCATCACGCTGCTGGTGCTCTCGGTGTCGATTCTGGGCTACCTGTTCGAGGAGTACGTCAACCCCCGGCTCAGGGAACAGCACGCATGAGCGCCCTGCTCGAGATCCGCGACCTGCGCGTGACCCACGAGGAGCGGCCGATCCTGGACGGCGTGGACCTCACGCTCGAGCGCGGGGAGGCGCTCGGGCTGGCCGGCGAGTCGGGCTGCGGCAAGACGACCACCGCACTGGCCCTGATGAAGCTGCTGCCCGCGAGCTTCAGGCAGTCCGGCACGATGACGCTGCGCCCGCCGGACATCGAGGAGCCGATCAACGTCGAGCGGCGCACCGAGGCCGGCATGCAGGTGGTGCGCTGGCGCCACGTGTCGCTCGTATTCCAGGGCGCCATGAACTCGCTCGACCCGGTCAAGCGCGTCGAACACCAGGTCGCCGAGGCGATCACCCTGCACGAACGGCCCGCGAGCGCGGGCGACGTGCGCGCACGCATCGACGAGCTGCTCACGACAGTCGGGCTGACGCCGGCGCTCGGGCGCCGCTACGCGCACCAGCTGTCGGGGGGTCAGCGCCAGCGCGTGATGATCGCGCTCGCCCTGGCGTGCCGGCCCTCGCTCGTGATCGCCGACGAGCCGACCACTGCGCTCGACGTCGTGATGCAGGCGCAGATCCTGGAGCTGCTCGAGCACCTGCGCGAGCAGCTCGGCCTAGCGCTGATCCTGATCTCGCACGACCTCGGCGTGCTGGCCGAGACCTGCGACCGGATCGCGATCATGTACGCGGGGCGGATCGTCGAGACCGGGCCGGTGCGAGAGGTGTTCGCCGCGCCGCAGCACCCGTACACGAAGCGCCTGCTCGACTCGCTGCCGGTGATCGGCGGGTCGCGCGAGCTGGCGGCGGCGATCCCCGGCGGACCGCCCGACCCAGGCGACCTGCCGCAGGGCTGTCGCTTCCGCCCGCGCTGCCCCTACGCGGCCGAGAAGTGCCTCGAGGACCCGGCGCTGCGGGAGGTCCGCCCGGCGCAGGCGGCGGCCTGTCACTTCGCGCCGTGGGCCGAGTGGCCGGCTGCTCACGAGGCGGCCGTCGAGGGGGCGGCCGGATGAGCGCCGCCCTGATGGAGGTGCGTGACCTGAGCGTGCATTTCCCCGCGCACCGCAGCGTGGCGCGCGCGGTCGACGGGGTCTCGCTCGAGTGGCGACGCGGGGAGATCCTCGGCGTGGTCGGCGAGTCGGGCTGCGGCAAGTCCACACTCGCGCGCGCGCTGCTCGGGCTGGTGGCGCCGACGGCCGGAGCGGTGGCCAGCGACGGCGCCTCTGTGGACGGCAAGGCCGCCCTGCGCCAGCTGCGCCGCAACGTGCAGATGATCTTCCAGGACCCCTACCAGACGCTCAACCCGCGCCAGCGCGTGGCGACGATCGTGGCCGAGCCGCTGCGCGTCCAGGGCGTGCCGGGCGGCGACCACGACGCGCGCGTACGGCGCGCGATGGAGGACGTGGGCCTCGAGCCCGGCCGCTTCCTCGACCGCTACCCGCACCAGCTTTCGGGGGGCCAGCGTCAGCGGGTGGCGATCGCGGCGGCGCTTGTGCTGGAGCCGGACGGGCTGATCTGCGACGAGCCGGTCTCGATGCTCGACGTCTCGGTCCGGGCCCAGATCCTGCAGGTGCTGAACGAGCTGCGCAAGCGGCGCGACCTCGCCCTGCTGTTCATCACCCACGACCTCAGCCTGGCGTGGTCGCTGTGCGACCGGCTCGCGGTCATGTACCTGGGGCGGATCGTCGAGCAGGGGACCGCCGTCGACGTGATCGAGCGCCCGCAGCACCCCTACACGCAGGCGCTGGTGGCCGCGGTGCCGGTGCCGTCGGCGGAGGCACGCATTCGCGAGCCGCTGTCAGGAGAGCTGCCCGACGCGACCAACGTCCCGACCGGGTGCCGCTTCCACCCTCGCTGCCCGCGGCGCTTCGAGCCCTGCGACAGCGTCGACCCGCCGCTGCTGGCCGCCGGCAGCGAAGGCCAGCTCGCCGCCTGCCTGCTGCACGACCCG
>Ga0307416_100002031_pt1 | contig 11386 bp, 11 predicted proteins | sample DK1Cmetagenome_2_FD_203821 | JGI IMG/M metagenome (GOLD analysis project Ga0307416, IMG submission 203821) | Maize rhizosphere microbial communities from greenhouse at UC Davis, California, United States - DK15-C-3 | ecosystem: Host-associated > Plants > Roots > Rhizosphere > Soil | place...
GGGACGGACTGCGAGAGCGCCTCGGGGTCACCGTGGGAGTGGTGGTCACCGACACGATGGGCCGAGCGTGGCGGAACGGACAAACCGATGTGGCGATCGGCGCTGCGGGTCTCACTGTGCTGCACGGGTACGAGGGGTCGGTAGACCGGCACGGCAACGAGTTGATCGTCACCGAAATCGCCGTCGCCGACGAACTCGCCGCCGCGGCCGACCTCGTCAAGGGCAAGCTGACCGACATTCCGGTCGCGGTGGTGCGCGGGCTGTCCCTACCGGACGACGGCTCCAACGCCGGCCGCCTGGTGCGCGCCGGCGAGGACGATCTGTTCTGGCTGGGCACCGAGGAGGCGATAGCCCTCGGTCGCACCCAGGCCCAGCTGTTGCGTCGATCAGTGCGCGCCTTCAGCAGTGAGCACGTGGCGCCCGAGCTGATCGAGGCCGCCGTCGCCGAGGCCCTCACCGCTCCCGCACCACATCACACCCGTCCTGTCCGCTTCGTCTGGATGCAGGATCCGGCAGTGCGGTTGGCGCTGCTCGACCGGATGAAAGCGAAGTGGCGTACCGACCTCGCGGGCGACGGACGGCCGGCCGATTCCATCGAGCGCCGCGTCGACCGCGGCCAGATCCTCTACGACGCACCCGAACTCGTCATCCCGTTCATGGTCCCCGACGGCGCGCACAGCTATCCCGACGCCGAACGCACCGCGGCGGAGCACACGATGTTCACCGTCGCGGTCGGAGCTGCGGTACAGGCGCTGCTGGTGGCCTTGGCGGTGCGCGGTGTGGGCAGCTGCTGGATCGGGTCCACCATCTTCGCCGCCGATCTGGTGCGCGACGAACTCGGGCTGCCCCCCGATTGGGAGCCGTTGGGCGCCATCGCGGTCGGCTACCCCGAAGATCCGTCGGGGCCACGCGATCCGGTGCCGACGGGCGACCTGCTGGTGCGGCGATGAGTCTGCACGGCTCGGCGGTCGAGGTGTTGACCGGTTGGCAGACTCCCGATCCCGCTCAGGACACGTTGCGCCATGCGGTGCTGGCATTCCTGGCCGCGCGTCCCGACGGCTGCCTGCGCGAGTGTGTGCCGGGTCATGTCACCGGTTCGGCGCTCGTGCTCGACCACACCGGTGCGCAAGCGCTGCTGACGCTGCACCCGCGGTTCGGCCGATGGCTGCAGCTCGGCGGCCACTGCGAGGATACCGATACCGATATCGTCGCCGCGGCACTGCGGGAAGCCACTGAGGAGTCCGGAATCGACGGCCTGACCATCGATCCGCGTCTGGCGGCACTGCACGTCCACCCCGTCACCTGCTCGCTGGGAGTTCCGACGCGCCACCTCGACATGCAGTTCATCGTGCACGCCCCTGCGGGCGCCGAGATCGCCCGCAGTGACGAGTCATTGGATCTGCGATGGTGGCCGCTGGACGGCCTGCCCGACGAGTGCGACTTCGGCCTCACCCAGCTGGCGGAGGCAGCCCGCCACCAGTGATCTCGGTACGCTGGTGATCGCTCAGCGGTCGTTTGCGCACCGAAATCTCCTACACGTCAGTCGAATAGCGGATTCCGCCATCGGGGATCGTGACGCCCGGCCACACCCGTGCACCACGCAACAGCTCACACCGCGCGCCGATGTCGGCCCCGTCGCCGATCACGCCGTCGCGGATCAGTGCGCGCGGCCCTATGCGAGCACCGAAACCAATGATCGACCGTTCGATCACCGCGCCCGCGCCCACCTTGGCGCCGTCGAAGATCACCGCGCCGTCCAGGCGTGCACCGCCGGCGATCTCGGCGCCGCGACCGACCACCGTGCCGCCTATCAGCAGCGCACCGGGCGCGACGCTTGCGCCGTCGTGGACCAGCTCCTCACCACGGTGCCCATGCAGCGCGGGTGACGGCGCGATACCGCGAACCAGATCCGCGGACCCGCGCACGAAGTCTTCCGGTGTGCCCATGTCGCGCCAGTACGTGGAGTCGACATAGCCACACACCCGAAGCCCGTCGGCCAGCAGTCCCGGGAACACTTCGCGCTCGACGGACAGCGCCCGCCCCTTCGGTATGCGATCGATCACCTCGCGCTTGAAGACGTAGCACCCGGCGTTGATCTGGTCGGTGGGCGGGTCCTGCGTCTTCTCCAGGAATGCGGTGACCACACCATCGGAATCCGTCGGCACGCAGCCGAACGCACGCGGATCGCCGACCCGGACGAGGTGCAGGGTCACATCGGCGTTGTTGGTCTCGTGGCTGTTGAGCAGCGCACCGAGATCAGCGCCGGACAGCACGTCGCCGTTGAACACCAGCGCGGTGGGGTGTCGCAGCTTCGACGCCACGTTGGCAATGCCGCCGCCGGTGCCAAGGGGCTCGGCCTCGACGACGTAGTCGATCTGCAGACCCATCTTGGACCCGTCGCCGAACTCCGACTCGAATACCGCTGCCTTGTACGACGTGCCGAGCACGACATGCTCGATGCCGGCATCGGCGATCCTCGACAACAAGTGAGTCAGAAACGGCAGGCCCGCGGTCGGAAGCATCGATTTGGGGGCCGACAACGTCAACGGGCGCAGCCGGGTGCCCAAACCACCGACCAAGATGACGGCATCCACTTCCGCGGGATTCATCAGTGCCGTCCGCCTTTCGCCTGCTTGCGCCGAGAATTACGCACTACCAACCCCGCGCGTGCAGTGAGCGCGGCCTTGATTGTCCACCGCAGTGGAGCCTGTGACCAGTGCGGATAGCGATCCGCCAGGAAAGTGTAGGTACTGGTGTGGTGGGCGGCCAAGTTGCGCGCAGGATCGCGCCCCGTCGCGTGGCCCTTGTCGTGCAAAATCTCCGCCGCCGGCACGTACACGTTCTGCCAGCCCGCGCGGCCCAGGCGATCTCCTAGGTCAACGTCCTCCATGTACATGAAATAGCGCTCGTCGAACCCGCCTATCTCATCGAACGCCGCCCGTCGTAGCAACAGACACGAGCCGGACAGCCATCCGACGGGCCGTTCGCTGGGCGTGAGCCTGTCCTGCCGGTAGGCGGCGGTCCACGGATTGGAGTGCCACAGCGGCCCGACGACCGCGTGCATACCGCCCCGGATCAGGCTGGGCAGATGGCGTGCCGACGGATACACCGTGCCGTCCGGGTCGCGGATCATCGGCCCCAACGCGCCCGCGCGCGGCCAACGTCCCGCCGCGTCCAGGAGGATGTCGATGCTGTGCGGTCCCCACTGGACATCCGGATTGGCGACGATGAAAAAATCTGAGCAGTCGGGCGAAATCGCTTGCGGTGCACCATCTTTCAAGAACTCGTCGACGGCGCGATTCACCGCACTGCCGTACCCGAGGTTGGCACCCGTGCGCAGCAGGCGCACGTTGGAATAGTGTTCCACGGCCGCTTCGGGCGCACCGTCGGTGGACCCGTTGTCGGACAGGATGACCGTCACCGCACGTTCGGTGGCATGCGACAACGACGCCAGGAACCGGTTCAGGTGTGGCCCCGGCGAATACGTCACCGTGACCACGACCAATTCGTCGCTCACGCGCCGTCCACCAATTCGTCACTCAAGGTCGTCACTCACGGCGTAGAGGTTAATGGGCCGCGCTTGGCCACCGCGGCCACCAGAGCGTCGCGCCACGGCCGCAGAGGGGTCAGCCCCGCTTCGGCGGACAGCCGAGCCGACAACGCCGAGTACGCAGGCCGGGGCGCGGGCCTGGGGTGGCGGTCGGTGCCGACGGGGCGCACTCGGGCAGGATCGGCGCCGACGGCCTCGAATACCGCCTGTGCCTGTTCGAAACGACTGGCCGCCCCGGCGTTGGCGGCATGCAGCAGCGGTTCGCGGATATTTCCTTCGGCCACCTCGAGCAGCGCGCCCACCAGGTCGGCGGCATAGGTCGGAGAGCCGATCTGGTCGGCCACCACGTCCACCATCTGATCGCCTGCAGCCAACCGCCGCATGGTCGCGACGAAGTCGCTTCCGTCGCCGCCCTCGTAGATCCACGCCGTTCTGACGATGTGCGCATCGGGCATCGCCGCGAGCAGCGCGAACTCACCTGCCAGTTTGGTGCTGCCGTACACGCTCTGCGGCCCGGTCTCGTCGTCGATCTCATACGGGCTGCCCTTGGTGCCGGAGAAGACGTAATCCGTGGAGATGTGAATGAATTCCGCACCTGCGCGGGCGCAGGCTTGCGCGATATTGGCCGGGCCGACGGCATTGACGGCGTGGGCGCGCGCCGCGTCGGATTCGGCCGCGTCGACCTTGGTGTAGGCCGCACAATTGATGACCACGTCACCGGGTTCGATGAATCGCTCGGCTGCGGGGGCATCGGTGATGTCCCACTCAGATGACGTCAGCGCCAGCACGTCGCGGCCTCGACTGCGCGCCTGAGCTGCTAATTCGCGGCCAACCATGCCACCGGCACCGGAGATAACGATTCGGTCAGATTCTCGAAAACCCATAGTGACGAGTCTGGCACGCCGACCCGCGCTACCCACTGTGCGCCCTTTTCGCAAGTAACCTGTGCTGATGCCCGCTCGCACCTTCCGTGTCATCGCCGTGTCGATGGCATTGGCGATCGTCGTGGGTACAGGCGTCGCCTGGGGCAAGATCCGATCGTTTGAATCCGGTATCAATCACATCTCACCCATCTCGTTGGGCGGCGGCGGAGAAGACGGTGCGATCGACATCCTGCTGGTAGGCGTGGACAGCCGCACGGATGCGCATGGAAACCCGCTGAGCCAAGAAGAACTGGCGACGCTGCGGGCCGGCGACGATGAGGCGACCAACACCGACACCATCATCTTGGTGCGTATCCCGAACAGCGGGAAGTCCGCCACCGCAATCTCGATCCCGCGCGACTCCTACGTCGAAGCGCCAGGTGTCGGGAAGATGAAGATCAACGGCGTCTACGGTTCGGCTCACTTCGAGAAGCTGGTCGAGTTGGTCGAGCAGGACGGCATGGAGAAGGCCGAGGCGGAACCGCAGGCTGTCGAGGCCGGTCGAGAAGCGTTGATCAAGACCGTGGCGAGTTTGACCGGTGTCACCGTCGACCACTACGCCGAGATCGGGCTCCTCGGATTCTCGCTCATCACCGACGCCCTCGGCGGAGTGAATGTGTGTCTGAGGAATCCTGTGTACGAACCGCTTTCGGGAGCGGACTTTCCCGCTGGTTGGCAGAAGCTCAGCGGCCCACAGGCGTTGAGCTTCGTCCGCCAGCGCCATGATCTGCCCCGCGGGGATCTCGACCGGGTGGTGCGCCAGCAAGCGGTGATGGCATCGCTTGCCCACGAAGTGATCTCAAGCAAGACGCTGTCCAGCCCGTCGACCCTGAACCGGCTCGAGGACGCGGTGCAGCGTTCGGTGGTGCTCTCCGACGGCTGGGACGTGATGGAATTCGCGGAACAGTTGCAGAAGCTCGCGGCGGGTAACGTCGCCTTCGCAACCATTCCCGTGCTCCAGGAGAACGGCTGGAGCGACGACGGTATGCAGAGCGTGGTGCGAGTCGACGCCTCCGAGGTCAAGGATTGGGTCGAGGGACTGCTGCACGATCAGGACGAGGGCAAGACCGAGGAACTCGCATACACGCCTGAGAAGACGACCGCTGACGTGATCAACGCCAGCGATATCAACGGACTTGCCGCGGCCGTCTCACAGGTGCTGACCAACAAGGGCTTCTCCGCCGGCAGTACCGGCAACCATGAGGGCGCCCCCGTGACGGGCAGCCAGGTGCAGGCTGCCAAGGCCGACGACCTTGGCGCGCAGGCGATCTCCAAGGATCTGGGTGGGCTGCCCATCGTCGAGGACTCGTCGGTCGCTCCTGGCTCGGTGCGGGTCGTGCTGGCCGCCGACTACACGGGACCCGGTTCGGGTCTCGACGGTCTCGACCCGACGCTGACCGCCGATCCGGTGGCGGCCGAACCGACCGAGGATGACCCGCTGGCATCCCCGATCATCACCGCCGGTTCGAACGACCCGGAGTGCGTCAACTAGACGTGACGACAATCAGTTCGGCCATCCTCGATCCGCTCATGGCCTCCGATCCCGCCGGACCGCGGATCACCTATTACGACGACGCGACCGGCGAGCGAATCGAGCTGTCCACCGCCACTTTGGTGAACTGGGCGGCCAAGACCGGCAATCTGCTGCGCGACGAAATGGGTGCCGGGCCCAGTAGCCGAATCGCGGTGCTGTTGCCCGCACATTGGCAGACCGCCGCAGTGTTGTTCGGGATCTGGTGGATCGGCGCCGAAGTCGTCACGGGCGGAGGGGCTGACGTCGCGCTGTGCACGGCCGAGCGGCTCGGCGAGGCCGACGACGCCGTCGGCATGGGCGAGATCGCGGTGCTGTCGCTCGACCCGTTCGGCAAGCCGGTGCCCGATCTTCCTGTGGGCCTTACGGACTACGCGACCGCGGTACGCGTGCACGGCGACCAAATTGTCGCCGAGGGCAATCCCGGAGCCGCGTTGGATGGCCGGTCGGTCACCGACGTGCTGTCCGCTGCGCAGGCCTCCGCTGCCGCCCAAGGTCTCACGGCAGACGACCGCGTGATGTCGACGACCGGCTGGGCCAACGCGGATGAACTCACGGAGAATCTGCTGGCGGTTTTCGCGTCCGGTGCATCGCTGGTGCAGGTGGCGAATCAGGATGCCTCCGCGATGGATCGCCGCCGACAAACGGAGAAGATCACCCGGGGTTAGGCGTGGTTGCCACCGCCGAACGAGAGTTGCCCGCGAATGTGCGGTTTCATACGGCCGGGCCGGCGTGTCGCGAATGAAACCGCACAATCGGCCTGGCGGGGATTACTTGAGCAGTGCGCGCGACATGACAACGCGCTGAATCTGGTTGGTGCCCTCGTAGATCTGGGTGATCTTCGCGTCACGCATCATGCGCTCGACGGGGAAGTCCACCGTGTAGCCGTACCCACCGAACAACTGCACTGCATCGGTGGTCACCGACATCGCCACGTCGGACGCGTAGCACTTGGCCGCCGAGGAGATGAATCCCAGATCTGGCTCACCGCGTTCGGCGCGCGCTGCCGCGGTGTAGACCATCAGCCGGGCGGCCTCGATCTTCATCGCCATATCCGCGAGCATGAACTGCACGGCCTGGAAGTCGGCGATGCGTTGCCGAAACTGCTTGCGCTCCTTGGTGTATGCGATCGCCGCCTCCAGCGCACCCTGGGCGATGCCAACGGCCTGAGCACCGATGGTCGGACGGGTGTGATCCAGGGTGGCCAGCGCGGTCTTGAAGCCGGTGCCCTCGTCTCCGATGATCCGATCCGCGGGAATGCGGCAGTCCTCGAAGTACAACTCGGTGGTCGGGGAGCCCTTGATGCCCAGCTTGCGCTCCTTGGCACCGACGGCGAATCCCGGATCGTCCTTGTGAACGACGAACGCCGAGATACCGTTGGCGCCCTTGTCCGCATCGGTCACCGCCATCACCGTGTACCACGTGGAGTGGCCGCCGTTGGAGATCCAGCACTTGGCGCCGTTGAGCACCCAGTCGTCACCGTCGCGGCGCGCGCGTGTACGCATGGACGCCGCATCGCTGCCGGCTTCGCGTTCGGAAAGCGCGTAGGACGCCGCGGCTTCGCCGGCGGCGATGCTGGGCAGCACCTGCTTCTTGAGGTCCTCAGATCCCCGCAACAGCAGCCCCATCGTGCCCAGCTTGTTGCAGATCGGAATCAACGACGACGACGCGCACACCCGTGCGACTTCCTCGATGACGATGCACGCCGCCACCGAGTCCCCACCCTGACCGCCGTACTCCTCGGGGATGTGGATCGCGGCCATCCCCGACGCGGTCAGCGCCGCCAGGGCCTCATCGGTGTAGCGCGCCTTCTCATCGACGTCCGCGGCATGCGGAGCGATCTCTTTGTCGCACAGGTCGCGCAGTACAGCGCGCAACTCGATGTGCTCGTCAGAAAGCTTGAAAGCATCAAACGACGGGTTTCCGATGGCCATGGCGACTCCTTGCTACTCGTCGGTAACTTTACCGTTCCGTGTACCCACCCGTTTGCGGCTACCTATTGCCCGTTATTGCCCGAGCAGCCGATCGCGGAGCGCCGCGTCCTTGTGCAGGACCATGTCAGCCAGCTCACGCTGGAAATCCTCGACGCGCTGGCGCAGGGCCGCATCGGAGGAACCCAGGATCCGCACGGCCAGCAGTCCCGCGTTGCGGGCACCGCCGATCGACACGGTGGCTACCGGCACGCCTGCGGGCATCTGCACGATCGACAGCAGCGAATCGAGGCCGTCGAGCTTGGCCAGTGGCACCGGAACGCCGATGACGGGCAACGGGGTCGCCGAGGCGACCATGCCGGGTAAGTGCGCGGCTCCGCCGGCGCCGGCGATGATCACCTCGATGCCGCGCGCGGCGGCGGTCTTCGCGTACTCGAGCATTCGATCGGGGGTGCGGTGCGCCGACACGACTCCAACCTCGAACGGCACGTCGAACTCGGCCAACGCGTGCGCCGCATCCTCCATCACCGACCAGTCGCTGTCGCTGCCCATGATCACGCCGACGCGCGGCTTGGCGGTCACTCCGGCTGTCTCTCCCCCTGTCTGCGCCGGGGGTGCCCCCACTTCGCGCAAGCGCTCATCGGTCATGTTCACTCCACCCGTCTGTCCATTCCGCGTGCGACAACCAGTGTGCGGCCCGCGCCGCGCGTTCCCGCACATCCGCGACATACGCGGCGTCATCCGGCGACCCGCCTGGCCCGCCGAGGACGTTGACGTGGCCGATCTTGCGGCCGGGACGTTCACCCTTGCCGTACAGATGCACCTTGGCCTCCGGCATCCGGCCGAATAGATGGTGCAGTCGCTCGTCCATCGCCATCTTCGGGGTCTGTTGAGCCCCAAGCACATTCGCCATGACGGTCACCGGCGCGATCGGAGCCGTGTCCCCCAGCGGATAGTCGAGCACCGCACGAAGATGTTGTTCGAACTGACTCGTGCGCGCACCGTCCATCGTCCAGTGACCCGAATTGTGTGGTCGCATCGCCAGTTCGTTCACCAACAACTCGCCATCGACGGTTTCGAACAGCTCGACCGCCAGCACACCGACGACACCGAGTTCGTTGGCCAGGCGCAGCGCCAGCCCTCCCGCGGCGCCCGCGAGTTCGTCGTCGAGGCCCGGAGCGGGAGCGATGACCTCCACACAGATGCCGTCACGCTGCACGGTGTGGACGACCGGCCACGCGGCACCCTGACCAAACGGCGAGCGCGCGACCAATGCGGCGAGTTCGCGCCGCATCGTCACCTTCTCCTCTACGAGGACATCGACGCCCGCCGCCAGATACTCGGCAGCCACCTCGCGGGCGTGGGCCGTATCGCGTGCCAGCGTCACACCGCGCCCGTCGTAGCCACCGCGGACGGTCTTGACCACCAGTTGCGCGTCCGACCCGGCGGCGAACTCATCCACATCCGAGGGAGACGTCACGGCCGCGAACCGCGGCACGGGCGCACCGAGGGCCTCCAGTCGCCGCCGCATCACCAATTTGTCCTGGGCGTGTATCAGGGCCGTCGGCGGCGGTGCGACGTTCACGCCTTCGGCGATCAGTTTCTCGAGCATCTCGGTGGGAACGTGCTCGTGGTCGAACGTCAACGCATCGGCGCCGACCGCTGCGCGCCGCAGCGCATCGAGGTCGTCGTGGGAACCGATCACCACATCCGGAGTCACCTGCGCCGCCGGATCATCGGGTGTGACGGCCAACACACGTAGCGTCTGGCCCAGCGCAATCGCGGCCTGATGAGTCATCCTGGCCAGCTGTCCGCCGCCGATCATGGTCACGACGGGCATTTGGCGCTTGTCTCGTCCGCCGGAGAGCGCAGTCGGATTGCGTGGCACGGACCTATGTTGTCATGCGCCGCACCTACGGTTTACCGACTCCTGACCTGCACGGGTACGCGTGACGTGGCGGATTTCCGTAGACTGCCCTGTTGTGTCCTTCACCGATGCCACGATCGCGCGGCTGCCAAGCCCGATCCGGCCGTACTTCGAACGGCACCATGAGCTCATCAAGTTCGCGATCGTCGGCGCCACCACCTTCGTCATCGACTCGGCGGTCTTCTTCACGCTGAAGCTCACGGTGCTGGAGCCGAAGCCTGTGACGGCGAAGATCATCGCCGGTGTCGTCGCGGTGATCGCGTCCTACATCCTCAATCGCGAATGGAGCTTCCGCGACCGCGGCGGCCGGGAGCGTCACCACGAGGCGCTGATGTTCTTCGCGTTCAGTGGCGTCGGCGTACTGCTCTCGATGGCCCCGCTGTGGTTCTCCAGCTACGTACTGATGCTGCGTGTCCCCGAAGTCAGCCTGACCGTGGAGAACATCGCCGACTTCGTCGCCGCCTACATCATCGGCAACCTGCTGCAGATGGCCTTCCGCTTCTGGGCGTTCCGACGCTGGGTGTTCCCTGACGAGTTCGGTCGCAACCCGGACAAGGCGCTAGAGGCCACGCTCACCGGCGGGGGCATCGCCGAGGCCGTCGAAGATGTACGCGACCCCGCTCTACACGGACTCGAGGCGGACGGCAACGTGACACCGCTGCGCAGGCCGACCCGGCGCGCGCGCCGACTGGCTCAGCTCGGCGATTCCTCTGAGCCCAGGGTGTCGAAGACTTCGTGATACAGCAGCGAGTGGACCTCTTCCACTCGCGGGATGTCCATGAACTCCAGGGGATCCTGAGACGCTGACTCGATGATCAGGGTGCCGGTGCGCAGCATGCGGTCGAGCACACCGTGGCGGAATTCGACGCTGTTGATACGGGCGAGAGGTATGTCGATGCCCGAACGGGTCAGCAGCCCGTGGCGGAACATCACCCTGCGGTCGGTGATGACGAAATGCGTTGTCCACCAATTGAGGAACGGCCATATCGTCAGCCACCCGACGATGATCACCCATACGACCGCGATGACGATCATCACGACGTTGCGGGCGGTGGGATCCCAGTTGGTGGTGTTGACGTAACCGGCGGCGAACGTCGCGACCGCGGTGATCACCAACAGGATCAGGACGGGGCCGATAAGCCGCTTCCAATGCGGGTGGCGGTGCAGCACCACGTGCTCGTCTTGGGCGAGCACTTTTTCCGGATATCCCATAAGCGAAGACCTTATTCCCCGATCAGCTCTCCGCGGGGCGCAAGTGCACGATGTCGCCAGCGGCCACCGTCGCCGTCTGGCCGTCGGTGTCAATGGTGAGGCGGCCCTGATCGTCGATACCGGTCGCCAGTCCGACAATTTCGCGCTCACCGGGAAGGATCGCGCGCACTCCCATCCCGAGGGTCAGGCTGCGGGCACGGTAATCGGCTATCAGTTTCGGGTCGGCGCCACCGGCGCGGCGCCACGCGTCGATGCGATGCCCCAACGCATTCAACAGCGCGATGACCACGCGCTGGCGATCCGGTGCCGTCA
>Ga0307416_100002032_pt1 | contig 11382 bp, 12 predicted proteins | sample DK1Cmetagenome_2_FD_203821 | JGI IMG/M metagenome (GOLD analysis project Ga0307416, IMG submission 203821) | Maize rhizosphere microbial communities from greenhouse at UC Davis, California, United States - DK15-C-3 | ecosystem: Host-associated > Plants > Roots > Rhizosphere > Soil | place...
ACGATGGCCTCCCAGCCCCGCTCCTTCGGGCCGGTCAGCGAGTACCCGACTTTTGCCATGTAGTGCAGGGTGTTGATGTCGACGTCCCCGGTGGCCTTGTCCTTGTGGCTACCGTAGTCGAACTCCCCCATCAGGACCCAGCGCGGGGTGAGCCGGTATCCGACCGTAGCGCCGAACGCTCCGCCAGTCTTGGCTACGTCTGCGATATCGAAGGTGGGAACTACCGCGCCGGCCAGGCCTTCGACGAAGAATGTAGGCGACGGTTGCTGCGCGGACGCAGGCGCCTGAAACAGGATGATGGCCAGGGCGGCCAGGCCGGTCCGCGTGATCGTACGGGTCATAACTCAAGTCTCCAAGAAAGTGACGACAGGTTCGTGCAACGTTCTTGAACAGAATATGAACAGGTTCTGAATCAAACGCAAGAGGCGCCCGATACTGGGGAGGAACCATGCTGGCTAACTGGATTACGCTCTCCCGATTTCCGCTGCTGCTGGCGACGGTGCTGATTCTCTACTTCGGGTCTCCCGGGGTGCGGCTGGCGGGTGTGGCCCTGCTGTTCCTCGGGCTGATGCTGGATACGGTCGACGGAGTGGTGGCTCGCAGCAGGGGCGAGACGAGCCTGTTCGGCAGCGTGCTCGACATCGCGGCCGACCGGACCTATGAGCTGATCCTGTGGGTCTGCTTTGCAGATCTGGGAATGATCTCCGTGGCGATTCCGCTGATCATTATTGCGCGCACCACGCTCACGGACGCGTTCCGGAGTATCGGGGTGGCGCAGGGTACCGCCCCGTTTGCCCAGCATCGCACCGCGCTCAGCCGCTTTCTGGTGGGATCATCCTGGATGCGCACCGGGTACGCAGTCACGAAGGTCGCCACCTTCTGCGGCCTGGCGCTGGCTCAGGCGTTCGGCGGCCTGCCGCCTGAGACGTCACTGGCGGGAATGGTGCCGGCCATGATGGAGGTCTTTCGTGTGACCGCGTGGCTCGCGGTGGCGTTCTGCATCTTTCGCGGGCTCCCGGTCATCATCAGCTCGCTGCGCCGGTACTGGGGAATTCCCTCGCCCGCGGAGGCGGGCTGACTCGTCCACGAAAATTCGAACTGCCTTGAATGCCTGGGCCAGGTCGGGCAGCTGATGGTTGGCGTTGAGTCCGCTGGGATTGGGCAGGACCCACACCGCAGTGGTCCCGAGCAGCTCGGTCTGGAGTCCGATGGCGGCGCGAGGCCGCTCGAATGCGACGCGGTAGGCGCCGATGCCGACCACCGCGACACATCGAGGACGGAAGCGGCGGACCTTGCGGGCGAGTCGCTGGCGACCGGAGCGGAGCTCATCGTTCGTGAGCTCCGCGGCAGTGGCGGTGGCGCGGGATACGAGGTTGGTAATGCCGATGCCCTCCTGGAGCAGCAGCTCCTCTTCCCAGGGCTTGAGCAGTCGCTGGGTGAAGCCGGCGCCGTAGAGGGCGGGCCAGAAGCGGTTGCCGGGCCGAGCGAAGTGGTGCCCCGTAGCCGAGGAGTAGAGACTGGGATTGATGCCGCAGAAGAGGACCTTCAGGTCCGGCGCGATCAGATCCGGCACCGACCGACCGTACGCAGCTGCCAGATCGGACCGGGTGGGGCGAGGCTGGCTCATCCGTACAACGTAGCTACTCCGTGGGGCCACCCTTCGGTATCTGGCCTCCAATCAAGGCGCCTGGAATCGCCAGCACCAGCCCAACGATCAGCCCGCTGACCACCGCGGTGCCGCCGCAGCTCTTGTCGGCAACCTCCGAATTCCTGCAGATGGCGGCCCCAAGTAGTGCACCTCCGGTCGCCCCTATCAAGCCGCCGACCAGTGCGCCTTCCTTCCAGTGGGTGGGTCGGATGTCACGATCAACGCTGTCACCGGGCTCCCCGAAAACCACAGCTCGGAGCGGACCAGGAGTGGTGCTGGTGAGGACCGACGCCGTTGGGCCGCGTAGCGCCGACTGGCCGGCAAGCGCAGAGCTGGACGTCGCTAAGCCAAGGAGCAACAACAACGATGTGGCCGCAGCTTGCGGGACAATCATGGGCGCCGATTCCGGTGAGGATCACGACTCCATCGCGAAACTCTGAGGCAGTAGAGCCAACCCTAACATCGTGGTCGAACGCCCTGAGCGCCAGGATGAACCAGGCTACTACGGGGTGGCGACGCGTCCGAGCATCATCAGAAGCAAGGCGAACACCGCAAACGCTGCATAGCTCCAGAGAGCACGGCGTCGAAATTCCAAGCCCTGTTTCGTCAAACGATCTGCGGGCCAAACCACTGCTAGCGCCGATACACCAGGTTGCCGGTGCCGAACCATCTGCACGTAGCAGTACACACCATAGCTCCAGGCCAGGACAGCCAGAGCGAGCACCACTGCCGCTGCGGCCAGCATGATGAGTGTGGCCGGGCCTACGATCCAGCCCGCGCGAGCCGACCAGCAAGATGCTTCTTCACGTCCGGCCACTCGCCCGCGAGAATGCTGTACATCACACTGTCACGTACCGAACCATCCCGCCTCGGATGATGATGACGGATCACCCCGTCCTTGCGGGCGCCGAGCGCCTGGATAGCGCGCTGAGACGCAAAGTTGAAGTTATCCGTGCGAAAGCCCACCACCTTGCAGCCCAGCGTTTCAAACGCATGGGTGAGGAGGAGGAGCTTGCAGGCGGTGTTGACATGGGTGCGCTGCCACCGGCTGCCGTACCACGTATACCCGATCTCGACCCTGTCGATGCCAGTGACGATATCGTGGAATCGAGTGCTGCCGGCCACGAGACCGGTTGCGACATCGTGGACCGCCCACGGAAGCATGTGGCCGGCGCGCTGGCCCTCGACGGCATCCGCGATGTACGAGGCCGTCTGCGCCGGCTCGGGAACCGAGGTGAACCACAGCTCCCAGAGTCGTCCATCTCTGGCGGCCGCCATCAGACCGTCCTGATGGCCGGCCGCGAGAGGCTCCAGCCGGACTCCGTGTCCCTCGAGCTGTACGGGACTGAGAGTAATCATGCGATCTTTCGCCGGGTGGCCCCCTTGGGGGCTCGCTTCGCCTTGCCCTTGGATCTCGAAGAGGCCTTGGACTTGCCCGCGCGCTTCGTCGCTCCCCGCTTGGAGCCTCGTTTTTTCCGGGCTTTCACGCGCTCGGGTAGCTTGGCGGCGCCGGTCTCACGATTCCACTCCTCGAACGTCTGTTCCGAGATCTCGCCCTTCACCAGCAGCTCGGCGAATTTGCGGCGCTGCGCTTTGCTCTTGAACGGCATCGTGCGCTCCCAGCCAGATGCGGTGTAGGTGTAATCACCATGTACAACTTACCATATCTCCGGTTGCCGCCGGCACCGCGCCGCGTATACCTTGGAACCCGCGCAAGGCTCAGCACGATTCACCCTATGTCTCCATAATCACCTATGCCGTTCGAGACCTCGGTCGCCGCTGCAGCGCCGGCCGGTCATGAGACCCCGCTGCTGGCGCTCGCACTCACACGCGGGCCATTGCCTGCGTCTCTGGCCGCACTGGACAAGCAGACCGGCGGCGCGATCGGCCGGGTTCTCTCGAGCGGAGATTTCACGGGGAAGCGCGACGAAACTGCGGTACTCTATCCGTCCGGTCCTGCATCTCGCGTCCTGCTGATCGGCCTCGGCAAAACGGAGGAAGTAGATCGGGGCGCCATACGCCGCGCCGCCGCGATCGCGGCCAAGCGCGCCCGGTCCCTCGGCGTCCCCCGAGCAACGTTCCATCTTCCGGGCGAAGCCTCCGGCACAGTGAGCCTGCGTGATGCAGGCCAGGCGATCGCGGAGGGGTCGGCCCAGGGTGCCTGGCAGTACAATGAAATGAAGAAGCCCGAGGAGAAGAAGGCACCTCTGGAGCTCATGGAGGTCCTGAGTCAGGACGGGTCGGAGCTCAGTCAGGGCCACACGACGGGGCAGGCGATCGGAGCAGGCCAGACGCTCGCGCGCAGCATTCAGGTGCTGCCGGGAAATGTTTGTACGCCCACGTTCGTGGCCGAGCGGGCGCGGGAGTTGGCCCAGCGATACGGCTTCGACATCACCGTCCTGGACAAGGCCGCAATCATAAAGGAAAAGATGGGCGCGTTGATGTCCGTCGCTCAGGGGAGCGCGGAGGAACCCCGGTTCATCGCTATGGAGTACAAGGGATCGGCTGCAGCGCCGGTGGTCCTGGTGGGGAAGGGCGTGACCTTCGACACTGGCGGCATCTCCATCAAGCCGGCTCAGAACATGGAAGACATGAAGTACGACATGTCAGGTGCCGCGGCTGTGCTCGGCACCTTCGAGATGCTGGGCAGGCTCAAGCCGAACATACACGCCGTCGGCCTGATACCGAGCACCGAGAACATGCCATCAGGAACGGCGGTGAAGCCAGGCGACGTGGTCACCAGTCATTTGGGAAAAACCATCGAGATCATCAACACCGATGCGGAGGGCCGTCTCATCCTGGCCGATGCTCTCTCGTATGCCAGGCGCTACCAGCCGGCGGCCGTGGTGGACATCGCCACGCTCACCGGCGCAATCGTGGTGGCGTTGGGGCACATTGCGTCAGGGGTGATGGGAAGCGACGAAAAGCTGGTGGAGGAGCTTCGTGCTGCGGCCGACCGCGCCGACGAGCGGATCTGGCCCCTGCCGCTGTGGGATGATTACCGCGAACTCATGAAATCCGACATCGCCGATGTGAAGAACAGCGGCGGACGCCCTGCGGGGAGCATATCCGCTGGCTGGTTCCTCCGCGAGTTCGTCGAAGATTTTCCCTGGGCCCATCTCGATATTGCCGGCACGGCCTATACCGAGCGGGAGGATGCGACCCGGGTCAAGGGACCGACGGGAGTGGGGGTACGCCTATTCTCCGAATTCCTCCTGGCGAGAAACCAGCAAGCGTGAACGGTGAACAGTGAACAGTGAACGGGCGCGCGTAACCCGTACGGCTGTGCACGTCGCCCGCCGAATGTGCTCTCCGTCGATTCTGTTGCTTCTGTTTACCGTTCACCGTTTGCTGTTCACCCCTTTTCTGTCGGCCCAAATTGCCGAGGAGCAGCAGGACACCGTCTCGGATACCCTGGAGACGGACAGTGTCAGCGTCACCGAGCGTTTCCTCAAAGAGCAGCTGTCGGTCAACATCCGGGTTCCGGTGCTTCCGATGCTGGGCATCGAAGGCCCACGGCCCGCGCTCACGCGCATCGTCTTCACCCGCGACTCAATCGAATGGGGTCACGCGGCCACGGTCGGCGACCTGCTGACCCAGGTGCCGGGTGTCTTCCTCTGGCGAGGTGGCTACATCGGCCGTCCGGAGCCGGTGAGCTTCCAGGGACGCGGGGGTGCGTCGGCCGAGTACTACCTCGACGGTGTTCCCTACGTCGCCGCCGGCGTGGACAGCGTCGTGGTGGATCCGGCGCTCTTCTCCATCAGCCTGCTGGACCGCATCGAAGTCGAACGATGGCCGGGTCAGCTGCGCGTGCATCTGTTCACGAAGCGTCATGACCGGCTGGCGCCAGGCTCACGGATCGCCGTGGCCCGCGGCGACGAGAGCCTCGCCCGGTATGAGGCATCGCTCGAGCGGCGCTTCGGCTCGGGGCTCGGGTTCGGCCTGGCCGGCGATTATCTGAGCTCCCCCACCGCCACCGGCCTGGGCAGCGACTACTCCAACACGCAGGTCTGGGCCCAGGGGAGCTACATCCCGTCGGAACGATTCGGCGTCCAATATCGGCTGCTCCGTTCCGGACCAAATCGCGATGCATACGTCAGCGGGGTCGAAGGGATACAGGACACCCTGTCGCCAGCCTTCGACGCCAAGCGCACCGACGCGCAGGTCAGGATGACGCTCAAGGGTCGAAGTCCGGAGGGGACGGGGCCGCGTGTCGACCTGATCTACGCCCGCACCGGTTGGGACGGCGAGGGGCTCGACCAGCAGATCAATCAGCTCGGCGGCTACCTGACACATAGAGCGCGGACGTTCTCACTCACCGGTTCGGGCTTCTACCGGACGAGATGGACCCGCCTCGATGTGCGAGCCGCGGCGGGCTGGAATCCAGTTGCACCATTCAGCGCGAGGGTAGAGCTGGTTCACCAGCGACACTTCGGCGGGCGAAATAGCGATTACGCCAACCTCGCTGCCGGGGTGCAGCTGATCCGGGGGCTGGCCGTGACAGGTACTGCCCGGATCGGCAAAGTGGTCGCCGCTCCTTCCGTTCTCGCCAGCCCGGAGCAGGATGTCCGCGACTTTCAGGCGGTGCTGGGCTGGAATCGTGCTCGGCTCGGCCTTCAGGTAGCATACGCCCGGGTGTCGGCCTTCGCTCCGCCGGAGTACGCGGAGTTCCCCCGGATTGCCGCGCTGGCTCCCACGGCCAGAACCGAATGGATTACCGCGTCGGCTCGGGTCGCACCGCTCCAGTGGCTCACGTTGGAGGGCTGGTACAGTGACCCGCGCGGGCCCACCCCGGAAGGAATTCCGCCGACACATTCGATCGTGAGCGGGACCATACGCTCGAAGTTCCTGCGCAAATTTCCCAGCGGCACCTTCGACCTGAAGCTGAGGCTGTCAGCAGAGAACTGGGGCACGGGTACCATCGGCCGAAACTCCTCGGGCGTGCCCATTCGTCTTCGCGGGGGCACCTTCATCCGCAGTCTCCTCCAATTTCAGCTGGGCGGATTCACGGTGTACTGGGACCGGGTCAACCTGACATCGAGCCGCCTGGGGTATGTACCGGGATTCCAGATCCCTCCGTACGGAAGCAACTTCGGGGTTCGGTGGGAGTTCTTGAACTAGTCGGCCATCTCTTCGGGCACCCGGACCTGGAGAGCTGGTGCACCGACGCTTCACTAATGTCTGGAAAAAGGATGGAGGGACCTGGGTGATGATCGCCCGCCAGGGCGGCCACCGTTCCTGAGTGATCCCCAGCCCACTGATGGTTCGGTGCGGTTGCACTGGGTCACTCTGATGTGCTGAGGGTCACGGTTTCTTCCTCACACATGCGTACCTTCTCAGAGTGCCGTGATTCACGCGGCCTCGACGCAGAGGAGGGTACACATGTTCGGTTTTGGAAACAGGAACCGCAACAGGGTCCGGAACGACACGTTTGGCTCTAACAAACTCCGGAATGCAGCAATTGCCGGGGTGGGTATGCTTGCTTGGCAGTGGTGGAAGAACCGTCAGTCGAACACGCAGTCGTCAGGCGGCATGAACCGGTCGGCAACCGGGAACTCCGAACGGTCATTCTCGGAAGAGACATCATCTGTGGCCGGTGGACGATACTAGCGTCCAGCACTTGTGAAAGAAGATGAGGCGGCGGTGCTAAGTCATTGCACCGCCGCCTCATCCTTTAGCAACCTCAAGCTCCACTGTGGGGTCTAGAGCCGGTATCCTACCAGCGTACCGGGCCCGCTCCGCAGAAACAGCATGCCGGCGATGTCGTCGACCGCATATACCGGCTCCTTCTCCTTCCCTAGATCGACTCGCGTCCTGGGCTGCCCGTTGTCCTTGTCGATTTGCAGCAGGACGTTGCCTTTTCCTTCAGGCGCCTTCGTCAGCATGAACACCGAGCCCGGAACAGCCAGCGAAGCCTTGAAGCGCTTGGTCGCCAGGGCCGCTGACTGCCGGGAATAACCCTGGAGCTGGGCGCCACCCTGGGTGAACGCGGTCGCCAGCTCGGAAGTGAGCTTCTGCGCCATGGGGTCTGAGGCGCGTCGTGATGCCTGGGCAAACGCATCTCCGTAGGCGGAGGCCGCGGCACCGCGGAGTCCCGCGCGCACAGCGTTCACGGCGTGGAGCGCCCGCAGCAGACCGCCGAGCTGTGGCGCCGGATGATACACCTGCTGCTTGACCTGCCCGTCACCGCCAACGACCACCAGGTTCTGCGATGACAGCAGGACGACTCCCTCCGAGCGAATCTCCATCGCTGCGGGGTCTTCGCCGCCCTCCAGCTTGATCTCACCGCCAAGCGCCTTGTAGCTCCCGTCCTCACGATCGACCGCATACACCTGATGGTCGGCAAACACGTACATCGTTCTCCCGTCGAATGCATGAAGGAGGTTCTTGCTCTCGATGGCGTCCTTGAAGCGGGGTTTGCCGCCGTCGAGATCGATGATGTTGACCTCACCGTTGGCCGACGCATCCGAGTGTGAGACATACAACAGCCCAACAGGCGTCAGCTCGGCGTAGGAGAGCCGGCCCTTGATCTTCACGTCCTTCTTCAGACGTACCGTTCCGGCGGAAACATCGAGCACGTTGACGAAGGTCTTGGACTCCGCATCTACCGCGAGTACCGCCGAGTTGCCGGAAACCATCGCCTCTATCACGGCACCACGCATCTTGAGCGGCTTCGATGCGGTCGTGGAGCCGTCCTCGTACCGTGCGATGTTGAGACCGGTCTGTACCACACCGTTGATTACGGTTCGATTGCCGGTGCCCTGACCCTCGGGCTGCCCCTCGGGCAGCATGATGATGCCGGCGGGGTGCTGGACGATATCACGAATGCGGCCGTTGACCGTGGCAGGCTTCTGCCACAGCGCTTGACCATCGGCGAGACGATACGGCATCAGCCGCTCGTCGAAGCTGACGTAGATGCGGTCCGTGTTCTCGAGCGATGGATACAAGCGGACGTGGTGTGCCACGGCGCCCGACCTGGCCATCGGGAGCGACGCCGTCCAACGCACCTCGCCGGTACGGGCATCCAGGGCGCGGAGGCCCATCAAGGTATGCACCACGATCATCTCGGGTCCCGCTTGGAGCACTTCGAGCTCGGTGCGTTCGGATACACTGCGGACGAGACCCTGAACCAGGCCGCCCAGCCCCTTTTTCTTGCCTTCGGTTTGCTCGAAGAGCTTCTCGCTGATCCAGCGTTGGTTGCCGGTGACCAGATCGTAGAGGGCGATTACAGGCGGGCCCGACCCACGGCGGCCGTGAATGAGGATGGTGCCGCTCTGTGGCAGAACGCGACGGGTGACGATTTCCGCGAGGTTGAGCCGGCGGGAGTCGAATATTGCTGTCCCAGTGACCGGGTCGAAAATCTGCAGGAGACCCGGGCGGGCCGCTTCCATGAGAATCGAGCCGTCCACCGCGCGAACACTATCGGCTGATGCCCCCGCCAGCTCCGGCTTTTCCCACACCGCCTGACCGCGATCCATGTCGACGCCGATGAGCGCGGCGTCGGTCGAAATCAGGAGCGTACCCGCAGGCGTCACCTGCTGCCAGCGGATATCCTGCTTCGTCTTGAGGGTCCAGGCGACGGATGCCCGACCGGAGGCCGGCGGTGTCGCGCCGCGGCTCACCGCAGGGGCCACGGTCTGGGCTTCGACTAAGCTCGCAGGCATGATCGTGCTGGCGAGCAGCATGAGGGTACGAGCTACTCTCGGCATGGAGCTCTCCTGGACGCGACAAAGGGGACGGGATTGCCCGGCCCGGGAGGCAGATGCCGTGCCAACTCCCTACCAAATCCTCCATTTTGAGGCTAGCTTTGAAGGCTGTTCCGGCTCCCTGGAGGATGCTTGCCGTACAGCATGACCGGGTTCGGTGCCGCGGAGGGTGCGGTAGCCGGACGGCGGCTCCGGGTCGAGATTCGGACCGTCAATCATCGTTATTTCAATCTGTCCGCCAAGCTTCCCAGCGACCTCACCATGTTCGAGGGTGAGCTGCGCGAGCGATTGCGGCGCGACTTCGACCGTGGGCACATAACGGTACAGGCGCGGTGGACCGAGGGTGCTGACGACGAAACAGGTTTTTCGGTTGATCTCGAGCGCGCGCGTCTCGTGGCGGCCCGGCTTCGCGAGCTGCAGGCGGTGCTGGGGCTCGGGGGCGAGGTCACGGTCGACTTGGTGGCTCGACAGCCGGACGTGCTCACGTCAGGTCAGAATCAGACCGGCGACATTGCCTGGACCGGGATCGAGCCGGTGGTCGGACAAGCAGCACTGGAGTGTCGGTCGATGCGCGCCCGTGAGGGTGAAGCGCTGACGGCCGAGCTTCGCCATCGCCTGGAGCTGCTGGAGGGTTCAGCTGGAGAGATTGGTCGCCGGGCGCCGGAGCGGCTCGTCCGCGAGCGAACCCGCCTCAAGGGTGCTGTAACCGAGTTGCTCGACGGACGCTCCATAGATGAGGACCGCCTGGCTCAGGAGCTCGCGTTTCTCGCTGACAAGCTGGACATCACGGAAGAGCTGGTACGTTTTCAGGCGCACATTGCGGCCGCGCGGCAGGCGCTCGCCGAGGACAAGCCGGTCGGGAAACAGCTCGGCTTCCTGGCGCAGGAGCTTGGCCGCGAGGTGAACACCATGGGCGCCAAGGCCGGTGACGCCGAGATCGCACAGCTGGTGATCGCGATGAAGGGCGAGCTCGAGAAGTTCCGGGAACAGCTCGAGAACCTCGAGTGAAGCGCTTGTTGCTCGTGCTCTCGGCGCCTTCGGGCGGCGGGAAGACCACCATCGCCAAGAAGCTGCTGCAGGTGCGGAAGGACCTCGGTTATTCCGTGTCGGCGACGACGCGGGCGACACGGAACGGCGAGCGGGAGGGCGAGGACTACCACTTCCTCAGCCGGGAAGAGTTCGAGCGACGCCGAGATCAGGGTGAGTTCCTGGAGTGGGCCGAGTACGGCGCCCAGCTATACGGGACTTTGAAGCGGGAGATAGACCGAATCTTCGGCGAAGGACGGCACGCGGTACTCGATATCGAGGTCGAGGGTGCCCGGCAGATCCGGAGAAACTTTCCGAATTCGCTCCAGGTGTTCGTGCTCCCGCCGTCTGCGGACGTGCTGGTTGAGCGGCTGAAGCGGCGAAACACGGAAAACCCAGAGCTGTTGCGCAAGCGGCTGACCCACGCCTCCGAAGAGCTGGCCGCTGTTGCGGAGTACGACTACGCAGTGGTGAACGAAGACCTCGACACCGCAGTGGAGCAGGTCTCGGCTATTCTGGATGGCAAGGCCGAGGAGCGGCTGATATCACGGCAACACGATCTGCCGGCCAGAATCGAGCGCTTGCGGCGAGATGTAGTGAAGGCGGCGGGAAAGATTTGAAAGAGGTCTAGAAAACGTCTAGGGTCGAGGGTCTAGTTGACCGCGTAGACTCTAGACCCTAGACCCTGGACTCTCTACTTAGTAACGGAGCTCGACAAAATGAGAATCATCACCCCACACGAAGTGGCCAAGCAGGCCGGCAACAAGTACCTCGGCGTGCTTGTCGCGGCGAAGTTCGCCCGGTACCTGAACGAGTTTCCCAAGGACCAGCTCCAGCAGCCCTCGGAAAAGCTGACCACCAAGGCCATGCAGGAGCTGGTTGACGGCGACTTGAACTACAAGCTCCTCCGCCGCCGCCGCTCCGAGGCCTGAGCGTGTGGGCCGGCCGGCACGTCGTCCTCGGCGTGTCGGGCGGGATCGCATGCTATAAGAGCTGCATCCT
>Ga0307416_100002033_pt1 | contig 11380 bp, 10 predicted proteins | sample DK1Cmetagenome_2_FD_203821 | JGI IMG/M metagenome (GOLD analysis project Ga0307416, IMG submission 203821) | Maize rhizosphere microbial communities from greenhouse at UC Davis, California, United States - DK15-C-3 | ecosystem: Host-associated > Plants > Roots > Rhizosphere > Soil | place...
CGCCCCTTGGCGCGGCTCTGCCGCGAGGGGCCGCCCTCAGCCCTCGAGTTGCCTCTGGAACACGAGCCCGGCGTGCTCGCGCAGGGCGTGAAAGCGGATCTTCGGCCAGTTGCTCTCGATCGCGCGCAGCTCGGGCGCGTACTCGACGAGCACGGTCGGCGCATCGACTGCGTCGTAGGCGACGCGATGCTGGTTGGCGTCGATGAAGCGCTGCAGCTCCTTCTCGCCGCCGTCGGCCGGCTCGCAAGTCACCCAGCGCGCGACCTGGAAGCGGCTCGGCAGGATGCGCGCCTTGACGCCGTACTCGTGCTCGAGCCGGTGCGCGACGACCTCGAACTGCAGTTGGCCGACGGCGCCGAGCAGCAATACCGACCCCGCGACCGGGCGGAAGACCTGGATCGCGCCTTCCTCGCCGAGCTGCGTCAGGCCGGCACGCAGCTGCTTGGTGCGCAGCGGGTCGGCGACCTCGACCGAGCGGAACATCTCGGGCGCGAAGAACGGCAGGCCGGTGAACTGCAGCGGCTCGCCTTCGGTCAGCGTGTCGCCGAGCTGCAGCACGCCGTGGTTCGGGATGCCGATGATGTCGCCCGCGAACGCCTCGTCGAGCAGCTCGCGGCGCTGCGAGAGAAAGCTCACGACGGTGTTCGGCCTGAGCTCCTTGCCGGAGCGGACGACCTTCAGGCGCATCCCGCGCTCGAAGTGGCCCGAGGCGACGCGAACGAACGCGATCCGGTCGCGATGCGCCGGGTCCATGTTGGCCTGGATCTTGAAGACGACGCCGCTGAACTTCGGCTCGTCGGGCGCGACCGTGCGCTGCAGCGCGACGCGCTCGCCCGGCGGCGGCGCCAGGTCGACGAGCGCGTCGAGCACCTCGCGGACGCCGAAGTTGTTGATCGCCGAGCCGAAGAACATCGGCGTCTGCCGGCCGGCGAGGAACGCCCCTTCGTCGAACGGCGGCGCCGCGTCGCGGAGCAGCTCGATGTCGTTCTTGGCGTGCGCGTACTCGTCGCCGAAGCGCTCGCGGTAGGCCGGGTTGTCGAGGCCGGCGAGGATCTCGTCGTCGCCGGCGCTCTTGCCGCCGATGCGGTCCTCGCCGGGGACGAAGACGCGCATCTGCTCGGCGCGCAGGTCCATCACGCCATGGAAGCGCTTGCCCATGCCGACCGGCCACGTGAACGGCACGACGCTCATGCCGAGCTCGCGCTCGATCTCGTCCATCAGGGCGAGCGGCTCCTGCACCTCGCGGTCCATCTTGTTGACGAAGGTGAGGATCGGCGTGTTGCGCGCCCGGCAGACCTGCAGCAGGCGCCGCGTCTGCGGCTCGACGCCGTTCGCGGCATCGATCACCATCAGCGCGGCGTCGACCGCGGTCAGCACGCGGTAGGTGTCCTCGGAGAAATCCTGGTGGCCGGGCGTGTCGAGCAGGTTGATCACCGCGCCGCGGTATTCCATCTGCATCACCGAGGAGGCGACCGAGATGCCGCGCTGCTTCTCGATCTCCATCCAGTCCGAGGTCGCGTGGCGCGAGGCCTTCCTCGCCTTCACCGAGCCGGCGATCTGGATCGCGCCGGAAAAGAGCAGCAGCTTTTCGGTCAGCGTCGTCTTGCCGGCGTCGGGGTGCGAAATGATGGCGAACGTGCGGCGGCGCTGCACCTCGGGGCTGAGCTCGGTCATGGCGCGGCAAGTATCGTTCACGCGCAGCAGCGCGTTGCGAGCGCGACGATCGGTGATCACCGGCCTTGCTGCCGGTGCGATCGCCGGGTCAGCCCGGTCCGTAGGAGGCGACCGCGCGCGGCTCGCTTGCGGGCGGCGGCGCCTGCTCCATCGCAGCCCGTGCGCGCATCGCCTCGGTCGTCGATCCCGGTCCGTTCGCGCTCCAGCCGGGCGGCATGAACAGGTGGCCGAGAACGGCGCGGGCGCTCCGCGCCGCGAGCAGGTCGCGGGCGAGCGCGCGCCACTGGAACAGCTCGATCTTCAGCGGGTTGTAGCCCGTCATCGGCACGACCAGGCCGTACCGGCACGGCACGTCGTCGCGCTCGGCGCGGTAGGTGCCGAACAGGCGGTCGAAGACGATCAGCACGCCGCCGTAGTTGGCATCGAGGTATTCGAGGTTGGCGGCGTGGTGGACGCGATGCGCCGACGGCGTGTTGAGGACGAGCTCGAGCCAGCCGAGGCGCGGGATCCACGTCGCGTGGATCCAGAACTGGTAGAGCAGGTTGAGCGAGAGCATCGCGAAGACGACGCGCGGCTCGAAGCCGAGCCAGATCAGCGGCACGTAGAACGCCGCGCTTCCGCTCGCCCGGCCGAGGAAGCCGATCCGGTAGGCGGCCGAGAGATTCAGCTCGTTGGGCGAGTGGTGCACGGCGTGGTTGCACCAGAACCAGCGCACGCGGTGCGCGGCGCGGTGGAACCAGTAGTAGCAGAACTCCTGGCCGAGGAAGAGCGCCGCGAACGCGGGCCAGCCGTCGAGCGCGATCTCGCCGACGCGGTGCTGGTACGCGAGCACGATCAGCGGCGTCGCGATCGACAGCGGCAGGAAGATCTGCACGGCGACGCGCGCGAAGAGGTCGAACAGCGACACTGCCGTCGCGCGCCAGTCGTACGAGCGCAGCCGCGCGAGGACGATCGCCTCGATCAGCGAGGCGACGACGACGGTCGGCAGGGCGACGAAGAGGAGGAACTTGTCGAGGCCGTTCAGCACCGGCGGATTGTCGCGGAACGGCGGCTTCGCGGACGGCCGTTCGGACAGGCCGGCGGCTGAAGAATCTTGAAGCGCGGCGGCGGCGACGACGCGCCGGTCGTACGATCGACGCCGTTCGACCATGCCGAGGGCTTCATGCGCGCAGCGATCGTCTTCTTTGCCGTGCTCGTCGCTTCTCTCGCCGTGGCCGCTGCGCCGCAGACGGGCGCGACGCTGTCGTCCTCGGAGACTCCCGTCTCGGCCGGGACGAAACCCTTCGTCGCCACCTACGGGCTCTGCTCGGGGCCGCAGAACGCCGACGCCTTTCCGTCGAGCCCCGTGCCGGTCGTCGAGACGCAGTGCGACTTCACGCAGGAGTTCCACGCCACCGCGGTCAAGGTCGAGCCCGACGCATCGTGCGGCGGCTTCACGATCACCTTCGGTCCGAAGGGTGACCTGAAGCGCAAGTGGAAGTACCTGTGGCTGACCGGCAAGTGGGGCGACACGCCGCCGACGCAGGCGACCTGCTCGACGTCGTACATCGCGGCGGCGGCCTGGGGCTACCTCTGCGCCAACGCCGAATGCACGAGCGGCGCGTGGGAGCGGATCGGCACAGCGAAGAAGGTCCAGGGCACGTGGAACTCGACCAGCCAGGTCTGCTACCTGAGCGTCGGCGCGAACACCGGCAGCAAGGACTATTCGACGGTGACGATGGACGTCATCGCGACGCAGGGAACGGGAACCGCCAAGGTCTACAAACGCGCCGCCGGATCGATCCACAACCAGAGGCCGAACGGCAAGTGCTTCTCGACCACGTACACGCCGCAGCGACGCTCCCCTGCGGCGGCCAAGCCGCAGTGACTTCCCCGAGCTGCGCCGGCAGTCTCCGTCGATGCCCGAGCTGCCCGACGTCAGCGTCTACATCGAACGGCTGACGGCAAAGGTCGTCGGCCAGCGGCTCGAGCACGTCCGCCTCGGCCACCCGTTCCTGCTCCGCACGGTGAGCCCGCCGATCGCCGCCGTCGAGGGCCGGACGGTGGCCGGCGTCGAGCGGCTCGGCAAGCGCATCGTCCTCGCCTTCGAAGGCGATCTCTTCATGGTCGTCCACCTGATGATCGCCGGCCGCCTGCGCTGGCTGGCGGCGGGCAAGAAGACGGCGCCCAACGCGCTCGCCTTCTTCGAGTTCGCGAACGGAACGCTCGCCCTCACCGAGGCCGGCAAGCAGCGGCGCGCGTCGCTGCACGTCGTCGCCGGCCGGGCCGCGCTCGCGGCGCTCGATGCCGGCGGCATCGACGTCATGACGGCGACGCGCGACGCCTTCGCGGCGCGCTTGGTCGCCGAGAACCACACCGTCAAGCGCGCGCTGACCGATCCGCGCCTCTTCAGCGGCATCGGCAACGCCTATTCCGACGAGATCCTGCACCGCGCGCGGCTGTCGCCGCTCGCCCTCACCCGATCGCTCGACGACGCGACGATCGACCGCCTGTTCGCGGCGACGACGTCGACGCTTGCCGACTGGACGGCGCGCCTCTCGCGCGAAGCCGGCGACTGGCCCGAGAAGGTGACCGCGTTCCATCCGGCGATGGCGGTGCACGGCCGCTTCGGCCAGCCGTGCCCCGACTGCGGCGCGCCGGTGCAGCGCATCGTCCGCGCCGACAACGAGACCAACTATTGCGCGCGCTGTCAGACCGGAGGCAAGGTGCTCGCCGACCGCGCGCTGTCGCGCCTGCTGAAGGAGAGCTGGCCGAAGCAGATCGACGAGCTGCTCTGAGCCGCAGGCCGGCTGCTACTCCTCGAGCAGGCTGCGCAGCATCCAGGCGGTCTGCTCGTGCACCGCGAGGCGCTGCGTCAGCAGGTCGGCGGTCGGCTCGTCGCCGGCCTTCTCGACCAGCGGGAAGATGCCGCGCGCGGTGCGCGCGACGGCCTCGTGTCCCTCGACCAGGATGCGCACCATCTCGAGCGCCGGAGGCGGCGTCTCGGGAACGTCGCCGATCGAGCTGAGGCGGCCGAACTGCGCATACGAGCCCGGCGCCGGGTGGCCGAGCGAGCGGATCCGCTCGGCCACGGGGTCGACCGCGTTCCAGAGCTCGGTGTATTGCTCCATGAACATCAGGTGCAGCGTGTTGAACATCGGCCCGGTCACGTTCCAGTGGAAGTTGTGGGTCGTGAGATAGAGCGTGTAGGTGTCGGCGAGGAGCTTGGACAGGCCGCCGGCGATGGCGGCGCGGTCGGCATCTTCGATGCCGATGTTGATGCGGGGAGCGGGTTTGGCCATGTCGTTCTCGGTGGAGAAAGGGAAATGAAGAGTAGCGCCGTTCGCATTCCGCCCGGATCGCTTCTCTTTAGCGCGAGGATAGGCATTCGCGGGCCTGTGCGCGCCGAAGGACCTCAGCCCGGACCCGCCTGGCGCAGGCTGTTGCCGAGCGCCGTCTTGCGCACGATCACCGCGAACGACTGCACCGGCGCGGACTGCGCCACGTCGCGTTGCCAGAGGATTCCCGGCGTGCGGATGGGAGTCGGGCTCTCGATCGGGATCATCTGCAGGCCGTGCATCGCCTTCGGCACTGCGTTGATGGCGACGATCGCGCCGATCGGCATGCGCAGCACGAGGCCGAGCATCGGTGCGATGGCCGACATCTCGGCGACGACGAGCGGCTCGGCGCCGCTGGCGAGAAAGCACTCGTCGAGCAAAGCGCGCGTCGCGAAGTACTCTGGCAGCAGCACCAGCCGCTGCTGGTGCAGCTCGACCATGCGGATGCGCTTTCGCCCCGCGAGCGGGTGGCCGTTTGCGACGACCAGCACCATCTCCTCGTTGTAGAGCGGCTCGAACCAGAGGTCGGTCGGGCCGCTCGGGCGGTAAGCGATGCCGAGATCGAGCACACCGCTGCCAAGGCCGGCGACGATCTGCTCGGCTGCCAGCTCCTCGACGCGCACCTGCACGGTGGGGTGACGCGCGAGGAAGAGCGCGACGCACTCCGGAATCAGGCCGATGTTGAAGGTGTGCGTGGCGCCGATGCGCAACTGTCCCGTCAGGCTGCCGCTGCCGGGCTTGAGCATCGCGAGGCCGAGGTCGACTTCCTTCAGCGCGCGCGATGCGAACGGGAGGAACAGCTCGCCGGCCTCGGTGGTCACGACCTTGCGACCGATGCGATCGAAGAGGGGCTGGCCGATCTCGTCCTCGAGCTGCCGGATCTGGTGCGAGAGCGTCGATTGGGTGACGTGGGTGCGCTCGGCCGCCCGGGTGAAGCTGCGGCAGTCCGCGAGCGCGACGAAGTAGCGAAGGTGCCTCAGCTCCATGCAAACCCGGATCTCGAATCGATGCCATCGATCATATCGATGGCAATCGATCATTTGCGTCGCGCTCGGACGTCGCCGTATCGTCGCCGCACATGGCGTGCGCAACGCCGGGAAGGAGACCACCGATGGCCCACCGCTTGCTGCCGCTCTGCGACTGCCCGTCCCACCGCGACGATTCGGCCGGCGGGACGCGGCGCGGTTTTCTGCGCGGACTCGGGGCGCTCGCCGCGGTCGGTGCTGCGGGCCTCGCAGGGTGCGCCGCGACGGCCGAGACCGGGTCGAGCGGCAGCGGCGGCGCGACCTGGATCGACGCCCACCACCACTACTACCCGCCCGAGTACCAGAAGGCCTGGCTCGCCTGGGAGAGCCAGCGCAACATCCCCCACTTCCCTCAGCAGGTGGGCTGGTCGGTGCAGCGAGCGGTCGCCGACATGGACGCGGCGGGCGTGCGGACGGCGATCCTCTCGATCGCGTCGACGCCCGGAGTCTGGTTCGACTGGCCGCTGCCCGACGTGAACCGGGTCGTCCGCGAGTGCAACGACTTCGCCGCCGCGATGGTGCGCGACCACCCCGGCCGCTTCGGCCAGTTCGCGACGCTGCCGATGACCGACGTCGACAGCACGCTCCGGGAGATCGCCTATGTCTTCGACACGCTGAAGGCCGACGGCGTGGGCCTGCAGACCAACTACGGCGACAAGTGGCCGGGCGACGCCGTCTACCGGCCGATCTTCGACGAGCTGAACCGGAGGAAGGCGGTCGTCTACTTCCACCCGCTCGTCGCTGCCTGCTGCGGGCGCCTCAGCGTCGGCACTTTCCCGGCCGTGATCGAAGTGCCGCACGACACGACCCGCGCCGTGACCAGCCTCCTGCTCTCGGGCGGCTTCGCACGCTGGCGCGACATCCGGTGGTTGTTCTCGCACGGGGGCGGGACGATCCCGATGCTCGCCGGCCGGATCAACTTCTTCCACGGCAACGCGAGAAACGTCGCCGAGTTCGCGCCCGAGGGCATCGAGGCCGAGCTGCGCCGCCTCCACTACGACACCGCCAACGCGACCCATCCAGCGTCGATGGCGGCGCTCCTGAAGCTGGTCGCGCCGTCGCAGGTGGTGTACGGCAGCGACTATCCGTACGTGGCGATGAACACGCAGGTGGCGAGCCTGCGAAGGCTCGGCATGTCGAACACCGACCTGGGCGCAATCATGAACGGCAATGCCGGGCGGCTGCTGCCGCGACGGCGGGTCTGAAGGGCACGCCGCACCCGCGCGGCAAGACGAGGAGACGACCGATGGAGAGATTCAAGCATTTCGCGAAGAGCGCACTGGCGCGATTCCTGGCCCTCACGCTCGCCGTGGTCGCGAGGGCGGCGGCGGCCGCCCACGGCGAGCGCGACCGCGACAAGGATCGCGAGCGCGACCGCCAATGCCCGAACGGGCGCGACACGACGCTCGTCAACGGTCGCATCCACACGATGGACGCGAAGAACCGGGTCGTCTCGACGGTGACGATCCACGACGACAAGTTCTCCGCGGTCGGCCACGACCACGGCTTCGTCGACAACCGCTGCAAGCAGATCATCGATCTGCGCGGCCGCACCGTCGTTCCGGGTCTGGTCGACAACCACAACCACATCGTCCTGCTCGGCCTGCGGCCGGGTTACCACACGCCGCTCGAGACCGCGGCCTCGATCGCCGACATCGCCGCGATCTACCAGGCGCGCCTGCGCGGGGTGCCGAGCGGCCAGTTCGTGACGACGATCGGCGGCTTCAATCCGGTCCAGTTCGCCGAGAAGCGGCTGCCGACGCTCGCCGAGCTCGACGCGATCGCGCCGTCGAACCCGGTCTACATCCAGGTCTCGTTCACCGGCCCGTCGGTGACGAACTCGGCCGGACGCGCGTTCTTCGCCAGCCGCGGCATCGCCGTCGGGCCGAACGGCGAGATCGCCATCAATGCACCGTCGGTGGCGGCGCTGAACGCGCTGCGCTCGATCCAGACCTTCGACGACAAGAAGCGCGGCACCGTCGACGCGATGAACTACGCGGCGAGGCTCGGCGTGACGTCGAACTTCGATATGGGCGGCTTCCTCATCCCCGGCTCGCCCGACCACGAGGACGAGTTCACCTTCGACGGCGCCGCGAGCTGGGACCCGTACACGGCGTACGACCCGCTGCTCGAGCTGCACCGCGACGGCCTGATGAAGGTGCGCGTCCGCGTCTTCTTCCTCAGCATGGACAACTCGCTCGCGATCCCGATCCTGACGCGTCGGGTCCAGAACGCGTTCCGCGAGTTCGGCAACGACTGGCTGAAGATCGCCGGCCTGGGCGAGTTCATCACCAACTGGCCGCTGTTCGGGCTGCCGAACGTGCCGCCGAACTATCCGGCCGCGGTGAAGAAGGCCGCCGAGCGCGGCTGGATCTACCAGCAGCACTCGCTGTCGACCGGAGAGGACAACGTCGCCATCAGCACCTGGGAGCAGCTCAACACGCAGATTCCGATCGCGCCGCTGCACTGGTCGCTCGCGCACGTGCCGACGATCACGCTGGCGAACCTCCAGCGTCTGAAGGCGCTGGGTGCCGGCGTCGCCGTGCACGGCTGGCGCTACCTCGCCGGCACGACGACCGCGAACGGGCCGCCCTACCGCACCATCGTCGACAGCGGCATCCAGGTCGGCGCCGGCTCCGACTCGGCGCAGATCTCGACCTTGAATCCGTGGCTGATGCTCTACTACATGGTGACGGGCAAGAACAGCTCGGGCGACGTCATCAACGCGGGCCAGACGCTCAGCCGTCAGGAGGCGCTGCGCCTCTACACACGCGAGAACGGCTGGTTCAGCAAGGAGGAAGACAAGCTCGGCTCGATCGAGCCCGGCAAGCTCGCCGACCTCGTCGTCCTCAACGGCGACTACTTCAGCGTCCCCGACGAGTCGCTGAAGCGCCTCGGGTCCGTGCTGACCATCGTCGGCGGCCGGATCGTCTACAACAGCGGGCAGGTGCGGGTCGACGATCGGTAGGCGGTCGGCGCCTGCGCATGGGTGGGGATCGACATGTCGGAATACAACCAGGACAAGCTCACCGAGGACGCGCTTGCCGTCTACGCGAAGACGCGCGACCCGCGCCTGCGCGAGATCATGACCGCGCTCGTCAAGCACGTGCACGCGTTCGCGCGCGAGGTCGACCTGACGCCCGAGGAATGGCTGGCCGGGCTCCGCTTCCTGACCGAGACCGGCCAGATCTCGACCGAGAAGCGGCCCGAGTTCATCCTCCTCTCGGACGTCCTCGGCCTCTCGATGATGGTCGTCTCGCTCGCGCAGGCGCGCGCCAGCGGCACCGCCCAGGGCGCGACCGAAGCGACCGAGGCGACCGTCGAGGGCCCGTTCTACTGGCCGGGCGCGCCCGAGCTCGCGCTCGGCACCGACATCGGCGAAGGCGTTCCGGGCGAGCCGGCGTTCTACATGGGCCGGGTCACGGACTTGGACGGCAAGCCGATCGCCGGTGCGCTGCTCGACGTCTGGTCCGGCGACGGCAACGGCAAGTACGACGTCCAGCTGGCGTCCGAGCCGACGATGCGCGCGCGCGGGCGCTTTCGCACCGACGATCAGGGCCGCTACTGGTTCTGGTCGATCCGGCCGTCGTTCTATCCGATCCCCGACGACGGCCCGGTCGGCCAGATGATGCGCAAGACAGATCGCAGCATCTACCGGCCCGGGCACATCCACATGATGGTGTCGGCCGAGGGCCATGTGCCGGTGACGACGCACATCTTCGTCGCCGACAGCCCGTACATCGACGAAGACGCGGTGTTCGGCAAGCGCGACAGTCTGGTCGTCGAGTTCGAGAAGCATCCGCCCGGCAAGGCGGTCGACGGCCGCGAGATGAAGGTGCCCTACCACTCGGCGAGCTACGACTTCCGTCTCGCGCCGACGCCGTGAAGATCGGCAAGGCGACGGTGCCGCGCACCGCGATCTGCACCTCCGACGAGCACACGATCGTCGTCCGCGGGCGCGACCTTTCGAAGGAGCTGATCGGCAAGGTTTCGTTCACCGATCACTTCTTCCTGCTCCTCGCCGGCAGGATGCCGACTGCGGGTGAGGCGGCGGTGCTCAACGCCACGCTGGTGGCGATCGCGGAGCACGGCCTGGTGCCGAGCGTGCAGGCAGCACGCATGACCTTCGCCGCCGCGCCCGACGCCATGCAGGGCGCGGTCGCGGCGGGGATCCTCGGCTGCGGCTCGGTCGTCCTCGGCTCGTCGGAGACCGCCGGTCGCATGTACAGCGAGATCGAGGCGCGGGCGCAGTCGGGCACGTCGCTCGCGACCGCCGCTCTCGACGTCATGCGCGAATGGCGCGCGGCCGGCAAGTCGATCCCCGGCTACGGACATCCGCTGCACAAGGAACGCGACGAACGCGTCGGTGCTCTCTTCGAGGTCGCGCGCGCGGCAGGCACCGACCTGCGCTTCGTCGCCATTGCCGAAGCGGCCGAAGCGGCGATCCCCGAGCTGCTGAAGAAGGAGCTGAAGCTCAACGTCTCGGGAGCGATTCCCGCGGTGCTCCTCGGCGCCGGCTTTCCGGTGCAGGCGCTGAAGGGCGTGCCGATCCTCGCCCGCACGGCAGGGTTGATCGCGCACCTCTACGAGGAGATCGGCAATCCGATCGGCTTCGCGCTGTCGTACCAGGCGACGCGCGAGATGGAGTACGAGGGCACCTTGCCCGCCGGCTTCGGCAGCCGCCCGTGAGCGGAGCGACGGCCCCATGATCCGCGTTCTGCAGGGCCTGAAGGTCGTCGAGCAGGGGACGTTCATCACCGGCCCGGCCTGCGGCATGCTGCTCGGCGACCTCGGCGCCGACGTCGTCAAGGTCGAGCAGCCCGGCAGCGGCGATCCGTTTCGCGCCTTCAAGAACGGCCTCTACAGCCCGCACTTCCAGACCTACAACCGCAACAAGCGCAGCATCGCGCTCGACACGACGAAGAGCGAGGACCGCGACGTCTTCGACGCGCTGATCGCCGAGGCCGACGTCTACATCCAGAACTTTCGCCCCGGCGTTGCCGACAAGCTCGGCGTCGGCGCGGCGCGCCTGCGGGCGCTCAATCCGAAGCTTGTCTACTGCTCGATCAGCGGCTTCGGCAGCAGCGGCCCGGCCGCCAACCGGCCGGCGTACGACACCGTCGCGCAGGCGGCGAGCGGATTCCTCAAGCTCCTCGTCAATCCCGAGAACCCGCGCGTCGTCGGCCCGGCGATCGCCGACGCGCTGACCGGCTACTACGCCGCCTACGGCGTCCTCGGCGCGCTGTTCGAGCGCGGCCGCACCGGCAGCGGGCGCACGGTCGAGGTGTCGATGCTCGAGGCGATGGCGCACTTCAACCTCGATGCCTTCACGCACTACTTCCAAGTCGATGAAGTGATGGGGCC
>Ga0307416_100002034_pt1 | contig 11380 bp, 6 predicted proteins | sample DK1Cmetagenome_2_FD_203821 | JGI IMG/M metagenome (GOLD analysis project Ga0307416, IMG submission 203821) | Maize rhizosphere microbial communities from greenhouse at UC Davis, California, United States - DK15-C-3 | ecosystem: Host-associated > Plants > Roots > Rhizosphere > Soil | place: USA...
CGATACGCGCGTGATGCTCGGCATCACGCAGGCCGAGTTGGCGGCCGTGGTCGGGGTGTCGAGGTCACACCTCGCCGAGATCGAGACGGAGAAGGCCGACGCTTCGCTCGACCTGGCCTGGGCTATCGCGGATCGGCTCGGCATCGATCTGCAGCTCGTCGGGCATACGCCGATCGTCCACGAACGGCGGCATGGCGATCTCGTCCACGCCCGCTGCTCGGGGCATGTCGACCGTCGGTTCCGTCGAGCGGCGTGGCTTACGGGTCGGGAGCTGGAGACGATCGCCGGACGCGCGCACGGGTGGATCGATCTGATGGCTTTCGAGCCACGCACGCGAACCCTCGTGATCGTCGAGGTCAAGACACGGCTCGATGACATCGGCGCGATGGAACGTCAGGTGTCGTGGTACGAACGCGACGCGCACCGGCTCGCAAGACAACTCGGCTGGCGTCCGCGATTCACGGCGACCTGGTTGCTCTTGCTCGCATCGGAGGAGGTCGAACGGCAGATCTCAGTCCATCGGGAGCTGCTCCGCCGGACGTTCCCCGATCGAGCGCGAACCATGCGCGGCATCCTCGATCAAGGAGGCCCGCCCGTCGCCGGACGGGGCCTGGCATTGCTCGACCCGACAAGTCGGCGGCAACAGTGGCTGATCCCAAGCCATAGCGACGGGCGGCGATCACCCAGTCCGTTCCGAGATTACGCCGATGCAGCGCGCCGACTCGGAGGTGTGTCGGCCCTGGCGACATGATTCGAACGAACGTGCACGGCCGTGCGCTCAAACAACGGTCTCGACGTCGAATCTGCCAAGGGCGATGAACGACCTGTGCGAAACGTGTCGCCCCCAGCGACATCGGGCCCGGAACTACGTTGCGCGCCGGGCACGGATCAGGCCGTGGCGTGCACCGGGGCGGGCGCCTGGCGCTCGGGGACGGTGCCGCCGAGGCGGACGGAGATGGCGGCCGCGGCCTCGCGCGCTTGCGCCGCGAGCTCGGGGATGCGGCGCGGGGTCAGCCGGAATGCCGGGCCCCAGATGTCGACCGCAGCGATGACGTTGCCCCTGGCATCGTGGATGGGCGCCGCCACAGCGTTCAACCCCAGCTCGTACTCGCCGATGGCTGTCGCGTAGCCGCGCCGGCGGATGCGTGCCAGTTCCTCGAGGAGTGGCTCGAGCTCCACGATCGTCCGCTCCGTGTATTGGACCAGCCCGCGGCGGACCATCCGCAGCACCTCGCGCTCCGCGAGCGACGACATCAGGACCTTGCCGGAGGCGACGCAATGCAGCGGCGTCGAGCGGCCCGTCCAGTCACCGACGGCGATCAGATTCGGCCCATCGACCTGGGCGACGGTCAGCAGCGACTCCCCGTCGAGGATCCCGACACCGGTCGTCTCGTGCGTCAGCCGCGCGAGCCGTTCCAGCTCCGGCATCGCGATCCCGCGCAGGTCGAGCGTGCGCTCGGCCCGCTCGGCCAGACGGATCACCACCAAGCCCAACCGGTACTTGCCGGTCTCGTCGTCCTGTTCGACCAGGCCTCGCTTCTGGAGCGTGGCCAGCAACCGGGACGCGGTCGACTTGTGCAAGCCCAGCCGCCGAGCCAGCTCGGTCACACCCGCCTCGCCCTGCGAGTCGCCGAGGGCCAGCAGCAGTGCGGCCGCGCGATCGACCGACCGGACCGCGTTGCCGTCGAGGACCATCGTCCGCGCCTCGGTCAGCCTGCCGCCGGGGTGGCCATGCCGCCGTGCGGCGTCGGCGCCGACCCGCCGTGGGCTCGGTCCTCGAGGGCGGCGTCGAGCGACTCCTGGAAGGCGGTGAGGACCCGGTCGATGATGTCCGCGTCGGCATGCGCCTCGCACACGAACCACGGCTCGCGCGAGTCGGGCTCCGGCATCGCGCCACGGGCGTGCATCCCGATCGCGATCGCGTCGTACAACTCGTGGTCGCTGCTCGCCCAGTCGCGGTACTCGGTCGGGACCTTCTCCCGGAACATGATCCCGAACATCGACGGGTGGCCGGTGAAGTGGTATGGGATGCCGACCGGATCGAGGATCTCCTTGAGCCCATCCTGGATCGTCCGGCCCGTGGCGTGGATCGTGTCGAGCGCGTTGGTGTCGCGGATGATCTGGAGCGTCGCGACGGCGGCCGCAGCCGCCACCCGGTTACCCGCGTACGTGCCGCCGTGGCTGACCTTCTCCGGCAGCAGCTCCATGATCTCGCGCCGCCCACCGAACGCGGCGGCCGGGTACCCGTTGCCCATCGCCTTCGCGAAGGACCCCAGGTCGGGCCGGATGCCGAAGTACTCGGCGGCGCCGCCCTTGGCGAAACGGAAGCCGGTCTTGACCTCGTCGAAGATCAGCAGGATGCCGAACTCCTCGGTCAACGCGCGCATCTGCTGATGGAAGCCGGGCTCCGGGAGGATGCCCTGGGCGTTCCCGAGCACCGGCTCCACGATGATCGCGGCGATCTCCTCACCGCGCTGCTCGAAGAGCTGCCGCAGCCTGTCGATCCGGTTGTAGCGAGCGGGGATGATCGTCTCGGCGACAGCGCCGGGGATGCCGCGACCCCACGCGAGGGCCACCGGGGCGTCCGGGTCGCCGAGCTCCGACATGTCGTCCGGCCCGACGCTGATCAGCGCGTAGTCATGGACGCCGTGGTACTGCCCCTCGAACTTCACGATGCGCTCGCGGCCGGTGTAGGCACGCGCGAGCCGCATCAGGTGCATCGTCGCCTCGGTCCCCGAGACGGTCATGCGCGCCATGTCCACCCAGCCGGTGAGCTCGCTGATGAGCTCGATCGTGCGGATCTCGTCCTCGCTGGTCAGGCTGAAGCTCACGCCCTCGCGCATCCGCTCGTTGACGTAGTCATCGACGCGCGCGTCAGCGTGGCCGAGGATGACCGGCCCGTAGCCCAGCCGCAGGTCTACGTACTCGTTGCCGTCGGCGTCCCACACGAGACCGCCCTTGCCACGGTCGACGTAGACCGTGCTGTCGCCCCAGGCCCGGAAGTTCGAGTCCGTGCCACCGGGCATGTGCTCCAGGGCGCGTCGATACAGCGCCATCTGGCGATCGCGGCGAAGGCGAGGCGTCACTCGGGCGGCGGGCTCGGTGGCCATGAGGTCCTCATGTGGCGGGTTCGGGCGGCCCGGTGTGCGGGACGGGCGTTGCGCGATACGGGACGAGGGGAGCCCATGCTGACACAGCCCCCGTCGCGGCGTCAATGCGAGATTCGTGGCGATCCCGGCGCTGCGGTGCGAATGTCCGTCGTGCCGCGGTGCCCAGTCGAGCGACCCGCAGCCTAGCCGGTCACCGCCAGGCGCCGATGATCATGCCGACGATGACCAGCGAGACCACGTGGTAGGCGCCACTGATCGCGAACCATGTCCACGGCCTGGGCTTGTTCGGGTCGAAGACCGCGTCGGTCGCCGTGACCACGAGCGCATAGCCGACCCCGACGACGAGCCCGAGGATCGCGCCCTCACCGAGCGTATCGGTCCCGGTCGCCGCAGCGAGCAGCCCCGTCGCGATCGACGCGATCAGGTAGAAGGCGGCCGGGCCGGCGTAACTCATCGGGTTCATCTCGGGTCGCGGGCGCGACTCGTCGAATCCGATCGCCGCCATCCACGGTCGCCCGAAGACCGCCGGCGCGAACCACGCAGCGCCGATCACGAAATAGACCACCGCGGCGACGATCACCGCCAGCCAGTTGAGTTGACCGAGATCCAGCGTCATCGCGATCCCTCCGCTGCCCCCTGGGGCCGGCCAGCGTAGCCCGCGACACGCGCCTTGCCTAGCGTGCAAGGATGCATCGGGTGAGCGACCCGATCTCGTACTGGCTCCGTGACCCAGCACCCGCGGACGTCGCGGATCCGCCGCTCGCGCGCGGCGAGCGGCTCGACATCGACGTCGCGATCGTCGGCGCGGGCTTCACCGGGCTCTGGTCGGCGATCGCGCTGACCGACACGGACCCTTCGCTCCGGATCGCCGTCCTGGAGATGGAGACCGTCGGGTTCGGTGCCAGCGGGCGCAACGGCGGGTTCTGCGAGGCCAGCCTCACGCATGGGCTCGCGAATGGCATCCGCCACTTCCCCGACGAGCTCGAGACGCTCGAACGGGAGGGCATCCAGAACCTCCAGGGCCTCATCGCCTTCACGCGCGAGCACGGCATCGACTGCGATCTCGAGGAGACGGGCACGCTCGCCTTCGCCGATCGACCCCACCAGGTCGACGAGTTCAGGGCATGGGTCGACGAAGCCGCCGAGTACGGCGAGCACGTGGAGTTCCTCGATCGCGAGGCAGCCAAGGCGGAGGTCCATTCGCCGCTGTGGCATGCCGGGCTCTACCGACCACCCGGCAGTGACGTTCTCGTGGACCCGGCCAAGCTGTGTCGCGGGATCGCCCGGGTCGCGCGGGAGCGCGGCGTTCGCCTGCACGAGCACACGCGGGTCGCGCGGCTCGAGCGTCGCGCCGGTGGCGTCACGCTCACCACGGCGGACGGCTCGATCGTCCGTGCGGCGCACGTGGTCATCGCCACGTCGGCGTACTCCGGGTGGGTCGATCGCCTCGGCTCGACGTTCGTGCCGGTCTACGACTATGCCCTGGTCTCCGATCCACTGACACCCGATCAGCGCGAGGCGATCGGCTGGCGGCGGCGCCAGGGCCTGGCCGATGCCCATAACCAGTTCCACTACTTCCGCCTGACGGCCGACGATCGGATCCTGTGGGGCGGCTACGACGCGATCCACTATCCGGGCAGTCGCGTCGCCCCGGAGCTCGACCGCCGGGCCGCCACGTTCGAGCGCCTCGAGGCGCAGTTCGTCCGGACGTTCCCGCAGCTCGAGGGCCTCGGCTTCCCGTACCGATGGGGCGGGGCGATCGACACGACGTCGCGGTTCACCGTGACATTCGGCCGGCTGCTCGGCGGTCGCGCGGTGTATGCCCTCGGCTACACGGGACTGGGTGTCGGTGCGAGTCGCTGGGCGGGTGGGGTCGTGCGCGACATGATCCTGCGGCCCGACGAGGATCGCCTCCGGCTGAGGCTCGTCACGAGCCCGCCGATCCCGTTCCCGCCCGAACCGCTGCGGTCCGTGGCGGTCGACGTCGTGCGCCACGAGCTCGATCGGGCGGATCGCGAGGACGGGCGGCGAGGGTTGATCCTGCGGACGCTCGACGCGATCGGGATCGGCTTCGACTCCTGAGGGCGCTCAGACATGACGAGGCCCCGCCGCTGGCGGGGCCTCTGTGCGCGGGATGGCCGGCCGGGCTACCCGTTCGGCACGCGGACGAGGAGTAGCTGGCCGCCCTCCTTCTTGTAGGTGAAGTCCGGGCCGGGCGGAGCGACGTTGTCGTCGCCCGGCGCCTTCGCGACCCACAGGCTGTGGGCCTGGACGGTCACGAGGAACGCGCCGGGACCGAAGGCGGCCGACGCGTCGACGACGCCGCTCGACTCCCAGGCGCCGAGGTTGCCCTTGGAGGCGGCATCGACATCGATCCCGGTCTCGTCGAGCGACTGATCGACCCTGGCGACGACCGAGGTGGCGCCCGTGAGCGGCCGGTACTGCCAGAGCCGCGCCTCGGTCCGATTCGGATCGGCGAGCTGCTCCGGCGTGAAGTTGAACTGCTGGCTGGAGCCCGGGTCCTCGGTGATGTACAGCCCGTTGACCGTGGACTCGATGTTGTCCGGCTGGTGGATCTCGCCGATGGTCTTGACGGGGTTGTCGTCACCCTCGATGAGGATGGACATCGAGGTGACCTTCTTCGGGTCGGACGGGTCGAGGACCATCTTCCAGACGCGGCCGTTCGTGGACTTGCCATCCGCCGACGGGCCGGTGGTGCCGCGGCCCGAATCGACCACGTACACGGTGTTCGACATGCCAGGACGCTTGTCGTACGCGATGTCCTCGACGCGGACGAAGTCGAAGACTCCGTTCTCCTGCGACCAGTGCTCGAGGACCCACTGCGGGCCGTCGATACCGACACCATTCGGATCTCGCTGCCAGGTGCCGTCATTCGGCGGGAGCGGGAACGGGCCACCGTACTGTGCCGGCACGTCGGCGGCCATCACGTCGGTCCCGTCGGGATTGCGGCCCTCGGCGATGATGCGCGGCACCTCGATGAACTCGCCGGCGATCGACGTGGTGTCGTTCGGCGCGAAATCCTCGTATCTGCCGTAGCCCTCGGTCGTCGAGCGGAAGGCCCACAGCGAACCCTTGTCATCCCATACGGCGTCGGCATCCGACGCGATGTACGCATACAACTGGGACTGCGACGGGCTGTTGGTGAAGGTGTCGTCGCCCGACAGCAACACCAGGTCGTCGAAGCCTGGGATCGCGACGGAGTTCTCGTGGTTGTGGCGACCCATGCCCCAGATCGGCCGGGTCTTGGTGGTCTGCACGTCATGGGCGACGACGACGCCCGACTGCCGAGACTCGTCGGCGCCGATCGTGGCCGGCCAGGCCTTGCCGGATCGGTTGACCCAATCGACGCTCTCCTCGTTGGTGAAGAGCAGCTCGCGGTCGAAGCCTTCGGCGGCGGTCGCCAGGTAATTCGAGCAGAAGCGCTGGAAATCCTGGCTTGACGTGATGACCATCTTGCCGGTCTGCACGCCCGCGTCCTTCTGGTTGAGGATCAGCCGGCTGACTTGGGCGTTGTCGAAGTCGTTCTGCGAGTTCGCCTCGGTCGGCGCGGCCGGGGCGTATGGGAACGGCACCGTTGATGTCTCGTGATTGACGTAGACCTCGGCGGTGCCCCTGCCCCTGGTCCTGAGCGCGATCCCGTCCGGGATCGACTCGAAGGCGTAGCCGTCATCGCCTGCGGCCTCGCCGACGGCGATGATCGGGGTCACGGTCACCCCGATGCCGACCGCCGTGAGCATCGAGGCTTGGTCGGTGCGTGTGCCGGCCGCCTGAGCGGGCACGGTCCCGCCGAGCAACAACGCGATGGCACCGACGACGATCAGGCGCGGATGGCGCCCGCGTGGTGTGGCAGACCGCATGGGGTCTTCTCCTGTCCTGCTTCGTGGCGTGCAGATGGGTGGGCGTCGGGGGCGTCTGCTGGGCCTGTCATGGTGCGCCGGGCTCTATCGAGGACGCAAACGCCGTCGCCGTTCGTGAACATCGGGTGGTGCTCGAAGGCACCGGTTTCGGCCGGCTGTTCGCGGGCGAGGGTCTCGGCCGCGGGCCAGGCTCGGATCGTCAGCTCCGTAACCGCCTAGGCCGGGGTCGCCACCCAGGTCGGCAGCTCACGCGCGAGCGTCGCGAGCGGCAGCGAGCCGTGACCGAGCACCTGGTCGTGGAACTCGCGCAGGTCGAACCGCGAGCCGTCGCGCTCTGCGATCTCGCGGCGGAGCGTCTGGATCTGGCGTTGGCCGAGCATGTACGTGAGGGCTTGGCCGGGCCAGCAGATGTAGCGGTCGGTCTCGATGACCGCATCGGTCTCCGACAGGCCGGCATCGTTACGCAGGAAGTCGATCGAGCGCTGCCGCTCCCAGCGAAGCGCATGCAGCCCGGTATCGACGACGAGGCGTGCGGCGCGCCAGGCCTGCGCCTCGAGCATGCCGAACCGCTCGCCCTCGCTCCGGTAGAGGCCCATCTCGTCGGCGAGCCGCTCGCTGTACAGGCCCCAGCCCTCGACGTACGCGCCGCCGACCATCCGTGCCCCGAGCCGCCGGAACGTGATGAGGTTCGGGTTCTCCATCTCCAGCGCGATCTGGAAGTGATGGCCCGGCGCCGCCTCGTGGTACGTCGTCGAGGCGAGCTTCGTGTACTTGCGCGAGGGAAGGTCGTACCCGTTGGCGTAGTAGATGCCGTGCCTGTCACCGGTGGCCGAGGGCGGGTAGTAGTAGGCGAACGGCGCGTCCCGCTCCTTGTATTCCTCCACCGGACGGACCTCGAGGCCGGCCTGCGGTAGCGCCCCGAAATAGCGCGGCGCCTCCGCCATCGCGCGATCGATGTCCTCGCGGGCCCGGGCTACCAGCTCGTCCTTCGACTCCGGCGTGTTGCCGTCCGCCGTCTCGAGCGAGTCACGGTAGGCGGCGATGTCATCGCCGAACCCGGCTCCGCGGGCGATCGCCCGCCGCTCGTCGTCGATCGCGGCCAGCTCCTCCAAGCCGATGCGATGGATCGCCTCGGGATCCATCTCGAGCGTGGTCCAGCTGCGGATCGCCGTCCGGTAGATCGCGTCGCCGTTCGGGGCGGACCAGATTCCCGGCTCTTCGCGGCTCGCGTGCCGGTACTCGCCGCGAAGCGTCTCGAGGAAGGCGGCGTCGGCCGGGTAGACGACGTCGCGGACGATCTCCCGGATGCGCTCCCGGTCCTCGTCGGACGCGCCCTGGACGCTGCCCGGGACGATCGCCGCTTCCGTCGGGATCGCCAGCATCCGCTCGAGCTGGGCGATGACCCGCTCGGTGACGATCGACGGCGCGGTCAGCCCGCTTTCGAGGCCCTCGCGCAGGATGCCGGCGTTCGCGGCCATGAAGGCCGGGTAGGCATGCAGCCGCGCGATGAACGCCTCGAGCCCCTCGGGCGTGTCGACAGACTGGAAGGCGGTCAGCTGTGGGAGCAGCTGTTGCGGTCCGCCCATCTGGTCGACGACGCGGAGTTGGTGGAGACCCTGGTCGTCCTCCTCGACGCCCAGGTCGCCGATGACCTCGAGCATGTCGCGTGTGATGCGCTCCTCGGTCGACAGCCCGTCGACCGGGATCGACCGCGCTTCGGCGGCGGTCCGCTCCATCAGCTCACGAGCTCTGGCGCGACCGGCCGGCGATGGATCCTCGAGGCGGTCGGCGTAGCGCGTGTCGCCATAGAACGTGGCGGTCGTCGGGTTGAGCTCGAGGACGCCCTCCCAGAATCGGTGGGCGAGGTCGTTCACGGCGGACGGGCTATCGGTCACGAATGGCGCCTCTCGCAGCGGTTCGGGATGGGCCGGGCGCTAGGGTAGCCGGAGCGAGCGTCAGCCGCCGAAGAGCGGCATCTGCTCGCCGCCGCGCTCGATCACGGGGTCGAGCCCGAGCAGCGGCTCGAGATCGTCGAGATCGGGCCGGTCGGCGGCGAGGAACGTTCGCAGGTGGTCCCACTTGATGATGTTCCAGCCATGCTCCTCGATCGCCGCACGGAGCAACGGCGAGCGGTCGAGCTTGTGGCGGATCAGGTCGGTCCGTTCCGGCGCGACGACGAGGAACCGGACGAACCGCTCATCGGCGCCGATCCGCGCGTGGCGGCGGAGGAGCGGTTCGCCGAGCATCGCGGTCCACTCGACCTCGAACATCACCGACAGCTTGCCGCGGATGTACCAGATCGCATCGACCTGCGAGAGCGCGTCGACCGCCCGACCGATGCTCCCCAGGTAGGCGCCCTTCTCGCGCTCGTCGAGGACGTCGCCGAGATGCCCGCGGCCGTGCCGTCGGCCCTGCTCGCGCTCCGCGATCCAGACGCGCAATCCGAGTCGATGGCCGGCATCGGCGAGGGTCGCCAGCATGTCGGTGTGCTCGTGGCTCCGGCGGAGCAGGTCGTCCGCGGTCACGAGGTGGTCGGGGGTGCTGGCCAGGCTTCGGTAGCTGTCGAGGCACGCCCGGACGAGCGTCTCGTCGGGCAGGTCGTGGCCTGTGAACAGCGTGGCGATCCGGTCGTAGAACGCCGCCTCGGACAGCGGTCCGGCGGTCGACAGCAGGCTGAAGACCGCCCATTCCACTCGGTCGGCGAGGGGCGGCGCCGCCGCCTCCTGGTCCAGCGCCTGGGCGAGCCACCAGCGGCCCGGCTCGATCTCGGTGAGCCGCCGCTGGTCCGGTCGCGTCAGCTCCTCGCGGATCAGCGCGAGGAGCCGCTCGATGGGGTCGGGCGCCGTCTCGGCGACGGCCGTCGCGCGACGGGTGGCCACGGGCGGGCCCGACTCCCCGTCCGCGAGCTCGGCGGCGGGTCGGAGGGCGGGCCCCGACGGCGGCGCGGAGTTCGGTGCCGCCGGCGGGAGTGGCGGTGGCCCTGCATCGGTGGTCGACGAGTCCGACGGGCGCGCCCCGGTCGACAGGCGGCGCAGGTGCCCGGACCGATCGAGCCCCACGAGGATCTCGCCGAGGAGCCGTTCCATCCGCGCCGGCTCGCCGCGAGCACGAAGGGTCTCGATGGCCGCCTCCGACACGACCTTCGCCGCGTCAGCCTCGGAGAACGGCCGCTGATCGAACCGCTCCGGCGGGGCGAACAGGCCCTTCCCCGGCACGATGTCCGGATCGCCCGAGCCACCGGGCGCGTACGGCAGTGCGACGTTGGCGCGGGTCCGCGGGCCTGGCGGGATGGCGGCACCCGGCGGGACGAGCTCGATGACGCCGGCGCTTGCGTCGTCCGGGTCGGACTGGCGAGCGACGACGACGCGGTAGCCGGCCGAGGCGGCACCGATCGCGACCGCCGCCAGCGCCTCGGCCCCGCCGTCGACGAGCTGGACGACGCGGCCGTCGCGCGCCATGGACGGTTCGACGGCCGCCAGCGCTCGGCCGACCGTCACCGCCTGCCACGACCACGGGGCGCGGAGCGACTGGTCGGCCAGGGCGTCGATCGGCAGGAGCGAGGCGGCTTCCCGCCCGAGGGTCCACGCCGTCCCGTGATAGGCGACGGCGAGCCGGTCGAGGCTCGGGCGCATCGGTGGCTGACCGAGCACCAGGCGCACCTTCGGGACGGGGCCGCCGGTCCGGCCGAGGCCATCCCCATCGCTGAGCGCACGGACCGCCGATGGGCTGGAGACCGTCAGCACCGCGGTCGCCGATCCCTCGGCGAGCGCCTGGAGGTCCTCGCCGAGCCGCGCCTGGAGCGGCCCCAGCGCGCCACCCTCGAGGTGATGCACGAAACCGCGAACGGTCCGGAACCCCTCCTCGAACGCCAACCACGGGTTGCGCTCGCGCCACTGGTTGGCGGAAGGCAGGCGAACATGGCCACCGGCGACGCGCAACGCACCACCCCGACCGGCGCCGGTCGCCAGCCGACTCGACGGGATGAGCGCGTGCAGGAGCGCCAGCCGCAGGGCGGCCAGCACCTGGGCGGCCCGAAGGTCAGCCTCGATCCGCTCCATGATCGCGGTCAGGGCGAGCAGCTGGCGGGGGGTATGCAGGTCGAGCAGCTCGTCGACGAGGCCCGGGGCGCCGTCCACGATCGGGAACCGGTCGCGTGCCCAGGCACGGGACGCGCCACCATCGGGATCCCTGAGCGCCCGCTCGAGATCGTCGGGTTCCAGCTCCCCGTGACGCGCCTCGGAACCGCCGCGCATGTCGCGGCAGACGGTGCATCGATAGTGGCGCTGGGTCGGGCGCGGCGGGCCGTCGCCCTCGCTCGACCAGGTGAACTCGTCGGCGACGAGCATCCGGCCGCAGGTCGCGCAGCGGGTCGCGAACAGGTCGCCCATCGAG
>Ga0307416_100002038_pt1 | contig 11373 bp, 29 predicted proteins | sample DK1Cmetagenome_2_FD_203821 | JGI IMG/M metagenome (GOLD analysis project Ga0307416, IMG submission 203821) | Maize rhizosphere microbial communities from greenhouse at UC Davis, California, United States - DK15-C-3 | ecosystem: Host-associated > Plants > Roots > Rhizosphere > Soil | place...
TGCCGATCGGTTCGGTCGTCAAGCCGGGCGACCTGGTCCTGAACACCACGCTGAAGGCGGACGAGGACAGTCGCTGGGCCGACCTGATGCCGCGCATGGCGGTCACCTTGTGGCTGCTCATGGGACAGACGCTCGCCGCCCGGGAGATCGTCCGGCCGTCACGGGCGGGCATGAAGCGCCTTGCCCGGCTGAACCCGAACCTGCTGACCGAGACCCGGTACGTCACCCTTCGGCACGCCAAGCTGCCGCAGGCGGAGGGCGCTGGGGAGGGCGGTGGTGTGCACTACTCGGTGCAGTGGGCCGTCAAGGGTCACTGGCGGTACATCGAGGACAAGCAGAACCCCGCGTACCGGCGCCCCGTGTGGGTCCGGCCGCACATCAAGGGGCCAGAGGGAGCGCCCCTCCTGGACCCGTCCAAGCTGGTCAACGTACTGAGGAAGTGAGGACGCTGTGAGTACGCCCCGGTTTATGTATCACCAGAAGATCGAGGGGTCGGACTGCTGCGTCTACGACCTGGAGCCCTGGCCGTGTGCGCCCGCAATCATGCTGGCGGAGGCCGCCGACTACATCGTCAGCCGCGCCGCACATCACGCTGAGTTCCAGCGTGAGGGCATGGAGCACGCCGCCAACCTGATCCGACCCAAGGAGTCGAAGTGAACGAGCTGAAGGTGGAAACCAAGACGATCCACGTCGTGGAGGGCGACGCGCTGGAGGCTTACGTGGAACAGGTCTTCACGCGCGAATGGTGGCTGATCGATCCCGACGCCCGGTTCTCCATCGACGAGACCGTCCACGTCACCGGCGAACTCTCGGATTACGAAGCCCGCGACATGGAGTCGTGGGCCGACTACGCGGGTCCGCCACCGTCGGCGAGGGCAGTCATGAACGCTCTGGCCGCACGTGGGCTGATCGCCATCGGCGAGTACCTGGTAAAGGGGACGAAGTGAGCGGCAAGCACGAGAAGCCGCCGGTGTCGGCCGCGACCTTCGACGCGCAGTACGAGCACAGCCAGCGCATGGCAGCAGCACGGCCCGAGGCGCCGATACAGGAGAAGGTCGACGCCTACATCGAGGCGAGGAAGGAAGAGCGAGATGGTCAGTGACCAGCAGCTCAGGTTCGAGTGCCTGAGCTTCGAGCAGAACGGCGTGGTGATCTCGGACGAGGTCGCCTACGCCGTAGCCGACCGGTGGCCGAGGATCCGCGACATCGGCGTTATCAGGGCTGGTGCATCACCTTCGCTGGAGGCATACGGCTCGATCAAGGCCGAGGCCGACAAGCGGTCGGGGGACTTCGCCGAGGACCTCATGGAGCTGCGCGAACTGCGGGCCCTGGAGGCATGGATCAGGAAGCAGGGAGTGAACGCATGACGCTCGACATCCGCACACACCACATCGAGAACGGCGCCGCCCTCTGGATCGACGTGGAGGAGGAGTGGGCCCACCCCGGGCCCGACGGCAAGAAGCCGACCCGCAAGCAACTGGAGGGCGTCACCTGGGTGATGGCTCTGTCCAGCATCCCGATCGGGATGCCGGTCCTGACATCCCAGAACGCCGGTGAGTACCTCCGCCGCCTGCGGGTGCTGGAGGAGATCTACGGGCCCCTCATGAACAACGGACCGACGAAGGTCCTGTTCACCGAGGAGCACATCGAACGCCGGATCGGCCTGCGGACCAACGCCACCGAATACACGAAGACCAGGTTCGAGGCGAACATGGTCAAGGCCCGCAAGCAGGCCGAGCGGGAGAAGGCGACGGCCGAGGCCTACGCCGCCCGGCGGAAGCAGCCGGTGGCATGACGTTCACCCCAGCGTCCTCGCCTGAGGATCTGATGGAGTGCATCATCGGGAAACTGACCAGCTCGCAGCGCTCGGCGCTGGTCGGCTCCCTCCTGGTGACACGTCCGAACGCCGACACGGTCCTGGTCGACGGCAACGAGAGTTCGGTCAACGCCTTGATCCGGCACCACCCGCCACTGATCCGAGAGGAAGGGTCCCGCCGGTTCTTGTCTGTGCTGGGACTCGACATCGCCCGGTATCTGCGCGACACCAACCAGTACGAGATCTGAGGGAAGGGGAGAGATGGACATCAATACGATCCTGCGCACAGCCGATTTGAAGTACCTGCATGAGGCCCGCCAGTTCGTGGCCGGAGCCCTGCACATCGACGTTACGTACGTCACCCGGGAGGTGGCCGTCGGCTACATCCAGAACCACTACGAGACCATCGGCTACTCCGGCTGGGACGGCTGGGTGGAGATGCTCCAGGCCGACGAGGAGTCCATCAGGCGTTATCAGGAAAGGTCGAAGGCGTGAGCCGCAGGGACATCACCCCCCGGGATCTGATGCACATCAAGTACTGCAAGGAGCCCTGGTGCGTGGTTGACCGACCCAACGGTGCCCACGACAAGTGCCGCGAGTTCGACGCCCTGCTCGACCAGGTCGAGGACTACACCCGGCACCAGGAGGCGCGGAGGTTCGACGCGCTTATCGACTCCGGTATGCCCCGGGTGATCGCGCCGGGTGTCGGCCACATGTGCCGGGAGATGGAGCCGTACGACAAGGTCGACGGCTTCGATCCGGAGCTGCACGAGGTGCATCCGTCGGAGTTCTCCGACTGCACCGAGTGCGCCAAGGGGATCGAGCACTGGCACTACAAGGGCACGCAGCATCCGGTGCTCTGGAAGTTCTGACCGCGTGAGTCTGCATGGTGGTCGGCGCCTTCGGGCGTCGGCTCGCCACGCACCCTCAGGTGCACTTACAGGAGAGGAAGAGACGATGATCGAGTTTCCCAGGGACGTCTTCGAAGAGGCCGCGTACGACTCCGACTTCGAGGAGATCAAGACCGGCTACAACGGGCGCGGCTACGCCACCAACTGCACGGCGCTGGTCGGCGACACCGGCCAGGTCATGAAGTTCTTCGCCCGCCTCGGCGCTGTCACCGAGGAGGACGACGCCGCGTTCGACATGTACACCGTCGACCGGCTGATCGACAGCATGGGGATGGATTCCATGGGCCGCTCCGAAAGCATCTTCTACTGGTCGGAGCGCGTCCTGACCCTGACGGAGGACTGACATGCACACGGACTACGAGTACGGCGATCCGCCGCTTCCGGTGGGCACCGAGGTCGAGTACCACCACGACTTTCAGCGCCGCGCCTGGAAGGTCGTCGAACACACCGATCCGGCTGATCACCCGGACCTGCGGTACATGCAGGCCAAGCACCCGGAGGCAGCCGAAGAGCTGGAAGCCGAGTTCGTCGGGAACTACCCGGACGGCGTGGGCTACTCGATCTACCCGGTGGGACTCCCCCGCAAGTTCGGCTTCCGCCACCTGGACATCCGCTCGGTCAAGCGCACATCGCTGCGCGTTATCACGAAGGGGAACGACAAGTGCTGAGCAGTGAGGACATCGGCAAGCTGAACGAGATTCAGCGGCTGCTCGACGAGGCGTACGCCAACTACTTCGAGAAGGACCCGGAGGGGTACTGCAAGTCGTCGGAGGGTGCGGTGACGGTCAGCTTCGGCACCTTCTTCGACCGTCGCGCCGGATACCTGGACATCAAGTTCGTCGACATCTACAGCTACGTGTTCGGCCCGGACCGGCTGAACACGTACAAGACCACGGACGAGGCTCTGGCCGCCGTCACCGAGTGGCACAAGCAGGAGATGGCCCGCGACTACGCCAAGGAGGACGAGAACTGATGGCGCTGGGTCGAGACGAGATCACCTGGCTGGAACCCGGCTTCGAGATCCCGCAGCGGTCGGCCGAGGAGGACGCCAAGGTGTGGGGTGTGTGGGCGGACATGACCGGCACCGAGTGGGCGAAGGACAACCGCTTCCCGCTCGCGGTCATCGCCACCATGCACGGCACGTCGGCGTTCTTCATGGTCGAGCGCCTCTACGAGATCCACGGCGACGGCATCCGCTACGGCCTTATCCAGGAAAGGTGAGATCTGAGTGAGCACGGTGGGGGGCGTCCCTTCGGGGACGTGACCCTGCCGCGCATTCTCAGACGAGGGAATGCAGGAGAGGAGAACGACATGTATCGACTGACCGGCCAGGACGCGATGGCAGCGGTGGTCGCAGGGCAGGCAATCTGGAACACCATGGTGGGACTCGACAGCTCCGACGTGGCCGACCTGTGCACCGCCGACAGCCGCGACCCGGACAGCGTCTACCACCACCTGGACTCGGCGCTCGGAGCCGTCATCCGTCTGCTCGGCATGAACGAGGACGAGGCCCGGGACATGCTGACCAGCACGCACAGCGTGCGGGCGGTCTACAACGAGATCATGGAGGAGATCCTGTGACCGACGAGGAACTGCTGAAGCTCCTCGGCCCGACCGGGCTGCGTGAGTACAAGAACGCCACCGAGAACCACCAGCGGGAAGCCCACGGGTTCATCACCACCATGAGCGCCCTGAGCGACCTGGAATTCGTGAACGCCTGCGAGGGGCGCATCCTGGAGAGCGCCCGGTGCAACTCGTGGCGGGGCAACTGGGAAGGCATCCACGCCATGGCGTCGGCTTGCTTCACGGAGTCCAAGCGCCGCTTCGAGGCGGCCGGTCACACCGAGGACTGCACGGGCGACAGCCTTTATCAGAAGGGGTACATCCGGGCGTACGCCAGCCAGGGTCACACGCCTCCGGAGCGCCGGGCCTGCGATTGCGGCGCAGACGGGTGAGCGGCAGGCAGATCCTCTCCGTCGAGGGTGACGGAACCGTCCGGGTCGTGAACAACCACGGCCCGGACGGGCTGACCTCCTGTGGTGGCGGATGCTGCGACGGGTGGGGTCACGCCGGGTCAAGGCCGGGCGATGAGATCGACTGCCCATGTCCGGAGAACTCGCGCAGTCGTCGCATTCCTGAGTGCGGGCAGTGCGGCCACAAGAGGCACGGCATCTTCGGATGCAAGGGAACACAGATCAGAGAAGGAGAATGACCATGCCCAAGCCGGAGATCGACGGCTTCGACAACCGGGGTTCGGCAACCCATCCGTTCGGTTTCATCGTCTTCACCGACGGCCTGCGGGTCGGCTACGCTCCGAACACCGACGGCTCCGACGAGGACGGCCTGTTCGACGCACAGCAGCCGTACAGCCTGGCGATCCGCAACAAGCGGGTGACTCCGACGCACAACAGCGTGGCCCGTACGTGGGCGAAGGCGCTGAACATCCAGCTCGCCGCTCTCGCCGAGCAGGCGACGGAACGGGAGGCCGCCGTGGCGGAGCGGAAGGCTTCGGAGTGAGCGCCGAACGCTTCTCCCATACCGACCAGGGCTGGGACCGCAACACGGTCACCGTGACATCCAAGGGCGACCCGGTGACGATCATCGTCAACGGAGAGGCGGGGCGGTTCAGCGTGGCCTCTGCGGTCAGAGCGGCGGGCGCCATCCTCCGGTCGGCCGGTGAGGCATCCAACGGCTACTGTGCGCCTCTGACCAGGGACGACATCAAGCAATTCTTCGCCGAAGTGGGTGTCGACATCGACAACCTCGGCACCGACAAGCTGTTCTGACCGGACTCGGTTCGGCCGCGCACAGGGGTTCCTCTGTGCGTGTGCCGTGTCGCATCCGGCGGCAACTGGCAGCACCGAAAAGGAGAAAGACCATGATCTCTCGCTACGAAGTCCTGTCCCTCGACGTCGACCAGGCCTCCGCGTGGCCGTACACCTACGCCACCCAGCCGCGCTCGGCGCACACGCAGGGCCCCTGGGACCTCCTGATGGACGCGAGCGGCTCCATCGTCGTCTGGTCCCGCAAGACCGACAGCCGGGCGCCGGAGGGCTACATCAAGTTCGCTCGCGCGGCCACGAAGGCACAGGCCATGTCCTTTGTCACCATGTTCTGCTCCCTCGGGCACGAGACCGACGCGCAGCTCGTCTACCAGACCGGCCGGATCTACTTCTTCAACTGGATCAGCGGCACTCTGTCGCAGGTCTACGTGGCCAGCCAGATCGCCAAGCTGTTCTTCGAGGGCGACGTGGACGGCGCCTGGGACTACGGCCGGGCCTTCGAGAAGAAGGTGGAGGAGGGCATGGCGAAGCTGAGGGTTCAGGTCTGATGCGTCTGGTGATGCAGGGTGGCCCGGACTTGCAGGTGGTTCACTACGAGTCCCGGGCCCCCCACGTCGGAGTGATCGAGTTCTCGGATCGACGGAAGATCAAGTACCACCCCGGCCACGAGGACGCCGAGGACAGCGGGCTGATCATTCCGACCACGTACAAGGGCCTGAGTTACATCTACTCGGTCGGTCCTGAGCACGTCGAGAAGGCACGTCGGTGGCTGGAGGTGACGGCAAATCCGAAGTGCCCGCAGTTCCATTCGATGTGCACAGTGAACCGCCGTCTGTCGGATGCCCTTGGCCACGACACGCAGGGACACAAGGCGCTGGCAGCAATCGTCCGCCACCGCCTGGAAAAGCCGTTCGTCCGGATGTCACGGGACGACTTCTCCGCCATACGGAACCTCGGCAGCGGGGGGATCAGGCGAGCCCTTGTGGCTCGCAATCACATAAGGGAAGGGAAAGTCTGAGATGGCGAAGATCGGAATCCATGAGGTCGATGGCCTCGTTCGTGTCGGCCGGTCGGTCGATCACAAGGGCAATCCGGCGATGGTCCTGGAGATCCTTGGCGTGCCGGTCCGCTACGCACGAGAGGGCGCCCTCGGGGACTTCCCAGAGGACTGGGCGGACGTCTACCGTGAGCGCCTGGCCAGCGTCCTGGCCGATCTGGTTGTCTTCGATGACCAGCAAACGGTGTGGCAGAAGCAGTCGCCGACCGGCCGTGAGGTGTACCCGCTGGAGCCGACGCCGTGAACTGCGAGCTGTGGGCGTGCAAGCGTTATCCGAACATGGCGCGGGCGTTCGGCCACGACGCACAGGGACACCGTGGACTGCTTCGTGTGCTGCGGGGCGTGGCGGCGGTCAACTCGGTCGAGCCGGAGTACGTCCTGATGGACAGGTTCCTGCGCATGGAGGAACCGGCGATCGAGAGGCTGTACCAGGTCGGCCGGTTGACGGTCGGCCGGATCAAAGTGGCTCAGGAACTCCTGGGCCAGGGAAGGGAGTAGGGCGTCATGGAGGATCGGTGGGTGTGTCCGCTGTGCGGGCACCCGGTGGACGAGCCGGACCGGACGAACCGGAGAATCCTGAAGGACTACCACGAGCGCACCAGGCACGGCGCGCAGAACGTGCGGCCTTCCTCGGGAAGCTCGAAGTCGAGCGGTTCGAGCGGGGTCGTAGGCGATCTCGTCGAGGACTTCGTCGAGGGCGTCGGCAACGTGATCGGCGGGATCTTCAAGATCTTCGACTGATCCGGCAGGGATTCGGCGGCGCACAGGGGTCTTCTCTGTGCGCCTGCCGTGTCGTCGCCGGACGGCTTATCAGAAAAGGAAGAGGAGAGATGACGAAGGAAGAGCTGTTCCAGGCGGTCAAGGGCCTGGCTGCGGAGGAGAAGGTCGAGCTGTTCAAGTCGCTCGGCATGAGCCGGGTCGGCGAGGACCACCAGCCGGACTGCCTCCAGTTCTACGGCGGCAACTGCAACTGCATCCCGCCGGGCTCGATGTGGACGCACCCGAAGGACGTCGAGGTCTTCCTGAAGGAGACGTACGCCGACCTGTGCGCCGAGGCCGAGCGCCGTCAGCGCATCATCAAGGCGAGGAACCGGTGAGCCTTATCGAGGTGGGGGCTGTGGTGGTCGTGACGCCGCAGCAGATCAAGTGGCTGGACGGCACGGTCAGCAACGCGAAGCCTCCGTACAAGGCGAAGGTCCTGGGCTACGACATGGGCCGTACGAAGTACCAGGTGGGCCGGGAGATCTGGCCCGGCCGCTTCTCCGAGGTGGTCGAGTGGGTCTTCCTGAAGCAGGCCGTCAGGGAGGAACCGTGAGCAGGTTCGAGGCTGCACCGGTTGACATCATGGCCCACTTGATGTCGGTTTTCACGCCGGAGAGCGTCCTGGGTTTCCAGCAGGCCATCGGTAAGAAGGCGATGATGGAGGCCGCACGAGGGCTGACCTATACCGCCGACTACATGTCCACTCAGGATGAGTACTACGAGGGTTACGTGGCCGCCACGCAGGCGATCGACCCGGCAGACGTGTACTGCACCGAGTCGTACCCGGGCGAGATCGTCACCTTCGAGTAGGACGTCCACAGGCCCGTGACCTGCGCCTTATCGGAAACGGTTCACGCCGTTTTGGGGTAGGTCACGGGCTACTCGTAGCCCAACGCGTAGACCTTCTTGACATAGACGATCGCCATGGTGTTAGATCCATGGCAGGAGAAAGAACGAGAGGAAAAACTCATGGAGCCTGGAACCTCCCGCATCGAGAAGATGCTGGGCATCACCTTCGCATCCGACCCCCGGCTGTCGCGCTTCGCGCTTCCGGAGATCCCGGCCGAGTTCCGCGCGAAGTACCCGGACGACCCGTACACCGAGCCGTTCGAGGTCACGCCGGAGATCGCGAAGGACTGGCTGACCTACCGCGTCATCCGCCGCGAGGTCACTCCCAAGGTCCTGCTGCACGACGACTTCGGTCCCAACCGGCGCTTCCTTCCGAACGCGCTCACCGGCAGCCCGGCCAAGAAGGGCTGGATCGACACCTTCAAGGACGGCGACATCCGCAAGACCCACCAGGGCATCGCCTTCTCGTCGGACGGCTTCCTGCTCGACGGCCAGCACCGCCTGGCGGCTTGCGTCCTGTCGGGCATCCCCTACCGGCCGCTGCTGGCGCAGGATGTCCCGTGGAACGCCTTCATCGCCATGGACTCGGGCCGTGCCCGCACCGCCGATCAGTTCATCGACCTGCCCAACCCGCTCGTCATCGCCGCGTCGGCCCGCTACATCCTGCCGACCATCCGTGAGACCGAGCGCCGCGAGTACTACGAGAAGCTCGCCACCAAGCAGGAGGTGCTCGACCTCGTCTACGGCTGGGGCCTGTTCGCCGGTCCCTGGATGACCGAGATCACCACCGCCGCCAAGGGATCCAACATCCCGGCCACCCCGCTCGCCGCCACGGTCATGATGGCGCTCGCCGCCGGTGGGGATGCTGTCACCGGCCAGGTCCAGGACTTCCTGAACGGCCTGAAGAAGGGTCACAGCCACCGGGACTACGTGACCATCGGGAAGAACGGTGAGGACCCCCGCTGGATCCTCAAGAACGCCTTCCTGGCCGCCAAGAACAACGGCAAGCGGACCTTCAGCGCCGCCGAGACCTACGGCAACGTCGGCCTGATCCGCCGCTGCATGAACGTCTGGCTCAACCAGGAGGAGGTGCAGTCCCTGACCCGCACCGCCCCCAACCGCGACCTGCCGCCGGTCTGGAACGCCGACGCCGTCCGCGCCTTCCACAACGACCGCGTGAACTGAGGGAGACCCCATGACCGACCACATCATCTGGCTCGACCCTGCGGCGCAGGACGACGCGATCGAGACGCAGGCCCAGACCGCCGCACGCGTCGGCCGCACGCTCGACACCGTCCGCAACTACGTCCGGCGTTATCCGCTTGAGTACCCGGCGCCGGTGGCCAAGACCGGCTCGCGCATGATGTTCCGCCGGGTCAAGGACATCGACGCCTTCATGGACTGGCTGGAGAACCGCGACACCACGCGCACTCCGGCCGAGGTGGCGTACGGCGAGGTCGCCCGCATCGAGCTGGCCCTGTCCGGCGCACAGAAGCGGGTCGACAAGGCCACGGCGGCCCTGGACGACGCCACCCGTGAGCGCAACCGCCTGCGGGCGTCGCTGAGGCGGGCCAAGGAGCAGTACGACCTGCTCAACCGCTGACCAGCACATGAACGGGGCCGGGAGGCTGAGCTTCCTTCCGGCCCCGCAGTACCCCCAACAAAGCCCCCCAGGGAGGAGATCATCATGCCACTCATCAGTTCGTCAGTAACACCGCTGAACGAGTCGAGATCCCAGGCTGCCGACTCCTTCCGGCGGTTATCCCTGAAGGAGAAGACGGTGGAGAAGTACCACGTAGCCGACGAGGTCATCAAGATCCACAAGCTGTTCGAGGACAGCGACATCAGCCGGTTCCCCGAGGTGCAGGAGGCCTCGGCAGGCACACTGCTGGCCGCTTATCACGTCCTGGTGCTCCAGGACGTGGAGCCGACCGAGCAGAACCTCGTGAAAGCCCTGCGCGCCTTCCTGCTGTACGCCATGGACGAGAGCACCCTCGCCAACTCCGAGGACCAGCACTTCATGGACCTGTGCGACGAACGCAGGTTCAGCGCCGGACTGATGGACCGCATCACCCAGGAAGTCTCGGACCGGGTGATCCACAACTTCCGCAAGCGCGGCTTCCACGTAGTCGAGATCCGCCTCACGCGCGGATGGGACGAGGACGAATGCGGGTTCTACGTGTTCACCGACGCCGCCGTCTGACCTACACACCCACAAATCCCAGACCTACAACCAGGAGACAGCCGTGAAGGTCGAGATCGAGATCATGCGCACCCGCACCGTCACCATCGACGAGCACTGCGTGGTGGAGCTGGATGTGCCGAAGTCCGTCCTGCGGGAGTACGAGGACGGTGACAGCAGCGCGCTCATCGAGTGGCTCGAATCCAAGGCGAGCGCCGAGACCCACCTCCTCATCAACAGGGAGATGGAGATGTCCGACGAGGACGAGGTCATCGAGTACGACAGTGCTGAGCTGATCGAGGGGTAGCAGTGGCGGCCCGGCCCTTTCAGGGAGGTGTAACGGGGTCCGAGTCCCCGTCCGGGCGCGGAAAGGAGGTCACGGCATGGGTGCAGAACTCTTCGTGGCTCAGATCGACGGCCAGACCTTCCTGTCTCAGGAAGAGGTCGACGCCTACTACGAGATGCTGGTGAGAATGCAGGCGGACGAGTAGCCGGGAACCCGGCACACAGGCAGCAGAATCCCCCGGAAAGGAAGCAGGGAAGTGTTCACCCAGATCAAGTTCAAGAGGCAGGGCGAGTTCCACTGGAACTACGTGTACGCCGCGTCCACCGAGTGGGCCGACTACATCGAGAAGTCGCTGCGGTTCAGCGGCTACGAGATCACGCACGTCAGCAAGGACGAGAACCCGTGGAAGTGCCACGAGCTTCTCGACACCCTGTGGGTCCAGCGGGACGCCGACGGGGAGGCCGTGGCCCTCATGGACACCGAGGAGACCAACGACTGGGTCTACTTCTCGGTGGACTCCATGACCTCCAACAAGTTCGGCACGCGCGGCCCGGTCGAACGGCCGGTGGCTACGAAGCACGAGGAGTGGTGATGGGTACCTTCCCGAACTCCCTGCTGACGATCGAGAAGGGCCGGACCGGTACGGAGATCAGCGTCTGGCCGGTCAACGACGCGGCCGTCCCGCCGCTGCCGCTGATGTCGGTGGGCCAGGAGATCTGCCTGGTGG
>Ga0307416_100002039_pt1 | contig 11369 bp, 10 predicted proteins | sample DK1Cmetagenome_2_FD_203821 | JGI IMG/M metagenome (GOLD analysis project Ga0307416, IMG submission 203821) | Maize rhizosphere microbial communities from greenhouse at UC Davis, California, United States - DK15-C-3 | ecosystem: Host-associated > Plants > Roots > Rhizosphere > Soil | place...
GTGCTCGTCGCCCCCCAGGGCGACGGGCGGGCGCTCGTCGTGCGGGGCTCGACCAGCGCCGCCGTCGCCATCAACGGAGTCGCGATCAGCGAAGAGCGCCGCAGCATCGCCTACGGCGACGCAATCCGCATCGGCACCGCGGAGTTCGTCTACCGCCAGACGGCGCGGCAGGAGCCGTCGGGCGAAGCGTACCTCCGCGACATGCGGCGGGCGCGGGTGTTCAAGCTGGGCGAGGGCGCCACGATCGGGCGCGATGCGAAATGCGCCGTGCTGCTGCCCGAGGCTTCCGTGTCGCGCATGCACGCCGAAGTCCGCACCGTCGACGGGCAGTACGAGGTGAAGGCGGTCGGCAACGCGTACGTCGCGCTCAACCGCGAGCCGCTCCTCGCGCCGGCGCGGCTGAAGGAGGGCGACGAGCTGTCGATCGGCGACACGGTGCTGCGCTTCACCACCGAGCGCCCCAACAACGTCCAGAGCGCGGAGGGGAACCGCACCTTCGCCAACCCCCGCGCCGCCGCGATGGCCACGGTCTTCGTTGGCGCCGTCGAGATGCGCGAGCGCATGCAACGCGGCCGCCAACGAAAGCTCGCCGCGATCATCGGCGCCGCCGTCACCATGGGATCGCTGCTTGCGCTGCTGATCACGAAGTGAACAACGGCGGCGCTCGGCGCTCGGCGCTCGGAGTACTGCGGCTTTCCGCTCTCGGCGCTCGGCCCTCGGCTGGGGCGGTGAAGGGCAGGACCCCCTCGGTGTGAGGCGCGCCCTCCCGCTCTTCCGCAGTAGCCGAGAGCCGAGCGCCGAGAGCCGAGAGCCGCCGTTACATGTGACGCCGCCCCTGACCGATCTTCTATAGCTCGACACGTCCCCGACCTACCCCCTTGCCCGCCTCCCGCACTCCGCCGTCGCTGAACGCCCGCCTGCTCGCCGCCATCGCGCTCCTCGCGGCGGCGGCGGTGCTCGTCGCGGTGAGCAGCGTGCTGGTGTACGCGGCGGGGCCGCAGACGCCGACCGCGCCGGCGCTCCTCGGCGCTCTGATCGCGGCCGACGTCTGCGTCTTCGTGCTCTTCGGCGCCTACCAGCTCCGGCGGCTCGTCACGAGTCCGCTCGAGGACGCGGTGGCGGCAACGGAGGCCATCGCCGCCGGGGACCTGCGCCGCCGCGTACCGGACGGCGCCACGCGCGAGTTCGCCGCCCTCGCCGCGAGCGTCAACCGCATGACCGACCACCTCCTTGCCGCGCAGGTGCAGCGCATCCGCGACGAGAAGCTCGCCAGCGTCGGCCGGCTCGCCGCCGGCATCGCCCACGAGATCGGCAACCCGCTCGGCGCCATCAACGGCTACACCCACGTGCTCGGCGCGCGCGCCGGCGACGACGAGGAGACCCGGCAAGCGATCGCCGCCATCGAGCGCGAGAGCGCGCGGATCGATCGGATCGTCCAGTCGCTGATCGAATACGCCCGCCCGCGCCGCGTAACCCCCACGCGCGTCGACGTGAACGACGTGGTGCGCTTCGCCGTCCGGCTGCTCGGCGACCAGGGCCGTCTCCGCACCGTCACGCTCTCCACCGCCCTCGACGCGCGCGGGCCCGCCGTCTACGGCGAGCGCCACGAGCTCGAGCAGGTCTTCGTCAACCTGCTGCTCAACGCCACCGACGCGGTGATCGAGCGCTCCGCCGCCGAGGGGCGGTCGTCGGGGCACGTGGCGGTGCGCACCCTGCGCGTGCGGCGGGCGATGCTGCAGGAGACGGTCGTCCGCCGTGCCGGCGACCCCAAGGACGTCAGGCAACCGCGCCGCCCACTCGCCCGCGTCGAGCAGTGGCTCGCCCGCGTCGGTGCGGCCGACGAGATCGTGAAGGTCGTGGTGAGCGACTCCGGCCCCGGGGTCCCCGAGGAGGACGTGGAGCGGATCTTCGACCCGTTCTACACCACCAAGGCGCCGGGGAAGGGCACTGGCCTCGGGCTGGCCATCGTCGCCCGAATCGTCGAGACGCTGCAGGGCACGGTGTGGGTGGAGCGCGCCCGCGAGGGCGGCGCCGCCTTCCACATGCTCTTCCCGCTCGCGCTCGACCACGGCACCCGCGCCATCATCGACCCGATCTCCCGCGACCTCGCCGCCCAGCGGGCCATGTTCCCGCGCCGGCCGAACCGGCAGGCGACGCCGCGCTAACGGGCGACGCCGCGCTCAAGGGATGCCGAAGCGATGAGGACGCGATGAGGATCCTCGTCGTCGACGACGAGCCGGGCCTGCGCCACACGCTGTCGCTGATCCTGCGCGGCGAGGGGCACGAGGTAGCCACTGCGGCCCACGGCGGCGCTGCGCTCACCGCCCTGGCGGTGGAGCCGGCGGACGTGGTCCTCTGCGACCTCCGAATGCCCGAGGTGGACGGCCTCGCGTTCCTCGACCGCTACAAGGCGTCGGGCGGGACCGCGCTCGTGGTCATGATGAGCGCGTACATGGACGACGAGGCGGCGCTCGAGGCCATGCGTCGGGGTGCGTACGACCACATCCCGAAGCCGTTCCGCGCCGATCAGGTCCTCCTCGTGGTGCGCAAGGCGATCGAGCGCGAGCGACTGCGGCGGCACGTGGCGCAGCTCGAGGAGCAGCTCGTCGCCTACCGCGGCAACGACAGCATCGTGGGGCGCAGCGACGCGCTGCTCGGCGTGCTGACCGTCGCGCGGCGCGCCGCGCGCCACCCGACCACGGTGCTCGTGACCGGCGAGAGCGGGACGGGGAAGGAGCTCGTCGCGCGGCTGGTGCACCGCGAGAGTCCGCGCGCGGGGGCCGCCTTCGTGGCGGTCAACTGCGGCGCGATCCCCGAGGCGCTGCTCGAGAGTGAACTGTTCGGCCACGCGCGCGGCGCGTTCACCGGCGCGGCCGCGGAGCGGCGCGGGCTGTTCGAGGAGGCCGACGGCGGCACGCTCTTCCTCGACGAGATCGGCGAGCTGCCGGTAGCGTTGCAGGTGAAGCTGCTGCGGGCGCTGCAGGAGGGCGAGGTGCGGCGCGTGGGCGACAGTGCCTCCAGGCCGGTGGACGTGCGCATCGTCGCGGCGACGTCGCGCGACCTGGAGGCCGACGTCGCGGCGGGACGCTTCCGCGCCGACTTGTACTACCGGCTCAACGTCGTGCGGCTCCACCTCCCGCCGCTCCGCGAACGCGTCGGCGACGTCGCCGACCTGGTGCACCACTTCGTGCGGCTGCACGCCGGCCGGTTCGGACTTCCGGCACACGGCGTGACGCCCGAGGCCATGCGGCTCCTGCTCGAGTACTCGTGGCCCGGCAACGTGCGGGAGCTCGGCAACGTGATCGAGCGCGCGCTCGTGCTCGCCGACGGCGACGAGTTGCGCGCCGAGCACCTGCCGCCGGCCGTCCGGAGGCCGAGCGCGGCGTCGGTGCCGGCGGACGCCGACCTCTCGATCAAGCGCCAGACCGAGGCGCTGGAGCGTGGACTGATCCGTCGGGCGCTCGAGCGCACGCGCGGGAACCGCACCCGCGCCGCGCGACTGCTCGAACTGTCCCACCGCGCGCTGCTCTACAAGATCAAGGAGTACCGGCTGGAGGGGTGAGCGACCCGAACTCCGCTGGGCCGCGGACGAGTAGTTGTTGCGGTGCCCCCGTCCCTCCGCGGCTACGCAAAGTTTGCGGACCCGCAACTCTTTGCGTACCCGCCGCGGCGGGAGCTCGCGGCTAAAGCATTGCGCCGTCGAGGGTTGCTCCACGGCACGCGCCGCGCATCTCCGCCCCCCAGCTCACAGGGGGGATGAATGAAACGTGTTCGGTCCGGATTCACGATGGTCGAGGTGCTGGTCGTCATGGCGGTCCTCGTGCTCGTGACCACGATGGCGTACCCGCGCATCACGCGCTGGCGCACCGGCTACGACCTTCGCTCCGCCAAGCAGCAGGTGGCGTCGGCGATCGCCACGACGCGCGCCGCCGCGGTGCAGAAGGGGCGGCCGGCGCGCTTCATCGTGGCGGGCAACGTGATCAGCGCCACCGTCGACACTAACGCCGCCGGCGCGACGGTCACCGTGGTGCCGCCGACCGACCTCCAGGCGACGTACGGGGTCACCATCGCCGCGCAGAACGTGCCCGCGAACCAGCTGCAGTACGGGTCGCGTGGCGTGATCGCGCCACAGGCGGCGATGCCGCGGTACTACCTCTCCAACTCGGCCGGCCGAGATTCGCTATGCGTGTCCGGCGTCGGCGTTCTCCTCAAGCGGGGGTGCATCCAGTGACGACACGCGTCGATCGACACCTCGCCCGGCGGCGCCGCCCCGCGCCCGGCGTGCGCGGCGGTGCGGGGGACACGGGCCGCCGGCCGCGCGACGGCTTCACGCTGGCGGAGATCATCGTCGCCATCGTGATCCTCACCATCGGCCTGCTGGCGATGGCCAGCACGTCGGGCGCCGTCGCGCGCCAGATGACCGGGGCGCGCCGCCAGACCGTGGCGGCGACCATTGCCCAGTCGCGCTTCGACTCGCTCACCAGCGTCCGCTGCGCGGCGCTCGCACCGGCCTCCGGGACCACGAGCACGACGACCTCCGGCTCGTCCACGCGCGGCGGCGTCACGGAAACGTGGACGGTCACCGACGGCGACGACATCAAGAACATCACGGTCCGAATCAGCTTCCCCGGGCTGTCGAGTCCCCTCGTCTACCAGAGCATCCTCCCATGCCGCGACAGCAACCAGTGACCGCCGCTCCGCGCCGCCGCGCCGAGACGCGGGCCGGCCTCACGCTCGTCGAGCTGCTGGCGGCGATCGTGCTCTTCGGCATCGTCGCCGGCACGATCATGACGCTCGTCACTCGGCAGCAGCGCTATTACGCCGGCGCCACCGAGGTGATGGACGTGCGCGGGCAGATCCGCGAGGCCGCCAGCCTCCTCCCGATCGACCTCCGCGGCACGTCGTCGATCGGCGGCGACATCATGTTCGTCAGCGACTCGGCCATGGAGTTCCGGGCCACGTACGGCACGGCCGTCGTCTGCCGCGTCGACGGCCCGAACGCCGTCCTCGACGTGCTGCCCCCGAACCTCGCCCGGCACACGCTCACGTCGTGGTACACCGCGCCGGCGGCCGGCGACACGCTCTTCGTGTTCGACGAGGGGCCGACGCAGGGCGCGCAGGACGACTTCTGGGGCACGTACCGGCTCGTCGTCGACCCCGGGACGAGAACCGACGTCTGTCTCGGCGCCCCGTACGCCGACCCGGTGCTCGACGCGCCGGCGCTCAAGCCGCGCTGGCGCTTCACGGCCGATCGGCCGATCTCGGCGACCGTGGTGCCTGGGGCGGTGATCCGCTTCACGCGGCGCGTGAAGTACAGCCTCTACCACTCGCCCACCGACAACCTGTGGTACCTGGGCTACAGGACGCGGCAGGCCGACGGGTCGTGGGGCAATGTACAGCCGGTGAGCGGCCCGTACCGCTCCTACTCGGCCACGGCGGGGCAGAGCGGGCTCTCGCTCAGCTACTTCGATCAGAACGGCGTGCCGGTGGCCAATACCGAGGACGGCCGCAAGACGATCGCGCGAATCAGCGTGACTGTGCGCGGGCAGGGGCAGATGGGGCGCAACGCCGCCGCCAGCCTCAAAGGCCCGTTCCGCGACTCGCTCTCCCTCCACATCGCCCTGCGCAACCGGCAGTGATCTGCCAGTGATCCCGAGCCACCGAGGCCCTCTCATGCCTATTCATCCCGCCCGTCGCCGAGGCTTTGCGCTCGCCGCGGCGATCATGGCCATCGTCGTCGTCGGCGCGATCATCGCCGGCGCCTTCTTCGCCTCCACGCAAGACTACCGCATCGGCCGCAACACGCTGGTCGAGCAGCGGGCGTTCGCCGTCGCCGAGTACGGGTTGAACAAGGAGGTCGGCAACTGGGACCGCAGCCGAAACCTCGCGCCGCCCGCCGGGCTGCCGATCGGCACGGTCATCGACACCAACGTCTACGTGGCCGGCGACGACACGGCGCGAGTCCGGATCACGCGCCTGACTCGGAACACCTACTGGGTCGTGTCCGAGGGGCGTGCCAGCATCGGCAATGCGCAGACACAGTCGATGCGGCGTACGAACGCCATCGTCAAGCTGGCGTATCCGTCGGTGACCCTCCGCGGCGCGATCACGACCGCCGGCGACATCGACGTGCGTGGCGGCGCCACCATCTCCGGGAACGACGTGCCGAACACGCATCTCATCGGGTGGCAGCAGTGCGACTCGATCGGCCGCGACAGCCTCGCCGGCATCGCCGCGACCAAGACGGCGAGGATCGACAGTTCGTCCGCCGTGACGGGCGACCCGTCGATCATCCGCGACTCCGTCGCAGCCGACTCGAACACGTACATCCGCTACGGCTCCGAGACGTGGAACACGCTCCGCGACAACGCGGACATCCGGCTCAGCGGGTACGTAGACGCGTTCCCGGTCGGCACGGCCACCACCTGCAACACCACGGGCGTGAACCACAACACCAACTGGGGCGAGCCGTTCCGGGTGTGGGTGCCGAACACGCCGGCGCTGGTGCCCGGGTGCCAGAATTACTTCCCGATCATCTACGTGGACGGAAACTTCACCGTGGACGGGAACGGGCGTGGGCAAGGCATCCTGCTCGTGAACGGCGACTTCCGCGTCCACGGTACGTTCGACTTCTACGGCATCATCATCGTCCGCGACGACATCGAGCGCGGGAACGGCACCGCACAGATCCGGGGCGCGATCATGGCGCGCAACATGACCATCGGCGACGGGAGCGTGTGGTCGGGCACCCAGGACGTGCGCTTCTCGAAGTGCGCGGTGGAGAGCGCGCTGAGTGGCTCGGCGATCCTCGTGCCGACGCGCGAGCGCGGGTGGGCGCAGCTGTTTTGAGTCGATCTGCGATGTTTTGACCGACAGTGACGTGCGTCACAGCGCACGTCACTGTCGCGTCTCGTTACGAATTTCACCGCGGCTCGTTTGTAGGAAGAATTGCCCAGCCTGGTAGTCACCCTGGCCGCGCGTCCAGTGTTGCGCGGCGTTACGGCACCTCCCCACAGCTCCGGCACTCGCATGGCGCTCTTCGGTCGCAAGCGGACGACAATTGGGCTCGACGTCGGGTCCGGCCTCATCAAGGTCGCGGTAGTGGACCACGGGAAGGGTGAGCCGGAGCTCGCGAAGGTGGCGATCCTGCCGCTCCTGCCCGACGCCATCGTCGACGGCGAGATCATGGACCCGAGTATCGTCGCCGAGGCCATTCAGGGGGCGGTGGCGGCGGCGGGCGTGAAGGCGAAGAACAACGTCGTCACCGCCGTCGGCGGGCGCGACGTGATCGTGAAGAAGATCCAGATCGACCGCGTGAAGGAGAGCGAAGTCCGCGACCTGATGCGGTGGGAGGCGGAGCAGCACGTCCCGTTCGACATGGAGTCGGTGGAGCTGGACTTCCAGATCCTCGACCCCGACGCCGAGGGGCTCGACATGAGCGTCCTGCTCGTCGCGGCCAAGCGGGAGCTGGTGGAGAACAAGCTCCGCCTGCTCACCGACGCGGGGATGGCGCCGGCCATAATCGACGTGGACGCCTTCGCCCTGCACAACGCCTTCCAGGTGAACTACCCCAGGGCGATGCACGGCGTGGTGGGACTCGTGAACATCGGGAACGAGGTCACGATCGTCAACGTCCTCGACGACGGCGTGCCGATCCTGACCCGCGACCTCACGGTCGGCACGCGCCGCATCCGCGAGGACCTGCAGCGCGAGCGCGGGCTGTCGGTCGATGACGCCGACGCGCTCGTACGCGGCTACGACCGGTCGCCGCACTTGGACGCGGTGCTCGGCCCGCGCGGCGAGGAGATCGCCCTCGGCATCGAGCGCGCCACCGCCTTCCTCGCCTCGTCGTCGCGGTCGGGCAACGCGATGCGCGAGCTGTACCTGTGCGGCGGGGGGGCGCGGGTGCCCGGCCTCGCCGAGGCCCTCGCCCAGCGACTCCGCGTCAGCGTCCAGCAGGCGAACCCGCTCGCGAACCTCAAGGTGCGCGAGGGCGCCCTGGACTCGCTCACCACCGACGACGTCGCGCCGCTCCTGATGCTGCCGATCGGGCTGGCGCTGCGCCAGGTCGCGTGAGCTCACCCGAGACTACCCGATGATCCAGATCAACCTCCTGCCCGGCGCGCGGAAGTCGACGAAGGCGCGCGGCGCCAGCAGCCTCGCGGCGCTCAAGGCGGTCGTCGCGCAGGTCAAGGATCCGTTCCTGGTGGCGGCGGTGGCGAGCGTTGGCGTCGCCGGCACCGCCGTGACCTTCCTCTACACCGCGCAAACGGCGCGCGCCGCCGACGTCGCCGAGCGGGAGCGCGCGGCCGTACAGGACTCGACGCGCTACGCCGCCGTCCTCGCCGAGCGCAACCGGGCCCAGGCGCAGGTCGACTCCGTCATGCGGCAGATCACGGTCATTCGCGCCATCGACAACAACCGCTACGTGTGGCCGCACGTGATGGACGAGGTGAGCCGCGCGCTCCCGCCGTTCACCTGGCTGACGTCGATCCAGCAGACGAGCGCGCCGGTCTTCCCGGCCGCGGCCACCGACACGGCCACGGCCGACGCCAAGGGGAAAGCGAAGGCCGAGGCGGAGGACGACGAGTCGTCGGCGAAGCCCGCCAAGCCGAAGGCGCCCGAGCCCCCGCCCGCGCTCAAGTTCGCCATCAACGGCAACACGGTGGACATCCAGGCGCTCACGCGGTTCATGCGGGTGCTCGAGGCGTCGCCGTTCGTGCAGAACGTCACCCTCGCCAAGTCCGCCCTCGTCGTGCTCGACGGTCGCGAGGTCACGGACTTCCAGCTCGACGCCGAGTACCAGACGCCCGACTCGACGGCCATTCAGACCGTCCCCGTGACGCTCTCGGTAAGGTAGCCGACTATGAACCTCAGACCACAAACACAGCGCGAGCAGGTGCTGGCCGGCATCGTCGTCTTCTCGGTGCTGCTGGCGGTGCTCTTCTACATGCAGGTCTACCAGCCCAAGGCCGCGGAGCTCGACACGACCGAGGCGCGCGTGGCGACGCTCGACTCGGCCAACGCCCGCGCCAAGCGCGATCTGGCGAAGGGAAGCGTCGACCAGCTCCGGGCGCGGGTCGCGCAGTACGCGGCCAGCCTCGAGCTGATGCGGCAGCTCGTGCCGACCAGCAACGAGGTGCCGGCCCTGCTCGAGCAGGTGTCGACGGCCGCGCGCCGCGTGAACCTCGACATCGGCTCGGTGGTGCCGGAGCCGGTGCTCGGCGGTGAGACCTTCGACACGTACCGCTACCGCCTGACGGTGAAGGGCGGCTACCACGCGCTCGCCGAGTTCCTGAGCAACGTCGGCTCGCTGACGCGCATCGTCGCGCCGGTGAACCTCAAGCTCACGCCGGTGCCGAGCCAGCAGAAGACCGTGGCGAAGGACGCACCGGCGATGCTCAACTCCGAGTTCGAGATCCAGACGTTCGTGGCGCGCACCGGCCCCGTGACCGAAGAGCGCGGCGGCGAGATCGCCCAGGGGGTGGATCGATGATGGACGAATTCATGGACGCGCTGAAGCGTCGCGCGCGGCGCTACGTGATCGGCCTGGGCGTGGGCGCCGTCGCGTTCGGGGCGAAGGTGGCCCTGCACGCGACCGCCGACGCCACGGGCGCCGTCCCCGAGGGGGCCGCGGCGGACAGTGCCGCGGCCGACGGTGCCGCGCCCGAGAGCGCTGCGCCTGTAGTCGCGGGCACCGAGCGCGTCGCGCCCGAGGGAGCGGTTCCGGACGCCGAGTCCGGCTCGCAGACCGCCGCGGCGGACGCGGCGGCGGGGGTGACCGGCGGGAGCATGCAGGGTCCGTCCCTGGCTGCGCCGCCGATCACGCAGTCGCGCGAGGCGGCGCTCCGCGCCACCGCGGCGACGAACGTGCACACGGCGGCGATGACCGACCCCGAGGCGTCGGCCGCCACGACGGCGAGCACCGCCGCGCGGACGACGGCGAGCCCGCGCGCGGGCGAGCGGGCGAACGCGGCGGCCAAGCCGATGGCGGGCGGCACGCCGACGGCGCCGGCGGCCGGCGGCCGTCGTCCTGGTCAGAGCGTGTCCGTGACCGTGGGCGCCGCGGGCGCGGAGCAGGCGGGCGAGGTCGCGTTCGTGCGCGAGACCTTCGGCTACGCGCACGGCGGCCGCCGCGACCCGTTCGTGTCGCTCATGGCGAACGGCGAGCTGCGGCCGATGATCGCCGACCTCCGGCTCGTCGCGGTGGCGTACGACCCGAACGGCCGGAACTCCGTGGCGATCATGCGCGACGTGAGCACGAAGGAGCAGTACCGGGTGAAGGTCGGCCAGACGCTCGGCCGCATGCGCGCCGCGCGCATCCAGCCCAAGGAAGTCGTCTTTACCATCGAAGAGTTCGGGCTCAGCCGCCAAGCGGTCCTGACGCTCAGCGATTCCACAACAGCGAGGACGAAATGAGGGCAGTTTGGAGATTCGCCGCGGCGACGGCGGTGGCGCTCGGCGCTCCCGCCGCCGCGGGGGCCGCCGGCGCCGCGACGGCCGCGACGGGTACGCCCTCCGCGCCGCCGGCTCGGACCATCGCGCCACCGAGCGCGGTCACGTCGCTGAGCGTCGTGCCCGGGACCGGCCGGGCCGAGGTCGTGATCGGCGTCAGTGGTGCCGTGAAGGTCAGCGACTTCCGGCTCGACGGCCCGCACCGCGTGGTCGTCGACCTCGCGGGAGCCCGGCTTAGCACGCCGTCCGCGTACGATAAGGTTAGGCGCGGCGGCATCACCAACGTCCGCGCCTCGCAGTACAAGGCCGAGGTCGTGCGGATCGTCGTCGACCTCACCGGGCCGCGCGGCTACAAGGTGGCGCGCACCGAGGGCGAGGTCCGCATCTCGATCGAGGGGAGCGACCGCTTCGCCGCCTGGTCGTCACAGCCCGGCGGGCCCACGGTCGTGCGGTCGGCCTCGATGCAGCGCGTCGCCGAGCCGGCCGACGCGGCACCGGCGACGGACGTGGATACGTCTGACGCCCAGGATGTCGCGGACGGCGCGCACGCCGCGGACGCCGCCGCTCCGACCACCCCGGCCCCGGCGCCCGCCGCGAAGTCCGCGACGGTGAGCGCCAAGGCGCCCGCTGCTGCCACCACGCCTGCCGCCACCACGGCTGCCCGGCCCCCGGCGTCGCCGCCGGCGCCGACCGCGCGGGCGGAGTCCGCGGCCGAGCAGGCCAACCGGGTCGAGCAAGCCAATCGGATGGAGCGCGAGCACGCCGAGCGCGCCGAGCGCGCCGAGCGCATGGACCGCGCGGAGCGGGCCGCGGCCGCCGAGGCCGCCGAGCGCGCGGACCGCACCGAGCGCAACGAGCGCGCCGAGAGCGCCCAGCGGGCGGAGCGCACTGAGCGCACTGAGCGCACCGAGCGC
>Ga0307416_100002040_pt1 | contig 11368 bp, 11 predicted proteins | sample DK1Cmetagenome_2_FD_203821 | JGI IMG/M metagenome (GOLD analysis project Ga0307416, IMG submission 203821) | Maize rhizosphere microbial communities from greenhouse at UC Davis, California, United States - DK15-C-3 | ecosystem: Host-associated > Plants > Roots > Rhizosphere > Soil | place...
AGGGCCGGGCCGAATCGGGAGATGCCGCCCCGGGATGTGGGGCTCGGGACAGGCGGGGCGTGGTCGATCTCTTACACCGGTTGCGGGGGTCTCACGGCCCGTGCTTGTCAGCCTCGGAGGTGAACGCGTCGGCGTAGAACTCGTCGTCGGGCAGGCCGCAGCGGGCGACGAAGTCGCGCCGCGCCGACTCGACCATGATCGGCGCGCCGCAGGCGTAGACCTGGTGCTCCATCAGGTTCGGAAAGTCGTGCATCACGGCCTGGTGGACGAGCCCGGTGCGGCCGTGCCAGTCGTCCTCGGGCCGGGCCTCCGAGAGCACCGGAACGTAGCGGAGTTGCGGCAGGCGGCGGGTCGCTTCCTCGGCCCAGTCGTGCAGGTAGAGGTCGACCTTGCTGCGACAGCCCCAGTAGAGGTCTGCCTTGCGCTCGAGACCCTTCCAGATCATGTGCTCGATGATCGCCTTGATCGGCGCGAAGCCGGTTCCCGACGCGAGCAGGACGATCGGCTTGTCGGAATCCTCGCGCAGGAAGAAGCTGCCGAACGGCCCCTCGACGCGCAGGATCTCCTTTTCCTTCATCGCGCTGAAGACGTGGTCGGTGAACTTGCCGCCCGGCAGGTGGCGGATGTGCAGCTCGAGCTGCGGCTTGTCGACGACGGTGTGGGGCGCGTTCGCCATCGAGTAGCTGCGGCGCGCGCCGTCGCGCAGGATGAACTCGATGTACTGGCCGGCGCGGTACTGGAACAGGTCGTTGGCGGGCAATTGCAGCCTGACGATGGCGACGTCGGGTGCGGGCTTCTCGATCGCGAGCACGCGGCTCGGCATCTTGCGGATTGCGAACTCGCCCGCCCCCGGAACGGTCCGCGCTTCCAGGACGACGTCGGTCTGCGGCGCGGCCTGGCAGGTGAGGATGAGCCCGGCGCCTTCTTCCTCGTGGCTGAGCGCCTTCTGCTGGTGTGCGCCGTGGATGACGCGCCCCTCGAGCATGCGGCACTTGCACGAGCCGCACGCGCCGTCGCGGCAGCCGTAGGGCAGGCCGATCCCCTGGCGGATCGCGGCGTGCAGGATCGGCTCGTCGCGGTCGACGCTGAAAGTCTTGCCGCTCGGCTGGACGGTGACGGTGAAGGGCATGGGAGAAGAGAGGCGGTCGCGCAGGCGTCGCCTAGACTCGACCGGCGATTTTGCCCGCTGCCGTCCGAACGGGCCGAGCCACCGCCGCAAGACACCGATCAGTGCCGACCGTGCCCGACCGTCCAACCCGCTTCAAGCGACCGGTGCTGCTGATCGTCGGCTGCGGCGACGTCGGCCTTCGCGTCCTCCGCCTGCTCGCCGGCCGCTGGCGCGTCCTCGCGCTGACCTCGGGCCCGAGCCGGATCGCCGCGTTGCGGGCTGCCGGTGCCCGACCGCTGCGCGGCGATCTCGACGCCCCGGCGTCGCTCGCCAGGCTCGCCGGGCTCGCCGATGCGGTCCTGCACCTGGCGCCGCCGGCTGCGTCGGGCACGAGCGACGTCCGCACCGGGCATCTCGTTCGCGCGCTGGCGCGCTCGCCGCGCCTGCGTCGGATCGTCTATGCGTCGACGACCGGCGTCTACGGCGACCGCGGCGGCGCCCCGACCGACGAGACCGCGGCGCCGCGGCCGTCGACCGGGCGCGCTCGCCGCCGCGCCGACGCCGAGGAGCGCCTGCGCCGGTTCGGCCGCTCGCGCCGCGCCGTCGTCACGCTGCTGCGCGTGCCCGGCATCTACGCGCTCGACCGCGCCGGCGGCGACCCGCGCGAGCGCGTCGCACGCGGCACGCCCGTGCTCGTCGCCGACGACGACGTCCACACCGGCCACATCCACGCCGACGACCTGGCGCGCGCCTGCGTCGCCGCCCTGCACCGCGGCCGGCCGCAGCGCGTCGTCAACGTCGTCGACGACAGCGACCTGAAAATGGGCGACTACTTCGACTTCGTCGCCGATCGCTTCGCGATGGCGCGGCCGCCGCGCCTGGCGCGACGTGACGCGGCGGCGCAGCTCTCGCCGTTGCAGATGAGCTTTCTCGCGGAGTCGCGACGTCTGGTCAACGCACGGCTGAAGCGCGAGCTGCGTCTCGCCCTTCGCTATCCCACGGTTGCCGAAGGCCTCGCGCGAGAGGTGGTGCCGCGCGCGCGGGAGTGACAATCGTCGAACCGCCGCATCGCCGAGGAGACACCGATGGACCGTTCGCCATGCTGCCCGCCGCTCGTCGCCCGCGGCCGCCGACGCGCGCTCGCGCTCTGCATCCTGACCGCCGGCGCGGCGCTGCCGCTCGCCGTTGCCGCGCAGAGCTCGGCGGCGTGGCCGGCGAAGCCGATCCGCCTCGTCTCGCCGTTCAATCCGGGCGGTGCCATCGACGTCCTCAATCGCGTGCTCGCCGAAAAGCTTTCGCAGCGCCTCGGCCAGCAGGTGTTCGTCGACCCGATCCCCGGCGCCAACACGATCAAGGGCGCAGACGTCGTCGCCAAGGCGCCTCCCGACGGCTACACCTTCATGATCACGACGATGTCGACGCACGTGAACAACACCGTGCTGTTCGCGAAGCTGCCGTTCGATCCGGCCAAGGACTTCACGCCGATCACGCAGGTCTCGCTCGGCAGCGTCCTGCTCACCGCGCCGACGGCGGCGCCGTACGCCGACCTGAAGGGCTTTGTCGCCTGGGCCAAGGCGCAAGGGCGCCCGATCACGTACGGCTCGTGGGGCGTCGGCTCGTCGGCCAACGTTTACGGCGAGATCCTCGCCAAGGACCACGGCGTCAGCCTGACGCACGTTCCGTACAAGGGCGAGCAGGCGGCGATCGCCGACGTCATCGGCGGCAACCTCGACCTCACCTTCGCCAGCCCGGTCGGCGCCAAGCCGCAGGTGCAGGCCGGCAAGCTGAAGGCACTCGGCATGACGGGCCCGGCGCGATCGGCGGCAATGCCCGACGTGGCGACCTTCGCCGAGCAGGGCTTCAAGGGCTTCGAGCTGCCGATCTGGGTCGCGGCGTACGCACCGGCGGGGACGCCGAAGCCGATCGTCGACCGGCTGCAGAGGGAGATCGCCGCGGTGATCCGCCTGCCCGACGTGCTGCCGAAGATGGTCGACCAGGGACAGACGCCGCTCGGCAACACGCCCGAGGAGTTCGCCGCGGCGTTCGCGAAGGACGCGCCGACGTGGATCAGCTACATCAAGGCGTCGGGAGCGAAGCCGGAATGAGCGCCCGCGGAGCGCGAGGCGGCGTGCCGCTGCGCCGATGAAGATCCTGCTCGTCACGCGGCCGATGCCGGCCGGGCCGTTTGTCGAAGCGATCCGCGCCCGCGCGCCCGAGCTCGCGCTCCTCGAGTACAACTCGGCGCTCGCCGACGCCGATCTCGCCGATGTCGACGTCGTTCTCGGCTGGCAGATGCCGCCCGGCCTGCCCGCGCGGCTGCCGCGCCTGCGCTGGGTCTGCTCGGTGGCCGCCGGCGTCGAGAAGCTGCTCGTGCCCGACCTGGCGCCGCAGGTGCGCGTCTCGCGCATCGTCGACCGCGAGCAGGCAGCGGGGATCGCCCAGTTCGTCGTCGCGATGGCGTTGCGCCATGCGCGCGACCTCGAGCGCTACGAGGCGCAACAGCGCGAGCGCGCTTGGCTGCGCCAGCCGATTCCGATCGCCCGGCATCGCGTCGCCGTCCTCGGCACCGGCGCGACCGGCGGCGAGATCGCCTCCTGGCTCGAGCGCTGCGGCCTCGTCGTGCGCGGCTGGAACCGGCGCTCGCCCGAGAGCCTGCACGCGCTGCTCGGCGCGAGTGACATCGTCGTCTGCGCCTTGCCGCTGACGCTCGAAACCGAAGGCATCCTCGACGCCGCGGCGTTCGCGGCCATGCCGCGCGGCGCCTACGTCATCAACGTCGCGCGCGGCGCGCACGTCGTCGAGCCCGACCTGATCGCGGCGGTCCGCTCGGGCCACCTGAGCGGCGCGGCGCTCGACGTCCAGCGGCGCGAGCCGCTGCCCGGCGACGACCCGCTGTGGACGGTTCCCGGCATCACGATCACGCCGCACATCGCTGCGCAGCCGTCGACCGAGACCGTCGCCGAGCAGTTCGTCGCCAGCGCCCAAGCGTTCGCGCGCGGCGACCCCCTGCCCAACGAAGTCGACCGCGCCCGCGGCTATTGATCGGCCCGAGCGGGGCCGGCCCCTCCCTCCCGGAGGGAGGGGTTGGGAAGGGAGCAATCCTGTTCGGCGTCGCCGAAGGGCGCGTGATCGCCGGCAAACGGCGATCACACGCCCTTCGGCCGGCTCAACGTGCTCATCCGATCGATCGACCGCACGGTCGTCCGCAAGGTCTCGCCGCCGCGCCGGACCTCGAGGACGACGTCGCGCTCGGCGCGCTCGTCGCGCCAGAGCGTGCGATAGAGCGTCGCGAGATCCGCCACGGGCGTGCCGTCGACGGCGACGATCACGTCGCCGCGCTGCAGCCCTGCCGCTTCGGAAGGGCTGTCGGCAGCGAGGCGGACGACGTGGACCTGGCCGGCGATCTCGACGCAGTTGAGGCCGAGCCAAGCTCGCGTGCTGCTGCGCGAGCTGCCGCGCGACTTGAGCTCGGCGAGGATGGGCTTCAGCAGATCGACCGGAACGAACATGTTGCCGCGCATCGCCGGTCCGCCGGTGCCGGCCGCGTTGCCGACCAGGAGCGAGCCGACGCCGACGAGCTCGCCCTCGGCGTTGAAGAGGCCGGCACCGCTGTGGTCGGTCCGCGCCGGCGCCGTGAACATCGCATCGTCGATGTGGTATTCCCAGTAGCCCGAGAACGGCCGCCGCGAGACCATGCGCGCGAGGCTCAGGTCGCGCTCGTCGCCGCCGCTCGCGACGAGGAGCGGCTCGTCGCCGCCGACCTTGGACGAGGTGCCGAGCGGCGCCGGCGCGACGCCGAGCGGGGCGAGCGCCTGCACCAGACCGAATCCGGAAGCGAGGTCATAGGCGACGACGCGCGCCGGAACGCGGCGGCGGTTCGCCGCCACCAGGTCGACGTGGTCGGCTTCGAGAATCAGGTAGCCGATCGTCAGCACCAGGCCGTCGTCGCCGATCAGGATTCCGGAGCCCTGGCGCTCGCGACCGAGCGTCGCGATCGAGCGGGCGTCGTCAAGCGCGCTGACCTCGACGCCGACGACGGCGGCATTGGCGCGCGCGAGCGCAGCCTTGTGCGCCTCGAGCTTGGCGATCGTCGCGCGGACTTCGTCGGGCGAGTTCGACGCTGCGTTGTCGGCGCGGGCGCCGCTGCCGAGCAGCGCCGCCAGCGCCATCAGCGCCGATCCCGCGATCCGCCAGCGGGCGCCGCCGGTTCGTTCGGACGCGTTGCGGGAGCGAAAGGACGACGCGCGGTGCATTGCTGCCTCCTGATGCGGAACTCGCAGCATGAGCGCATGCAGACGGCGTGCCCGCGCCAGGGGCATTCCTTTCGGACGGCCGGACGTCAGCGCCGACCGAACGGCGCCTGGCCGCGCCAGTAGCGCAGCACCAGCAAGCCGCCGAGCATGCCGCCCAGGTGGGCGAAGTGGGCGACCCCCGAGTTCATGACGTAGATGCCCTGGTAGAGCTCGAGGATGCCGTACAGCGCGACCAGCCACTTGGCCTTCATCGGGATGACGAAGAACAGCAGGATCGTGCGGTTCGGGAACAGCATCGCGTACGCCAGCAGCAAGCCGAACAGGCCGCCCGACGCGCCGACCGTCGGCGCGATCGAGCCGAGCAGCGCGTTGACGACCAACTGCGTGAGGGCGGCGGCGATGACGCTCGCCGTGTAGAACTGGATGAACCGCTTCTGCCCCCAGACGTGCTCGAGCTCGCTGCCGAACATCCAGAGGCCCAGCATGTTGAAGAACAGGTGCCCGAAGCTGCCGTGCAGGAACGCGTAGGTGCCGACCTGCCAGGGCCAGAAGCCGTGCCCGACCGGCCAGAGCGCGAACGCCGAGAGCAGCCCGGGGCCGAGCAGCTCGCCGAGGAAGAAGATCGCCACGTTGGCGAGCAGGAGCGCCTGCGTGACGGGAGGCATCGGCGGCATGACGGAGGCGATCCGGGAGTGCGTGTGAGCGCGAGTCTAGGGCCTGCTCATGCCGCGCCAGGCTTGTGCGGGATCAGCGGGCCCGTATGGCAAACTGCCTTCCTTGTGCATGCACCGGCCTCGGTGGCGAAATTGGTAGACGCGCGGGACTCAAAATCCCGTTCCGCGAGGAGTGTCGGTTCGATTCCGACCCGAGGCACCAGGGTGTCTGACGCCTTCCGATGAGCGACGCCGCGCCGAACTACCCGACGATCGAGGACGTGATCGGCGCGACGCCGATGGTGCGCCTGGTGCGCCTGCCGGGCGCCGAGAACGCGGCGCGCGGCAACGTCCTGCTCGGCAAGCTCGAAGGCAACAACCCGGCCGGATCGGTCAAGGACCGGCCGGCCATCAGCATGATCCGGCGCGCCGAGGAGCGCGGCACGATCAAGCCCGGCGACACGCTGATCGAGGCGACCTCGGGCAACACCGGAATCGCGCTCGCGATGGCGGCGGCGATCCGCGGCTACCGCATGCTGCTCGTCATGCCCGAGGACCTGAGCGTCGAGCGCGCGCAGACGATGAAGGCGTTCGGCGCCGAGCTCATCCTGACGCCGCGCTCGGGCGGCATGGAGTACGCGCGCGACCTGGCGACGCAGATGGAGAAGGACGGCAAGGGACGCGTCCTCGACCAGTTCGCCAACGCCGACAACCCGCGCATCCACTACGAGACGACCGGCCCCGAGATCTGGCGCGACACCGACGGCAGGATCACCCACTTCGTCAGCGCCATGGGAACGACCGGCACGATCACGGGCGTGTCGCGCTTCCTGCGCGAGAAAAAGCCCGGCGTGCGCATCGTCGGCGCGCAGCCGAGCGAGGGCTCGCGCATTCCCGGCATCCGCAAGTGGCCCGAGGAATACCTGCCGAAGATCTTCGATCCGAGCGCCGTCGACGAGCTCGTCCTCGTCAGCCAGGCCGATGCCGAGGAGATGACGCGGCGCCTGTCGCGCGAGGAAGGCATCTTCGCCGGCATCTCGGCAGCGGGCGCGTGCTGGGTCGCGCTGCAGATCGCGGCGCAAGTCGAAAAGGCGACCATCGTCTTCGTCGTCTGCGACCGCGGCGATCGCTATCTCTCCACCGGCGTCTTTCCGGCGTGATGGCGCCGTCACGCTTTCTTCGCTGCCGATGACATCCGAAGCCAAGTTCTGCATCCTTTGCGGCAGCGCGCTCGCGTCGATCGCGCTCGTCGAAGACAGCGGCACCAAGACGCGACTGCGCTGTCCAGCCTGCGGCTGGACGCACTGGAACAACCCGACGCCGGTGCTCGCCGCGGTGATCGAGTTGCTCGATCGCGACGGCCAGGTCCTGCTCGCGCGAAACGCCGCCTGGCCGGGCAAGTTCTTCGGCCTCGTCACCGGCTTCATGGAGGCCGGCGAGTCGCCGACCGAAGGCATCGCCCGCGAGGTGAAGGAAGAGACCTCCCTCGCTGCCGAGTCGGTGTCCTTGATCGGCGCCTACGAGTTCCTGCGGATGAACCAGGTCATCATCGCCTACCACGTTGCGGCGCGCGGCGAGATCGTGCTCTCGCCCGAGCTCGTCGACTACCGGACCCTGGCGCCGGACAAGGTCAAGTGCTGGCCTGCCGGAACGGGCCACGCGCTGGCCGACTGGCTGCGCTCGCGCGGCATCGAGCCGCAATACATGGAGCTGCCTCCGGGCAAGCGTGCGATCGAAGTGGACACCGAATGACGACGATGCAAGTGCAGAAGGAAATCGACACCCGCGGGCTGAACTGCCCGCTGCCGATCCTGAAGGCGAAGAAGGCGCTCGCCGACATGGCGAGCGGCGACGTCCTCAAGGTCGTCGCGACCGATCCCGGCTCGGTGCGCGACTTCCAGGCGTTCGCCCGCCAGACCGGCAACGAATTGCTCGAGCAGACGAGCGCGAACGACGAGTTCGTGCACTACCTGCGGCGCAGGTAGTCAGAGCGCCAACGTCTTGAGATAAGCGCGGAATTCGGCGCCGAGCTCGCGGTCGGCGAGCGCGAGCTCGACGTTGGCCTGCAGGAACCCCTCCTTGCTGCCGCAGTCGTAGCGCTTGCCGTCGTAGCGATACGCGAACACCTTCTCGTGGCGCAGCAGGCCGGCGATGCCGTCGGTGAGCTGGATCTCGCCGCCGACGCCGCGCGGCTGGCGCGCGATCTCGTCGAAGACGCGCGGCGTCAGCACGTAGCGGCCGGCGACGCCGAGCCGCGACGGCGCGACCTCGGGGGCGGGCTTCTCGACGATCTTCTCGACGTCGACCAGCCGCTCGCCGGCAGCGCGGCCGGCGACGATGCCGTAGCGGCGGGTGTGCTCCGAGGGCACCTCCTGCACGGCGACGATCGACGCCTGGCGGGCGTCGAACTGCGCCACCATCTGCGCCAGCACCGGCGGCGTCCCGATCATCAGGTCGTCGGGCAGCAGCACCGCGAACGGATGGTCGCCGACGAGCTGACGGCCGCAGAGCACAGCGTGGCCGAGGCCGAGCGGCAGCGGCTGGCGCACGAACACGCACTCCATGTCGTCGGGCTTGACCGCGCGCACGGCGGCGAGGAGGGCATCCTTGCCCGACTTCTCGAGCGCGTCCTCGAGCTCGAAGGTGCGGTCGAAGTGGTCCTCGATCGCGCGCTTGTGCCGGCTCGTCACGAAGATCATCTCGCGCACGCCGGCGGCGTAGGCTTCCTCGACGGCATACTGCATCAGCGGCTTGTCGACGACCGGGAGCATCTCCTTCGGCAGCGCCTTGGTCGCGGGAATGAAGCGAGTGCCGAGCCCGGCCACCGGAAAGATCGCGTGTCGTACGTTCATCTACTTACAATGCCTGAGTCGCCCGGGATTCTGGCATCCGGGCGGAACATTCAGCAGGGAAAGGATTAGCGTCGGTGGACCTGCTCGTGATCGATCCGATCGACGCCGAGGTCATGCGCTGGCTGGCCTCGCGGCACCGGCTCCAGTTCGCTCCCGAGCTCGCCTTCTCGCCTCGCGAGCTGCGCCGCGCGCTCTACAACGTCCGCGCCGCGATCATCCCGTCGTCGGTCTCGATCGATGCCGAGACGCTCGACTTCGCGCCGGTGCTGCGCGCGGTCGGTCGCGTCAGCGCGGGCTCGGAGAACATCGACCTCGAGGCGTGCGAGCGGCGCAAGGTCGAGGTCGTGCGCAGCCTCACCGCGAGCGCGCGCGCCGAGGCCGAGTTCGTGATCGGCGCGATGCTCTCGCTGCTCAGGCGCGTGCCGGTGCGCGGCGCCGATGGCTCGGTCGCCGGGCGCGAGCTCGGCGGCGCGACGGTCGGGCTGGTCGGCATGCCGCCGTCGGCGCGCACGATCGCCCAGCTGCTCGGCGCCTTCGGCGTCAAGATCCTCGGCTACGACCCGGCGCTGCACGCGGCGGCGCCGGCCTGGGCCGACTGGCACGTCGCGCCCGCCGGGCTGCGCGAGATCGTCGAGCGTGCCGACGTCCTCTGCGTCCAGCTCGACTACTTCAGCCGCTACAACGGCCTGCTCGGCGACCGCTTCCTTCGCCACAGCAAGCCGCACCAGGTCGTCGTCAGCACGGCGCATTCGCGCCTGTTCGACGAAGCGGCGCTGGCGGCGGCGCTGAAGAGCGGCCGGATCGCCGCGGCCTGGCTCGACAGCGTCGAGCCGGGCGCGCTCGACCCGCACCGGCCGCTGGCCGGTATCGAGACGCTGCAGGTGACGCCGCGGGTCGCATCGACCACGCGCGAGTCGCGCCAGAGGAGCGCCTGGGCGGTGGCGCGGCGGATCGACGAGCTGCTCGAGGCGCCGTCGTCGGCGCCGGCCGACTTCAGGTCGACGATTCCAGGCGCCCTCGCTGATCTCGAAGCCGATTCAATGTCGCCGTGAACTCGGCGACGCGTCGCTTCTCCTGATCGACGACCGCGGCCGGCGCGCGGCCGACGAAGCGGTCGTTGCCGAGCTTGGCGTTCGCCTTCGCGATCTCGCCGTCGAGCCGGTCGATCTCCTTGGCCAGGCGCGCCAGCTCGGCGCCGCGGTCGATCCTGACGTGCAGCGCGACCCGCGTCGTGCCGACGACGGCGACCGGCGAGTCGCTCGACGCGTCGGCGAACGCGGCGTCGTCGTCGAACAGCGTCACCTCGGAAACGCGCGCGAGCGACTTCAGCAGAGGCGTCGCCGAGCGCACGAACTCGGCGTCGCCGATGACGTTGAGCGGGACGCGTTCGCCCGGCGACAGGTTCATCTCGCTGCGCAGGTTGCGCGTGCTGCCGACGACCGCCTTCAGGCGCGCGACCCAGGCATCGGCGGCGGGGTCGACGCGCTCGAGCTGTGCCTTCGGGTAGGGCGCACGGACGATGCCGTGCTCGGCGTCGGCGGACTTGCGGCCGGCGACGAGGGCGACCCGCTCCCACAGCTCGGCGGTGATGAACGGCGTGATCGGATGGAGCAGGCGCAGCACGGTCTCGAGGACGCGCAGCAACGTGCGCCGAGTCGCGCGCTGCTCGGACTCGGCGGCCGACTGCAGCTGCACCTTGGCGATCTCGAGGTACCAGTCGCAGTACTCGTCCCAGACGAAGGCGTAGATCGCATTGGCCACCGCGTCGAGGCGGTATTCGGAGAACCCGGCGGCGACCGCCGCTTCGACTCTCTGCAGCTCGCCGGTGATCCAGCGGTCGGCCGGCGAGAACGTCAGGTAGTTGTGGAACGGCTGGCCCGGCGCGCACTCGGCCTTGGTGTGCTCGGCGACGCCGCAGTCGCGCCCTTCCGTGTTCATCAGCACGAAGCGCGTCGCGTTCCAGAGCTTGTTGCAGAAGTTGCGGTAGCCCTCGCAGCGCTTCGAGTCGAAGTTGACGTTCCTGCCGAGGCTGGCGAGCGAGCAGAACGTGAAGCGCAGCGCGTCGGCGCCGAAGCCCGGGATGCCGTTCGGGAACTCGGCGGCGGTGTCCTTGCGGATGCGCGGCGCCATCTCCGGCCGCCGCAGCCCGGTCGAGCGCTTCTCGAGCAGCGGCTCGAGGGCAATGCCGTCGATCAGGTCGACCGGGTCGAGCACGTTGCCTTCCGACTTGCTCATCCGCTTGCCCTGCGCATCGCGCACGAGGCCGTGGATGTAGACGTCGCGAAACGGCACCTTGCCGGTGAAGTGCAAGGTCATCATGATCATCCGGGCGACCCAGAAGAAGATGATGTCGTAGCCGGTGACGAGCACCGACGACGGCAGGAACAGCTCGAGCTCCTCGGTCTTCTTGGGCCAGCCGAGCGACGAGAACGGCACCAGCGCCGACGAGTACCAGGTGTCGAGCACGTCGGGGTCGCGCACCATGGTGCCGGCGTAGCCTGC
>Ga0307416_100002043_pt1 | contig 11362 bp, 9 predicted proteins | sample DK1Cmetagenome_2_FD_203821 | JGI IMG/M metagenome (GOLD analysis project Ga0307416, IMG submission 203821) | Maize rhizosphere microbial communities from greenhouse at UC Davis, California, United States - DK15-C-3 | ecosystem: Host-associated > Plants > Roots > Rhizosphere > Soil | place: USA...
CGTTACCGGATCAGGTTTGAAAGCGTGGATCAGGTCTGGAAACTTTAGCGCGTCGCGGATAAAGAAGATCTTAAGGTTGTTACCGACGAGATCCCAATTCCCATCCTCCGTGTACATTTTCACCGCGAAGCCTCGCGGGTCGCGCAATGTCTCGGGCGAATGGCCCCCATGCGTTACGGTCGAAAACCTGACGAAGAGCGGGGTCTTCTTTCCCTTCTGTTGAAATACTTTAGCACGTGTATATTTGGAAATTGGGTCTTTTCCTACAGTGCCGTATGTCTCAAAATAACCGTGCGCCCCAGCACCCCGTGCATGCACAACCCTCTCTGGTACACGTTCCCTGTCAAAGTGTGACATTTTTTCGAGGAACTGGTAATTCTCCAGTGTAGCAGGTCCCCGGTTTCCGACTGTGCGGATATTCTGATTATCGTAAACAGGATGACCCTGGCGCGTAGTGAGAATGTCTGAGCCCGTTACTGTTGAATTTTTTCCGTCTCCGGGAATGATCTGAGGCTTACCATTACCGGAAGAATTTCCATTACTATCCTTTTTGCTCATAAGCTAGAGTTTTAAATATGTGATTTCCAGGTGTAATCAAGAAGATTCGAACTTGCACAAGATGAATGTTGATCGTAGTTTAACGCGTGCGGCCGTTACTCAAAATGGGCAGGCAAATGTTAAGCATTGTCTTTTCGAAAAAACAGTGCCAATGAAAAATTATTTAGCCTTGCTAACAGGCGCTTGCGAGATAGCGGAGTCGTCCTAACGGCAATAAAGATGCATGGGGTAAACCGGTGACGTGATCTAAGGCACGGTAGTGCGCCGTATTTGAACCATAAAGGTGCAGAGACCCGGGGGTCCCTGCTTTAAACTACTGTTAGCTCCACAGCCTGTCCCAGGCGCGAACCTCGTTCCATTCGGGTGTCGGCGCGAACAGCTTCTCGCCTTTTACAAGAAATTCTTTCACGACGTCCTCATTCAGCTCAACACCAATTCCCGGTTTCTCCGGCACCTTTACATAGCCGTTCTGCACCAGCGGTTTCTCTATTCCGGTAACAAGATCATCAAACCGTGGTGAATCCACCGCGTGGTGTTCAAGCCAGAGAAAGTTCTCTGTTGCGGCTGCGCTGTGCACCGCGCCCAGGAATGAAACGGGTCCGGCGGCGTGATGGTGCATGAATCCTACGCCATTAGCAGCGGCGTAATCTCCTATCCTTTTTGTTTCAAGGATTCCGCCTGCAGTGTTGGGATCCGGATGCACAATGTCGACAGCGTGGTTATCGATCAGTTCCTTGAACCCCTCTTCCAAAGTGTAAATATCCTCACCCGTCTGCGTCGGTGTCGTTGTCGATTCGGTTATCTCGCGCCATTGCTTTGTGAAGTGCCAGGGGATGATGTCTTCAATGTAAGCCAGATTATACTTCTCAGAAGCCCGACAAATTTTTATTGCTTCATTCACTCCAAAGTGTCCCCAGTGGTCAGTACCCATTGGGATCTCATACCCGATCTTCGAGCGCATCACATCAAGAAACTCCATTAGTTTGTCGAGACCTTTATCTGTGATCTGCACAGCCGTGAACGGATGTTGGGCCAGGTTGTATTTCCGATACTCGTATTCATACGGTTTCAATTTCCCTTCGGGCGCGTTGATGAGAGCGCCAGGAACATCCTTTATCAGGTTGATACCGATATCCATTTTCAGCGCAGTGTAACCTTTATCAATCCGTTCCTTCATGCGGTTGGCGTATTCCTGTGGGTCAGGAGATGTAGTTGTGTCACAGTAAACCCTTACACGATCACGATACTTGCCGCCGAGCAACATATAGACCGGGACATTGTAAGCTTTTCCCGCGAGATCCCATAGCGCCATCTCAACCCCTGACACTCCCCCGCCCTGCCTTCCATGATGGCCGAATTGACGGATTTTTTTGAAAAGTCTCTCAACATTGCACGGATTCTCTCCCAGCAATCGGCTCTTGAGAAACAACGCGTATTCTTTTGCTGCGCCATCTCTCACATCCCCGTGACCAACGATCCCCTGGTTGGTATAGATGCGCACGATCGGAGTGCGGAATACAACACCGCTGATCTCTGCAATGCGGACATCCGTGATCTTTAGATCGGTTGGTGATGAGTTTCGGTTTACTTTTTGAGTTGAATAGCCCAGTACTTCTTCAATGGGCGCGGCCGTGAGCGCCGCGAGGCAAAGTCCGCCAAGCCCTGCCTTCTTGAGGAAACCGCGGCGATCGTCGGGAGTTACGTTTTCTTTCATGGTGCTTGATTTTATTTGTTGGATGAATTTTTTTTGAAAGTGCAGTGGGCGCTATGGAGATAAGGTCGACAAAAATAAATTGGTTAGAGAAGAGAGATCCGTCCCAACCCAGCTCATGGATTGCGTTAGTCTAATTATGAATTTAACCGGACTTTTACAAAAGGGGGAAAAAATTTGCGGGATGTTATTAAGGAGAATCACAGTCTACTTACTGTTGAGCTCCTGATATTCCTGGACATGTAGCACTTCCGGCACATTGGTTTCCTCGGTCTTGGATGTGATACGTTTGGAAATTGTGTGAGCGGTCATGAGATTGTCATCGATAGGCTGGCAGAGCGCGAGCACGTCCTCCTTGGTGAGATTGGGGTTGAGCCAGTCCTTCTCATAGTCACGGGGAACAATGACCGGCATGCGCTGTTTTGAATTGTGTATGGTGCTCATCATGTTGTTGGCTTTTGTTGTGAGCACTGTATAAGAATAGTAGCGCTGATCCGTCGCACGGTTTGCCCATCGCGAATACAATCCTGCAATTGAGAAAATCGGCTGATCCTTTAAATGGATGTGGTAAGGAATTTTCGTTTTTCCTTTTTCGTCCAGCCATCGCCACTCGAAAAACCCTGTGCAGGGAATGAGGCAGCGTTTGCCTTCATTCGCGGCATCGCGGAAAGCCGGTTTCTCATACATCTCTTCGCTGATGCAATTTAACGTGGAGACTTTCAACCGCGTAGCTCCCGCTTCGTCTTTAACCCAAAAGGGTACCAGTCCCCAATGAAACATTTGCAGCTCCGAGGGTTTCCCCGCTGTCACCACAGGACCGGGAAGAAAATCAAAGCCGTTTTCATGGAACTTGATTGAGTATAATTCCTCTACCATTTTCGAGTACGTGGTTGAGTAGTACTCCATCAGTTGTTCGTATTTGGCGGTAAGTGATTTATGGTAGCACATGGTTGGCTGCTGGCTATTGGACGATCAAGTGTTGTAATATCGCGAAAATGTTGGGATGTGGGCAAGTCACATAGGCATTGGGCATTAGGCATTGGGCATTAGGCATTAGGCATTAGGCCTTGGGCATTGGGCATTAGGCCTTGGGCATTAGGCGTTAGGCATTGGGCATTAGGCATTGGGCATTAGGCATTGGGCATTAGGCATTGGGCATTAGGCATTGGGCGTTAGGCATTGGGCATTGGGCGCTAGGATTGGATTCGGCAGCTCGGTTAGCCTAATGAGTAATATCCTCGAGTTAGCGCGGATCCATTGAACATGGGAACTCTAGGCAACAGCTAAGAGCCCGGACTTCGCTCTGGCGCGCATTCGTCGCGAGCTACGTCGGGCACAGCAACAACCAACAGTTGACCTGCTATCAGACAAAAAATTCTTCAGAAATAATTTTTCCGTCCTCTACCTGATAGACGCAGAGCTCGGGTGATTTCATTCTTCCTTTTCCTTTCATGGTCATATCCATTTCCATCCGGAACGCAATGGCGTTGCCGGCAACCAGAGGATCGGATATCTCGATGCTGTGGAGCTGCTCAACCATCGCATCAAAACGATCTCCTTTTTTCCGGATGGCTTCAAGACCTTCCGTAACCTTTGGAAACTCCGGCGTTTCGTATGGTTCGGTACTTTTTGCATTTCGCGCGTAAAGGCTGTTGTGTGCGCCTGCCCAGTCTGCCTTCCGACAAAAATTGACCAGGCGATCAGCGATCTCTTTGGTTGTCATAATGGGAGTATTTAGTTATTGATAATTTAAAGTTACGGCGTGTGAGTGACAACCCTATGTCAGGTGCGAACTTGTTCCTTGGGACTCGCGGTGATGCAAGGTGTCCGCTGCTGGATCTGCAGCGCAAGCTTATCGCGAAGCGCCAGTCGCTCCACCTTCGGTTCGAACCGTCTCATTCGTTGCTTCCTTGGGCAGGCCACCGGCCAGTGGCCGGGAGCTCAATTCCAGCGCACCCCTTTTCTTTCGAGCAATAAAAACTACCCGAGAGTGGAACCAAGAAAAAAACTTCTTTAAATTTCCTTACCGCACCGAAAAAACCGATCAAACCGATTTTTTCTAACTAATCAATAAACACTTATGAAAAATCAATTACAATCAATTCGAAAACCGGTGTGGAAAGGATCCCTGATCCTGATTTGCTACTTCTTTCTCGCAGCGTGCATGCAGTACGATGAGGGTCTGACGCCAAACAAATTGCAGAATGATCTGTTGCTGTCTCATGACCAAAACGAGGGTCAGGGCTCTTTGATGAAAAATACTTTCGTCGCGCATCTGAGTGGTGACAATGAAATCCCAGCTATTGACACCCGGGCACAGGGACAGGTAATTTTTAAATTGAATGAGGAAGACCAATCGATCTCATACAAACTGATCGTCTCCAACATGGAGGATGTGCTTGCCGCGCATATTCATTGCGGTGATGCGACCGTAGCCAGGGGCTCGGTAGTGGTCAATCTCTTTACCGCGGGTCCAGTTGATGTTGCTCATGGTGTACTCGCAGAGGGCACTTTCACCAGTACAGATATTATTACCCGGGCAGATTCACCAAGTTGTCCGGGTGGGTTGCAAGGAGCGACAGTCTTTGAGGACCTGGTTGAAAGGCTTCGGAACGGCACCGCATATGTGAATGTCCACACACGCGTCACACCTTCCGGCGCAATTCGCGGCCAAGTCCACTAACCACTTTATTAAAAATGAAGGCGTTCAACTGGACGCCTTCACCTCCTCACCATTTTGATACCTAGTTATTCCGTCTGATCACAACCGGTGTCGCGATCCCATTCAGATCATAGACTATCCTTCCATGGCGGATGGTCATTTCACATTCAAATTTCTTGTCGCCTGTGACGCGATAACCTGTGTAATCAAAGAATCCGAAATTCCCTTGGCGCATATTCAGTATGGCAACATCTGCCTCGGCACCTGGTGAGAGATGTCCGAGTTCCTCGCGCTTGATCACCTTGGCTGGCATCCACGTAGATGCCCTGATAAGTGATGGCACGTCCATACCCATTTGGAGAAACTTCGACATGACACTTAACATATCCTTCATAGATCCATTCATACTGCCGATGTGAAGGTCAGTGCTGATGGTATTGGGATAGAATTTTTGCTTGAGCGCGGGAATAGCCTGGGCGTAAGAGTAGCTTATGCCGCCATAACCAACATCGAAAATAATTCCGCGCTTTTGTGCTTCCCACACGAAAGGCTTAACCTGCTTTGAATCAACGTCGACGATCGGCTCCCGACTGCCAAGCTGAGCAAACGCATGCGTATAAATGTCGCCGGGCCGCAGGTGGTCAAAGAACAACTCACGGATGGACAGCGGTGGATTGTTGCCTCCGAAATCGATCATCACAGGCATCTCTGCAATCTCTCCCGCCTTCACTGCATTATCCACGGGCGTCCATTCGGCACCATTATAGTGAGCTACTTTGAATCCGACGATATGATCGCGGTGTCTTCTTGCGACGCCTGCAGCCATCTTTGGATCCATGTCACCGGTGTTCTGTTCATACATGCCTCCGCGCATTCCTTCGCCGACGATGTTAAGAAACGACAGGACGCGTGTTTGAGAATTGTCAATGACGTTCTGCTTGAACGTAGGGAATGTCTTCCATCCGGCGCCCCCGGCGTCCACGACCGTGGTGACACCCACCCGGAAGGTGAAGCCGTCTGGTGGTATGGCCGAGGTTCCGTTGCTGTATGCATGGTCAGGCTCCGTACCATAGAAAACGTGACCATGGAGATCTATCAGCCCAGGCACAACATACATCCCCTTGGCATTGACGACCTGCCTGCCTTGCTTGCTGTCAATATTTTTTGCTACCAACGCGATCTTTCCATCCTCAATAGCCACATCCATTACAGCGTCGATGTTGTTCTTTGGATCAATGACGTGGCCTTCTTTTATGACGATGGAGTATTGTTGCGCTACTGCAACAGATGCGCATAAAAAGAAGCATAATAATATCAGATGTTTAAGGGCGTTCGCCATCATAGCCTCGAATTTTAGTCTGAGGAAATATGGCACCGATTTTCCCTTAATGCAAAAGCTTGTACATGAGTGGTCGCGCAGGGTGTATAATCTATGACCGCAACTTAAGTGCATTAACAATGTCCCGTTAACTACCCCGGGAAAGGATCCTGAATGGAAACATCAGGATTGCACCCACGAGCTTGAAAACCAGATCCAGTGTTAAACCCACGATCCGAAAAGGTAATAGTATTAACCAAAACAAGGGGAATAGGAAAATCGCCAGCAGGGCGAGTGGCCAGCAGATGATGAGTAAGATGAACCAAAGGAGAAGTGAGATAAAGATTTTCATGCATCAGTTTTGTCAAACTCCCGCTCGCAAAAAAGCTGCCACCGAAAAAAATCCCTTTCGACAAGACTAAGACACATCTGCCTGGTACTTCTATTCATTACCGTACAATGCGCTGTTCAGCGATGAACAGTGCTCATCAAACTCAAAAACCCCAGCCCCACATCCGGGGTTCAGGTTACAGCTCTGGTTTCAAAGCCTTCTCTAACAACATGTCAGACCTTCAGTCCATTAGGCACCAATGGCAGACTGTACAACTTCTTTCCTGTAGCATTCGCGATAGCGTTGCGTATAGCAGGTGCGATACCCAGGATCGGCGTCTCGCCTGCGCCAACGGATGGAATATCAGTTCGGTTGAGCATCACTGTTTCGAGGACCGGCACATCTGCAAACCGCGGCACGCGATAGTCGGAGAACTGAGCGTTGAGGATCTTCCCATCGCGGAAATCGATCCATTCAAATAAGGCACCGCCCATCCCCTGCACGACAGCGCCCTGTATCTGATTTTCGAGATGGGCGGGGTTAATGATGGCCCCGCACTCAAAGGCAGTAACGGCACGCAGGACCTTTACCTCATCGTTCGGCCGGTCGAAAGCTATTTCAACACAGGTTGCAACGAAGCTTCCCTTTTCGGTTCCACAAGCTATACCAACGCCATGGCCAGGCGCAGCTTTGTAACCTCGCCACCCGAATTTTTCCGCAGCTCCTTTGAGGACATTGATCATCCTTTCCTCCTTCAGGTTTTTGAGTCTGAACTGCAGTGGATCCATTTTCAATTCCGTCGCCAGATCGTTCATCACCGCTTCGCGGGCAAATACATTTGCCGTTGCCGCGAGTCCGCGGTACGAGCCCTGCCGCAAAGGCGACTCTGAAGGATGAAACTCAATTTTCCTGTTCGCCACCTCGTATGGGGTTTCGATACCAGAACCGCCCGAATTGTAATTATGGAATTCCCATGCCGTAACAACGCCATCTTTGGAGGCGCCAGCCTTCACTTCGATAACACCTGCAGGTCTGAAGTATGCCCATGTAAATTCCTCTTCGCGTGTCCACACGATCTTGACCGGCTTGCCTGCTTCTTTTGCCAGGCGGGCTGCCTCGACGCCAGCCTCTCCTGTATGTTTGCCTCCGTATCCGGAGCCAGTGTCTGGCATAATAACGCGGATACTCTCTTTCGGCATATGGAAGAGTTCGGCAAGCTCCTCCTGCACTCCAAAGGGTCTTTGCGTTCCAGTCCAGACGGTCAGTTTTCCCTCGACCCACTGTGCAACGCCGGCGCGGGGCTCCAGCGGAGCGTGAGCGATGTAGTCTACGTTAAAAGTTTGTAAAATTTTAACGTGTGCGCTGTTGAAGGCGCCGGTCACGTCGCCAGCAGAATCATTGCCGCGTCCGCCACCTCCACTTCCAGATGTTTTTTTCAAGTGCTCAAAAATGTCACTTCGCGACGGTTGTGGAACTGTTGTCCACTCTGCTTTGATGGCGGCAAGCGCCTCTTTCGCCATTAGTGAATCCGGAGCCGCCACACCGATAAAGTCACCATCGCGAACTACTACTACGCCAGGCATATTTTTCGCCGCACTCAAATCTACCGATGTCAGCGTAGCACCATAGGACGGCGCACGAAGGATCTTGCCATACATCATCTCCGGCAATTTGATGTCGGAAACGAATTTGTGCTTCCCGGTCACGAACGACTCTCCGTTCACCTTTCGTGCGGATGTTCCTGCTACCTTCCACTTATCGGCAGCTGTGACGGAAACATTTTCATCGACATTCTTGAGGATCTCCTGACCTTTTGTCAACTGGCCGATGTTGATCGAGCGATTCGATTTCCGGTCTCTCACAACTGCATCCTTGATGTAAAGCTGCGACCTTTCGGCCTTCCATTCCTTTGCAGCCATGTCGATGAGTGCTTCCCGTGCAGTTGCCGCGGCTTTGCGTAACTGCGGGCCCATATACGGGGTAGATCGGCTACCGAATGTACCACGGTCGTACGGAGTAAGCTCGGTGTCGCCGAGGATCATATCAATCTCGGACATTGACACAGGCAATTCCTCCGCGACGATCTGCGCCAATGAAGTGCGAATGTTTTGTCCTACCTCCGCTTTGCCTGTATAAATGGTGACGCGGCCGGAATCGCTGACGTGAATCCACGCTCCCACCTGATCTTCAGGAAGCTTGAAGGGATCATCTAACGTACTGGCTACACTACGATACGCCGGGAAAGCAATGGCAAGTCCACTGCCCAACACCTGGAAAAAATGGCGCCGGTTCATACTGAACTTGTAGGCCGGCTCTGCGTGGAGTTCGTACTGCTCGGCCGCAGCATAATCGTTCGGATCTTTGGCTTTCATATTATGTGTTTGCAGCTTGCTGTATGGCTTTCACGATCCTGGGATAAGTGCCGCAACGACAAATGTTGCCCTGCATCGCCTGAGTGATGTCTTCCGCAGTTGGCTTTGGATTTTTGCTGAGCAGACTTACGGCGGACATGATCATTCCCGGCGCGCAGTACGCGCACTGGAATACATCTACCGCGATAAACGCCTCCTGTACCGGATGCAGTCGTTCATTCTTTTGTATGCCTTCGATAGTCGTGACCTCCTTTCCGGCGACGGCGCTCACTCGTTGTATACACGATCGTACGGCCTTTCCGTCAACAAGAACGGTGCACGCGCCGCACGCGCCCTCGCCGCATCCATATTTGCTTCCGGTCAGATCAAGACGCTCGCGCAGCACATTGAGCAAGCTTTCATCCTCGCGTGCTTCAACAGTATAGTTTTTTCCATTTACCGATAACTGCATGACCTGAGTGTTTGTGTTGTTAATTGATTTAAGAGAAAGTTAAGGGAAATTTTTAAAGGGACATGCGCGAATAAGGGGAATAAGGGCATAAGGGGCGTAAGGGGCGTAAGGGGCATAAAGGACGTAAGGGACTAAGGGTATAGTGCGCGTAACGGGCGTAAGACCGGATAGGAAATCATCAGCCATTGTCTTCATTTTTGCGCCGCATGACGTACTTAATGTATCCGTTAATCGCAACCTTGGCAACTTCTATGCATACAAGACCGGTCTGGAACACCTCGTCTGTTATGTACTGATTGTCGTGACAGGAGATCAGATGGTCCTTGAGTTCATAAACGGATGCGCGCGACACGCGGTAAAACTGAATGGACTCCTGAGGATAATAGCGCCCGTAACCCTCTGCAATATTCGCCGTGCTGGATACGCTGGCTTTTCGGATTTGCACATTGAGATTATACTTTTCTTCTGCAGGGAGTTTTTGAATAACCTCCTTGTAGAAAAAAATTCTAAGAGCCCGTGCCCTCTCCCATGCGACAAGCGTAGTGAAATCCCGGTTCGGATCGTAGTTGGAATAGATATCTTCCATGCGGGGGTCTTAAGTAGAGTAATCTAAGCATTCCACCTAAACCAGAAACAGCAATCAGGTTAATTTGCGAACCTGATTGCACATCTCAGTGCCTCTCCTTATACCGCACCAATGTCGGGTCATTTTCCATCAGTTTCTCCTTATTCGGTTGAGGCCCCCTATTTCCACTATGGCCTTACGTCCCTTATTTCCCTTATGTCCCCTATTCCCCTTATGTCCCTTATATCCCTTATGTCCCTTATCCCCCTTACGCGCCCCTATCCCCCCTTCAACGGAGTGAGTTCCACCTTCCGGAACTCCACCTCCGAGCCCTCCGCCTGCAGCGCAATTTGTCCTTCGCTGGCTGTACACTCGGTGCCGTGATTGACGAGATCACCATTGACCCACACTTTCACGCTGTTCCCTTCGCACTCAATGACCATGTTGTTCCATTCCCCTACGGGCTTCTCAGAACCATCCGTGAGATTCAGAATCCGGCGACCCTTGCCCTCCGTTATTCCCCAGTTCTCCTTCGGACCGCGGCGCTCTTCCATGTTCGGCACTTTGATGTCTTCAACAATACACCAGAAGTCGCCCGCATTCTCGTGCATCATCTGCACTTCAATTGACTTCGGGAACATTTCATACAATGCTCTTGGCGTTGATGCATGAACGAGCACTCCACAATTGCCCGGCACGCCTGCGAATCGATACTCCACTTCGAGACGGTAATTCCTGTAAATCTTATCGGTAATAAGATGACCGCCGGGAGTACCCAGGCTTACCAGCTTTCCGTCCCGCACGAGGAACGGGCTCTTTACAGTCTGATCATTATCCATTTTCGGCACATCCGCATGCCATCCGGTGAGATCGCGTCCATTGAACAGACTGACCGGAGCTGTTTTTGTTGACTGGCTTTTACATCCCGTAAGAACGGATAGCAAGAGGAGAAAGGTTGAAAGAGTTTTCATGGCGATTGATTTTCAATTACAATAGAGTAATTCATCATGGCAAAACAAAGGTGGTAATCATATTAAGCCTCTGGCGCTGTGCCGGCGGATGTCTTACAGGATTATCGGTAGCCGTCCTTTAGCTTGCCCTTATAGGTGGCGAGAAATTTTTTGAATCTCGGGATCGAAACCCCTACAACATATGGTGACTTGGGATTGTGGTGGATGTAATCCTGATGATAACCCTCCGCGCGATAGAAAGCCTGCAACGGCTTTAGCTCAGTCACAATTGGCTCTGCATATGACGGTTGAAATTCGGTAATCGCTTGTGCCGCGATCGCTTTCTCTTCTTCCGTGGCGTAAAAAAGGATCGACCGGTAAGAAGATCCGACATCCGGACCCTGACGGTCACGTGTTGTTGGATCATGAGAAGTGAAGAACACA
>Ga0307416_100002046_pt1 | contig 11356 bp, 12 predicted proteins | sample DK1Cmetagenome_2_FD_203821 | JGI IMG/M metagenome (GOLD analysis project Ga0307416, IMG submission 203821) | Maize rhizosphere microbial communities from greenhouse at UC Davis, California, United States - DK15-C-3 | ecosystem: Host-associated > Plants > Roots > Rhizosphere > Soil | place...
CGGGCCCGCGGGCGTGCGGCAGGAGACGATGATGTGCCCGGCGTACAGCGAGTACGCCTCCACGCCCACGGCGTCGCGACGGCCGACGTACACCAGGTCGGCGCGCCGGTAGGAGAACCGGGGCCGGGGGGCGAGGGAGAAGACCCGGAACCACTCGAGGTCGTCCCCGGAGTAGCGGCCCACCCCCAGAATCCAGCCGCGCCCGGCCCTTCCGGACCGGACGCGGACGCTGAACTCGAAGGTCCCGCCGTGGCGGGAGATCCATCGCCGGCGCACCACCAGCGCCAGCCCGTACAGCAGCAGCAGGAACAGCAGGACTCCTGCGGAGTCCACCAGCCACTGCCACAACGCCATCTATCGCCAACTTTCGGCTGGGACCGTGATCAGGACGCCCTCTCGGCGGCCCGGACCCGTGCCTCGGCCCACGCGGCCTCGGCCTTCAGCCGCGCCTCCTCGTCGTCGGCGCCCTCGGACCTGGCCCGCTCGGCGTCGGCGCGCGCCTTCTCCAGGTCGATGTCGTGGGACATCTCGGCGTGCTCGGACAGGATCGAGATCCGGTTGTTGGCCACCGAGAGGAAACCGGCGTCCACCGCCGCGACCCACGTCTCGTCGTCGGACGTCGTCACGTCGACGATGCCGTGCACCATCAACGACAGCACCGGCGCATGGTTCGGCAGGATGCCCACGTCCCCCTCGGTGGTGCGGGCGATGACCATCTTGGCCTCGCCCGACCACACGAGCCGGTCCGCCGCAACCAGCTCGACCTGCATCAGGTCGTCACTCACGGGGACTCCTCACTTCCTGAGCTCAGAGGCTCTTCTGGATCTCGTCCCACTTGCGCTCGACGTCGTCGAGACCACCGCACATGAAGAACGCCTGCTCGGCGACGTGGTCGTAGTCGCCGTCCGCGATCTTGGAGAACGCCTCGATCGTGTCCTTGATCGGGACCGTCGAACCCTCGATGCCGGTGAACTGCTTGGCGACGTAGGTGTTCTGCGACAGGAACCGCTGGATGCGCCGAGCCCGGGACACGATGATCTTGTCCTCCTCGGAGAGCTCGTCGACACCGAGGATCGCGATGATGTCCTGCAGCTCCTTGTTGCGCTGCAGGATCTGCTTGATCCGGATCGCGGTGTTGTAGTGGTCCTCGCCGATGTAGTTCGCGTCGAGGATCCGCGAGGTCGACGTCAGCGGGTCCACCGCGGGGTAGATGCCCAGTGACGCGATCTCGCGCGAGAGCTCGGTGGTCGCGTCGAGGTGCGCGAACGTGGTTGCCGGCGCCGGGTCGGTGTAGTCGTCCGCCGGGACGTAGATCGCCTGCATGGAGGTGATCGAGTGGCCACGGGTCGAGGTGATCCGCTCCTGGAGCACCCCCATCTCGTCGGCGAGGTTCGGCTGGTAGCCCACCGCGGAGGGCATCCGGCCGAGCAGCGTGGAGACCTCTGACCCGGCCTGCGTGAAGCGGAAGATGTTGTCGATGAACAGCAGCACGTCCTGGCCCTGCACGTCGCGGAAGTACTCCGCCATCGTCAGCGCGGACAGCGCGACCCGCAGGCGCGTGCCCGGCGGCTCGTCCATCTGGCCGAACACCAGCGCGGTCTGGCCGATGACGCCGGCCTCATCCATCTCCGCGATCAGGTCGTTGCCCTCACGGGTGCGCTCGCCGACGCCGGCGAACACCGAGACACCGCCGTGGTCCTTGGCGACGCGGGCGATCATCTCCTGGATCAGCACGGTCTTGCCGACACCCGCGCCGCCGAACAGGCCGATCTTGCCGCCCTGCACGTACGGCGTCAGCAGGTCGATGACCTTGATGCCGGTCTCGAACATCTCGGTCTTCGACTCGAGCTGGTCGAAGGCGGGCGCCTTGCGGTGGATCCCCCATCGCTCGTTGATCTCGAGCTTCTCACCCTCCACGAGGTTCAGGCAGTCGCCGAGCGCGTTGAACACGTGACCCTTGGTGACGTCGCCCACCGGGACGCTGATCGGGCCACCGGAGTCCTGCACCTGCGCGCCGCGGACCAGACCGTCGGTCGGCTGCATGGAGATCGCGCGCACCATGCCGTCGCCGATGTGCAGCGCGACCTCGAGGGTCAGCACACTCGTCTCACCGCCGAGCTCGAGCTCCGTCGTGAGCATGTTGTACATGTCGGGCATCGAGTCCGAGGGGAACTCGATGTCCACCACCGGCCCGGTGACCCGGGCGATGCGCCCGACCCCCCCGGCCTTGTTCTCGGTTCCGCGGTTCATGATCGTCGCAGTCATTGTTCTCACTCACTCCCGGCGTTCGCGTCGGCGAGCGCGTTGACGCCACCGACGATCTCGCTGATTTCCTGGGTGATCCCGGCCTGGCGGGCCTGGTTGGCGGTTCTCGTGTACTTCTTGATCAGCTCTTCGGCGTTGTCGGTCGCCGACTTCATCGCCCGCTGCCGCGCCGCGAGCTCGGAGGCCGCAGCCTGCAGGAGGGCGAAGTAGATCCGGCTCTGCACGTAGCGCGGCAGCAACGAGTCGAGGACCTCGGCGGCCGACGGCTCGAACTCGTAGAGCGGCAGCACGTCGCCCTCCTCGGGAGCCTCTGTCCCCTCGACGATCTCGAGGGGGAGAAGCCGGGTCGCGGTGGGCTCCTGGGTGAGCATCGACCGGAACCTGGTGTAGACCACGTGGACCTCGTCGACGTCTCGCGCCTCCTCCGGCAGCTCGATGTCGGGGTTGTCCTCGCCGGCGAGGAACGCCTGGATCAGTGCGTCCCCGATCTCCCGCGCGATGTCGTACGTCGGCTGGTCGGAGTGTCCGGTCCAGCTCTGCACGATCGGACGGCGACGGAAGGTCAGGTAACCGACACCCTTGCGCCCGGAGACGTAGGTCTCGACCTCCTTGCCCTCCTCCCGGAGCTTCTCGGCGAGCCGCTCCGCCTCCTTGAGGACCGAGCTGGAGTACGCCCCGGCCAGGCCCCGGTCGCTGGTGACGATCAGGATCGCGGCGCGCTGGGGATTCGCCGGCTCGGTGGTGAGGGCGTGCTCCACGTTGGAGTACGTCGCCACCGCCGCCACCGCACGCGTCAGCTCGCGGGCGTACGGCGCCGCCGCCTGTGCGCGCTGCTGCGCCTTGATGATGCGGGACGCAGCGATGAGCTCCATGGCGCGGGTGATCTTCTTCATCGACTCCGTCGACTTGATCCGCGCCCGGTACTCACGCAGCGATACGGCCATGGTGTCAGCCCCGCTTCTGCTTGACGATCTGCTCCTGCTCGACGTCCTCGTCCGCGAGCGCCTCGTGCTCCTCACGGCCGGGCTTGATGGACTCGCCCTCGGAGGTCTCGAACTGGTCGAGGAACGAGTTGTAGGCGTCCTCGAGCGACTGCGCCGTGTCGTCGGTGAAGTCCCCCGACTCGCGGATCGTGGACAAGATCCCGTCGTGGGAGCGGCGCAGGTAGTCCAGGAACTCGGACTCGAAGCGCAGCACGTCGTCGACGGGGACGCGGTCGAGGCGGCCGGTGGTGCCGAGCCACAGGGACGCGGTCATCTCCGGGACGGGGTACGGCGAGTAGGCGGGCTGCCGCAGCAGGGCCATCAACCGCTGGCCGCGGTCGAGCTGCTGGCGCGATGCCGCGTCGAGGTCGGAGGCGAACATCGCGAAGGCCTCCATCGCGCGGAACTGCGCGAGGTCCACCTTGAGCGAGCCGGTGACCTTCTTGAGCGCCTTGGTCATCGCCGCACCACCGACCCGGGACACCGAGACGCCGACGTCGATGGCCGGGCGCTGGTTCGCCGCGAACAGGTCCGACTGCAGGAAGATCTGGCCGTCGGTGATCGAGATGACGTTGGTCGGGATGTACGCCGACACGTCGTTGGCCTTGGTCTCCACGAACGGGAGCCCCGTCATGGACCCCGCTCCGAGCTCGTCGGACAGCTTCGCGCAGCGCTCGAGCAGCCGGCTGTGCAGGTAGAACACGTCACCGGGGTACGCCTCGCGGCCCGGTGGGCGGCGCAGCAGCAGCGACACCGCGCGGTACGCCTCCGCCTGCTTGGTCAGGTCGTCGAACACGATCAGCACGTGCTTGCCGTCGTACATCCAGTGCTGGCCGATGGCCGAGCCGGTGTACGGCGCGAGGTACTTGAAGCCGGCCGAGTCCGACGCGGGCGAGGCGACGATCGTGGTGTACTCCAGCGCACCGGCCGCCTCGAGGGCACCCCGCACGGAGGCGATCGTCGAGCCCTTCTGACCGATCGCGACGTAGATGCAGCGCACCTGCTTCGCGGGGTCGCCGGACTCCCAGTTCTGCTTCTGGTTGATGATCGTGTCGATCGCGATCGTGCTCTTCCCGGTCGCCCGGTCACCGATGATCAGCTGACGCTGGCCCCGGCCGATCGGGGTGAGCGAGTCGATCGCCTTGATGCCGGTCGCCAGCGGCTCGTGGACCGACTTGCGGGCCATCACCCCCGGCGCCTGCAGCTCGAGCGCACGGCGGCTGTCGGTCGCCACCTCGCCCATGCCGTCGATCGGCTTGCCGAGCGGGTCGACCACACGTCCGAGGTAGCCGTCGCCGACCGGCACGGACAGGATCTCGCCGGTTCGACGAACGGTCTGGCCCTCCTCGATACCACCGAAGTCGCCCAGGATGACGACACCGATCTCGCGGGTGTCCAGGTTCAGGGCGATGCCGAGCGTGCCGTCCTCGAACTCGAGCAGCTCGTTGGCCATCGCCGACGGGAGCCCCGCGACGCGCGCGATGCCGTCACCGGCCTCCGCGACGGTGCCGACCTCCTCGCGACCGGCCGTCTCCGGGTGGTAGTCCGACACGAAGCGCTGGAGTGCGTCCCGGATCTCCTCCGGACGGATCGAAAGCTCCGTCATTTCTTTCCCTGCTCTCTTGGGTGTCGTGCGTGTGGTGTGGTGTTCCGGCCGGCTCAGCCTGCGAGCCGACGACGGGCATCGTCGAGGCGGCTGGACACGGTGCCGTCGATGACGTCGTCACCGATCTCCACCCGGATCCCGCCGATCACTTCTCTGTCGATCATCATGTTCAGGTGCACCGGGAGGCCGTACTGCCGCTCGAGCGCGCGCGCCAGGCGTCCGGCTTCCTCGTCGCTGAGCTCGCGTGCCACCCGGACAGTGGCGACCAGTCGCTCGCGGTGGTCGGCCACGATCTTCTGGTAGGCCTCGACCGCAAGTGCCACCGTGCGGTGCGAGCCGGCGACCGACTGTTGCGCGAGTCGCAGGGTCCCGGACGTGGCCCGGTCCCCGAGGAGCTCCTGGAGCAGTGCGCGCTTGTCCGCCGTGGACCGGGCCGGGTCCGAGAGTGCATCGCGGAGCTCCGGGTTGTCTGCCACCATCCGGCCGTAGCCGAACAGCTGGTCCTCCAGCACATCCGCCTCGCCTCGCAGCTCGGCGGCCTTGACGACGCAGACGACCCCGACGTACTCGAGCGCGTCCGCGAGATCCCGCGGCGCCGCCCACCGACGGCTGACGGCCGTGGCCACCAGGTCGAGCGAGTTCTCGGCGAGTGCCTCACCGAAGATCTGCCTCACCAGGCCGACCTTGGGTTCCGCGGGCAGGGACGCGTCGGTGAGCGTGCGGCGCAGGCTCGCCTCCCGACGCAGCACGTCGGCCACGCCGAACAGGTCGTCGGCCATCCGCTCGACGGAGCTGCCGTCGTCGTCGTCGGCGTGCCCGGTGACCTTGGCGATGCGGTCCGAGGCCCATTCCCTGACCTTCGGGACCAGGCCCTTGGCGGGACCGACCTCGTCGACCAGCGCCGCCAGGGAGTCGGCTGAGGCGCCACGCATCAGCGCGTCCCGCTTCCGTTGGCACCCTGCTCGAGGTCGGCGAGGAAACGGTCGACCACACGGCTCTGCCGTGCGTCGTCGTCGAGCGACTCACCGACGATCCGGCCGGCCAGTGAGGTGGCCAACGAGCCGACCTCTGCCCGGAGCGAGGTGACCGCCTGCTGGCGCTCGGCCTCGATCTGGGTGTGCGCGTGGTCGACGATGCGTGCTGCCTCGGTCTGTGCCTGCTCGCGCATCTCGGCCACGATCGCCGCGCCCTGCTCGCGTGCCTCCTCGCGGATGCGCGCCGCCTCGTGGCGGGCGTCGCCGAGCTGTCGCTCGAGCTCGGCCAGCCGGGCGTCGGCCTCGGCCTGCTTCGTCTCGGCCGCCTTCAGGCCGCCCTCGATGGCGGTCGTCCGGTCCGCGAACGTCTTCTCGAAGTTGGGCACGACCCACTTCTTGATCGCGAAGTACAGCAGGCCGAAGACGACCAGGGCGAGGACGATCTCCACCAGGTGCGGGACGAGAGGGTTCTCCTCCCCTTCAGCCGCGAGGATGATCGGGTTCATGGACGTGGTCCTTCGTCAGGTCGGATCAGCTGAGCACGAACGCGAGGGCGATACCGATGATGGCCAGGGCCTCGGCGAGAGCGAAGCCCAGGATGGCGATGGCCTGCAGACGACCCTGCGCCTCCGGCTGACGGGCCACACCGTTGATGTAGGCGGCGAAGATGAGCCCGATTCCCACACCAGGGCCGATGGCCGCGAGGCCGTAGCCGATCATGTTGAGGGAGCCGTTGATGTCACCGTTCACGGCGATGTCCTTTCGGTTGTTTCTGTAGGTGTCGGGGCAAGGTGTCGGGACGGGTGATGGATCCGGACCTCAGTGCTCCTCGGCGAGAGCACCCGAGATGTACATGGCGTTGAGCAGGACGAAGACGTACGCCTGGAGGAACTGCACCAGCAGCTCCAGGAAGCTGATCGCGATGAACAGCAGCCAGGCGAGGATGCCGACCGGCTTGATGAGCCCGGCGCCGTGCACCAGGAGGTACTCGCCGCCGAGGGCGAACAGCAGGATCAGCAGGTGGCCGGCGAGCATGTTCGCGAAGAGTCGCAGCGCGAGCGTGACCGGGCGGACGACGATGTTGGAGAGGAACTCCAGCGGGACGAGCAGCAGCAGCATGGCGCCGTGGATGCCGGCGGGCACGGTCTGCAGCTTGAGGTAGCCGATGAAGCCGTGCCTGCGGATCCCCGCGACGTTGTAGATGACCCAGCTCAGTCCGGCGAGCGCGTAGACCATGCCGGCTCGCGAGAACGTCGGGAACTGGATGAACGGGATCGAACCGAAGAAGTTGTTCAGCAGGATGAAGAAGAACAACGCGAGCAGGTACGGCACGAACCGCATGAAGTCGCGGCTGCCGATGATGTCGCGGGCGATGGAGTTCCGCACGAACCCGTAGGCGCTCTCTCCGACGAACTGCAGCTTGCCGGGCACCATCGAGCGCTGCCTGGCGGCCGCGTAGAAGAAGAAGAACACCAGCGCCGCGGCCAGCACCAGCTGCAGCATCGGCTTGGTGACGCCGAAGCCAGCCACCGAGAAGGCCGCCGGCAGGTCGAAGCTGCTCGGTCCCGGCGAGACGAAGCCCTCGCCACTCTCGGCGGCGCTGACGAGACTTCCTGCGAAGGTCACCTGAGTACCCCTATCCAACCGAGCGATCGTGATGAAGATGCAGAAACCCCACGCACGGCGGGACGCCCGAGGTCATCGCGCACCGGACAATAGCAGTGAGGCCGGGTCATCGCGCACTCGCCTCCGGGTCGTAAAGCGGCTGGCGGGAACGCAGCGCCGCGAAGGTTTGAGCGACCAACCAAACCAGTGTCAGGACGATCACCACGACGCCGATCCAGGAGCCGTCGACGGGGCCGTCGAGAGCCCGGGAGCGCCCCAGCGCGACGAAGACCGCACCCATCGCGACGACCTCCAGCAGGTAGGTCAGCAGGGCCACCAGGAGTGATGCGGTCGGGCTCACGGATGCGACGGCATTGACCACGAAGGCGCCGAACCCGAAGAAGAAGAGCACGAGGGCAGCGCCGATGAGCGCGCCCACTGCGGCCGCGGAGCCGCTTGCGGCGGCACCCAGAGTGACAGCGACCAGGGTGGCGAGGGCCGTGCATGCGAACGCGAACCGCGCCTGACCACCGGGCGTCGCGGGCCTGGTTCGTGCGGTCGTCATGTCGGCGGCCGATCTGTGGTCTCGGGCGGCGGGGTCCGGGGCGGTGAGACCGTTCCCCGGACGCTTGTGAAAACTAGCACAAAGTCTGCCCAGCGCGGAAATCGATACTCAGCCGGGCAACGACGGTCGTTGCACGCGGGGCACGACGAACGTCAGCACGACGGTGACGACGATCCAGACGGTCAGCAGGGCAGCGGTCAGGCGGCTCGCGTACAGGCTGGCCAGCACCCCGCCGAACGCGATGAGGCCGGCCCACAGCCACATGATCAGCACCGCGCGCCGGTGCGAGTGCCCGATCTCCAGCAACCGGTGGTGCAGGTGCTGCTTGTCGGGGGCGAACGGCGAGCGCCCGGCGCGGGTCCGCCGGATCACCGCCAGCACGAGGTCCGCGAACGGGACGATGAGGATCGAGATCGGCAGGATGATCGGCAGCAGCGTGGGAAGCAGGCTGGCCTGGGACCCACCCGCCCCCTGGCTCATGTCCACGGACGCGAACTGACCGGTCAGGGTCAGCGCCGACCCGGACAGCACCAGGCCGATCAGCATCGACCCGGAGTCCCCCATGAAGATGCGGGCAGGGAAGAAGTTGTGCGGCAGGAAGCCCACGCAGGCCCCGCCGAGCGCGGCACACAGCAGTGCGGCGCTGATCGCCAACGTCTCGTCGTTGGCGTCGGCGAGCTTGTAGGCGAACGCGAAGAACGCCACCGCGCCGATCGCGACGACGCCCGCCGCCAGCCCGTCGAGCCCGTCCACGAAGTTGACCGCGTTCACGGTGGCGACCACGACGATCACGCTGACCAGTGCCGCCTGCGTGCTGTCGGGGATGAACTGGCCGCGTCCGGGCAGCTGGAAGGAGAAATACTGCACCTGGTTGACGACCAGGAAGCCGGCAGCGAGCACCTGGCCGCCGAACTTGGTCAGCGCGTCCAGCTCGAAGAGGTCGTCGAAGACCCCCAGCACGCAGATCATCGCGCCCCCGCCGAGAACCACGGCGGAGTCGTGGAAGACCTGACGGTCACTCAGCGAGAGGAACGGCAGCTGGTGCGCGACCAGGTACGCCGCGCCGAGACCGCCGAGCATCGCCACTCCACCGAAGTACGGGATCGGAACGGCGTGCACGTCCCGGTCCCGCACCCTCGCCACCGCCCCGGTTCGGAGGGCGATCTCGCGAGCCACCACGCCGAGCAGGTAGGTGATGACGGCGGCCACCAGGAAGACGGTCAGGTACTCACGCACGGCGCGGCGCTAGCCCTGGTCGAGAATCTCGACGCCTGTGGGCGCGACGATCTCGTTGAGCCGCTCGAGTGGCACCACCCCGAGCCGGAGCACCCGACCCTGCGGACCGGTGGCGTCGACGATCGTGGACGGCTCCGGCCCGGGCGTGGGACCGCCGTCGAGGATCACCGCCACGGACGGGCCGAGCATGGACTCCGCGATGTCGGCGGTCCGGGCCGCGGGCAGCCCGCTGGTGTTCGCGCTGCTGACCGCCAGCGGTCCGGTGCGGGCCAGCACCTCGAGGGCGACGTCGTTGTCCGGCATCCGCACGGCGACGGTGCCGCGGGTGTCGCCGAGGTCCCACTGCAGCGACGGCTGCTGGTGGCAGACCAGCGTCAGCGGACCCGGCCACAGCTCGTCGACCAGCGCCCGGGCATAGCTCGGGATGTCGGTGGCGAGGGCATCCAGCGTGGTGGCCGCGGAGACCAGGACCGGCGGAGGCATCTCGCGACCGCGTCCCTTGGCGACGAGCAGGTTCGCGACCGCCGCCGGGGAGAAGGCGTCCGCCGCGATGCCGTACACGGTGTCGGTGGGCAGCACGATCAGCTCCCCGCCCTGGATCGCCAGAGCGGCGGCGGCGAGCCCCTCTGCCCGCTCGGTCTCGTCGCTGGTGAGGAACCGCTTCGCGGTGGGCTCGGGAATGGGTTCGCGGCCGTTCGTCACGAGTGTCATCGTGCCAGTCGCGCGGTCACGAAGCGTGGGCGACCTGCCAGGTCGCGGTGGTCGCGTACGTCGACCCAGCGACCGGAGGCCGTGAACACCGCCGGCGCGGACTCGCCCTGGACGTCGGCGTGCTCGGCGCCGACCACGCCCGACCGCCGCAGGAGCCGGGCCGCGACCTCCTCCAGCATGCGCATGGCGGTCAGGCCGTCGAGACCCGAGAACAGCGCCAGCTCGGGGTCATGGTCGCGGGCTTCGGGGGCGACGGACTCGTAGGCCTCCAGGGGGATGTACGGCGGGTTGCACAGCACGACGTCGACACCGTGGTCGAGGTCGGGGAACGAGTCCGCCATGTCACCGTGCCGCAGGTCGACCCCTGAGCCGGAGAGGTTGCGGGCGGCCCACGCGTACGCAGCGTCGCCGAGCTCGACCGCGTGCACCTCGGCGGTCGGCACCTCGGTGGCCACCGCCAGCGCGATCGCCCCCGACCCGGTGCAGAGGTCGACCACCACCGGGGCCCGACCGGCGTCCACGAGCGCCCGCGCCTGCTCGACGCCCCAGCCGGCCAGGACCTCGGTCTCCGGCCGCGGGACGAACACACCCGGCCCCACCTCGAGGTCGACGTAGCGGAACGCGGCCGACCCCGTCAGGTGCTGCAGCGGCTCGCGCCTCGCGCGGCGCGCCACCAGGACGTCGTACGCGTCGACGGCCCCCACGGGCACCTCGCCGGCCGCCGCCAGCCGACCGCGGGACGTGCCCAGCACGTGCGCGAGCAGCTCGGCGGCGTCGTACTCCGGACTGGGCACGCCCGCGGCCGCCAGTCGCGCGGTCGCGTCCCGCACCAACCGCCGACCCGTCACCAATGCAGCCCTCCCCCCGGCGTGTCGCTGCAGATGTGACGGCTCATCCCTGACCCTCCAGGGCGTCCAGGCGCGCGGCCAGGTCCGCCTCCACGCACGACGTGATCACCGCCTGCAGGTCGCCATCGAGCACGGCGTCGAGGTTGTAGGCCTTGTACCCGGTGCGGTGGTCGGAGATCCGGTTCTCCGGGTAGTTGTACGTGCGGATCCGCTCGGAGCGGTCCACCGTGCGGACCTGGGACCGGCGGGCGTCGGACGCCTCGGCGTCCGCGGTGTCCTGGGCCGCCTGCAGCAGTCGGGCCCGCAGGATGCGCATCGCCTGGTCGCGGTTCTGGAGCTGACTCTTCTCGTTCTGGCAGCTGACCACGATGCCGGTCGGCAGGTGCGTGATCCGGACCGCGGAGTCGGTGGTGTTCACCGACTGGCCACCGGGACCAGAGGACCGGAAGACGTCGACCCGGATGTCCTTGTCCTCGATGGTGACGTCGACCGGTTCGGCCTCGGGCATCACCAGGACGCCGGCCGCCGAGGTGTGCACCCGGCCCTGGCTCTCGGTCACCGGC
>Ga0307416_100002048_pt1 | contig 11351 bp, 9 predicted proteins | sample DK1Cmetagenome_2_FD_203821 | JGI IMG/M metagenome (GOLD analysis project Ga0307416, IMG submission 203821) | Maize rhizosphere microbial communities from greenhouse at UC Davis, California, United States - DK15-C-3 | ecosystem: Host-associated > Plants > Roots > Rhizosphere > Soil | place: USA...
CGCCGGCTGGTCCGCATCCTCGACGACCTGGACCCCGACATCCCGGTGCTGGCCTGTACCGCGACCGCCAACGAGCGGGTGATGGCCGATGTCGCCGAGCAGCTGGGGGCGACGCCGTTGCTGTTCCGGGGGTCGCTTGACCGCGAGAGCCTGCGGCTGTCGGTGCTGACCATCCCTAGCCAGGCCGAGCGGCTGGCCTGGCTGGCCGAGCACCTCCCCCGGCTGGAGGGTTCCGGGATCGTGTACTGCCTGACCGTCGGGGACGCCGACCGGGTCGCGGCCTGGCTGCAGTCCAATGGGATCGACGCGCGGTCCTACAGCGGCCGCACCGACCCGGCCGAGCGGCTGGAGATCGAGGACGCCCTACGGGCCGACCAGGTCAAGGTCGTGGTGGCCACCTCGGCCCTTGGGATGGGCTTCGACAAGCCCGACCTCGCCTTCGTGATTCATTTCCAGTCGCCGGACTCGCCGGTCACCTACTACCAGCAGATCGGCCGGGCCGGCCGGGCCCTGGACCGGGCCGAGGTGGTGCTGCTGTGCGGGGCCGAGGACCGGTCCATCTGGGAGTGGTTCGCCTCCACCGCCTTCCCACCCCACGACCAGGTCACGACCGTGCTCAATGCGCTGGAGGCCGGCGGTCCGATGTCGAGCGGGCTGCTGGAGGAGATCGCCAACCTGAGCCGCTCCCGGTTGGAGCTGATGCTCAAGGTCCTGGACGTCGAAGGGGCGGTCCGCCGGGTCGCCGGTGGCTGGGAACGCACCGATGCCCCCTGGAGCTATGACGGCGACCGCCACCAGCGGGTCGCGGCCGCCCGCAAGGCCGAGCAGGCTGCCATGGTGGCCTATGCCAGCACCGACCAGTGCCTGATGGGCTACCTGCGGGCCCAGCTGGATGACCCCGACCCGACCCGTTGTGGCCGCTGTGCCACCTGCACCGGCCGGCGCCCCTCCCCACAGGCGTCGCCGGCGCTGGCCGCCGAGGCCGGGCGGTTCCTGGCCGGACAGGACCTGATCCTGCGCCCGCGGCTGCAGTGGCCCCAGGGCATCGGTGGCCTGCGTGGCCGCATCCCGGAGCAGCTGCGCCTCCAGCCGGGACGGGCCCTGGCCACCCTCGGCGGTCCCGGCTGGGGGCCGGTGGTGCGGGAGCTGCTGGCCGGCGACGGGCCGGTCCCCGACGAGCTTCTGGACGCGGTCGTGGGGGTGCTGGGCCGCTGGGACTGGCCGGAACGGCCAACATGGGTCACCTTCGTGCCCTCCCGCCGCCACCCCAAGCTCGTCGGGGACCTGGCCGAACGTATCGCCGAGGTCGGCCGCCTGCCGCTCCACCAAGTGCTGGAGCGGACCCGCGAGGGCCCGCCCCAGTTGGAGATGGCCAACAGCGCCCACCAGTGCCGCAACGTCCACGGCGCCTTCGCCATCACAGGGCCGGTTCCACAAGGCGCGGTACTGCTGGTCGACGACACCGCCGACTCCAAATGGACCCTCACCGTCGTCGGGGCCCTGCTCCGCCAAGCCGGCGCCGGCCCCATCTACCCGCTGGCCCTCCTACGACGCGGCGCCGATTGACCTGTAGGTCTTGGCGGGGGCGCAGCCGACGTCGCTGGGGTACACCTGTCGCCCCGTAGGCGGCAGTAAGCGCGCGACGGTCAGGGGACGAGGACGAGCTTTCCGCGGACGTGGCCGGACTGGCTGATGCGGTAGGCCTCGGCGGCGCGGTCGAACGGGAAGGTCTGGACCTTGATGACTAGCTTGTTCTGGGCCAGCAGGTCGGCCGTCAGGGCCAGCGCCTCCATGGGGCGGCTGTCGGGCCCGCCCCCGGTGACGCGGGCGCCGGCCTGGCCGGCGGTGTAGTTGGCGATGGTCACCACCTGGGAGGGCTCGGGTGCCAGGCTGATCAGCTCCTCGACCGGGGTCTTGCCGGCGACGTCGAAGACGGCGTCGGCCGGCCGGCCGGCGGCGGCCCGGACCCGCTCGCCTAGGCCCTGGCCGTAGACCACCGGAGTCGCCCCGAGCTCGCGCAGATAGTCTTGGTTGGCCTCGCTGGCTGAGGCGATCACCTTGGCGCCCCGGGCCAACGCCATCTGCACGGCGACCGCGCCCACACCACCGGCACCGCCATCGACAAACAGCGTGTCACCCGCGGTGACGTCGAGCAGGCGCAGCCCGCGCTCGCTGGTCTCGCCGGCCACACCGGCGGCGGCGGCAACCGCCCAGTCGATCGACGGCGCCTTGGCCGCCCAGGCGTCCAGCACCGCGTACTCGGCCTGGGTGCTACGGCCGCGGCCGAACACCTCGTCACCGACCGACACGCCGGTGACCTCCTCGCCGACCTCGTCGACCACGCCGGCGGCGTCGTAACCCACGAACCCGGTGCCCTGCATCGGTTCGCCACCGGCCATGACACCGGAGATGGCCTTCCAGTCGATCGGGTTCACGCTGGCCGCACGGACGGTGATCCGGACCTGGCCAGGACCCGCATGCGGCTCAGGAGCCTCGCCCCACTCCAGGACCTCCGGGCCCCCATACGCCCTGTACTGCAACGCTCGCATCCACCCCTCCTCCCGCACCGGCGGGTCCGCCGCCGCCCCGGTCCAGCAGCCCTGGCCAGCGCGCCAACTGCGCCTCGACCGGCCCAGGGCCATTCGTCCCCCCGGGATGATGCCACGCTCCTGGGAAGTTGTAGTCCAGATGCCAGGCGGCACCGTGTTCGTGCAGCCTCGGGTCGTACATGCCTCCAGCGGCTTCATCGTCGCTGGTACGGGTCGTCGCATGCCGGCCTTTGTCGCTGCTCGCAATGGTGGCTCTGTCGACCCGAGCGGCCCGAGGTTAGGCGCGGGCCCACAAGGCGTTGACGATCTTCCAGCCGTCGCGCGTGTGCACGAGCTGGAGGTACTCGACGTACACGGCCGAGCGGACGGTCGCGTTCGCGATCGTGCCGTGCAGGTGCTCGACCTGGACCTCGATGCGACGGTCGCCCGGGTCTTCGCGCTTGCCTTCGCCGCGGGCTGTGGCCTGGACCATCTGCCGTGCCGTGAGGGTTGCCAGCCGTTCGGTGCCGGAGGGCGCCTGGCCAAGCGACCGCTTGGCCAGCTCTGGGTGCAGCGCACGCTCGATGCGTGCCGCGTCGCCGTCGAACCATCCCTCGAAGTAGTCCAGGGCGGTGCGCACGACGGCAGCCCGGTCGTCGGCTGAGGACTCGGCAGCCATGAAGGCGATCCTCTCAGGTGCCGGTGGAGATCGCTACCGCAGTCGCGCGCCATCCTCCAGCGCCCCCTCCAGCTGCGCCACGGTCAACGCCTCGACCCTACGCACCGTCGGATCTGACCGAACGGTGTCGGCGAGCTCCGCGCCGTCGATCAGGTACAGCCCCTCAGGGCCAAGCAGCTCCCAACCCGTCGGGGGCCGATCTGCGGCAAGGAAGAAGACCCCGCGGTCGCCCTCGGTGAGCCGCAGCTCATCCTTCAGCCGCCAGGGTCGCTCGCCAGCAGCGTCGAACCAGCCACGCCAGCCCGGCCGCCGAACTGTCTTCTCCCAGCCCGGCTGCTCGATGGTGAAGGCGCCGCTGGGCATCCGACCAGCCAACAGCCGCTCGACCACCACCCGGACATCCATCATCGTGAAGACGACGTCCTCCTGGTCCAGGACCCGGCCCCGGCTGGTCGCAGCGACGCGGCCGATGGCTACGACGTCTGCCGAGGCGACCAGCTCAGCGATGTCGTCGTAGTGCACGGCCCGGTCCCCGTGCTCCACCGGCGGCTCGGCGCAGGCTGCCACCGCCACCACCAGCAGGACGAGTGCGCCGAGCCCGAGTAACCGCCAGGAGCTCCCCATGGCTTGCGCCCACCTTCGCCGAGATCCTGCCCAGCAGGGTAGACGGTGCCACACCGCCGTAGGTTCCCCATTTGCCAGCACATCGCAGTCTTGTCAGGCGCTGCCCTGAACGTACTCGGGAGGAGGGGTCCGGGGGGGAGGCGCCGTGTTCTCGGTGTGCCTGCGGTCCGCGCCTTACGGCGGCAAGCTCAGCCTGACCCGTTGACCACGCAGGGTGTGCAGTGGCCGACCCACGGCTCCATATGGTGCGGTGTCCATGAGGCCGGGTGAGCACCAGAAGGTCTGGTTGCACCCATCGCCGATCCGGGTGCGGGAGCAGCTGGCGGGCTTCGGCGGGAGCTGCTCTCTGGTGCCGTCGGTTCCCCCGATTTCCCGTCCGATGCCACCAATCTGGGTCCTGTGGCGTGCTTGTCTGTGTCCAGATCTCGGGGGAGACGGAGGCGATGGCCGGCGGCGGCAGCTTCGAGGAGTTCTACACGGGAGCGGTCAGCCGGCTCCTCGGCCAGCTGTTCCTGGTGACAGGGGACCTGCATGAGGCCGAGGAGGTCGTGCAGGAGGCGTTCGCCAGGGCGTCGGTGCGGTGGTCGTGGCTGCGGGACTACAACGCCCCCGAGGCCTGGGTGCGGCGGGTGGCGATGAACCTGGCCGCCGATCGTGCCCGCAAGCTGCGCCGCCAGGCCAAAGCCCTCCTGCGGATGGGGCCTCCGCTTGCCGCGCCTGAGGTGTCGGTGGAGACGCTGGCCCTAGTCGAGGCGCTGGGCGCCCTTCCTATCCGCCAGCGCCAGGCGATCGTCCTGCACCACCTGGTGGGCCTGCCGGTCGAGGAGGTCGCCCAGACCTTGCGAATGCCGGCTGGGACGGTCAAGAGCCTGCTGTCCCGCGGGCGGCGGGCCCTGGCGGCCAGGCTCGGGGAGGCGGAGGAGGTGTTGTACCGCCCATGAGCGATCTGCAGACGCGGCTCCAGACGGCCGCCGATGAGGCAGCTCGCCACGGCCGCACACCAGGACCGGAAGCGGTCACGCGGCGGGGCCGCCAGCGGCGACGGCGCCTGATCGGCGGGGCGGCCTCGCTGGTCGTTCTGGTGCTGGTGGCGGGGGCGCTGAGTACCGGCCGGCTGGCCAGCCGCCAGACCCCCCTGGCCCCGGCGCCGACTGCGACCACCACGCCGACGGCCACCTCGGTCACGCCGGTCCCGGCGGCCGTCACGAAGGTCATTCCCCTGGACGTCCAGGTCCACCTCGGGCCAGCAGCATTCCCCGACCGCTTCGGGATGGCCAGCGACCTGACGAGCCAGATGGATGAGTGCGAAGGCGGCGCGGCCCAGGTCCGCATGTGGGCTCAGGATCTGGGGGAGACCTGGGTCCTGGCCGCCAAGGAGCCGCTCCCAGGCAAGAACTGGATCTGCTGGTCAGACGGCCTCTTCGGCCGTAGGGGTTCCCTGTCTGCCGCCCATGGCGGGTCGAAGGACCGGCTCAAGCTGCTGCAGGCCAGCCAGCTGGCCGAGCCCATCGGTGGCAAAGGCGAGTTGGCGGTGGTCGCTGGCCCTGTCACCAGAGAGGCGGTCCGGCTGCGGATCTTGTTCCGGAACGGACCCCCGATCGACCTGGTGCCCCTGGAGCTCGGACCCCAGTTCCCGGTCAAGTTCTACGCCGCGTTCTACCTGCAACCGACCAAGACGGCCTGGATGCCCGAACGCGTGGTCGCCTACGACAAGGCTGGCCGCCGCATCGCCGAGTGCTATGCCGCGACTCGCGAAGGCGACGTCTGTGACCGCCCCCAAGGCGCCCCCCAGCCATGACACCCGGACCCTCGCATCGGTCACGACGCTGGCTGCCAGCTACCGGTTAGCGCCCCGACCACCCACCGGCTGGTGCGTACCTGTGGTGCTGGAAGCTGGTGCGGCGGCCCGACAACCGGCCAGCTACGCCTGCCGGGTGGGCACGGTCTCACCGACCGCCGCCCGACTGCGAGGCCGGTGGCGGGGATGCCGGTGGGCCGGGGTCGTGGGTTCTGCGGGCGCGCGAGCAAACGGTCCTCTGGCCAGTCGCAGAGCACCTGCTGCAGTCGGGCGCCTATGGCGGAAGCCGGCAGCAGCCCTGGAAATGAGCCTGCTGGCTGGCAGATCTAAGGAAGCAGCCTGATGTGGGGCTGCCCGTCTTAGACCTACCGTCGTGGCAGTGAAGACACCAAGGAGGACACCATGGCCATGACGCTGCTGGGCTACCGCGCTCTGATGGCCGAGCGGCGCAGAGATGCCCTGCGCCGCGCCGCCGCCCGCAAGGTCCAGGCTGCCCGCGCCGCCCGTCGCCAGAGGGGGGACTGACATGGCAGCGCTGGTGTTGGTGGCGGCGGTCGTGATCCTCGCCGTCGTCGGCGGTTTCCTCGGCGTCGACTCCCGCGATGGGGCCGACTGGTCACCAGCCACCCCCACAGGTGGTGAGCGCCGGGTCCTGGGAGGTCCGTAGGAGGGCGGCGCCGGATACTAGGCTGCTGTGCCAGAACCTGCGCGACGCGCAACCTCACGTCGCCCATCCCGCAACCCTCGATAGCCCCTTTGACCTGCGTGGTCATGTGGGCGGTGCAGAACATCAACCAGGTGAGCAGGCTCCGGCTGGGTCCGGACCTTGCGGCAGCGTGGTGGAGAAAGTTCGTGACCAGCGACCTGTTCCCGGTACCCACCCCGCGGCGCGCTTGGGCACCGTCTGGGCGGTGGTGAACGCCAGGCTCACCAGCGGCGTTGCGCCAACCTCCACGCAGGAGGTTGTGGGGGTCAAGGGCTGAGCTTCGCTCAGGCCAACCGGGGGCTTGCTTGGCCTGGCCTTGGCGACCTGGCCGCGGTGTTGATGGTCGACGAGACCGGCTTCGTCAAGAATGGCACGACCTTGGTTGGGGTCCAGCGCCAGTACTCCGGGACCGCCGGCAAGATCGAGAACTGCCAGCTGGGGGTGTTCTTGGCCTACGCCGCGCCCAAGGGGAGGTCGGCTTGGATCACTACGAGGTGCGCCGCTGGCCCGGCTGGTATCGGCACGTCACCTTGGCTCTGCTCGCCCACGCGTTCCTGGGCGTCACCCGTGCCCTGGCCACCAGCGGCCAGCCCGGAAAGGGGCGCCGCAGCCTGAACGTCGGTCCCGGCCTGCTGCCGCTCACCGTTCCCGAAGTCCGCCGTCTGCTCACTACCTCGTCTGGCCGCCACCAACCGACCCTGGCTTGCGCCTCAGCTGGTCACGCTGGCGCCGACGGCATCAAGCCAGAGCCCGACGCGCCCACTACCAACGCCGGGAGCAGCAGGTGCTGGAGTACTAATCGCCAAGAATCTGGACGTCGAACGGGCCGTGAAACATCGTGACGAACAGGCAGGACTTCCCATCCGCAGCCTGGTGTCTCATCGGCTCTCCTCCGTGGAAGTGTGCATAGGCTCCCGGTCCAATGACGTGGTCGTTGGCCTGGAGCCGTCCTTCGAGGACCACGATGGTGTGCGCCGCCGTGTGCCGATGCATCTGGCCCTTCGTCCCGGCGGGGTAGCGGATGAGGTAGTGCTCTTCGCCTGAGTCCCGGTCCTCGTGAAGCAGCCGCAGGCCGATGGCCCGGTCGTAGATCGCAGCGGCGGCCTCGCTCGGCTCCTGCAACTCAAGCGACGCGAGGTCATCGACGATGGTGGCGCGGCCATACTCCATGCTCGGATCTCCCTACCCGTCCGGTTTCCGCCGATCCGCCCTCGAGAGGCATGGGACTTTGAAACGTGAGGCTACGCGCCCACCACGAGCGCGCGAAGGCCAAGTGCGGCTGGAGTATTAGGCGACCCGACCGACCGCTGCGCTATATCGCGGACACACCGTACTGGCCTGCATGGGTCAACAGCGGAAGGTCTTCGCGCGGTAATCTGCGGATCCGGAGGCTGTCCAGCCTGGCGTAGCCAATGAACAGAGCGACCCTGACGATGTCTCCAAACGATTTCTACGCCGGCGCGAGCGCGGCCTTTGTGGTCATCCTCTTGGCGAAGTTTCTGGCCCATCGCACGCGTCGACCGGAGGTTCAGAGCAAGGATCGCGAAGATGTCGCCTGGTGGATCGGCCATTGGGTCTGTGTGGTCGCTGCCTGGCTTGGCCTGCTGCTCTCGCTGGCGGTGCTGGGGTTCCCAGCCTTCACCGACCGTGACGGCGGCGCTCGGTGGGTCACTGGCGCAGCAGCCGCGATCGCGGCAACGATCCTTGCCCTGGATCTCGCGATCCCCTATAGGCAGGAGCGACAGCAGCGGCCCGAGACCGATCCAGAGCTCCCAGCGGGGGATGGCGACTAGGTCACTGGTCGATGCGCCTCGGGTCCGGCGGTGATCCCGGTAGCGTCGTTGTGGTGGCTGGACTGGAACCTACGGGATCTTTGGACATGGCGTTGGCCGCTGGTTGGCCCCTGGTCGAGACGGTCCCGCCGGTTCGCTGGTTCCTCGACGGCCAGTCTGGACGAACGCGTGCCCAGCGAGGACGATGCCAGCGTTGCGGTCTTGCTTGAGGTCACCGTCTTGGCTCTATGTCAGGAACGGGCAGCGAAGGTGCACCCGAGCTGCGCGAGCCGCTGTGGATACAGCAGCGGCAGCCGGCGTATGGACTCTGGCTCAGCGGCCGAAGGTGCCGATCAGTCGGCCGCGGGCCGTGGCGGCGGCCTCGATGGCGGCGATGGCCGCGTCTGGGCTGGCGTCAGCGCCAACCTCAGCCCGGCGCTGGAGGGCGTAGACGGTGAACCGGTAGTGATGGGCCGGGCCGCCCGGAGGGCATGGGCCGGTATAGCCGACCTTGCCGGCACTGTTGGGCAGCTGCCGGGCGTCTGGGGGGACCGCGCCCTCGGCCAGCTCGGTGCTGGACGGGTCCAGGCCGACCACCACCCAGTGCACATAGGTACCCCGGGGGGCGTCCGGGTCGTCGACGACCAGGGCGACCTCGACGGTCCCGGCAGGGACGCCCGCCCAGGCAAGCGGCGGGGAGCGGTTCTCGCCGTCACAGGTGAACTGCTGGGGGATGGCCGCGCCTTCGGTAAACGCCGGGCTCGAGACAGTGATGGGCTCGGGCAGGGCGCGCTCGGCTCGTGGCGCATCGGCGCCGGACGAGCATGCCGTCAGCCCGGCCAGGCCCAGCACCAGCAGCCACCGCATAGGCCTAGCCTAGCTCGTCGCGGTGGTGGCGACCGCCAGCGACGACGCTGTCAGTCAACGGTGTCCGCTCCCGCGACAGCGGGCCCATGGGACTTGGACAGCGTCCAACCGCTGGTCGTCCGGTGCCCTGGTGAGGCCGACTGCGGAGGGGCGCCGGGTTGCCGGCGCCCCTCCTGGCGAGTCACCCGGTGATGGTGAAGTCGGCGGACAGGTCCTCGACCTGGACCTGATATGCGCCTGGTTGGACCTCTCGGCGTCCGGCGCCGTCGATGTCGCCGACGGTCACCGCCAGCTGAGCGGCGGGGAACGCGACGTGGACCACCTTGGACTGTCCCGCCTCCAGCTCGACCCTGGCAAAGCCGACCAGCCGCTTGGGCGGGGCCACGATGCTGCCGCGGCTGACCGGCTGGTGCACATAGACCGGCACGACCTGGGTCCCCGCGCGGTTCCCGGTGTTGGCCACGGTAAAGGAGGCGGTCGCGGTGCCACGCCGCGAGACGCTGCCGGTGACCGACAGCCCGCTGGTCTGGAAGGTGGTGTAGGAGAGGCCGAAGCCGAATGGGTAGCGTGGGTTGTAGCCGGAACCCTGGCCGGAGTTGGTCCCGGGCAGCTGGTCGAGGAACTTGGGCTGGTCGCCCAACAGCGACGGCGCGCTGGGGTTGAACTGGGATGTCGGCGGGTTCTGGGTGGACTCCGAGGGCCAGCTCACCGGCAGCTTGGCGCTGGGGTTGACCTTGCCGAAGAGGACGTCGGCCACCCCGGAGCCGCCCTCGGTGCCTGGCAGGTAGGCCATCAGCAGGCCGTCGGCGTCGGCGGCGGGGCCGAGCGCGAGCGGCCGGCCGGCGATCACCACCACAATCACCGGCTTGCCGGTCTCGCTGAGCGCGGCGATCAGCGACTGTTGGTCGGCGGGGAGGGTTGGGGAGGGGTTGTCGCCCAGGCCCTCGGCGTAGGGCTTCTCGCCGACGACCACGACCACGGCGTCGGCCGAGCCTGCCTCGTCAACGGCCTTCTGCTGGTCCGGCGCCCAGACCACGTCGGTGGACGGCACCGCCGCCTTGATGCCGTCGAGCACGGTCGTGGCCGTCGGGATCTGGTTGGGCGGTCCGATACAGCAGTTGCGGTGGTCGTCGGGAGGCAGCGGCTGGTAGGCACCCTGCCAGCTGACGCTCCAGCCGCCGAGCTGGTTGGCGATCGCGGCCTGGCACGCCGGGTCGGTGCTGGGATTGGCCGCCTCGCAGCCGGCGCTCGGGCCGGTCACCACGATCTTGCCGAGGTCAGCCTTCAGCGGCAGGGTGCTGTCCTGGTTGCGTAGCAGGGTGATCGACTCGCCGGCCGCCTTGCGGGCCAGGTCCCGGTTGGCTTTGACCGCCGCGTCGGCCTTGTCGGGGTCGACGAGGGGGTGGTCGAACAGCCCCAGCTGGAACTTCAGCGTCAGGATCCGACGGACCGACTCATCGACCCGGCGCTCGGTGACCAGCCCTTGGCGCACGGCCTGGAGCAGGGCGCTGTTCCAGCCGGCGGAGTCCGACGGCGTCATGCTCACGTCGATGCCGGCGTTGACGGCCTGAGCGACCGCGCCGGTCAGGTCGGCGGCGACGTGGTAGGCGCTGGCCAGCGCGGGAACGTCGCCGTAGTCGCTGATCACCACGCCCTTGAAGCCGAGTCGGTGGCGCAGCTCCTCGGTGAGCAGGAAGCGGGACGCGTGCGCGGGGATGCCGTTGACCGACCCGGAGTTCACCATGACGGTGGCCGCGCCAGCGTCGATCCCGCCGGCATAGGCGGGCAGGAAGATGTCCTGCAGGTAGCGGATCGGCAGCTGCGCCTCGACCCGGTCGTGGCCGTTGATCGACTGGGAGTAGCCGGCGAAGTGCTTCACGGTGGCGGCCACCTTGGGCGAGTCGAACCCGCCGCCCTGGATGCCGCGGACGTTGGCGGCGCCGATCGCCGCGGCCAGCGCGGGCGCCTCGGCCCAGGTCTCGTAGTAGCGGCCCCAGCGGTTATCCCTGGCAAGGTCCTGGACCGGGGCGAAGTTCCAGTTCCCGCCCGTGGCCAGCAGCTGCTGGCGGGTGGCACGGCCGGCGGCCTCCGCCAGCGCCACATCCCAGGTGGCCCCCATCCCGATCGACTGGGGGAACAGCGTGGCCTCGAACGGGTGGCCGAGGCCGTGCACCGCGTCCACCCCGAAGATGATCGGGATGTGCAGCCGGGAGTGCTCGATGGCGTAGCGCTGGATGGTGTTGTACTGCTCCGCCCAGCCCCTGCCGGTGTTGTCTTTGGGGTTGTCGGTGCCGCCGGCCAGGATCGACCCGGTGCGGTCGGTGATCAGCACCTTCTCCAGGCAGACCGGCTGCAGCGGGTCGTTGTTGCCGCCGTT
>Ga0307416_100002050_pt1 | contig 11348 bp, 10 predicted proteins | sample DK1Cmetagenome_2_FD_203821 | JGI IMG/M metagenome (GOLD analysis project Ga0307416, IMG submission 203821) | Maize rhizosphere microbial communities from greenhouse at UC Davis, California, United States - DK15-C-3 | ecosystem: Host-associated > Plants > Roots > Rhizosphere > Soil | place...
AGGCGTTCGAGGCGGCCGGCGACGAGCGCGGCTGCGCGCTCGCCTACAACAACCTCGGGATGGTCAGCGCCGACCGCGAGCTCTGGGACGCGGCCGACGCGCACTACCGGGAGTGCCTGCGCGTGACCGAGGCGATCGGCGACGTGCACCTGCGCGGGATCGCGCTCATCAACCGCACCGAGGTCTTCCTGGCGCGCCGCGAGTACGCCGCCGCCCGGCGCGACGCCGAGCTGGCCATGGGCATCTTCGACCAGCTCGGGGCGATGCGGCACAAGTCGGACGCCTACAAGATCGTCGGCATCGTCTACCGCGAGACGGGGCAGCCGGCGCTCGCCGAGGCGCGGTTGCGCGCGGCCGTGGCGCTCGCGGTGAGCGCCGGATCGCTGCTCGAGGAGGCGGAAGCTTCACGCGAGCTGGCGCTGCTCTACAAGGCGCTCGGCCGCAACCAGGACGCGCTGAGGCTCCTCAACGCCGCGTACCGGCTGTTCAAGCGCCTGGACGCGCGGCGCGACCTCGTGGACGTGGCCGGCAAGGTGGCCGACCTCGAGGGGACCTACCTGGCGGTCGTCCGCGACTGGGGGCAGTCGATCGAGTCGGCCGACAGCTACACGCACGGCCACTGCGAGCGCGTCGCCACCTACGCCGTCGCGGTCGCCGGCGCACTCGGCCTCGACGAGGCGGAGCTCACCACGGTGCGGCTCGGCGCCTACCTGCACGACCTCGGGAAGGTCAAGACGCCCCACGAGATCCTGAACAAGCCGGGCCGCCTGACGGACGAGGAGTTCGCGATCATGCAGCGGCATCCGGTGGACGGCGTCGAGATGCTCGCCGGCATCGACTTCCCGTGGGACATCAAGCCGATCATCCGCTGGCACCACGAGCGGTACGACGGCACGGGCTACCCTGATCGGCTCGCCGGGGAGGCGATCCCGCTCGCGGCGCAGGTCATCTGCGTCGCCGACGTGTGGGACGCCCTCACCACCACGCGCAGCTACCGCCCGGCGATGCGGCGGGAGCAGGCGCTCGCGGTGATGACGACGTCGCGGCACCACTGGCGCCCGGACGTGTTCGAGGCGTTCATGCGGAGCGAGGGGGGACGCGGCGCCCCGCCCCCCGCCCCGGCGGGCTAGCCGACGTAGACGATCTCGCCCTCGTCGTCGATCCCCATCTCCTGGGCGAGGCCGCACACCCCGCACACCTTGTCGGCGTGCCACGCCTCGCCGAGCTCGCGGCTGTGCGCGTCGGTCGCCGGCTTCACCACCACGCGCTTGAAGCTGTACTCGCCGCACCGCTCGCAGGCGTGCGCGCGGGCGATGCGCTCAGCGCGCTCGCGCGTGATCGGCACCGGCAAGCTACCGCTCCGAGCTCCCCGGGTCGGCGGGGAAGTCTGGCGGGAGGTCGATCGCGCCCTGGCCCACCGGCGGGCGGGGCACGGCGGGGTAGGTCATCGAGGTGCCGCTCGGCCCGCGCGCCGCGGCGCCGGGGCGGCCGGCCCCGGAGCCCGACGGCGCCGGCCGGCCGCCGGGCGTGGGGCCGGGGGTGCGGCCGAGCAGCTCGCGCAGGCCGCCGATCGCCCCCATGACGCCGGTGGCCTCGGCGGGGAGGAAGATCGTCGTCCCGGCGCCTTCGGTGATCTTGGGGAGCGCCTCCAGGTACTTGAGGCCGAGCAGGTACATCGCCGCCTGTCCCTCGGGGAGGGCGGCGGTGATGCGCTGGATCGCGTCGGCCTCGGCCTCGGCCATCGCCGTGCGCGCCGTCGCCAGGCCCTGGGCGCGCAGGATGGCCGCGTCCTTCTCGCCCTCGGCGCGGCGCACCTGGCTCTCGCGCACGCCCTCCGCCTCGAGGATCGCCGCGCGCTTCGTGGCCTCGGCGTTCGTCACCGCGGCCCGGCGCTCGCGCTCGGCGCGCATCTGCAGCTCCATCGACTGCTGGATGTCGCGCGGCGGCTCGATCGCCTGCAACTCCACGCGCGTGACTTCCACGCCCCAGCCGATCGCCGCCTCCTCGATCACGTCGCGCATCCGCTGGTTGATCATGTCGCGGCTGGCGAGCGTCTGATCGAGCTCGATGTCGCCGACGATGTTGCGGAGCGTCGTGCGGGTGAGCGTCTCGAGCGCGTAGGGGAGGTTCTGGATCGCGTAGCTCGCCTTCTGCGGGTCGGCGACGCGGTAGTAGAGCACCGCGTCGATGTCGATGGTCACGTTGTCCTTCGTGATCACCGGCTGGCTGGGGAAGTTGAGCACCTGCTCGCGCAGGTCGATGCGGGTGGTGGAGCCGGCGGTGATCTTCTTGATGCCGCTGACGTCCGCCTCGAAGTAGCGCACGTCGATGGCCCGCGGCCGCTCGACGAACGGGATGAGCAGGTTGAGCCCCGATCGGGCGATGCGGTGGAAGCGTCCGAGGCGCTCGATGACCATGACCTCGGCCTGGCCGATGATCTTGATCGAGCTCGTCGCCACGAACAGGACGGAGAGCAGGACGAGCACGAGAAGGACGGCGGCGAACATGGCTGCGGCTCCTGAGGGGAAGTCTTGGGATAGTACGGCGGAGGCGCGGGAAGAGGAAAGAGGGACGACCGAAGTGCGGCCCGGGGCCGTGGCGCACGGCGCGCCCCCGCGGCCCTCGCCCCTCCGTCCTGCGCCTCAGTCCTTCCAGTCGGCCACGAAGACGTTGGTCTCGTGCGGGCGCCGCGCGTGCCGGTTGGAGGCCCACACGAGCTGCCGGCCGTCGGGGCTGAACATCGGGAAGCCGTCGAACGTCGGGCTCGTGGTGAGCTGCTCGAGCCCCGTCCCGTCGGCGTTGACGAGGAAGAGGTCGAAGTTGCCGAGCCGCGGGTTGGTGTGGTGGTTCGACGAGAAGACGATGCGGCGCCCGTCGGGAGTCCACGAGGGGCCGAAGCTCGCCGCGCCCAGGTCGGTCACCTGCCGCTGGTTGGCGCCGTCCGCGTCCATCACCCAGATGTCCATGCGGTTGGGGCGCACGAGCCGCTGCGCCAGCAGCGCGCGGTAGGCGGCGAGCCCCGCCGAGTCGCGCGGGTGGTGCGCCCGGTAGACGATGCGGCGCCCGTCGGGCGACCACCACGGGCCGCCGTCGTAGCCGGGCGTGGTCGTCAGGCGCCGCACGCCGGAGCCGTCGACGCGCATGGTGTAGATGTCGAGGTCCCCGTCCTTGAGCGACGTGAAGACGATCGTCCGCCCGTCCGGCGAGAGCACGCCTTCGGCGGTGTAGACGCCGTAGCCGGTGAGGCGCCGGAGGTTCGCGCCGTCGGCGTCGGCGGTGTAGATGTCGAACGGGTCGAGGCGCCAGACGTACCCCTTCGACGGGTCGGGGCGCGGCGGGCAGGCGCTGTCGACGGCGTGCGACGAGGCGAAGAAGATGCGCCGGCCGGGCCGCGCCGCCCCCGCGCCGGCGCCCCACGGCTCCAGGAAGTAGCCGCAGGTCGTCTTGCCGCGGCCGGTGGAGACGCGGCGCACGTCCGAGCCGTCGGCGTTCATCACGTACTGCTGGTCGCAGCTTCGCCCGTCGCGCGTGCTCTGGAAGATCAGCCGCCGGCCGTCGGCGCTGAAGTACGCCTCGGCGTTCTCGCCGCCGTCGGTGAGCTGGCGCACGGTGCCGAAGTGGCGCTCGCCGGAGTCGGGGGTGATGGTGCGCGCAGGGCTCGGTGGCGCCGCGTTCGGCAATGCGGCGTTCGGCGCCGCGGTGCGCTCGACCGGTGACGCGTCGGAGTCGCCGGCCGCGTAGATCCCCGGTGGGGGGGCCCCCCCGCGCGCCGCGTCACGCGTTGCCTCCCCGCCCGCCGGCGGGTCGGGCGTCGGCCGGCCGGCGCCGGCACAAGCGCAAGCCGCCGCCGCGAACATCGCGGCGGCGGCTCGTCGTACTCGGGACATGCGGGAGCAGCCCGGGAGGCGCGCTGCCGTCAGCGGCGCGTCAGCGCGGCGTCCGGACCGGCGCCACCGCGGCGGCCGCGGCCGCCATCGGCTGCTCGCGCTGGGCGATGACGAACAGGTCCTTCTGGCTGTGGCCGCGGCGCAGGAGCTCCGCCGCCTTCAGCAGCTGGTTGTCGTCCCGGAACGAGCGCTTGGTGGCCGTCGAGTCGCCGAAGGTGACGCGGGCGACGCGGTTGCCGATCATGCGATCGATGTACGGCGCGGCCTGGTCGTACTGCTGCTTGTCGATCGCCACGCCGGCCGCCTGCAGCCGGCGGTAGTACTCCTCGCGCCATGCCGCCGGCACCTCGAACTCCGGCGACTTCACCGTGGGCTTGAGCTCCATGGCGTACTGGGCGAGCGTCGCGTACACCTCCTGCGCCTTCGGGGCGAGGGACTTCGCCACCAGCTGCTCGACCGTGGAGATGGTGTCCGGCTGCACGATCACGTCGGGCGTGATGCCGCCGCCGCCGTACACCACGCGGCCGGCGTCGGACCGGAAGGCCGGGCGCGCCTTGCGCACGCTGTCGCTCTCCATCGAGTCGGGAGCCTCCTCGGCCACGAAGCGCCCGTCCACCACCTTGCGCTCCTTCTGGATGGAGCGGCCGCTGGGCGTGTACCACTTGGCGGTCGTCATCTTGAGCGCGTAGCCGCCCTCGAGCGGGAAGAGCGTCTGCACGAGCCCCTTGCCGAACGAGGTGGTGCCGACGATGAGCGCCCGGTCGTGGTCCTGGAGCGCCCCGGCGACGATCTCCGAGGCGGAGGCGCTGTTGCCGTCGGTGAGGACGACCAGCGGCACCGACGGCGCCACGGGCCGCTCCTTGGCGACGTACACCTGCGAGTCGTTGTTGCGCCCGCGCACGCTCAGGATCTCCTCGCCCTCGTCGAGGAAGAGGTTGCTCATCGCGAACGCCTGGTCGAGAATGCCGCCCGGGTTGCCGCGCAGGTCGAGCACCACCCCCTTCGCCCCCTCGCGCTGCAGCCGCTGGAGCGCCGTCTGCAACTCCTGCGTGGCGGTCTCGTTGAACTGCTGCACCGGGATGTAGCCGATCTTCCCCTCGGTCATCGTCGCGAACGGCACCGCGGGGATGTGGATCACCGCGCGCGTGAAGCGCACCTGGATCGGCTCGCTCACGCCGGCGCGCTGGAACCGCACGTTCACCTTGGTGCCCGGCGGCCCCTTCAGCGCGTTCGACACCTGGTCGATCTTCCACCCCTTGGTCGAGGCGGTGTCGACGATCATGATGCGGTCGCCTTCCGTGATCCCCGCCTGCTCGGCCGGCGTGTTCGGGAACACCTTGCTGACCGTGATCTGCCCCTTGATGTCCTCGATCTGCATCCCGACGCCGGCGTAGCGACCGCCGGTCTGCGTCGTGAAGCTCGCGAGCTCCTTGGGGCTGAACAGGACGGTGTAGGGATCGTTCAGCTCGTGCACGAGCCCCCGCGCCGCCTTCTCGTACAACCCGCCCGCTTCGACCGTGTCGACGAAGCGCCCGGAAACGAGAGTCAGTACCTGGTCGAACAGGCGGGCGCCGTCGCGCTCGCTCCGTACCTGCATCAGGAACCCGCCGGCCAGCAGCGGGACGAGCAGTGCGGAGGCGGCGGCAGTGCGATGACGAAGCATGCGAAGGGCTCGGCTGGGGGGAAACGACTGCAACTACTAGCTAAAGCTAAGTACGCGAGACGGGGGTGGGAGTTCCTGAGCGGCGCGCTACCCTTCGCCGCCGCTCCCTTCCTCGCTGCCGCCCGCCCAGAGCGCGCGCCACGACATCTCGCGCCCCTTGCGGAACCCCTTCTGGGTGAGCTTCACCCCGGTCGGGGAGACGGCGACGGTGTACGCTTGGCCGTCGAGTTCGATCTCGCGCTTGATGGTCTTGTCGAGCTTTACGGTCATCGGGCGCCTCTACAATAGGGTGGACGGGGCCGGACGGCGAGAGTGCGGCACGGGTGCGACGGAGTTGCAACGAGGTTGGAATCAGGTGGGAATGTCGGAGCGCTTGCAAGGTTTGCGCTCGCCCCAGCCGCCCCGCGGCGGGCGCGCAGCCGCGGGCGGCGAGCCGCCTGGGACAGTCCCCCTTCAGGAATGACCCCTGGCCGCCCGGCGCGCAACCTGTGGCGTCACTCCATCGCTCCGCCCGCCCGCGGCGCTCCGGGGCGCCCCGCCAGCACGTAATCCACGTACCAGGCGCGCTGGTGCTGCCGGACCACGGCGTCGCGCACGATCCCGGCGGCCCGCAGGGCCTCGTGCGCCGGCTGCAGCACCCGCTGCAGGTGCGAGGGGTAGCGCTGCGAGAGCGGGAGCTGCTCGGCGAGTCGCTCGAGCGCCACGCGCCAGGCGAGCGCCCCCTCCTCGCGCGCGACCTCGAGCAGGCGGTAGAGCCGGCGCGCCACCGGCGAGCCGAGCTCGTAGTAGTGCGTCGCCGAGAGCATGATCGTGTGGGCGGCGGCGATGTTCGCGCGGAGCTGCGGGGCGAGCGCCACGCGCGCGTCGCCGGGCTCGGCGGCGGCGAGGGAGGGGAAGAGCGCCAGCTGCTCGCGGTCGAGCAGCCGCCGCCGGTCGATGGCCACCGAGGTGAGGACGGTGAAGCGCACGTCGATGCGGGCGCCGTCCGCCGCGGAGAAGTAGGCGCCGCTCGACTCGAGCGTCGTGCGCTCCAGCCGCGCCAGGGCGCCGCGCAGCTGCTCGTAGGTCCGCCCGTCCACCCGGCGTCCCATCGAGCGGAGAAAGGCGTGGAGCGTGAAGGTGATCACCCCGTCGTCCGGGGCGCCGGCCTCGTGGAAGCGGTGCAGCAGCTCGACGTACACGTCCTGGTCGAACGTGCCGGGAAGCCGGTCGCCGGGGCTCGGGAGCACCCGCCACCGGCCCCCGGGCTCGGGCGCGTAGGTGATCGCCGAGTCGTCGGCCGAGTCGCTCAGCCGGAACAGCGGCAGCGACTCGAGCGCCCGGTCGAGCACGATCACGCGCATGGCGGACCGGCGACGCGCCACGAGTGTCATCCGGAGAACATACGAACGGCCGAGAGCGCGGTAAGAGGGCCGACCGCGCCTCACCCCAGGCGGATCACCTGCCCGGTGACCGCGCGCGCTGCCTCGGAGCAGAGGAAGCGCACCGCGTCGGTCACCGCGTCGAGCTCCACGTAGCGCGCGCTCGCGCCCATGGCGCGCACGTTGTCGCCGGTGCGGATGGACGTCGGCGCCACCGCGTTGGCGCGCACCCCCGCCGCCCGCTCCTCCTCGGCCACCGCCCGCATCAGCGCCAGCACCCCCGCCTTGGCGGCGGCGTAGGCGCTCACGCCCGCCCCGTGCGCCCCAGGCAACGCGGCCGTGGACCCGAAGTAGACGACGCTGCCGCGCGCCGGTCGGAGGAGAGGGAGGAAGGCGCGCGTGGCGAGATAGGCTGTGGTGAGGTTGATGGCGAGCTGGCTGGCGAGGAGCGCCGGGTCGCTCTCCCCGACCGGCCCGCTGGTCGCGAAGCCGCCGGCGACGTTCACGAGCGCGTCCGCCCGGCCGCCGGCCGCGTCGTGCACCAGACGGGCGGCCGCGGCCACCTGCGCCTCGTCGGTCAGGTCGCAGCGGTGCGCCGTCGCCCGCCCGCCGCGCGCCGCGACCTCGCGCGCGGCCCGCTCGACCTCCGCCTCGCTCCGCCCGAGGAGGAAGAGCCGGGCGCCGTCGCGGGCGAAGGCGTGCGCGAGGGCGTCACCCACCTGGCCCGCCCGCCCGACGCCGGCGAGGACCACCGTCTTATCTTGGACGCTCATCGTCGCTCGACCGTGAAGTGGAACAGCCTCTGCACTAGGGACGCCCCGACATGACCATCGCCAAGCGGATCGGCATCGCCCTCCTGGTGCTCGGAGTGATCGCGCTCGCGCTCATCGGCCTCCTGCAGGTCACGCGCGGCACCCCGGTGCAGCTCGTGCTCGCCAAGGGCGACGGCTCGGGGCCGCCCCCCCCCACCGACTCGCTCTTCCTCCGCACGATCGAGCTGTACACCGGCACGCACATCGAGCCGGGAAACCGCGTGGAGGTGCTGCTCAACGGCGACGGCACCCACCCGCGGCTCTGGCGCGACATCGCCTCGGCGCAGCGCACGCTCACCGTGCAGATGTACTACTCGCAGCCGGGGGCGATCGCCGACTCGATGGCGGCGCTGCTCGAGGAGCGGGCGCGCGCCAAGGTACGCGTGCTCCTGCTGCTCGACGCCTTCGGGTCGCAGAACCTGACGCAGGAGTGGCGCGACGGGCTGACGAACGCGGGGGTGGAGCTCAAGGAGTTCCGGCCGAAGCGGTGGTACGAGCTGCACAAGCTCCAGAACCGCTCGCACGCCCGCGTGGTGGTGGTGGACGGGCGCGTGGGCTACACCGGCGGGTTCGGGCTCGCCGACTACTGGCAGGGCGACGGCCGCTCGGAGGACGCGTGGCGCGAGACGAACGTGCGCTTCGAGGGGCCGAGCGTGGCGCAACTGCAGGCCGCCTTCGCCTCCGGCTGGGCGGAGGCGACGGGCGAGCTGCTCACCGGCGACGCCTTCTTCCCCGCCCGCGCCTTCGCGCAGCCGGGGACCGTGAAGGCCGCGCTCATGCACACGCTGCCGACGGTGGGCAGCACGCCCGCCGAGCGCTTCCTCTTCCTCTCGATCGCCGGGGCGCACCAGCGGCTCTACATCGCGAACTCGTACTTCGTCCCCGACGACGACCTGCGCGGCGTGCTGCAGCAGGCGGCGCGACGCGGCGTGGACGTGCGCGTGCTCACCGCGGGGCCCAAGACGGACATCAAGTCGACGTACTACGCCGGCCGGGCGCGGTACGAGGAGCTCCTGAAGGCGGGCGTGCGCGTCTACGAGTACCAGCCGACGATGATGCACGCGAAGAGCATGGTGGTGGACGGGCTCTGGTCCACGATCGGCTCGATGAACTTCGACAACCGCTCGATCGCGCTCAACAACGAGTCGAACATGGTCGTCCTCGACGCGCGCGTGGGGGCGACGCTCGACTCGGTCTTCCTCGAGGACCTGCGCTTCTCGAAGGAGATCACCCTCCCCGAGTTCGACGAGCGCCCGTGGTACCAGCACGTGCTCGAGCGCGGGTCGACGCTGATGAGTCGGATTCTGTAACGGCTGCGGAGTGCGCAGTGCTGCGTGCGAGGGGCCGCTCGGGATGTGTCTGCGCACCAGAGCGTCCTGAGCGGCCGTAGCACACGGCACGCGGCACGCGGCACGCGGCACGCGGCACGCGGCACTCAGCGCATCACGCCCGCACCTCCGGTCGCCCGAGCGCGGCGCGAACGGCCTCGCGCATGGCGACGAGAGCGTCGTCGTGCGCGGCCGGGGAGTCGTCGCGCACGTGGATCTCGATGCCGTCGGCGACGGGGAGGCGGCGCCAGGCGAGCGGCCGGTCGCCGTCGTTGCGCACCGCGGTGTCGGCGCCCACGGCCAGGGCGGGGGCGAGCGAAGTGGCGATGCGTCGCTCGAGGGCGTCGCCGGTGACCTCCTTCATCTCGCGCTTGATGGCCTCCAGCGTCTGCCCCTCGCGCTGGCGGATCTTGATGGCGAGCAGCTGGAGGAAGTGGCGGTAGTTGTAGGTGGCCGCGGTGCCGGCGCCCTCGGGTCGGTCGAGCAGCCCGTTGGCGACGTAGAACCGGACCGAGCGCGCACTCGGCGCCGCGCGCGCCGAGGCGTTGGTGGGGCGCATGCCCGCCGCGTCCACGAGGGCCGTGACGTGGGCGGCGAGGCCGCGGGCGTTCCACGGCGCGTAGCGCGCGTGGGTGCGAAGGAGCGCAACGGGCGAATCAGCCATGCTGGGTGCGGCGGGCAGGACGTGGGCGCTCGCACGGCGGAGCGCGGGGTGAGGCGGCAAAGCGCCTGCAGTCGCGACCAAGCTACTACGAGGTCGCGACGGACGCTTTAACCTTTCCTCATTCGCGCCGGTGTCAATACCATGACGCGCCGGTGGCGAGGGCGTGGGCGAGCTATGAGCTCGCGGCTCTCGACCTTTGCCGGCTGCGAGTCAGGAGCCGCATCCCCGCTCAGGTCGCGGCCGCGCTCGTGCTCGCTCCGCCGACCCGCTCGAGGAAGCGCAGCGCGAGCTCGTTGAACTCGCCCGGGCGCTCGTCGTGGGGGAGGTCGCCCGAGGGGTCGAGGATCGCCACGTCGAAGTCGCGCTTCACGCTCAGGAACGCGCGGATCTCCTCGACCGGCGCCATCACCGCCTGCTCGCCCCAGACGAGCAGCGCCGGCTGGACGAGGCGGCGGAGGGCGCTGCGCACGTCCACGTTGAGCTGCTGGGCGATGAACGCGGCCGGCGCGTGCTTGGCGCCCGGCTGGTGGGACGTCTGGTGGTAGAGGTCCACCATCTCGTCGGTGACCAGGGAGTTGTCGGCGTACGCGCTCTCGAGGAAGGTGCGGATGTTGCGCCGCGACACGAGCCCGTGAAAGAACGCGGTGCCCAAGATGGGGGTGTCGACGGCGACGCGGGTGACGTCGCCGCCGCCGGCCTCCCGGTTCAGCCGCATCAGCCCGACCGGCTCGATGAGGATGAGCGAGGGGAAGGCGCTCGGGTCGCGCGCGCCGAGGGCGATGGCGTACGCGGCCGACAGCGAGCTGGCGACGAGGGTGCAGGGCGCACCGATCACCTGCTGGGCGAAGTCGTCGAGCAGGGCGATGTAGAGCCGCCCCGAGTAGCGGATGGCGGGCCGGCTCGACCGCCCGAAGCCGAGCAGGTCGATGGCGTAGACGGTGTACTTCCGCGCCAGCTCCTCCACGTTGGAGCGCCACTCGTACGACCACGCCGAGGCGTGGATGGAGTGGACGAGGAGGAGCGGCGGGCCCGAGCCGCGCACGGTGTAGGCGACGTCGTAGCCGCGCCACTCGAAGGTGCCCTCGTCGCCGCCGAGCGGGTTGGGCAGCGGGGCGATGCGGCGCGTGGCGAGCAGGTTGTACGCTGCGGCGGCGCCGAGCGCGGCGCCGCCTCCCATCAAGAGCTTACGCCATCGCATTGCGCTCGTTCTCCGGCCGCGGCATTGTGGTCTGCAGATGCTTCTCGAGGCCCGGAAAGCTCCGATGCTCGAGCGGATGTATGCGCTCTACGGCCGCCGCCTGCTGCGGCGCGCGTTCGCGCGCGTCTGGGTGGGGGGCGCGCCGTGGCCGCCCGAGGACGGACCGAGCATCGCGTTCCTGAACCACAGCGCGTGGTGGGATCCGATCCTGACGCTCTACCTGTCGCACGACCTGTTCCGCCGAGACGGGTACGGGATCATGCAAGGCGGGCAGCTCGAACGCTATCCATTCTTCCGGCGGATGGGGTGCTTCGGAGCGAGCACCGACGGGATCGAGGACGTGCGCGCGGTGTCGGCGTACGCGACCGAGCTGCTGCGCGCCGGCGGCGGGTCCGGCCGGCGCACGCTCTGGATCTTCCCGCAGGGGGAGCTCCT
>Ga0307416_100002051_pt1 | contig 11347 bp, 10 predicted proteins | sample DK1Cmetagenome_2_FD_203821 | JGI IMG/M metagenome (GOLD analysis project Ga0307416, IMG submission 203821) | Maize rhizosphere microbial communities from greenhouse at UC Davis, California, United States - DK15-C-3 | ecosystem: Host-associated > Plants > Roots > Rhizosphere > Soil | place...
TCGATCCATTCGGCGCAAACCGTGTCGCCCATGCCATCGAGCGCCAGACCAAGTATGTCCAGCCCGGGCCCCATGTTGCCCACGCCGCCCGGAGCGAAGGCCGTCGCCGACGATTGCGGCCTCGTCACCCGCCCGCCAGTCGGAGAATATCGTTGAGGACGCCGGCCGCCGTTACCTCCGCTCCTGCTCCCGGTCCGGTGATTACCAATGGATTGGTGTTGTAGCGTTCCGTTATAAAGACGAGCTGATTGTCCGAGCCCTTGATGCTCGCCAGCGCGCTCGTCACAGATACGGCCTGCACCCCAACCGCAACTTCATCAGCCGTCACCGAGGCGACGTACCGCAACACCGAGTTCTCGACCGAGGCTGCGTCCACCCGACTCTTCCAGTAGGAGTCCAGCTCGGGTAGGCGGTCCAGAAAACTTTCCCGACTCAGCGTGCGTCCCCAATCGGGTACGAGCGACTCCACTCCGCTCTGGCTCAGCTCTCCCGGGTAACCGAGCAGCCGCGCCAGAATGAGAGCCTTCCGAGCCACGTCCATGCCCGAGAGATCGTCGCGGGGATCAGGCTCGGTATAACCCTTGGCCATTGCGGTTCTCACCGCCTTCGAGAATGGAATTCCGTCGGATACCTGGCTTAGCACGTACCCCAGGGTGCCGGAGAGCAGCCCTTCGATCCGGTACACGCGGTCGCCGGATTCGACCAGCTTGTGGTACGTGTCGATGATCGGGAGTCCTGCTCCTACCGTGGCCTCGTGGAGGATCCGCCGTCCTCGGGCCCGGGCCGTCTGCCACAATGCGTTGCTGACCTCCTGTCGATCGGCCAGTGGCCGCTTGTTGGCGAGCACCAGATCCATGCCGTGGGTGAGTGCCTGTTCCAGCACGTCGGCGGTATCGTCGGCGGTGAGGTCGACCAGCACCGGACGCGTCAATGCGTATCCTGCAATATGAGAGACCGCCTCCAGCGTGGTTGCGGGCTGTCCCTTCGGGAGATCAGCCAGTCTCCGGCCTTTTCCTTTTTCTGCCGCAAGGGCGGCAAGTCGCCGGGGGCTGATACCATCAGGATCGAAAACGAAGCCCGAGCGGTCGATCACAGCCGCCACGCGCATCGACAGCGCGGGCCGCTCCACTCGGCTCAACAAGGTGGAAAGAGCCCGCCCAATCTGGCCAAAGCCGAGGAGCACGATCTCCATCTGCTCCGGCCGGATGACGGAACCACCTGCTATGCGGGAGAGCCGGAAAGCGGCATGGATCCGTCGCTGCGCTTCGGGAGCATCTGCAGCCGCCACCACCACGGAGATGTTCAGCTCGGACGAACCCTGGGCGATGGCTACGACATTCAGGTCGCCCGCAGCCAGTGCCGAAAAGACTCCTGCGGCCACGCCTGGAGTCCCGTGCATGCCCAAGCCCACGACGGCGACTGTGGCCATGCCGGGACTGACCTCTACTCCGTCGATCTCGCGATGCGAGATTTCTTCTCGAAACTCCTCCAGCAGACTGTCGCGCGCTTGCACTGCGAACGCTTCTGGAACACTGAAGCAGATCGAGTGCTCCGAGGACGCTTGCGAAATCAGCGACACGGATATCTGCCGGCTATGCAGCGCGGCGAAGGTGCGAGCCGCAATGCCGGGAACCCCGAGCATGCCATTGCCCGTGACCGTAATCAGTGCCTGGCCGCCGGCCGCGGTGAGCGCCTTTACCGGAAATCTCCCTGCGGGTACCTGTTCTGACACCTCGGTGCCGGGCGACTCAGGGTTTTCGAACGGCCGCACGTATATCGGAATGTTCCGGCCCGTAAGCGGAATGAGGGCTCGTGGGTGCAGTACCTTCGCCCCGTAGTACGCCAGCTCGGCAGCCTCCCGGGTGTGAAGCTTCGGGATCACGCGCGCGTCCGGCACCACCCTCGGATCGGCGGTGAGTAGACCGGGAACGTCCTTCCACAGAGACACGCGCCCGGCTTCCAAGGCTCGTGCGAGCAGGGTCGCGGTCAGGTCGGATCCGCCCCGGCCGAGCGTCGCCAGATTGCCGCTCGGCGACTTCCCGAAGAATCCGGGAATAACGGGCACGGCCTTCCGGGCGAGAATCGGCATGATAGCAGCCGCGGCATTGCGGTCCGTCGCAGCGAAGTCGGGCGAGGCCTGACCGAAGGTGTCATCGGTGACAATGACGTCCAGGGCATCCACGTATTCTGCTCGTGTGCCGGAGACCTCGAGGGACGCCGCAACCAGCAACGCGCTGAGCTGCTCGCCACGAGACACGACCTGATCCAGGATCCGCGCGGGAATCTCGGGAAGCCCTCTGAGCTCCCAGGCCACAGCTTCCAGCTCCTGGAACGCCAGAGCGATCCGGGAGATCATGGAGGCGCGGGTCGGAAGCTCGGGCAGCAGCGCGGTCGCCGCCTCCTCGTGCCGGGTCCGCAGCTGCTCGATCAATGAGCCGAGCGCGCCCTTGTCACCGCCTCGTGCCTGCCGAGCGACCGCCACGAGCGCGTCGGTCACTCCCGCCATGGCTGACACCACAACGACCGTGGGCTCCGGGCGATGACTTTGGATGATCTCGACAGCGCGTTGAACTGCAGCGGAGTCGGCCAGCGAGGCGCCGCCGAATTTGTGCACGTGCGGTGCGCGGCGGGGTCTTGGCATAGAGGGTCGAGAATAATCGAGCTAAGAGCTAGGAGCTAGGAGCTTGGAACACCCGACTCCTAGCTCCCGACTCCTAGCTCCCATACTTTCCGTCCATGCTAACGCTGCTCAAGCTCATACAATCCATTATCAAAACGCTTCACTCCGAGGGAACCCCGGGGCAGGTGGCTGCGGGCATTGCCATCGGGTCAGTTCTTGGGCTTACACCTATCTTCAACCTGCACAACCTCGTCATCTTTTCGCTTGTCGTGCTGCTCAATGTCTCTTTTGGTGGCGCGATGCTCGGATGGGCCCTGTTCGTTCCTGTCGGCTTCCTGCTGGATCCGCTCTTCCACGCGATCGGGCTCCAGCTGCTCCAGGCGACAGGGCTCCGTTCCTTCTGGACGACGCTGACAAACACGCCACTGGTGCCGTATACCAACTTCAACAACACCGTCGTGCTCGGGAGCTTCGTTGGCTGGGTGGCGCTGGCGCTGCCCATCTTCTTTGCCGCGCGCTTTGGCGTGGCGCGTTACCGGGCCACCATCGGGGAGCGGGTCAGGCAGTCACGGTTCTACAAGGCGGTGACCGCCTCGCAGGTGTATAACTGGTATCGCATGTTCCGGCCGAGCTGATCATGCAGATCAAGATCTTTCGCTGGAAGGCGATCGGACCGCTGCTTTTATTGTTTACGATTCTGACGCTGCTCCTGCTGGTGTTCGCAGAGCCCATTGCGCACGATACCACGGAAGAGGCAACCACCGAGCTGCTCGGCACTCAAGTCGACATCGGGAAGCTGGACTTGCTTCCGCGCCTGGCATCCGTGGATCTGCAGGCCCTTCAAATTGCCGATCCCTTTGCCCTGACACGCAACCTGATCGAGGCCGACGAGATCCGGCTCAAGCTGAACCCCACCGCGCTCGCAGAAAAGAAGCTGGTCATCGAGCGGCTCAGCCTGACCGGCATGCGGTTCGGCACCGACCGGAAGACACCAGCGCGGCCGGTCAAGGGGAGCGGTTTCGCTCCCAAGATCTTGCAGACAGTGCAGCAGTGGAGTGACCAGTTCGACGTTCCGCTCCTGTCACTCACACCCATCGACACCATCAAGCAGTTGGTGCTGAATCCCACGGAACTCACCACTATCCGGCAGGCACAGGCACTGGTGGGCCGCACTGATTCGACCCGGCAGGCGCTGGAGCAGGGATTCCAGCAGCTCGACATCCGGGCCACACTGGATTCTGCCCAGACCCTGGTCCAGCGGCTCGCCGCTACAAATCCGAAGACGCTCGGGCTGGAGGGGACCCGGCAGGCCATCGAATCGGTTCGCCAGACGCTGAAAGACGTCGAAGAGGCCAAGAAACGGGTCGAACAGCTGGAGCGGAGCACCCGGCAGGGAGTTCAGCTTCTCGGCCAGGGCACTCAGCTCCTGGATCAGGCTCGGCAGAAGGACTTCGCCTTTGCCAAGTCACTGCTCAAGCTCCCCACGTTCAACGCACCTGACATCGGGAGCGCGTTCTTTGGCAAGGTGAGCATCGATCGATTCAAGCAGGCGCTCTATTGGGCCGAGCTGGCGCAGGAGTACATGCCGCCCGGATTGCTGCCGCGGCCCACTCCAGGCCCGCAACGTCTGCGTGCGGCCGGGCACACGATCGAATTCCCCAGGGTGCAGGATTTTCCGCAGTTTCTGCTGCAGCAGGGATCGCTGGATTTCACCATCGCAGGGACAAGTCCCATTCGGGGCGCCTACGCCGCCACGGTTCGTGGTGTGACTTCCACTCCGTCACTGTATGGTCGGCCCGCCCTTATCAATGTGAGCCGACGCGCGGCCGGTTCAGCGCTGGGATCGATCGATGTAAGTGCGGTTATCAACCATGTCACCAGCCGCACGGTCGATTCCGCAAGTGCCCGGCTCCGAGGCGTGAAGCTGCCCTCGTTCCAGATCCCCGGAGTCCCGTTTCGCGCGGACCCGGGGACGGGCACCAGCAATCTCGATTTCGTCATGCGGGGAGGCGGCGCTCAGCTCGTCGGCCGGTGGGCAATTGCCTCGCAACAAGTCCGCTGGGCCGCGGACACTGCTGGTCGCTCGCTGAACGACATCGAGCGCCTGGTCTGGCGGGTGGTTTCAGGCCTGTCCAATCTTGAAGTCGTTGCCGAGCTGAGCGGCCCCGTGGCGGCTCCGAAGCTTTCAGTTTCGAGCAATCTTGATCAGGCTATTGCGCAGCGCCTCCAAGCCGTCATAGGGCAGGAAGTCGCCAGGGCCGAGCGGATGGTCCGCGCGAAGGTGGATAGTCTGGTGGCAGACAAGGTGGAACCGGTGAAGCGTCAGATCGCATCGGTGCAGGCCGAAGCCACCAAGCGGGTGCAGGCGGAGCGCCAGCGTGTCGATGAGGTCGAGCAGAAGTTGCAGGCGGAGCTCAAACGCCTGACCGGAGGGCTGGTGCCGGGTCTCGAGCTGCCCAAGATCAAATTGTGATGAAGGGTCAAGGTACTTGTCGAGGTGTCGAGAAACTGACGTCAACGGCTGCTAAAGTTGGCCTCTAGACGTTTTCGTTTAGACGTCACTACTTAGACGTCGCCATTTAGACCTGCCATAATAGATCCGATCCCGGAGTTCGAATGCGAATCGGTGTCCCCAAGGAGACCACGCTAGGCGAGCGCCGTGTGGCGTTGGTGCCGGAATCCGGTAAGAAGCTGCTGCAAGCCGGCTATGAAGTAGCCGTCGAAGCGGGAGCCGGCGTTGCGGCCGGCTTTCCCGACGCCGCCTTCCGAGATGCCGGTGTCGTTCTCGAATCGAGCCAGGCCGCGGTGCTCGGCTCCGATCTGGTGCTCAAGGTGAACGCGCCCGAACCGCACGAGGTAGCTGCCATGCGGTCGGGCGGTATTGTCCTCGGCTCCCTGATGCCCCTCAGGAATCTCGGAGGCGTTCGAGCACTCGCCGAGCGAGGGGTCACCTCCTTTTCGACCGACGCGATCCCCCGAACGACCCGGGCTCAGGCCATGGACACGCTCTCCTCCATGGCAAACATCGCCGGCTACAAGGGGGCCTTACTCGCAGCCGTCGAGCTCAACAAGTATTTCCCGATGCTCATGACGGCTGCCGGCATGGTCCCGCCGGCCAGGGTGTTCGTGGTTGGAGCCGCCGTAGCCGGACTTCAGGCCATCGCCACCGCCCGCCGCTTGGGCGCGAACGTCTTCGCTACCGATGTCCGCCCCGAGGTCAAAGAGCAGATTGAAAGCGTTGGGGCCAAGTACGTCGGTATCGAATTGAAGGAGGCCGCCTCGGCCGGCGGTGGCTATGCCAAGGAGCTCACGGAGGAGGACCGTGCCCGGCAGCGCGAGCTCCTGGCGGCGCAATGCGCACTCTCCGACGTCGTCATCACGACCGCGCTGATCGGCGGTGTGTTCGCGCCCAAGCTGATCACCGCGGCCATGGTTCAAGGCATGCGAGCCGGTGCGGTGATCGTAGACCTGGCAGCTGATGGCGGAGGGAACTGTGAGCTCTCGCAGCCCGGCAGGACGGTGACCGCGCACGGCGTTTCGATCCTCGCTCCCCTCAACCTCGCGGCCACGATGCCGTTGCATGCGAGTCTCCTGTTTTCGCGAAATCTCACCGCCTTCGTTCAGGCGTTCACCAGGGACAAGGCGTTTCAGTTGGACTTTACCGACGACATCCAGCAGGGCGCTGTTATTACCCACGATGGTGAGGTCAAGCACGCCCGCACGCGAGATGCCCTCCAGAAGGCTGGAACATGAGCGAATCGATCGACTACTGGTCTCTCTTATACGTGTTTGTACTGGCGGCGTTCATCGGGCTGGGTGTCATCCGCCGGGTCTCGCGGCTGCTGCACACGCCGCTGATGTCCATCACCAACGCCATCTCCGGCATCGCCGTTATCGGCTCCATCATCGTGACCGGCGGGGATTATCCCACCGGCATACGGATCATGGGCGCGATTGCCCTCTTTGCCTCCATGACGAACATCGTCAGCGGTTTTCTCATCACGGATCGCATGCTGAAGATGTTCAAGGCTGATCGCCAGCCGAAGCGGGACAATAAGTCATGAACGCAGTCGTGCAGCTGTCGTACCTCGTCGCCACCGTCCTCTTCATATTCGCGCTCCACTGGATGAACGCCCCCCTCACGGCCAGAAAGGGCGTGTACGCGGGTGTCGCGGCCATGGTGATCGCGATCGGGGCGACATGGGCCCAGCCCGAGATCGTTCACCATGGTTGGATCGTTCTGGCCATTCTGGCGGGCTTCCTGGTTGGCGTGCCGCTTTCAATGGTGCCGCTCACCGCGGTCCCGCAGCGGACGGCACTGTCCCATGCATTCGGTGGATTGGCTGCGGGTCTGGTCGGGACGGCCAAGTACTACCTGTGGTATTCAGAGGGACCGGAGCACCTCACGACGTTCCGGATGGCTGCGATCATCATCGAGATCATTCTGGGATATCTGACCTTCACTGGAAGTCTGCTGGCGGCGGGAAAGCTCCAGGAGGTCAAGTGGATTCCTCAGCGCCCGGTCACCTATCCCCTGCAGAACGTCACCAACATCGGACTGCTGGCGCTGGCTCTGGTCGTAGGCGTGGCGCTGACGCTGAACCCCGCCGCACCATGGGCCCCGGCACTCTTTCCTGTCGTCATTCTCCTGGCGCTGGTTTTCGGAGTGCTGCTGATCATTCCCATCGGCGGCGCCGACATGCCGACGGTCATCGCCATCCTGAACTCGTATGCCGGCTTGGCGGCAGTGGCCATGGGGTTTGTACTCGACAACAAATTGCTGATCACGGCCGGCGCACTCGATGGCGCCAGCGGACTGATTCTGGCCATCATCATGTGCAAGGCGATGAACCGTTCGTTCGTCAATGTTCTATTCGGAGCCTTCGGGCAGGCGCAGCAGACAAAGAGCGGTGGAGAACAGAAGATCTACAAGGAGGAGACGATCGAAGGGGGGGCGCAGGTGCTCGAGCAGGCGAATCTTGTCGTCATCATTCCCGGGTACGGCATGGCAGTGGCGCAGGCCCAGCACAAGGTGCGGGAGCTCTATGATCAGCTCAAGAAGCGGGGTGTGACCGTCAAGTTCGCCATCCATCCGGTTGCGGGACGCATGCCGGGCCATATGAACGTCCTGCTGGCCGAGGCCGATATACCCTACACGGACCTGGTGGAGATGGACGAGATCAACCCGGACATGCCGCAGTGCGATGTGGCCCTCGTGGTCGGCGCGAACGACGTGGTGAATCCGGCCGCCAGAACGGAGAAGACAAGTCCGATCTACGGCATGCCGATTATCGATGCCGACAAGGCCAAAACCGTCTTCGCAATCAAGCGGAGCAAGAATCCGGGATTCGCCGGGATCGACAATGAGCTGTACTTTTCCGAGCGAACCTGGATGCTCTTCGGTGACGCCAAGAACGTGGTCGGCGAGCTGGTCAAGCAGCTCTCCGGCAGCGGCGCCCACTGACCCGTCGTTATTTCTTCCTTAAACCTTGAGATGTCCATGAAAGCGCGTCTGGTTCTACTTGCCCTGCCTCTCGTGTCCGCCAGCGCCCTCTCGGCACAAAGCAGTTCGTGCATCGACCAGATCCGGGTGCCTGCGGTGGGACAGTGGGCCGAGTACCAAGCCGTCTTCAAGCAGCAAGAACCCTATACCATGCGTTACGCCGTTGTCGGTGGGGAATCCCGCGGCGGGAAAGCTCTGAAGTGGGTGGAGCTTCGCATGACCGGTAACAAGAAGGATGGCGACATGGTCACTCAGATGCTGGTGCCCGGGTCTGCTGCGGAGCTTGGCGACATCCAGGAAGTGGTGATGAAGCACGGGGATAAGCCGGCGATGAAAATAGATGGCAGAATGCTGATGATGATGCGCGAGCAGATGAAGAAGCAGTCGTTTCTCACCGACCTCTGCAAGGACGTTACGCTGGTAGGCGGCGAAACGGTGGAGGTACCGGCTGGCAAGTTCAAGACCCAGCACTTCCGCAGTGCCAAGTACGGTTCGGACAGCTGGGTGTCATCCAAGGTCCCATTTTCGATGATCAAGACAGTGGGGACCGACCACGAACTGACCCTGGTAGGGCACGGAGATGGGGCGGAATCCTCGATCACGGAGGAGCCGAAGAGCATGGGCGGACACTAGGACGTAGGCAGACTAGCCTAACCCCCGGTTAGCAGTTAGCGTTCCACCCTGTTACCTGCATGCCATCCTTGTCTGCCAAACCAGCAGTTCGCTTGGTTTGAGCCCTCAGTCGAGTCCCTCCTCCGGGTACCGGCCGCAACTCCCCATCCCGCTATGGTTTATCTAAGGTGTTGATTTCTCGCATCTTAGGCGTTATATTGGCCGACTTCAAATTTGGCTCGGCCGCAGTCGTGGCTGTCAACCGAGCGGGGGACAAGGTCCCGTGGGAGGCTAAAGGCGTGACAATCAAGGCACGTGGGAAACGTCGGCCGGTACGACCGGCTCAGATCGCCCGCGCAATCGATGAAGGCCGTGAAAGCCTGGACCTTTATCTGGACGAGATTAGCCGGGTTCCACTTCTCAATCGCGAAGAGGAGATGGAGCTCGCCCGGAAGGCGTTCAAGGGCAATGTGACTGCGCAGGAACGCCTCGCGCGTCACAACGTCCGGTTCGTCGTTTCCGTGGCGAAGAAGTTCCAGAATCGAGGTGTGCCGCTCGTCGATCTGATCGGCGAGGGGAATCTCGGCCTCATGACGGCAGCCCGGAAATTCGATCCCGATCGCGGCGTCAAGTTCATCTCGTACGCCGTCTGGTGGATCCGCCAGGCAGTTCAGGCCGCGATCGCACGTCACGGCCGGCCGGTACGTGTGCCACTCAACCGCACGGCGGACTTGAGCCGACTGGGCAGGACCACAACCCTCTTGAAGGACCGTCTGGGCCGCATGCCAACCACGGAAGAGCTGGCCCGGGCTACTGGTCTGACGGTGGAAGCGGTTCGGTCCCTCAGCGCGCTGAATTCCGAGGCTGTGCGCCTGGATCACCCCACGCGTGATGGCGAGGGGAACGAGCGAATCGAGCGCTTCACCAGCGGCGAGCAGGAAAGCACCGACATGTCCACGATGGCCAACAGCCAGACCCGGGACATCGAGGCCGCGCTGGCAGCCCTTCCACCGCGTGACGCCAAGGTGCTGAGGCTGTACTTCGGACTGGATGACGGAAACAGCCGGACCCTGGAAGAGATCGGACGTATGATGGGGGTCACGCGCGAGCGGATTCGCCAGCTTCGGGATCGTGCCCTGCTTCGCCTCCGCGAAGGTGAAACGGGCGATCGTCTCAAGGATCTGGTGGCGTAAGAGGCTATTGACTATCGGCTGTTAGCTGTTCCGATGTTCAGAAACCCTCCGATCGTTCGGAGGGTTTCTATTTTTTAGCTCGCCAACAGCCAACAGCCAACAACCAACAACCAATAGCCAATGACCCCTATCCCGCACGCTATCAACCGCCAGGACGACGGGCTGAAGATCGAATGGGACGAGAACGGCCACGAGGGGTTCTATCCCGCGCGTGGACTGCGCCTCGCTTGTCCCTGTGCGGCGTGTGTAGAGGAGATGAGTGGCCGACCGCTTCTCGATCCTGCAACAATAGCAGTCGACATCCGGCCCTTGAGCATAGCCCTGGTGGGTGCCTACGGGCTCAGGATCGAGTGGAGTGATGGACATTCGACCGGCATCTACACCTTCGAGCGCCTGCTTCGCGGCTGCCCTTGTGGTCGTTGCGCGCAGGCGTGACCCCGGACACATCCTATCCCCGTCTCCGGAGGCACTCTGTACCGCTAACGATTGACCTGACTGCTGACGATTGACCTGCTACCCCCCGCTGCTGGAGCCCCACATGCCGCATGAGCGCCACTCAAGTATTCGCGAAGGGCTGGTCGCCGGCCTGCTCGGAGCAGTGCTCGTTGCCATCTGGTATACCGTCGTCGACTTGGGTCGTGGCGAGATGTTCTACACTGCGAACGTGCTGGGCCAGGTGTTTGCTCAGGCCGACACGATGCCAAGCGTGCGAACGGTGAATTCTCCAGCTGTGATTCAGTACTCCCTGCTGCACTTCGGATCGTTCATCGTCTTCGGCATCGCCATGGCGGCGCTGACCCATCTGGCCACACGCAATCCGGCGCTCAGGATGGGCGTGTGGCTCGGCTTGGTTATCGGGTTCATGTACTGGCTTGGCATGTCATACACCCTGTATCGGGCGACCGACCAGCGGTTCCCCTGGTGGACGGCTCTCGTCGGCAGCGTACTGGGTATTGGAGCCGTGGGACTTTATCTATGGCGCCGGCATCCGGGCCTGCGCAGCGTGGAGGGTCGCCCCCTCGGAGCCGAGGTGAAGTCACCGCCCCATCCGCCCGGACGGCAAGCGGGCTGAGCGACGGTGGCTTGCGCGACGGAGGTAGCAGACGCAATGTGGTAGACACGGTGCGTGCAGGATCTCTGACGCGGGGCCGCTCCGGAGGGCTTGCCATGCTGGACAATTCCCACTCGACGATGGCTGAAGGCACCGATGTCGGCATCATCGGCGGTATGGCCGTTGCCATCTGGTTCCTGATTCTGGACACCATCGCGGGTCATCCCTTTCAAACGCCAAGTCTGCTCGGCCAGGTCGTACTCTTCGGCGACGCTCGGCCGGATACCAACCAGGTCGTCTTTGGTGCGATTCTCGTCTACACCGCGTTCCACTTCGCGGTGTTCGCACTGCTGGGGATGGGTTTGGTC
>Ga0307416_100002052_pt1 | contig 11340 bp, 21 predicted proteins | sample DK1Cmetagenome_2_FD_203821 | JGI IMG/M metagenome (GOLD analysis project Ga0307416, IMG submission 203821) | Maize rhizosphere microbial communities from greenhouse at UC Davis, California, United States - DK15-C-3 | ecosystem: Host-associated > Plants > Roots > Rhizosphere > Soil | place...
GCCTAACAGGAGCACCACCCCATGACCGAACGCATCGCCTCTGCCTTGATGTTGCTCATGGCTGTGTACGGAGAGGTCTGGTTTCTCCTGAACGAGCCGGAGAGCGTCTTTGTCTGGCTTTTCCTCGGTCTGACCATCGCTTCCATCTGGACCGTGCATGCGGTCTGGACGGCTCCAGTGTTCGATGAGCCGGACGCTGAGTAAGTCGAAAGATTTCATGGACGGCATCGTCCTTTTTTTGTGCCTAAAACCAAAGTCAACAAGAAGCAACCATGGACAACTATTCGCAAAGAGAGATGGCTTTCCTCACTGAAGCACGTCGAGCGGTCGATGTTCCCATTGAGTTCGTGAAGGCCTGCAAGGACGAGCTGGCCGCTCTGAATCTCTGCATCAACCTGTCGAACCTGAGCGACGAGACGATCCGCGAGAAGCTCGGCATCGATAAGGGCCACTTCAGCCGCATGAGGAAGGGCAGGGGGAACTTCCCCGCCAACAAGCGCCTTCACCTCATGGCCCTTTGCGGCAATCGCGCTCCGGTCCAGTTCGAGGCCTTGCACCTCAATTGCGATCTGGTCGAGAAGTCCAAGGATGCCGTTATCCGTGAGCTTGAGCGACAGCTTGAGCAAGCCAGGAAGGCTGCATGAACGCGTTTCACTGGCGTGGATCTCCCAGCGAGTCCCTGGAAGCCATCAAGCCGCATCACATGGCCCGCAAGCCCAACCTTGCACCCAAGCGCATGCACATCTACGCAGAGGCCACGTCCAAGGACGCAGCCCGGGAAAGCGAGATCACACAGATTGGCGTGGAGGTCGAGCACCACTTTGCACTCGCCCAGCTTGCGGCTACCGACGAATTGAAGGCCATCCATCGCGAAGAAGCGCGCCGACTGGCTGCACGGGTCAAGGCTCTGGTTGCTGCACGTCCTGCGGCTTATGTGGCCTACATGGAACAACAAAGGGGCCTTTCCTAATGCGCGACTACGGCGTTGTATCGCCCAAGTTCTGGATCGGTGAGACCGGCAAGGCATTGCGCGGTGACTCCGACGCGCAGCTTGTCGCGCTGTACCTGATGACGTGCCCTCACGCCAACATGATCGGGGTCTTTCACTGCCCGATTCTCTACATCTCGCACGAGGTTGGCATCCCCTTCGAAGGGGCTTCGAAGGCCCTTGCAAGGCTCTCCGAAGGGGGGTTTTGCACCTATGACGAGGCATCCGAGACAGTCTTCGTCCATCGGATGGCTGCTTTTCAGGTCGGAGAGTCCCTGAAGCCGGACGACAACCGGGTCAAGTCGGTTACCAAGGAATGGCTGAACATCTCCGTTCCCCGCTTGCAGGCTGAATTCGCTGCTATCTATTCGATAGCGTTCCATCTTCCTGCCAGCGAGAAAAAGACAAGCCCCTCCAAAGCCCCTTCGAAGCCCCTTCGAAGCCAAGAACAAGACAAGAACAAGAACAAGACATCTAACCCCCCTTCGGCAGAGCCTCCGGGGTTTGTTGCTTTTTGGGCTGCATGGCCGAAGTCCGACCGCAAGGAAGCGAAGGGCAAATGCATGGAGGCATGGGCGAAGCAGTCTGCTGAACCCGTTGCAGAGCAGATCCTTGCTCACGTCGAGGCGAAGAAGCTCAGTGCCGGCTGGACCAAGAACGGCGGCGAGTTCATTCCCGCTCCGCTGGTCTACCTGAACCAGCGCAAGTGGGAGGGCGCTGAGTCCGACTCTGCCAAGCAGGAGTCCTTCGTATGAACGGCGACAAGGCCCTGAAGGAAATGCGCCGTATGCACCGCATCCCGCGCTGTGTGTGGGTTATGGACAGCGACGATTTCTACGCCAAGGAAACCGCGCTGACGTGGTGCGATCACCGCAACCTGTTCGACCGCGAATCTCACGCCCACATCCAGATTGAGGCGCACGACATGCCCGAGGCCTTGGACCTCCGCTGTGTTGTTGGCCTGGAATGCCATCTATCCGGCGACCGCAGCGCATCGCGCAACCGCCGTCTTTACCAAGCCCTGATCGACGCCAACGCTGCCAAGGTGGTGATGGTGGCTGACGGGGAAGTTTTGATCCACGACAAGGCAACCCAATGACGATGCCCGATTTCTCCCACGCGATCATCCGAGAGGACCAGATCGACTTCGCCCTGTACGAGCACGAGACGGAGGCCAAGCAGAAGGTCAAGCCTGCCTCAATGTGGATTCAGGAGTTGATTGACCGGCTGCGCAACCCCGTCAAGCAGCCCCGGGCTTTGATGCCGTGGAGGAAGACCCATAAGCTCATGCAGTTCCGCCCCGGTGAGGTGACGGTGTGGGGTGGTGCCAATGGAAGCGGCAAGAGCCTCGTGACTGGTCAGATCGCTCTGAGCCTCTGCACCCAAGGGGAAAAGGTCTGCATCGCCTCGTTCGAGATGAAGCCGCTCAAGTCCCTAGAGCGGATGGGCCGGCAGTGGAGCACGTTCAACGCTGACGAGCCTGCATTCCGGGGTGACGAGAAGGCGATCGCTCAATTCGTGGACGTGTACGAGCAGTTCCGCGACTGGACGATGAGCAAGCTGTGGTTCTACGACCAGCAGGGGACGGTTAACGCCACCCAGGTCTGTGCGGTGGTTCGGTACTGCGTGAAGGAGCGGGGGATCACCCATTTCTTCATCGACAGCCTCATGAAGTGCGTTGCGTCCGAGGATGACTACAACGGCCAGAAGAACTTCGTTGACGAGCTGACCGCGATCGCTCGGGACCACAACATCCACATCCACCTGATCCACCACATCCGCAAGCCGGACAGCGAGGACAAGAAGCCCAACAAGTACGACTACAAGGGCACGGGCGCGATCACTGACCAAGTGGACAACGTGATCAGCGTGTGGCGCAACAAGGTCAAGGAGAAGACCAAGGCTGCGGGCAAGAACGTCAGCCCCATGGACCCGGACGCCATGCTCATCTGCGACAAGCAGCGCAACGGCGAATGGGAGGGAAACATCGGCCTCTGGTTCGACGCGAACAGCCAGCAGTACCTCGCGGCTGAGGGTGACGAGCCGATGAGCCTCTACGTTCACCCGGAGGACTGATGGCCTATCAATGCCACAACCGAGGCGAGTTCGCACCGTCGATCCAAGTGGCCGATGGATGGGATACCACTTGGGCTCGTCGGATGGTGGACATGCAATTCAGGTTGAACCCGAGTTGTGTGTATTCCACCTCCGATCTGGGCAAGGCCGATGCAGGTTGTACGGGCTGCAAATGGAGAAAGACCGATGACGCTGCAAGAGCACCTGAAGCACCTGCTGTGGTTGATGGAACCACCGTTCACGGAGGCGTTCAAGGGCCACTGCTGGCACCGAGCGCAGGACATAGCGATGGACCCGGAGATGGCGGACCTTCCGAGCCTGCTGACGGCGGAGATGCAAAAGCGCTCGAAAGCAAGTACCCCAACGCAAAAATCTACAGGAGAGCGGAATGAGCTTTAACGTCCTAAAGGCAACCTACATCCCCATCGGCGATTGGTTCGCTGTTCGGTGGCAGATCCTCGGTCAGGCATCGAGCATGGAAGAGGCCAAGCGCCTGTTCGGTGGTGCTCCTGTGCTGGAGGAGGTGAAGCAATGAAGACGATTGCTGATGTGCTGCGAGCGCTCAAGGAGCGGCTGAAAGAGCGCGAGACGTCATTCCATTGGGTGGATAGCTGGTGCGGAGACACGGAAGCCGGCTTCCATGACGAACATCAGTTCGATCTGAGGAAACTTTTCGATGAGATCGACGCATTCGGCGAAGAGTTGCGCAGCAGGGGTGCGAAATGACCCAGGCCACCCGGACCTACCTCCTAGTCGAGGTAGAGCACAAGAAGGACGTTCCCAACCTCACCGACAAGGTGGCAGGAAGGGCATACACACTGCCGAACGTGGATGGTGCTACGGCGATCCTCTTGGATTCTGCTGACGCATACAGGCTGGCGAAAGCTCAGGTAGAGAGCCATGGCTGAGACGCTGACCATCGAGCTATACAACCGCTCGCAGGCCTGGGCAGCGATCAAGGGGCAACTCTTCCCATTCCTCGCCCAAGTCATGCAAGGCGGGCATCGGTGGGTGCTGACGGTCGGCAAGCGCAAGCGCACGGCTCCGCAGAATCGCCGGTACTGGGGAAGGGGCGTCCTGGCTCAGATCGCCCAGCAAGCCACGGTCAACGGCCGGCTGTTCGATGCCGAGGTGTGGCACGAGCAGTTCAAGCGCCAGTTCATCGGCGTGGTCGAGCTTCCCGATGGATCGGTGATCGGGATGAGCAGCGCAAAGCTATCGACCGAGGAATTCTCGGCGTTCTGCGAGCAGGTGGAGGCCTACGCGGCTTCTGACCTTGGCGTGACGTTCTATGACCTGGAGGCCGCATGAAGGCCAAGACCTGCAAGCAGTGCAAGTCCCGCTTCGTGCCTGCCAGGCCGCTCCAGGTCGTCTGTGGGCCTATGTGCGGAATCGAGCGAGCCAAGAAGGCGCGAGTAGCCACCGAGAAGAAGCAGGACCGGGTAAAGCGGGAATCACTCAAGACCATCCCTCAACTGATCAAGGAGGCCCAAGTTGAATTCAACAAGTTCATCCGAACCAGAGACGAGCGAGAGCCTTGCATCTCTTGCGGAAAGCCTCAGGGCGACCTATCCGGGCTTCACGCTGGTCGTGATGCTGGGCACTACCGAAGCACAGGAGCAGCGGCCCATCTCCGATTTGACGAGCGCAACTGCCACGCCCAGTGCGTCCACTGCAACCAGCATCTTGCCGGGAATGTTGTCAAGTACCGCATCGGACTGGTGGCCCGAATTGGACTGGATGCCGTAGAGGCCCTGGAAGCCGACAACGAGCCGATCAAGTGGGACCGCGACACGTTGCGGCAAATCAAAGTGATCTATCGGGCCAAGACGAGAGACCTCAAGAAGGAGAACGCATGACGACAAAGACAAAGCAAGCACTCGCATGGATAGCCCTGGGAAAGCCGTACAAGGAGATGGCGAAGGACTTGGGGCTGACCCAGCCGCAGTGCAGCCAGTTGATAGACAACCTCCGGGTGCATGGGTACATCGAAACGGTGCCCGCTACCTACCAACTGACCGACAAGGGCCGCGCTCGGCATGAGCATGTGCCAAAGACCGACCCGAAAATCCTGGAGAGGCAACGGAGGAACTACCACAAGAGGCTGGCCCGCCAGGAGATCTCGCCAGAAAAGATCGTGGCCTTTGCCAAACGTTCGCAACCCAACTCAGTTTTCAACCTAGCAGGAGGTATGCAGTGAAAGTCGAATACATCGAGGTACACAAAGGCATCTGGATCTGGATATTCGGTCCGGCGTCTGGACAAACCTATACCCGTCGCTCAGATGCTGTTAGGGGATTCGAGAGGCACTGTGCGGCTATCAGGGGGATGAAGGCATGAAGGTAGTCGAATTTCACCTGATCAAGACAACCAAGGAATACCACTTCGCACGCGTGATCGTGGAAAGCTGGTTTGGCCTTAAGTCCGAGGCCCGCGATGTGTACAGGGAACGGTTCTCCTCTTTTTGGAAGTGGCTGGATGACGGGAAATTCGTGGATGGATCTGAGATTGACCGACTTGAGGAATCCAGAAAGGCCCAAGCGGCCATGAAAGAAAACACGCAATGACCAACAACCTCACGTTAGTAGCCGCTCTCCCTGGTTCAGGAGCAGGCTGTATGTCTGCTCTCCCTCCAGAGGTAACGGCCTGGGAGGATCTGATATTCCCCACGATCGACTATGAATCGGCTGAGGCTGAGGACATTGACGAGCTGGCTAATAGGTTGCTCGCAGCCGTGCAGAGGGCATACTGATGATGAGGGATCTCCAACTTACCGATGAGTTGGACTCTCTCCTATCGGCCTACCACCATTGGGCTAAGGGATACATCCCCGTTCCTGTTTGTGGAGCAGACCCCATGTTCCGCAACGCCAAGTCGGGGAGGGGGTACGACAGCGTTTCTGACGTGATCGAGGACGAGTTGCACGGATCGACCATGGAATGCATCGACTTCCACATCGGGGAGATCCAGGAGCCGTACCGGGCAGCGCTCTACATCCTGGCTCGGAACTGCTACACCGGGCACAAGGTCTGGCTAAGCCCGAGGTTGCCGAAAGATCCGATCGAGCGGGGGGAGATCATTGCCGAGGCTCGGGGCCAGCTCACGCGCAGGCTGAAGAACGCGGGGGTGCTGTGATGGACTCACCGCGGCATCGCTACAACCAGCACAAGGCCAGCGCTAAACAGAGAGGTATTGAATTCACGCTGACGTTCGATGAGTGGTGGACGCTTTGGGAGCCGCATTGGGAAAGGCGCGGCAGGCGGTCACAAGACATGTGCATGTGCCGCAAGGGTGACAAAGGGCCGTACGCCGTGGGAAACGTCCGTATTGCCACAGTCAAGGAGAACCAGCAGGAACGGTCGCTGGAATATCGGACGACGCACGCGCAGAGGAGATACAGGTACACAGCGCAACATGCGTTGAAGGCATTTGGTGCTGCCCCGATTGACTGGGCTGTCGGATCGTCAGCATTCCGCGAGTACTCCGAAGAGGAAAGCGCTTGACGTAATCCTTTTTTCTGGTAGGCTCGGTTCCCGGACGCCACAGGTGCCTCCAGAATTTCCAAAGCCGCTCGATCGCAAGGTCTGGCGGCTTTTGTCGTTCTCGATGACGGAACTCGTTGGTAGAGAGGCGGCCCTTAGGGTGTTCGCTGCGTGCAGGTTCGATTCCTGTCGTCATCACCGTTCGCCGGGCAGATCTTCATCTTTGATGTGCTGTAGCTAAAGGATCTGACCCGGCACCCCTTCTCCTTGGTTGGCAGTTGCTAACCCTTCACGCCCGCCAGTTTCACGACTGAGCGGGCTTTTCTACATGGAGTCTGATATGTCTGAAAACAGACCAGCATCAGACCGCCCAAAGCGCAAAGCGCCCAAGACGGCCTTCGTTAAGGGGCAGTCTGGGAACCCTGGAGGCCGCCCGGCCAAGACCGAGGAAGAGCGCACTCTTGACGCGATGTGCAAGGCTAAGACCTTGGACGCGCTGGATGTGTTGCTGTCTATCATGAGCAACGGGGAGAACGAGCGCAACCGGATGGCCGCAGCTCTGGCGATCATCGAGCGCGGACACGGCAAACCTGTCCAGCCGACGACGATTGGCAACCCTGACGGCTCGAAGATGGACATGAACATGACTGTCACGCTGGTCAAGCCGTGAATGTCGAGTTCCCCGAAAAGCTCGGCTTCCTGTTTGAGCCGCATCGGTACAAGGTTGCGTATGGGGGGCGGGGTAGTGCCAAGTCCTGGTCCTTCGCCCGTGCGCTATTGATCCAGGCTGCCCAGGAGCCGCTTCGGGTAGGTTGCTTCCGCGAGGTGCAGAAGAGCATCAAGGATTCGGTGCACAGGCTGCTGAGCGACCAGATCCAGGCGATGGGCCTTAGCTCGCTGTTTGACGTGCTGGAGACGGAGATTCGAGGCAAGAACGGCAGCCTGTTCCTGTTCTCGGGCCTGTCTCAGCATACGGTGGACTCGATCAAGTCGTTCGAGGGTCTCGATCGAGCATGGGTGGAAGAAGGCCACGCGGTTAGCCGGAAGTCATGGGGTGTGCTGATCCCGACCATCCGCAAGGAATACGCGGACGGCACAACTTCGGAGATCTGGGTTTCGTACAACCCGGAGCTTGAGACCGACGAGACGCACCAACGGTTTGTCCATGACACGCCTGAAGATTGCGTGATCGCGCATGTGAACTACTCGGACAACCCATGGTTTCCGGCTGTTCTGGAGAAAGAACGCCAGCACGCCAAGGCAACGATGCCGAAGGGTGAGTACGAGAACATATGGGAAGGCAAGTGCAAGCCTGCTGTTCAAGGCGCGATCTATTACGACGAGATCGCCCTGGCGGAAGAGGAGGGCAGGCTTTGCAATGTCCCGCACGACCCGAAACTAAAGGTTCAGGTGGTGTTCGACCTTGGCTGGAATGACGCAATGTCGATCAGCTTGGTGCAGAAGAACGGTTCTGCCCTCGGGATCATCGAGAACATCGAGGACAGCCACAAGACGCTGGCTCACTACTCAGCGTTGCTGAAAGAGAAGAAATACAACTGGGGCAAGGTCTACCTTCCCCACGATGGCCGGCACAAGGACTACAGGACCGGCAAGAGCGCAGAGGACATCATGAAGGGGCTGGGTTGGGACGTGGAGATCACGCCGAACATCAGCATTGAGGACGGCATCAGGCTGACCCGGATGACCTTCCCTCGGCTCTACATGGACAAGACCAAGGCTGCACGGTTGATCCAGTGTGCCAAGCGGTATCGCCGCAGCATCAACCAGCAGACGAACGAGCCAGGCGCTCCATTGCATGACGAGTGGAGCCACGGCGCGGACAACCTTCGATATATCGCCGTCAATGCCGAGAGCATGACGAATGAAGACTGGGGCAAGTTGCCTCCACTTGAACAACCACAACCGGACGACTCTGGAATCTACTTCTGACCATGGCTGAATCCCTCCAAACCTCTACGTCGCTGGCGTTGCTGCTCGAAGCGCGCCTTGTCGCGTGGGAAAACGCGAGGAAGCCGCAGGAACTGAAGCTGCTGGAGTGCTATCAGGATGTAATGCGCATCCCTCGGGATGACGACACCTCGGGAACTGGTGCAGCTCGTGCTCGCAAAGCTAAGGGTCTGTTCATTGGATCGACCCGAAACAAGGTCCGTGCTGCTCGGGCGAAGATCACTGATGCGCTGTTCGGCAATGGTCAGATGCCGTTCGACACCACGCCTACGGATGAAAGCCTGGCTCCCTATGCGGACCTGATGGAAGACATCATTACGGAGCAGATGGAGCGCGGCAAGTTCAAGGCGCTGCTCAAGACTGGCGTGAACACGCTCGGCACCTACGGTACGGGCTTCATCTTCGGGCCGTTCGTGCGTAAGGAGACCTTGACCGAGACGAAGGCGGCTGAGGGCGGGATCGTTGAGGAAAAGTACGAGTTCGACCTGCCTTATTTCGAGCTTGGGAACACCCTGGACGTGTATCCGGACCCTGAAGCACGCGAGGTAGAGGCTGGCCTGGGCGTGTTCTGGGTCACGATGGAGAGCAAAGAGACCGTTCGGGCTTGGAAGAGCGACAAGTCCTATGAGCACGTCGATATGGCTTTGGTCGGGCCTGGTGATCGTGGCAACGAGAACGGTTCGGAGTTGGCTGCCCAGCTTCGCGGGAACGTCCAATACTGGTTCAAGAATGACCGGATCAAGGTTGCTCGCTTCTTCGGTAAGGTGCCGGCTACTGCGCTTAAGAAGGCTGATCAGCCGTCGAGCGAGATCGATGTAGCGGACGCTGTTGACGATGGCGAGATGGTCGATGCCATCGTGATCATGGCCGGCGGGGTTGTGGTGAAGGTGGTAGAGAACCCCTACAGCGGCAAGTCCCCGGTGCATCGCGGCCTGTATGAGGCTGTCGAGCATGAAATGTGGGGTGTTGGGGTTGCTGAGAACAATGCACCTCACCAAAAGGTCACCAACGCTGCTTTCCGCCTCTTCATGGAGGGGAAGGGCATGGCTCTGCTTGGGACGACTGCAATCGATCGTTCTAAGTTCATGCCGACCGAGAACTTCAAGAAGTTCCCCGGCAAGGTGTACGACTTCAAGCCTGGCCTGTCGCCTGAAGAGAAGAAGGCTTCCATCCAGCAGTTCGTCGAGCCGGACATTACTGGTGGGTGGATCGACGTCATACGCATGTCCGAGCAGTTCTCGGACGATGACACGGGCATCACGAAGTACACGCAGGGCGATGACTCGTCCAACCTGAACAAGACGGCCACTGGTATTTCCATGATCATGTCGGCAAGCTCCTTGCCCATGAAAGAGGTGATCCAGAACATCGATGAGATGTGGATCGAGCCGATCGTGGAGTGCTACATCGACTGGAACCTGAAGTATCTGTCTCCTGAGACGGTGCAGAAGATCCACGGCGACGAAGCGGCCCAGTTGTGGGCGCAGATCAAGCAGTTCGGCAAGTCGTCCTTCATGAGTTGGAAGGCCACGGGTACGAGTTCCTTCATGCAGAAGGAGGTCTTGACCAACAAGATCCGCGCGTTCTCTGAGTTCGCCCTTGGGAATCCCATGACCGCGGCCAAGATCGACGTTACGGAGCTTCTCCAGCAGACCTGGGACGTGATGGAGATCGGCAAGGAATCGCCCATCCTGAAGGCTGAGGACGGTCAAGAAGACCTGCCGGAGCCAGTGAAGCAGCGAATGATGCAGGTTGCCGAGCAGATGGAGCAGATGGGTCAGCAACTGGAGCAAACCCAGCAGGCTTTGCAAGAGGCTGAGGCCAAGGCTCAGGACGAAGAGCAAAAGCGAATCAAGGCCGAGATCGACGCCAAGGAAGCCACGTCCATGCTGACGGTTGAGCGTGCCGAAGCAGCGGCGCTGAAGACCATCCAAGAAGCACAACAGCAAGCCGCGGAGCCTGCTGCCGCCCCTGCTCAGCCTCAAGCACCTCAACAACCCATGGTCCTGCCTGATGTGAATGGCGCGATGTCTCAAGCCCTGGCTCCTATCGCTGAGGTGATGCAGGCCACGCAACAGAGCACGGAATTGGCGCTGTCCACGCTCGCTGAGCAACAGGCCAATCTGGGTGCTGTTGTGCAGCAGTCGAACGCTCAGACGGCGGAGATCCTGGCCGCAGTGCTGGCGAAGATGTCCGAGCCCAAGACCACCACCATGCAGATCAAGAGCCCTTCCGGGGGCGTCTACACAGCAACAAAGACCGAGGCTTAAATGAGCAAAACCAACACTTGGGAGAATGACCTTCTCCTGCTGATGTTCAACAACACGAACAGCAGCCTGCACGGCGATGCGACCGGCCTCCGCGGCAGTTCCACGGCTGGCAGCTACTACTTCTCGCTGCACACTGCCGACCCGGGTGAAGCTGGCGACCAGACCACCAGCGAGATCGCCTATACGAGCTATGCCCGGGTGGCTGTGGCTCGGAGTGGGGCAGGGTTCACAGTGACGAACAACGCTGTTGCTACGGCTGCGGCTGTGACGTTCCCTGCTGGCACAGGTGGTTCCGGTACTGCCACGCACTTCGGCATCGGCTGCTCCTCCTCCGGTGCTGGGAAACTGCTCTACAAGGGCGCTCTGACCCCCAACGTGGTCTGCGGGTCTGGTGTCACGCCTCAGATCAACGCCGGCACGGTCGTCACGGAAGACTGATGACCATTTTCCTGAGCCGCGCGTCTCAACAGTACGCGGCCCGGGTCAATCCGTACACGGTTAACGCCACGATCCCGGCTGGGGTCACTGTCCGCAGTGTGAAGGTCACGCTGACCCG
>Ga0307416_100002053_pt1 | contig 11339 bp, 12 predicted proteins | sample DK1Cmetagenome_2_FD_203821 | JGI IMG/M metagenome (GOLD analysis project Ga0307416, IMG submission 203821) | Maize rhizosphere microbial communities from greenhouse at UC Davis, California, United States - DK15-C-3 | ecosystem: Host-associated > Plants > Roots > Rhizosphere > Soil | place...
AGGCCTCCTTGGCGGCCTCGCGGAGGGCTTGGTTGTCCTCCGTGTAGGCCGGCGCCAGGAACTCGCCGGTGTTGTAGGACTCGGCCACTCGGAGGCCCTCCAAGGTGCGGGCGGCCTCCTCGGTCCCGGAGAGATCGAACATGACGGCGTCCACCTGACCGGCGACGAGCGCGTTGAACGCGGTGTCAATCTCGGGATAGCTGCGTACATCGTCCGCGTTGCCGTTGTCATTGATGTAGGCCTCGCCGGTAGTGCCCTTCTGGACGCCCACCGTCTTGCCTTCGAGGTCATCGATCGTCTGGATGTCGCTTCCCTCCTGCACCAGGAGCGACTGCTCGGTCAGGAACCACGGGTTGCCGAAGTCGACCACCTTCTCTCTCTCGGGCGTGATCGTCGAGCCCGCAATCGCGACATCGAACTTGTCCTGGGAGAGGTCGCGGAAGATCGTGTCGAACGGCGTGTCCTTGTACTCCGTCTCGAGCCCGAGCCGGTTCGCGATCTCGTTCATCAGGTCGATCTCGAAGCCCTCGTAGTCGGGCGGGCGGCCCTGCTCGAACGGCGGATACGGAACGTCCACGCCGACCAGCAGCGTTCCCGGCTTCAGCGTGTCGATCTCGGAGGAGTCGGTGCCGCCGCCTCCGCCGTCGTCGTCATCGTCGTCGCCACACGCAGTGAGCGCGGTACCGACGAGAAGGAGCAGGGCGGCGAGAAGGAAGAGAAGGAAACGCTTGTTCATAGGGGCGGGACAATAACGGCCTCAGCACTCCAAGCGCGCGGCACCCTCGCCCGGGGGCCGACACGCCTTCGCCCACCTGAAGCGAAAGCGCTTGTAGTAGACGACCGCATCGAAGGTGTGGCCGACCACGAACTGGCCGCCAGGATCGCGCGAGGTGATCGCGATGCAGTCGTACTCCATGCGGGGAACGCTGAGGTCACGCGCGAGCGGGCGCTGCGAGGGCGGCTCGATCCTGCACTCGGTCTCGAGGATCGGTCCGTCGAGGTTCCCCCTCCGGACCCGCGCACGCGCGTCGTCGGTGATCGCGTGCTCGAGGTCACTCACGAGCACGCGCCGGGCGCGCCGCTCCTGCGCCGGGGTCAACCGCCCAGGCGGACGGGTCCCCGCGCCGGTCCGCGGCCGCCCCTCTCGCGCAAGCCGCCGCTGCTTGGCCGCCTCGAACGCGGCATGCTTGCGTCGCTCAGCCGCCGCGCGCTCGTCCTTCCCCTCCTCGATCTCCGGCACGAGCAGGGCGGCCGCGACGCCCGCCAGCACCAGGACGACGGCGGCGGCGAGCACGATCTTCCTCCACGGCGGCGGCGGCACGAGTGCATCGCGCGGCGGCGTCCACAGGCGCAGCCAAGCCCCGATCCGCTCGAAGACCCCGAGCTCGGGAGGTTCGCGCTCGGTCAGGAGCTCTCGGCGTCGCCGGTGTGGTGCTCCGCACGCACCTCGGCGACGGTCTTCTTGCCGCGGCCGAGCGGCCCCTGAATCTTCCACCGCGACTGGGCCCGCGCCGGCCAGACGAGCCAGATCACGACGCCGACGACGCTGAGCAGCAGCCCGGCGGCCAGGCCGGGCCGTTCGCCGTATCCCTTGCGATCGGAGAGCCAAGAAGCGACGATCGCCGAGCCGAGCCAGGCGAATGTCAGGTACAGGGCCTTCGCGCCTATCACGGCGAAGACGAGGGTCATGCGCCCAGGTACGCCCTCTGGACTTCGGGGTTCTCGCGCAGCGCGGACGCCTTGTCCGAGAGGGCGACGGTGCCGGTTTCGAGCACGTACGCGCGCTCCGAGACCTCGAGCGCGAAGTTGGCGTTCTGCTCCACGAGCAGGATCGTCGTGCCCTGCTTGTTTATTTCGGCGACGGTCTCGTAAATGCGCTCCACAAGGACGGGAGCGAGCCCCATCGACGGCTCGTCGAGTAGCAGCAGCTTGGGACTTGCCATAAGCGCGCGTCCAATGGCAAGCATCTGCTGCTCGCCGCCGGACATCGTTCCCGCCTTCTGCTTCTCGCGTTCCTTCAACCGCGGGAACAGATCGAACACGCGGTCCATGTCGCTTGCGACGTTGGTGTCTCGTCGGAGGTATGCCCCAAGCTCGAGGTTCTCGCGCACCGTCATCCGGTCGAATATGCGCCGGCCTTCCGGCGACTGTGAGATCCCGCGCTGGACGATCTCCTGCGGCGGCGTCTCGCCTATCTCCTCACCGTCGAACTGAATCGAGCCCTCGCGCGGAGGCGTAAGTCCGGAGATCGAGCGCAGCGTCGTCGACTTGCCGGCGCCGTTCGAGCCGATCAGCGTGACGATCTCGCCTTCGTTCACTTCGAGCGAGATGCCTTTCAGCGCCTCGATCGTGCCGTAGAAGGTGTGGATGTCGTGAATCTCGAGGAGCGCCATCGCCTCAGCTGCTCTCCCGCTTCCCTAGATACGCCTCGATCACGTGCGGGTTCTTGCGGACCTCGTCCGGTTTCCCCTCGGCGATCCGCTCACCGTGGTCCAGCACCGTGATCCGCTCCGACACGCCCATCACGACCTTCATGTCGTGCTCGATCAGCAGAATCGTCAGGCCACGGTCGTCGCGCAACGTGCGCATGAAGTCCGTGAGCCGCCGCGACTCCTCGGGATTCATGCCGGCGGTGGGCTCGTCCAGCAGGAGCAGGCTCGGATCGGACGCAAGCGCGCGCGCGATCTCGACCCGCCGCTGGTCGCCATACGACAGGTTCACCGACATCTGGTCGACGTTGTCCGGGGCCAATCCGACGTAGTCGAGGATCTCGCGCGCCTTCTCGCGCGCCTCGCGCTCCTCCCTGCGCACACCGGGCGTACGTACGATCGAGCGGAAGAGTCCCGCACGAAGGCGCGCGTGCTGGCCGACCAGCACGTTCTCGAGCGCGGACATCGTCGCGAACAGGCGGATGTTTTGGAACGTGCGCGCCATGCCGCGCGCAAGGATCCGGTCCGGCCGCGTGTACGTGATGTCGCGCCCCTGGAAGAAGATGCGGCCCGACGTCGGCCGGTAGAGCCCCGTGAGCATGTTGAAGAAGGTGGTCTTCCCTGCTCCGTTCGGGCCGATGATCGAGACGATCGACTGCTTGGGGATGTCGAAGTTCACGTCGTCGACCGCGGTCAGGCCTCCGAACGCCTTCGTCACCGACAGCGCGTTGAGGATCGCACCGTCGGCCCGCCCGACTTGCTCCTCGGGCTGGGCGACTTGCGTTTCGTCCGCGCTCATGCGCGCACCTCGTAGAACGCCTCGGGGTCCGTGCCGACGCCGGTCGTGTCGCCGGCTCCGATGCCGCCGAGCTCGAGCTTGCGTCTTCGCTCCGGAAGCAGGCCCTCGGGACGAAGCACCATCATGATCACCAGCAGGAAGCCGAAGATCCCGAAGCTGAGCTCGGTGAGGTCGAAGTCAAGGCCGACCTGCCCCGGGAGGGGGTTCAGGACGTCCGGGATCAGGTAGTTGTTGACGAACGAGAGCACCACGGCTCCGAGCATCACGCCCCAGATGTTGCCCATCCCGCCGAGGATGACCATCGCGAGGACGAAGATCGAGAACGAGAACTGGAACTGGTCGGAGTTCACGGTGTTCAGATACGACCCGAGGAACGCGCCGGAGATCCCGCCGAACGCCGCGCCGGTCGCGTAGGCCAGCAGCTTCGTCCTGACGAGCGGTACACCCATGCTCGCCGCTGCGATCTCGTCCTCGCGCAGCGCGATCCAGGCGCGGCCGAGGCGTGAGTCGCGCAGCCGGAAGTTCACGAACAGGACGACCGCGACCAGGCCCAGCGCGGTCCAGAACCACGGTCTCAAGTTCAGCGAGGTGAAGGTCTCGGTGAACGGAAGATCGATCTTGTCCACCGGCGTGATCCCCTGAGCGCCGCCCGTGAGCGTGTAGGTGCCGCCGAACGTGATCTCGTTGCCGTTCAGCGCGAACACGCGGATGATCTCGCCGAAGGCGAGCGTGACGATCGCGATGTAATCGCCGCGCAGGCGCAGAGTGGGCAAGCCGATCAGCGCGCCCGCGATCGCGGTCGTCATCACTGCGGCAACCACCACGAGCAGGAAGTTCAGATGGATACCAGGGAGATTCTCGACGAATCCGCTCACGCCGATATGGATGCCCTCGCCGCCGTTGACGTCGAAGGCGAAACCCGACGCCAGCCACCCGATCGTGTACGCGCCGATCGCGAAGAACGCCACGTAACCGAGGTCCAGGAGCCCGGCGAAACCGACGACGATGTTGAGCCCGAGCGCCATGACCACATACGCGAGCGCCGTCACGGCGTCGTCCATGAACGGAGACCCCGTGTCGAGGAAGAACGGCAGGATCGCCGCGCCGCCGAGGAGGACCAGCGCGATCACCAGGTCGCGGTGCTGGTCTACGACGCGGCGCGGGTTCATCCGGCCTCCCTGACCTGCTCGCCGAGGAGGCCCTGGGGCTTGAAGACCATGATCAACACGAGATAGGCGAAGACGACCGCCGGGGTCCACTCGCCGCCGATCCGGTTGTCGGAGATCTGCTGGATGCAGCCGATGATCACGCCGCCCAACACGGCGCCCTGCAGGCTTCCGATGCCGCCCATGACGGCGGCAGTGAACGCGATCAGGCCCGCGTTGAATCCCTGGAAGAACCAGATCGTCGTCTGGTACAGCGCGTAGATCAGGCCGGCCGCGCCGGCCATCAGCCCGCCGAGCAGGAACGTGAAGGAGATGGTGGTGTCGACGTTGACACCCATAAGCCGGGCGGCCTCAGGGTCCTGGGAGGTGGCGCGCATCGCCTTGCCCATCCGGCTCTGCGTGACGAACCAGCCCAGCAGCATCAGAAGCGGAGCGGTGGCCGCAATCGCCAGGACGTCGCCCTGAGTGACCGTGACCCCACCCAACGTGAAGAGCGCCTTCTGGGATTCGATCAGATCGGGCGCCGCGATTTGCTGCGGACCGAGCCAGAGGATGCCGACGTTCTGGAGGATGAACGAGAACCCAACGGCAGTGATGAGGGGTGCCAGCTTCGGGGCGCTGCGTAACGGCCGATAGCCGACGCGCTCGATCATCACGTTGAGCACCCCGCATGTGATCATCGCGACCACGAGCACCGCGAGCAGGCCGGCGGCGAGACCGATGACCGGGTTGCCCGTCGCGAGGCCGAAAGTGCCGTAGAGGCCCACGGCGGCGAACGAGCCGATCATGAACACGTCGCCGTGGGCGAAGTTGATCAGCTGGATGATCCCGTAGACGAGGGTGTACCCGAGCGCGATGAGCGCCCAGATCGCGCCGTTCGAGACGCCGTCCTTGAGGTTGCTCGCGAGCCGCGAGAGACCGTTCTCGTCGGGGCCGTTGAACTCGACGAAGGCGAACTTGTCCGCGTCCGAGAGGTCGCCGATGGCGCAGACGACCGGCAGCACCAGCAGCACGACGATCAGGCCGTAGCGGTCGATCCACACACGAGCGCGCTCGATCGCCCGGCGGCCGAGCGGGGTGCGTGGAGCTGCGGTGGTGGCGGCCTCCATCTCGGACCTTGGCCTTTACCGAGCCGCCAAAGACGCAAGCGGGGCCCGGGGGAACGTGCCCCCGGGCCCCGACTCGCGAATCTGACTAACCCAGCGGGTTGCCGTTGCTGTCTTCCTCGACGGTAACGGTCTTGATCGGCGACAGCTCGCCGTCGACGATCAGATGGCGACCGAACTCATTCAGCGTGACATCGCCGTCCTCGTCGATGTCGTACGTGCCGGTCACGCCCTCCTTGTCCTTCGTGTTGAAGAACGCGTCGATGACGGCCTGCCTGTCGTTGCAGGAGTCACCGGCGCTCTCCAGGGCGTCGAGGACGACGTCCATCGCCTCGAAGCCATAGATGGCGTAGGGCTGAACGACCTTCTGGTTGTACTCCGCCTTGAAATCGTCGAAGAACTTCTGGCCCTTGGGCCCGTAGTCCTTCGGGTTGATCGTGGCGACCGTGAGGTACGTCCGGTCCGCGATATCGACCGGGAGGGGGTTCGTGAACGTCGACGTGGCCAAACCATCCGGCCCCCACAGCGTCGCATCCGGCAACGCCGCGCCGAGGTCCTTCCACAGCTGCACCGCGTTGTTGTCGACGATGCCGCCGAAGAAGACGGCGTCCGCACCGGAGTCCGCGACCTTCGCCGCGAGCGACCGGTAGTTCGGCGCCTTCACGTCGATCCCGTCCGTGCCTACGACCTCGATGTCACGGAGCTCGGCCGCATCACCGGTGGTCTTGGCGACGCCCGCGCCGTACACCTGCTTGTCGTCGAGGAGGTAGAGCTTCTTGACGCCCTTCTCCTCCATCCAGTCGGCCTGAGCGGCTCCCTGGATGTGGTCTGCCGGAACCACGCGCCCGTAGGTGCGCTCGCCCGACGGGTAGTACTTCTCCGGAGCACCCTTGTCGTCAGGGCCAGCGTCCTTCGTCAGCTCCAGCGCCGTGTTCGACGGGCTGACCTGCAGGATGCCCGCCTCATTGGTGATCGGGATCGAGATCGCCGACGCACCCGAGTTGAACTCGCCGAGCAGCGCGATCGCGCTGTCGTCGTTCGCAACCTTGCGTGCGTTCGCCGAGGTCGCACCCGGATCCCAGGTTCCGGCCTGCGCCGTGGAGTCGTCGAGCTTCGTGTACTCGACAGTGCACGCGCCGGCCTTGCCGCCGCGCTCGTCGAGCGCGAGCTGCTCGCCGCGCTGCACGTCCAAGGACTGGACGCGACTCGCTCCCTGGAGCGGGAGGCTCGAGTAGATCGTCACGTTCTTACTCGCAGTGGTCCCGCCACCGCCTCCGTCGTCATCGTCGTCGTCGTCCCCACACGCGGCGATGCCCAACGCAAGCGCCCCGAGAAGGCAGACGAGAATCCACCGTACTCGCAAAATGGTCCCTCCTAGAAAGTGTTCGACTCCAACCGCGCCGCATCCTAACCGTATTTCCGGCGCCTGGGCAACGGAGGCAACGCAAGCACCATTTACGCTCAACCTCAGCCACGCACAGGGGCCAGCTCCGCCTCCAGGTCCGGGCGCCGCGATTGCACCCACGCCACGGCCGCCACGACTGCCATCCCGCCGGCGATCTGAACCGCCGCCAGGGCCTCCTCGTGGATCACCCAGGCGAACACCGCGGCGAGCACGGGCTCGAGCGTGGCCACGACGCCCGCACGCGGCGCAGGGAGGTGCCTGAGCGCAGCGACCATGCAGATGAACGGCAAGAGGGTGCCGACGATCACCACCCCAGCGGCGAGGAGGACGTTGCGCGCCGAGTCGAGCTCGCCGAACGGGAAGCTCCACCACGGCGCCGCGAACGCCCAGAAGAGGCTCGCGAAGCCGAACGCCCAGAACAGGGTCGTCACCGGCTCGTGCCGGTGCCCCGCACGCTCCGACCCGACCATGTAGACGGCGAAGGAGACGGCCGCGCCGAACGCGGCCAGGACGCCGACCGCGTCCAGGGCACTCGCGTCATAGGCACGCACCACCAAGAAGCAACCCGCGGCGGACAGGAGAACGGCGCCCCAGAGGCCGGTCGCCAGGCGGCGCCCGTGGACAACGCGAAGCCAGACCAGGAGCAGCAGCGGCGCGAGGTACTGGATCGTCACCGCCGGGCCGATGTCGAGGCGCTCGATCGCCGCGAAGTAGCACGCGTGGACAGCGGCCAGGCCGGCGACGCCGAGGAAGGCGAGCGCCGGCAGCTCGTCGCGCTCCACCCGCAGGAGGTGCGGGCGCGTGGTCCCGAGCACCACCAACAGGATCAGCCACGAGCCGAGCGAGCGCATCTCGGACAGCTCGAACGGACCGACGCCGTCGTCCAGCAGGTAGCGCGCCATGCTGCCGTTGAGTGCCCACATCGCGGCCGCGGCGGCCGCGAGCGCGTAGCCACGCGCCGGGTGGCGCTCGCGCTGCCGCGGCACCGCTAGCGGCCTGAGCCGGGCGCCGGCCCGCGGTACTCGAGCCTGCCGCGCTCGATGTCGTAGAGCGCGAGCCGGGTACGGGTGGTGTCACCGCCGCGGTCGAACCGGTAGCGGCCGATCACCGACCCCTCCGTCCCGTGGTTGCGTGCCGCGTCGATCACCGCCACCCGGTCGGTCGCGTGGTTGCCCGCGGCGCGCAGCGCCTCCAGCACGACGCGCATCGACTCGTAGCCGTACAGCGCCTCGACCGGGGGCACCGAGCCCTCCTTGCGCGCGAGCCGCGCGAGAATCCGGCGGCCCGCGGGCGGGTATTGCCGCGCCGGGAGCATCGGGGTCACGATCGGGAGGGGCTGCATCGGCTCGCCGGGCGGCAGCGCATCGGGTGTGGCCAACGGGGCCGCACCGATCAGCGGCGTGCCGGCGAGCGCTGGGTCAGCCATCGCGGCGAGGATCGTCGCGGCCGGGTCGCCGCCGATCCCGAGATAAATCACGGCTTCGGGGGCGTCCTCGGCGAGGTCTGCGGCCAGGTCCGGCGCCTCCGCGAGCTCCGGCTCGATCCGCTCGACCGTCGTCACCTCGACGCCCTGGTCAGCCGCCGCCTGCTCGACACCGCCCGCGAGTTGGCGGCCGAAGATGCCCCCGTCGTGCGCGATCGCGACGCGCGTCGCGCCCGACTCGCGCGCAACCGCGATCAGCGGGCCAGCCTGCGCCGAGTCCGCCGGTACGAGGCGGACGAAGGTGCGCGCGTCCTCCGGGTAGAAGCGCTCGGGCCCCGCGCCGGGCCCGGACTGCGGAACGGTCAGGCTCGTCAGGCCGTCGGTCGGCGAGACCTGCAGGATCGATTTCTCGTTCGTGACGGGCAGGGACACGGCGGATGCCCCGAGCTCGAGCTCGCCGAGATATGCGATCGCTGCGGGGTCGTCTGTCGCCTCGTCCGCGTTCTCCGCCACGCGGTCGGGATCCCAGTCGCGTTCGTCAGCCTCGGCGCTGTCCAGTTCCACGAGCTCGATCAAATGCGAACCCACGCGGCCACCGGCGTCCGCGAGGGCCAGGCGCTGTCCCGCCGCGACCGCGTCGCCCACGGCCTGCGATCCACCGCTTCGCGGGAGGCTCGAGTAGACGGCGAGCGTTCTCGCCTGGACCGGCTCCGGCCGGTCGTCGCCGCCGCTCCCTCCGCACCCCGCGAGCAGCGCCAGCGAGAGCACGGCTGTCACCTTCAGCGACAAGACCGCGATTCTAGGTCGGCAACGAGCACCTGCGAGCGGGACGGCTAACGTGGCGCCCGTGCGCTTCGGCGTTCTCACAGGAGGCGGCGACTGCCCCGGGCTCAACGCCGCGATCCGCGCGATCGTGCGCAAGGGCGTGGATGGCCACGGCCACGAGCTGATCGGCTTCCAGCACGGCTGGCGGGGGCCGATCGAGGGCGAGTGGACGGACCTGAGTATCGATGCGGTGCGCGGAATCCTGCCGCGCGGCGGCACGATCCTCCGCTCGTCCCGGACCAACCCGCTCAAGCACGACGACGGGCTCGAGAGGATTCGGGCCAACATGCAGCAGCTCTCGCTCGACGGCCTGATCGCGATCGGCGGCGAGGACACGCTCGGGACCGCGGAGAAGCTGCACGAGGTGGGCGTGCCCGTGCTCGGCCTGCCCAAGACGATCGACAACGACCTGAACGGGACGGACGTGACGTTCGGGTTCGACACCGCCGTTCAGGTCGCGACCGACGCGATCGACCGCCTCCACACGACCGCCGAGAGCCACAACCGCGTGCTCGTGGTGGAGGTCATGGGCCGCCACGCCGGCTGGATCGCCCTGCACTCCGGGATCGCGGGCGGCGCCGACGTGATCCTGATCCCCGAGCGGCCGTTCGACATCGAGAACGTGTGCACCCACCTGAAGCGCCGCCACGAGCGCGGGCGCTACTTCTCGATCGTCGTGGCCGCGGAGGGAGCGACCCCGCTCGAGGGCACACTCGCGACGCTGGGCGGCGAGACGGACGAGTTCGGCCACGAGCGGCTCGGCGGAATCGGGCAGGTGCTCGAGCGCGAGGTCGAGGCGCGAACCGGCTTCGAGACGCGGGCCACCGTGTTGGGACACGTGCAGCGCGGCGGCACTCCGACGGCGTTCGACCGCGTGCTCGCCACCCGCTGCGGGATCGCGGCGATCGACGCGGCGACCGAGGGCCGGTGGGGCACGATGACGGCGCTGCGCGGGACCAGGATCGAGCTCGTGCCGCTGGCGGACGCCGTGGCGTCGCTCAAGACCGTCCCGCCGCAGGACTTCGCCGTCGCCGAGGCGTTCTTCGGCTAGCCGACCTGCTCGCCGCGGCTCAGGAAGCGCTGGACGTACGGGCGCGCGACGTACCAAGCGGCGGCGATGACGACGACCAGCGCCGTGACCATGAAGGCGTCGAAGGACTTCACGCCCAGCGCCCAGGCGCAGACCCACCAGACCAACCCGATCGTGAGCGCGACGAGAATCGGCATCTAACGGGACAGTACGTCGGACACGGCGCCGCGCGCCTTCGTGAACGCGTTGAAGGCACCGAACATCGCCTTCTCGGCGCCCGATCCTTGCGGCGGCAGCAGGCCCATGTCGCGAGCCAGCGCTGCGCCGTCGGCGAACGCGGTGTTGCGAACGACCTTCTCGCCCTCGACCTCGAGCCAGTCCAGCCCGCGCAGCTCGATCCGGCGGCCGGTGGGCTCGACGCCCATCAGCGGGCCGCCAGTGAAGCTCCCGCCGGCCCGCCACTGGACGAGCACGTTGTTGTCGTGGGCGAGGATGCGATCGATCGTCATCTCGAAGTCGGGGACGGCGGTGAACAGCTCGGTGAACCAGGCCTTGACCTCATCGGGCCCGCGGAACATGCCGACCGGGAGGATCTCCTCGATCCCGTCGTCGGCCCAGTGCTCGGCCATCGCGTCCGGGTCCCGCGCGATGACGGCGTCGAAGTAGGAGCGAACTGTCTCTTCCGGGGTGCGGACCTTCGTCTCGGTAGCCATTCGCGCAGCCTACTCCAGCCCCGTGCCGAGCTCGCGGACGACTTCGCCCACCGCCTGCGCCCCGCCCTCGCCCGCCGCGCGCACTATCCGACTGCCGACGATGACCCCGTCGGCGATCGCGCCGACGTGGCGCGCGTGCTCGGCCGTCGAGATGCCGAATCCGACGGCAACCGGGACGCTGGAGGCTGCGCGGACGCGCTCGACCGTGTCCTTCAGCTCCGGCGCGAGCGCATCGCGCTCGCCGGTCGTGCCGGACAGCGAGACGGTGTAGACGAAGCCGCGCGCGGCGCGGCCGATATCCGCGAGCCGCTCAGGCATGGTCGTGGGCGCGACCAGTGGGACGAGCGCGATGCCCGCCGCGTCGCACGCCTCGCGGATGGCGCCGGCCTCGTCGAACGGCAGGTCCGGGACGATCAGGCCCGCCGCGCCGGCGTCCGCGGCCT
>Ga0307416_100002056_pt1 | contig 11333 bp, 10 predicted proteins | sample DK1Cmetagenome_2_FD_203821 | JGI IMG/M metagenome (GOLD analysis project Ga0307416, IMG submission 203821) | Maize rhizosphere microbial communities from greenhouse at UC Davis, California, United States - DK15-C-3 | ecosystem: Host-associated > Plants > Roots > Rhizosphere > Soil | place...
GCGGCGGCACCGCTGCTCACGCGATGGAGAGTGCTGTGGCCATCCGGACCGCGATATCGTCTGCGACCCTTTGCCGCCTGCCTGTGATCGCAACGGCGATCGTTGCTGCGGCCGGTCGGACGCCTCATGCACCAGCCCGTGCGACTGCTGCAAGGGATTAACATGCGGCGGCGGCCGCTGCCGCGCGAGCAACGATGGCGGTGGGACCTGCGGCGGGAAGACGTGCCGGCGCGGTTGGAACTGCTGCACGATCAGCGGTTTCTCCTCCAACTGCATCGACCCCGACCAACTCCGTTGCTGTCGTTCCAGCATTTGTGAGAGGGGCGGGGATTGTTGCGATAGCACCTGCTGCTCCAAGGGATGGAAATGTTGTGGCGATGGGCGCTGTTGTCCGGATGGTTGGCGCTGTGGCAGAACGGTCTGTTTTGCGTCCCAAACCGCGGATATCTCAGCGGAGTCGGCCAAGAGCGTCCCGTTTGCTGAGCCGGTGAAGAGTGACGAGCGGCGCTGGATCGAGCTGGGCTGGATGACGGCCCCAAGGCCCGAGTGATCGTCGATAGAGGCACGCGACGCAGGAGATCAGGGTTTGCGCGCCACTCGGGTCCGTGAGTTCGGACCCATGATCCGTTCCACCGCCCCCTGACCTGGATAGCCGAACGCCGCCAACATAGGAGCATGCACGCTTCGCCAATCAGCCATCTCCCTCCACCACGCGGCTGACGCCATGGCTGCCCGCGACGCTGACTCGCCGACGGGCGAACCGCATCACGGAGTGACCCAATTCCCGCGCTGTCGTAATTTGTTTCGCGATGCCAAGGTGTACACTGCGCCAAGGCGGAATTCATCACAGCGAGCAGATGCAGGTCGCGCTTTCGAGTCGCTCGCCTCGTCGTCAGCGCAGCGGAAGCATGGCCCCGATCGTTCCCGCGACGCCCGAATTCTCGTGGCGGCGCGCCCGTGCACACCCACGAGCATCTGGCTCGCCGGGAGTGGTGCGCTACCTCATTAGGGAAGGATGTCCGATGGCCGTGACTGCCTCCAACGATATCCAGATCCCTCCGCTCATCACCGGGGAAGTCCATGGCTCCGAGATCGTCGTGCATCGCGACGACCTTAAAGGGGTGCGGCTCTACTTTCGTCTAGCCGCCGCGATTCGAGCGCTGGCCGTGGTCCTGCTGGCCCTCTTTGTTATCTGGATATCCACCCTGCTCTTCGGTTGGCACTGGAACTCTCGCCAGACGCTCGTTCCGTTGACCGTCGCTGTGGTCGCGGCTGCTCTGTACTACCTACTGGCAGAGTTGCGCTTGCGAAGCTACCGTCTCGATCTCACCTCCGATGCCGTCATTTTCCAATATGGACGCAAGCGCTCGTACGTCCCCCGCGAGCACATTCAACTCTTCGATACCGAATCGTCGATCCTGCTGCGGATCTTCCGCCTCAGACGATGCAATCTGCACACCGGGGGAGGAATGGTCATCGTTTCGCCGGTGCCAGCCCGTGTCGCGTCCGCGGTCGAGCAATTGATCTACGAGCAGCCCGCGATGGTGCGTGCTGACCGAACAGATGCCAACACATGACGGATCTGCCAGCGTTGCTCGAACGTTGAGCCGAAAGCGCAGGCTGCACCCGCTGGCGATCCTCTTCCCGTTCAACAGCTACTCCAGGCCACCGCTTCTTGGCCGGAGCATTCGGATCCCCAGGTGGGTCGTTCTTTCGGTCCTCTTCGTGGTGGGCCTGATCGTCGACTACTTCTCAGCCGACGTGTCGATGCTGGACGATGGCGGCGTCCTTGTCGAGAGCGACGAATTCACCAGGGGACACTTGTCGGTCCTCATCATCGTGCTCGGAACCCTCGCTGCCTTCCTCCTCGTCCGCTGGTGGTCGTTCCAGTGGTGGATCGAAGACGACGCCATCTGGACCAGCGGCGGTATCTTCAACGAGTGGCGGCGGCGGGTAACGTTCGATCACATCGTGACGATCGACCGCTCGTCCACGCCGCTTCGGCGTATCTTCCGTGTCTCCAGGATCGCGATGGAGACGACAGCTGTCGACCAGGCGGCGCCAGATGTCCTATTTGGCTACCTGTCGAACAAGAACGCAAACCTCCTCGAGGACCTGCTAATCGCGCAGCTCGTGTTCGACGGCGAGGACAACGAGGCAAGACGGTTCGATCCGCTCAGCGTCGATCAGCTCGGGTGGTGGGATCTGATCTTTGCCGGAGCGACGACCCTCCAGATCGGACGCGCCTTAGTGGTCCTGTACGCCGCAATCCTCTTCTTTCAGGCACAGCTCGCTCCCTCGCTGGTCATCGAGATCGAGAGCACGGAGTTCGGGTTCTCACCGGCTCTATTCGTGATCGTCCCATTCCTCGGCATCATCGTTGTCCTCTGGCTCGTGTCTACACTGTATTTTGTGGTGTCGTTCGCTCGTTTCAGGCTCGGCAAGCATGAGGGCTGGCTGATCCTCGAAACCGGCGTCATTCGCCGGTCTCGACGACTGATCAAGTCCGGTGCCATCCAGGGGCTGGAGATCTCCCGATCGCCACTCCAGCGGTACTTCAGGGACAAGCGGTCGATGCTGCAAATGCGCCTGCCGGCGTACGGCTCCCCGCCGATCTACGCAATGGTGCTCCATCCGGCCGTCACCGATGCCACCCTCCCTTCCCTCACGAGTCAGATCGCGGGGATGGATCTGGCGACGAGCGAGGCGATGTGTGGGAAAGGGGTTCACCCTTTGGCGGCCGGGTGTCGCAACGCCTATATCATCTACTGGCCTATACGGATCGCAGCTGCTTCCGGAGTGTTGCTGGCGTTGCTGCTGACCCTTCAGCCGCAGCTGTGGAGGTGGGCGCTCCTCCCCTTGCTCCTGGCGGTGCCATTCGCGATATCGGGGTGGCTCGCGTGGAGGAGTGGCGGCTGGTACGCCGGGAACGGCGAATGGCTGCTCCTGCAGCGAGGAGCGTTCACCCTCACGTCGACCGCCGCCAGGATCGACCAGATCCGGTACGTCAGCTGGTCACAAGGGTTGTTCTCGCGTGCCAACGCGACCTTCGCACTAGCTATCTCGGTTGCCACGAGTGGAGGGGCGGGCCTGCTCAGCCAGATCCTCGCCCTCCTCCACCGGCCGGTCGATCCCTCGCTCGTTCGCATCCGCGCCGTGGACGCAACGGACGCCGAGAAAATCGCGATCTCGAGCGGATTCGAGCGATCGCTGCCCCCAGAACTGATCTCGGGCTGATTGAACACCGAATCCACTCTTGACGCCCGGCTGGACGTGGTGCTCGCCGATTGCCGCACGTGGGCACAGGGATCACGCCAGGGACTTACCGACTCATCATTCGAATGCCCCCGGTATTCGGTACGACAGTCATTGTATCGTCACCCCGTGGTTAGGAAGACGACGTACCTACCGTGAAGGAGGGACCTGCTTGTACTCCTCAGCCGCGGCCCGGCCCAGGATCGTTGCTGCGCGCAGTACCGGCCCCTCGATCTCGGCCTCGACGGCGGCTCCCGACCTCGTCCCCGCCGCTTGCCGCGGTGGCTGCGGCAAGAATCGGTCGACCACCGCCAGCGCGTTCGTCGTCACACTCGGGAGCAGACCGCTGAGCCGGGCAGCGACCACCGCCGAGAGCGGGTAGGTGCACTCGGCCTGACCGCGTTTGGCTGCGCGCACGATCAGCCGCGCCGCGCGATCGGCGCCGATGGCCACCGGGTAGGGAGCACTGGCGCCAAGGGCGAACCAGCGGTACTCGGCCTCCTGCTCCCCGCCGAACTCGGCGTTCAGGTGGGAGCCGGTTCGCATCAAACCGGGGACGACCGTCGTCACGCTGATTCCTGTGTCAGCCAGCTCTGCCCGCAACCCCTCGGATAATCCGACCGCGGCGAATTTGGCGCAGCTGTACGGCAGCAGGTGCGGGACCGAGATCTTGCCGCCGATCGAGGTGATGTTGACGATCCGCCCTGCCCCCCGCGTCCGCATCGCCGGCAGCACCTCGAGCGTCGGGTTGAGCACGCCCCAGAAGTTGATGTCCATCACCCGCTCGAAGTCGGCGCGCGTCAGCGTCTCGACCGGTGCGACGACGATGATCCCGGCGTTGTTGATCAAGATGTCGATCCGCCCATAATGTTGGGTGACTCCCTCGACCATCGCCGCTACCTGGGCCTGATCGGAGACATCGCAAGGAATGGCCAGGACCTCGGCGCCAAACTGCTGCAGATCGATTCGCGCCGCCGCGAGCTCCGATTCGTCCCGGGCGCAGATGGCCAGCCGGCATCCTTGCTGAGCCAGCTCCCTGCTCAATGCCAGACCCAGACCACGCGAACCGCCGGTGACGAGCGCGACCGCGCCGCGCAGGTCAGCTTCCTCTTTCGGTGACGGCGCCACCCGCGCCGCCAGACCCATCCCAAATGCGATCCCCGCGGCTGCCACGCTCGCTCGGCCTCGCAGTCCAGCATCTTTGCCCATCGATGTACCCCCGTTCGATTCAGGCGATCGGTAGTCGCCCTCACGAGTCGCGATGCCGCAGGCAACGTGCCAACCCACGATAATCGTCTTGCCCTCTCCCAGCGGACACCACACAATGCGCCAGTCAACGACCTCCCGTCCCCTGTGCGATGGCTCGCAAACGGTGACGCGGGACGGTGAATCTGAACCCGGTCGGTTCTCACGCCAAGATTGCGGATCACATCACATGAGAAGTCGTCAGTGACGCGGGTTGAGTGAGGATGAAACCAGGGTGACTGTTCCAAGGGTGGCAAGCGTCGTCATAGCCGGCGGTGGGGTCATCGGGAGCGGCATCGCCTTCGAGCTTGCGCAGCGCGGCGTTCCGGTGACGCTTGTCGAGCGCGGCCGCATCGGCGGCGAGGCGTCCTGGGCCTCGGCGGGCATCGTCTCGCTACCGAGCCGGCCCTGGGTGAAAACGGAGCGAGTCGAGCTCGGTCGCATCAGCCTCGAGCGCTACCCGGCGCTCGTCGCCGAGCTGGAGGAACGGACCGGGTTGGCGATCGACTACCGACGGCCGGGGGAGTGGGTCGTCGCCGTCGACGAGGAACATGCCGAAGCGGAGCGAGTCGTTGCGCGCTGGCAACGCGACATGGGGCTCGACGTCGCGGATGTACTGCCCGCGGTGGCGCGCCAGACGGAGCCGGCGCTGCCGGAATCGCTGGTCGCCGCCTGGTTTCACCCCAACGTCGGTTCCCTCTCCGTCTATCGGCTGACGCAGGCCCTGGCAACGGCGGCGCGACAGCTCGGCGCGACGGTGCTGGAGGAGACGCCGGTCGGCGGTCTGCTGCGCGAGGGCAACCGGGTCGTCGGCGTGCGACTGCAGGATCGCGACGTCCATGCGGATACGACCGTCCTGGCGACCGGCGCCTGGACACGGCTGCTCGGCGATCCCCTCGGCGTCGCCCTGCCCACCAAACCGGTCAAGGGGCAATTGATCGCCTTCGCCAACGCGCCCCTCCGTCCCGCCTGCGTCATCTCTGGCCATGGCGGCTATGTCCGGCCGCGCCCGGATGGGACGACGATGGTCGCCGCGACGGAAGAGGACGTCGGTTTCGACCGCCGCGTCACCGGCGATGGGGTGGCCTGGCTACTCGGACTGACGCGCACCCTCTGCCCCGTGCTCCTCCAGGGCGAAGTCGCCGAAACCTGGACCGGTCTTCGCCCCGGCTCCGAGACCGGGGACCCTCTGATCGGACCGGTCCCCGGCTATCAGGGGCTGTGGGTGAGCGCGGGTCACTTCCGGACCGGCGCCAAGGAGGCTCCCGCCACGGCGATGCTCGTCGCGGAGGCCCTGGCGACCGGAGAGACACCGCCGCTCCTGGCGGCATTCGCGCCCGCGGCTCAGGGGGTCGTCGCATGACGGCCGACCGCGCCGAGCGGAGCGTACTGGCCACGCCGGGATCGCACCCGCGCATGATCGCCAAGGCGCTCGCGAGCGACGCCGACGTCGTTATGGTCGATCTGGAAGACGCCGTCGCTCCGGACGCGAAAGCCGCGGCCCGGTCGACCGTGGCCGAGGCACTGCGGGAAGGGGATTGGCAAGGGCGACCGCGCACCTTCCGCATGAACGCGCTCGATACCCCCTGGTTCGTCCATGACCTGATCGAGGTGATCGAGGGCGCGCAGGGCCGGGTCGACCTGATCGTGGTGCCGAAGGTGGGCCGTCCCGAAGACGTCCATACCGTGGCGACCATCCTGGCGTCGCTCGAAGTCGCGGCTGGGTTGCAACACCAGATCGGCCTGGAAACGCAGATCGAGAGTGCGGCCGGGCTGGCACAGTGCGGGGAGATCGCCGCGGCGAGTCCGCGAGTCGAAGCCTTGGTCTTCGGACCCGGAGACTACGCCGCGTCAATCCGCATGCCACTGGCAGCGATCGGCATGCCGGACCGCTGGGACACCGACTATCCCGGTCACCGCTGGGACTACCCGCTGCAGCGCATCCTGGTCGCGGCGCGGGCGGCGGGAGTGCGCGCCATCGACGGCCCCTACGCCGACTTTCGAGATCACGATGGCTTCCGCCGCTCCTGCCTCACGGCGCGGGCGCTCGGTTACGACGGCAAATGGTGCATCCACCCCGATCAGGTCCCGATCGCCAACGAGGTCTTCACCCCGGACGAGGCGGAGCTCTCCTGGGCGCGAGAAGTCCTGGCCGCGAACGCAGAGGCCGAGCGCGAGGGGCGTGGCTCATTTTCATTGAACGGTCAAATGGTCGATGCCGCCACCCTCCGTATGGCCCGCGCCACCCTGGCAAGAGCGCGGGCAGACAGAAACTGATCCGCGCCCCGACCGACAAACCCCAGAGAAAGCCCCCTGTGCGCCGTAATCCCCCCTCTCCCGGCTCGACGGGAGAGGGGGTAGGGGGCGAGGGCAGTCACCGATGAACTCGAAGATGCTGCTGTTCCTAGCCCCTCAGAAGTTCAACACCTTCAACACCTTTGCAACCTTCCATAACTATCATCTGGCCTCGAGAGAGGTCCTCACGCCAGGCGTCATCCCAAGCGCCGCGACACAGAGCATGTGTCATTCAGACGCACTTGCAGGAGGAAACTCGTCCTGTTCAACCCCCGAATGCGATGTCGAGACGAGCTGCGTCGAATTCCGTCTGCCAAAGCCTCACTGCTATGATCGCCCCGATAGCCATTAGCCCACGGAGTTGCCGATGCGGGCGTTGCTGAGCGTCTACGACAAGACAGGGATCGCCGCGCTAGGACATGGTCTGGTCGACCTCGGCTATGAGGTCATCTCCACCGGCGGCACGCTGGCCGAACTCCAGGCCGCCGCTGTGCCTGTGACCGCGGTCAGCGATGTCACAGGCTTCCCGGAGATCCTCGACGGCCGGGTCAAGACGCTGCACCCGCGCATCCACGCCGGGTTGCTGGCCCGCCGCGACGATCCCGCGCACATGAGCGCGCTCGAAGCGCACCAGATCTCCCCGATCGACGTCGTCGCCGCCAATCTCTATCCCTTCGCCGAAACAGTCGCTCGCCCCGGGGTCTCGCTTGCCGACGCCCTGGAGCAGATCGACATCGGTGGTCCCGCCATGATCCGCGCCGCGGCGAAGAATTTTCCTGGTGTCGCCGTCCTCACCGACCCGGCCGACTACACCTCGGCGCTGGAGGATTTGAGGCATGGGCCTCTGTCTGCCGAGCGACGACGAGCGCTGGCGGCAAAGGCGTTTGCCCACACGGCGGCCTACGACGCGGTGGTGGCGGAGTACTTGCGCGATCCCCAGGACTGGCCCCTGGAGGTCACCTTCGCGGGCCGCCTGACGCGGACGCTGCGCTACGGGGAGAACCCGCAACAGCGAGCCGCTGCCTACCAGCGACTTCAGGCGGGGGAACCGGCACAGGGGGTGCTGGAGGCTGAACAACTCGCCGGCAAGGAGTTGTCGTTCAACAACCTGCTCGACGCGGACGCTGCCTGGAATGCCGTGCGCGGGTTCAGCGAGCCGGCCGTGGCCATCGTCAAGCACACCATTCCTTGTGGACTGTCAGAGCGAGCCGACCTGGCGACGGCGTTCGACGAAGCCTTGCGCGGCGACCCGGTTTCGGCGTTCGGCGGCATCGTCGCCCTCAACCGCCCCGTCGACGGGGAGACCGCCCGACGTATGGCCGAGATCTTCTTCGAAGTCGTCGTCGCGCCGGGATTCGACGACGAAACGATTGAGACGCTGGGCAAGAGAAAGGCCCTCCGCCTGCTGCGCATGCCCACGCCCTCGGCATCGACTGCGGATGGCACGGCATCGAGCTGGGACGCGAGACCGATCGCGGGCGGGCTGCTCGTGCAAACGCCCGACTGCGCCCCGGCCGACGCATCCTCCTGGCGGGTCGTCACCGCGCGCGAGCCCGGTTCACGGGAGATGGCCGATCTCGCGTTTGCCTGGCACGCCGTGCGGCACGTCAAATCGAACGCCATCGTGCTGGTGCGGGATCGGGCGCTGACCGGAGTCGGCAGTGGTCAGCCTAACCGGCTGGAGAGTGTGCGCATCGCGGTTGACAAGGCGGGCGACCGAGCCGCCGGCTCGGTGCTCGCCAGCGATGCCTTCTTCCCATTTCCGGATGGCCTGGAAGCTGCGATCGCGGCCGGTGTGACCGCCGCCATTCAGCCCGGAGGCTCAGTGCGAGATGAAGCGGTGATCGCCGCCGCCGACCGCGCCGGGCTGGCGATGGTCTTCACCGGCACGCGCCACTTCCGCCACTGATCGCGCCGAGCATTCGCCCGAGGCCAGGCACCATGATTCCATTCCCCTTCCGGTTCCGGCGCAAGCGGCGGCAGGTCCGTACCAATCCCGGCGCCCGCGCTCGGGTCGTCATCATCGGCGGTGGGTTCGGGGGGTTGCAGGCGGCGAAGGCGCTGGCCGACGCACCCGTGCAAGTCACGCTCGTCGACCGGCGCAACCACCACTTGTTCCAGCCCCTGCTCTACCAGGTGGCGACGGCCGCGCTTTCACCAGCGGATATCGCGCAGCCGATCCGCTCAGTGCTGCGTGGCCAGCCGAACGTGGATGTCGTCCTAGCTGATGTCGATGCCATCGATGTCGCGGCGAAGGAGATCGTCCTCGACGACAATCAACAGGCGAGACGCCTGCCGTACGACTATCTGATCCTGGCAGCCGGCGCGAACCACGCCTATTTTGGTCATGATGAGTGGGCCCCCAACGCTCCGGGTCTGAAGACTTTGGAGGACGCGCTCGACATCCGCCGCCGCATCCTGCTGTCGTTCGAGGAGGCGGATCGCGAGCCAGATCCGACCCGGCGCAAAGCGCTGATGACCTTCGTCGTCGTCGGCGGCGGACCGACCGGCGTCGAGATGGCGGGCGCCATCGCCGAGATTGCCCGCTTCTCGCTGGCGCGCGATTTTCGCCACATCGACACGCGGGACGCCAGAGTCGTCCTCATTGAGGCCAGTACCGAGCTTCTCGCCGCCTTTCCCGACCGGCTCTCCCAGCGCTCCTTGCAGGACCTGCAGCGGCTCGGCGTTGACGTCCGTTTTGGCAAGCCGGTGACGGCTATCGCCCCGAACGCGGTGACCCTTGGCGACGAGGTCATCCCCGCGAACACGATCGTCTGGGCCGCGGGGGTGCAGGCGTCGCCACTGGGCCGCTCGCTCGGGGTGGAGCTCGACCGCGCGGGGCGGGTGCTCGTCAATCCGGACCTCACTGTCCCTGGCCATCCTGAGATCTTCGTCATCGGCGACATGGCCTCGCTCAAGGACGCGCGGGGCCGGCCGCTACCGGGTGTGGCCCAGGTAGCGATGCAGCAGGGAGCGTGGGCGGCGGCGAATATCCAACGTGCCATCGAGGGGAAGCCGGGACGCCCATTCCGCTACCGCGACCTCGGCAACATGGCCACGATCGGCCGCAACTCGGCGGTGGCCGACATTCGCGGACTGCGTCTGACCGGCTTTGTGGCCTGGCTGGCGTGGGCTGTCGTGCACATCCTGAATCTGATTGGCTTCCGCAACCGGGTGCTGGTCGGCCTGCAGTGGCTCTGGTCGTACCTCACCTTCCAGCGCGGCGCGCGGCTGATCACGGGAGCGGCGGAATGAAGCTTTATCTGGCAGGCCCGATGTTCACCGCGGCCGAGCAGGCGCACAATCTGCGGCTGGCGGCGAAGCTGCGCGACCATGGATTCGCGGTCTTCTGTCCCAACGAGAGCGAGCCGAGCAGCGACAAGACCCGCACCGACATCACGCCACGGCTGATCTATGACGTCGACATCGAGGCCGTGGAGAGCTGCAATGTCCTCATCTGTCAGGTCAGTGAAGATTCCGGGACCAACTGGGAGGCCGGGTACATGGACTGTCTCTCCCGCCGCGTCGATCCCGGGCGCTACTACGGCGTGGTCGGTTTGGCGACCGATATCCGCCTGCGTACGCCGCCCCATCCGGAGCGCCACGGGGTGGAGAACCAGACCTTGCACATCAACGCCCTGGTCATTGGCGGGTTGCAGCGCTCGCTCGGTGTCTACCTCGACGAAGACTCCATGATCGAGCGGCTGCAGGAGATCCGCCGCGAGCGGGAGGGTGGCCGGTGACAGACCTGAACGCGCCGATTTTCAACATCGAGGGCGAGCTGGTTGCCCTGGGCCCGCTACGCCGTGAGCATATCCCGCTTTATCTGCGCTGGATCAACGATTTCGGCACGACGCGGACGCTCGGCGTGCCTCCGCGGCCGATGACCCTTGAGCAGGAGACCGCCTGGTACGAGCAAGCCGCGGTCGATGACGCTAGGACCGGATTCACGATCTACGAGCGAGCGACGGGTCGCGCGGTTGGCAACTGTGGTCTGCACGAGGTTGATCTCGCCAACCGGCGCACCGTCGTCGGCATCATGATCGGCGAGCCGGAGGCGCGGGGTCGTGGCTATGGCACCGAGGCGATGCGGCTCCTCCTCGACTACGCCTTCACCGTCCTCGGTTTGCATAGCGTGATGCTGACGGTCTTCGAGTACAACGGCGCCGGCCGCCGGTGCTACGAGAAAGTCGGTTTCCGCGAAATGGGGCGCCGGCGGGAGAGCCGCTGGTACAACGGCCGCTTCTGGGACGAGATCCACATGGACATCCTGGCCACTGAGTTCACAAGCCCTGTTCTCGCGGCCGTCCTCTCTGTAGACGAGCGGATGTAGAGACTGCCCCACGCCATCTGTCATTCCGCGCATGTGTCGTTCCGAACCGCGGCACATCATGTGTCATTCTGAGCCCGCAGGCGAAGAATCTCGGTGCTTCGGACTCCCTGCGCTTCACGGCCGAGATGCTTCGTGCAAGTTCCTCAGTACTGTGTCAAGGCAATCTTGCCATAGGGACGTGATGGCGCTAGGGTGGGCCAGAGCG